>JAABUS010007674.1_pt1 | contig 12225 bp, 11 predicted proteins | sample 5560161 | NCBI WGS metagenome assembly JAABUS01 (sample SAMN10711885, study PRJNA513376) | rock metagenome | isolation source: Antarctica rocks | place: Antarctica: Victoria Land, Trio Nunatak nord | collected 2016-01-04 | reverse complement strand
GTGGCGGTCGCCGTCCATGCGCTCAACCGCATGCTGGAGCTGGGACGCCCGAGTTACGTTCGTATCGCCTGACGTCAGACGGACTGGGATCAATGCGCCCGCACGCCTGATCCATGCACCACGCTAACGCGTGCCGGCGGCCAGAAGGCCAGCTGCGATGGCGCTGCAAGGCGTGCCGTGGTGATTTCTCGATCACCTCGGGCACCTTGTTCGCCTGGCACAAGCTGCCGTTGCGGACTTACCTGCTCGCCCTCGCCGGCTTCTGCAACGAAGTAAAGGGTAAGAGCATGCTCGCCTTCTCCCGCGAGCTCGACGTGCAATACAAAACGGCGTTCGTGCTGGCGCACAAGCTGCGGGAGGCTATGGCGTCCAGCATGAAGGGCCTGCGGATCGGCGGCGAAGGGCGGGTGGCCGAGATCGACGGCGCCTATTTCGGCGGCCATGTCCGGCCGGAAAACAGGACTGCCGACCGGATCGACCGGCGGCGGGCTGAACACCGGTCGGGCAAACGCCGGGCCGTGGTGGTGATGCGCGAGCGCGATGGCCGCACGCTGGCGCAGGTGTTTGGCGGCGAGGAGGCCGCCGTGCCGGTCATCCGCCAGCGGATCGCCCCTGGCACTGTGGTGCACGCCGACGAGAGCCCGGCCTGCAACCCGCTGCACGCCCGGTTTGCCATGCAGCGCGTCAACCACCAGGACGGCTACAGCGTCGACGGCGCCTGCACCAACGGGGCAGAGTGCCTACTTCTCCCGCCTGCGCCGCGGCGAGTTCGGCCATCACCACCACATTGCCGGCCCCTATCTCGTCCGCTACGCGCAAGAGGCAGCATGGCGGGAAGACTTGCGCCGCGTCAGCAACGGCGAGCAGACGCACGGCATCGTCGGCCTGGCGATGCGAAGCAGCCCCTCGGTCGATTTCTGCGGCTACTGGCAACGGGCACAAGCCGTCTAGCCGATCCGCCACGAGACCACGCCAGCAATCTCGACGCGCTCGATCGTGGCCTTGGCCCGGCTGAGCGATCTCAGGACGGTCTTTTGGACCAGCGCGCAGCTGCGTTCATCCGTGGCCACGATGGCCTTCACGCCCATGACTTGTTCAGTCAATGCGCGCGTCATCATGGGCAGCGGTGCCTCACGCAGCACGCCGTGGATTAGCCGCAGGCATTCGCCAGGATGGAACCAGATACTGCGGGGCCGCGACGACCGAGAGCTGATCGCCGCGGGTGCGAGGTCTGGATCGAACAGCCGCATGGCGGCGTCGAGATGCACGAGACTGGCACGATGCTGGACGATCTGCTGCTCCAGATGGCTCACAATCCCGCTCAGCTCGGATCGCTTCCCGCGCAAAGCGTCCATGACGTGCGGCTCGGCCATCGCAACTCTCCATCCTGGATCAAGGTTCAGGATGGTAACCGGACGACCCCACCGCTCGGAACAAGGCCGTGGTGGTAGTTGCTACATGATACCGCACTTTCTTACTCCTTGTAGGAGGCTGGGCACCGTATAGCCTGGAGCAACCCTGATGCCTAGCACAACCTTAGCGAGCAGAGGGTGAGGCTAGGGCTCTCCGCCCTCGCCTCCACCGCGGTGCCCGTCAGGCGCCTCGCCCGCGTGTCACGGAGCGGGCAGTCACTTGCTCGCCGAGGACACGAAGAACGACAGCTGCTCAATTGGCCCCCCAGTGTTCAAACTCGGAAAGAAGTCCACCCTGTCGTTCACCTTGTTCAAGACCGGATCGTCCGTGGGAGAGAGAGGACCGCCGAATGTTGGCGCCTGGAGATACTCAACAGTCAGCTGCACACCGGGCTGGGTCTTCGACTGCGAGTAGTAGCTATCAGCCTCGTCCTGTAAGAACAGTTTGTATGGTGCGAGGGTCGGGATGCCCACGTTGGCCCAGGCGGACGGAACATATGTCAGCCGCTTACCGTTGACGGTCACCGTGACCAGGACGGAGCCGGGCGTGCTCGAGCTGTTCTGGGATCTGTAGCTTGTGTAGCCGTTTCTTTGAACTTTTACAGTCGTGAGGTCTTCCGTCGTATACTTGAAGTAGATGGAGATCGGCTGTCCGGTAAGGTTGGCGCCGGCCGGCCCGAACAAGCCGAGCGTGTCGACCGTATGCGACCCGGAGATCATGCCAACGAGGTTTTGGGTCACGGTGGTTGCTTTCGCTGCCCCCGCCGATCCCAGCAACAGAAGGGCCGCGAACGCGGCGCGTGAGCTTCGCACTTTCTTACTCCTTGTAGGACGCCGGGCACTGTGTAGCCTGGAGCTACCCTGGTGCCCAGCACAAAAGCGCGAATGACGCAAGCATATGGCATGGAAGATCGGACGCAGTCGGAGTAACATCCAAACCGATACTGTTGACGAAATCAGGAAATCATAAGGTGCTTCAGCTTATAGTGCGCTTCAATTAACAATATTGAGAATATTTTGCCGAAAGTCTCTAATTTCTGATCATGTGGCCGGCCTAATTTCCCGCAATAGTTTATGCGGCCAGGTAGTCCGGCGACTTCGCCAACAGCATCCAAGCCTGGTCAGTGCCACTGGTGCGCAAAGCCAGCGTGTTGCATGGACTTGGAGAGCGGACGCAGTAGCCCCAACCCCGTCTGGGGTCAGGCGGTGCGGACGTAGATCGGGCGTCCAAGCTCCACCATGCGGTTGAGCGCACGGACGGCGACGTCCACCTTGGTCGCCCGACGGTCATCGGTGCGCGAGCGCAGCCCGTCGCCGATCACCTGCTTGAACCGGCCGATTGCGGCTTCGGCTTTGGCCCGCGTCGTGTAGCCGGATGACTTCTGCCATGCCATGCGGCCGTGCTCAGCAATGTGCTGCAGGTGGCGGTCGCGCTGCGTGGGCGGAGCTGGCCAAGGTTTCGCCGGCGCAGCCGGTGGAATGCCAGCGTAGGGGCGGCCTCGGCCGTGTCGCTCGGCACGGCGGTCACGCGCGGCGGGACGATGACCGCCGCTTCTGGATAGCGCTCGGCCACGCTGGCGTAGACGCGATCCTGGTCATATCCGCCGTCGCCGGTGAACGAGGCCACCGCGCCCGTGATCTGATCGAGCAAAGGCCCGACCTCGGCGCCGTCGTCGACCTCCTTGGCTGTGAGCGACGCGGCGACGATCTGGCCGCTGCCAACGTCCACCCCGATGTGCAGCTTCCGCCAGGACCGGCGCGTCTTGGTCCCGTGCTTCTCCAGCAGCCACTCGCCCGCGCCGCACAAGCGCAGGCCCGTGCTGTCCACCAGCAGGTGCACGGGCTCGCCGTTCCGGTGCGGCTGCAAGCGCGGCACCTCCAGCGTCTTGGCCCGGCGGCTCAAGGTCGAGTGGTCCGGCACGCGCAGCTCCAGCCCGAGCAGGCCGACGATGGAGCCGATCAGGCCCTCGGTCTGGCGCAGCGCCAGACGGAACACGGCCTTGAGCGTGAGGGCTGTCAGGATGGCGAGCGGTGAATACCAAGGTTGCCCGCCTGGGATGGTGCGCGGCGCTGCCCGCCAGCCCGCGATCGCCTCGTCCGTGAACCAGACCGTCAGGCTCCCACGCCGGCGCAGGGCCGCGTCGTAGGCCGCCGAATTGGTGACCCTATGCTTCTGTCGTGGGACGTGATGACGACGGTCTTGGTTCAGCTTGAAGGGCAAGGTACGCTTCCAGGGTCAGGTCAAGGGCAAGCTTCTTACGTCAGCCCACCCTGCAGCGCCAAAGGCCACCTCCGTGCAACATGCTCTCGGCATGGGGCATCTCCGTTGAGCATGACCAGGGTAGGTTTTTGTCTGGAACACAACAAGAACAAAAAGCGGCGATCCACCTTGCCAAATTGCAGTTCGTGCTTGATCCATACAGGACAGTAATCCTAGAAATTGGTGCTTGCAGCGGAAGGCGCCACCATGGACCAGGCTGATCAGCAAGACCGTTCCTGCGGCGCCTGCGGGCCGATGTGCGACCGGAAGGGCATGTCCGCCATGGCGCAGCAACCGGCACCCGCGCATCGACCCTCGGAGCTGAAGCGCGGCCAGCGCCTGCTCGCCATCGCCATGACCACTGCGGCGCTCCTGGTCGGCCTGAACGCCCTCGTCCAAGCCCTGAATGTGCTCGTGGCATGGTGGAACCATGGGCATTGAGGCGGCTCGGGACATCTGGGGTTACTCTCGCGCCGTGCTCGGCGCGATGCCCAGCTCTAACCCCCAGCCGCTCGCGAGCTCGCCCCGGCCCCGAAATGCAACGCCAGTAGTTGTCGTATCCGCTGCATGGACAACCTCTGTGTCGGCACCCCCCTCTATCAATTGCGACGGCAGCACTGGAAGCTAGGTCATTGCTGACCCGCGAGACAATCTTTTCCCCGAATGCCCCTACTCAGCTTAAATGGGCGGCTTGAGATTAGAACGCCGGGTAGTGTCAGATCGGAATGGGTGGCAGGCTTACGTGAAATCCGCATGCTCCTTTTCAGAACATCAGTTTTCATGCCACTTCGATCAGCGTTTCACCGCGTCCCAGCGCCGCCACGATATCCGGCAGGATGGTCTCGAACCAGGCGAGCAGGTCACGACGCCGCGTGTTCGGTAGTCTGATCCAGACTACAATTGGCCCCGTGACGGTCAGCACCTTGCGCTGCGCGAAATCCTCATCCTTCGTGATGATCGCGGCGGAAGACGCCAGCGCATAGTCCCAAATCGCGGTGTCGGATGCGGCTTGCATCCCCTTGTCGCCGACGTGCTCCGCTTCATGCCCTTTGACAGCAAGCCAGCGGGCGAGAGCGGGTGGTAACTGTGCATCGACAAGGAAGCGCATTTAGGCGATGCGCAACACCGGATGGTCGGTCTGGCGCGCCGCATACTCGAGGGATGCGATGATGTCCCCGGCTTCCAGCAGCGGGAAGTCCGCCAGGATCTCGTCCCGGTCGGCGCCGGCGGCAAGCAGGTTAAGCACGTCCACGACGCGAATGCGCAGGCCGCGCAGGCATGGCCTGCCGCCACATTGGTTTGGATCGACAGTGATGCGGTGCGTTTCGCTCATCGCGGGCCTCTTGGACTGGACATCATTAAACCGGGGCATTTCAGGTTGCAGGGTTAACGACTATCCAGATCATCTGCATCTCTTCTCTGGCTTCGCGGGTGCTGTAGCGGGATCAACAACCTCTTCCACCTCCGCCGCCACGAAGTGTCTGCCACCCAGTATGGAGCCGCCCGGACTCAGGCCTTTCAGGCTTGGGCCGAATTCACCGACGTTGCCGCTTTGGCGTAACTACGAGCACGCCGACGCCGCCATGCGCCATCGCGACCTGAGTGCGACAAGTTGACGATGCCGGGTCAACACCGTTCCGATATGAACTGTGGTGACAGCCACCGCCGGGGTCAAGCTGGCGTTTGCAGCGTTGGTTGAGTCTCCGGCAGGGGCTGGCCCAGTCCTTTGCTGACGTGGATTGGCGTGAAACGGCTGTCCTGAACGAGAACCACCTCGCCCTGTTTGGCGAGTTCGAGGCTTGCTGTGAAGGTGCTGGTCCAAGCCGACCGCGCCATCAGGCCGCTTTGGGACGCGCTGTCCTCCGCTGGCGGGGCGTGCGGCAGCAGCTGGCGCAGCGTTTGCCCGTCCACCGTGGCGGCAAGGCGCTGCAGAATGCGCGCGCGGGCGTCCGCGACGGAGTGCAGCGCGAGCCGCCGCGGTTGGAAGGACGTGGTCGCATCGGTTGCTTGATCATCGTCCTCGAACAGCGCCAGGCACGCCCACAGGAACTCGACGACATCGACCGCGGGCTGGACGTCGCGTGACACGGCGACCCCCTCCGGCATCCCGCGGCCGAACACGTCGCGCCCGAGCTGCGGTCTTTGGTCCAGCCACGCCGCCACGGCCTGCGCCCTCTCGAGCCCGAGCAGCCGGCCGCGCAGCCGGCCGGCCTGCCGCTGGGCCACCTGCCGCGCCGGGGTGGACAGGGGAAGCAGCAGGCGAGAGCGCAGCAGCACCAGCCAGGCGGCCATCACCAGCCAGTCGCCGCGCTCGGCCAGCGTGGCGGCCTGCTGCAGCGCCGGGGCCAGCTGCTCTACAAGAGCGCGCAGCGAGAGGTGGCGCAGGTCGATGCGCTGCGCCCGCGCCAGGCTCAGCAGCAGGTCCAGCGGCCCGCTGAACCCGTCGAGCTCCAGCCGCGGCGCATGGCTCTCCATGCTATCGGCTGGATCGGCAGAGACACCGTCCATGGCGGCGCGTCAGCCCGCCGGCCGCGGCTGCAGCACGAAGCGCAGCGCGGGCCAGCGCAGGCCGAGTTGGGCGAGGGCTGCGTGCGGCGTGCTGCCGTCGGCGAAAAAGCCGTAGCCGGCGACGCGGTGTCCAGCCGGCAGCCGACGGCCGGCGGTGGCGCCGTGCCGCAGCACGACGTGGCGAAGCTGGTCGGTGACGCCCCAGTGCGCCGCAAGCCAGGCCAGTGCCTGCGGGTCGGCCGGGCCGCGCTGCAGGGCGCTGTCCGGCACCGGCAGTAGGGCGTGCAGGTCGAACGGACACGCCTGGTCATGCCGGGCCCGCGCCGCCGCCCGCCCCTGGTGCGCCGCGAGCTGGGCGCGGAACTGCCGGGCCAGGATGCGGCAGCCCGCGACGCTCAGCCGGCGTTGACCGGGCGGTTGCGCCACGGCGAGGTTGAACACGTCTTCCTCAAGGGCGGTGAGGTCATGCCGCCAGGGCACGACGCCCGAGCCGCGCGCTGCCGCGACAAAGGCCGCCAGCGGCTCGGCCGGGCCGCTCGCGGTTAGGTGGTGATACAGCCAGCCGGGCGCAGCCCCTGCCCCTGATGCTGTGGCGCCGGCCGCCATCGGCCGTCGCCCCCGCGGTTTGGGCGGCGATTTGGCTGCGCTCGGCAGCAACGCCGGCTTGGCAGGCGCCGGCTCACTATCCCACGGCGTGCGGTAGTCCGTCACAGGTCGAGCTTTCCGGCGGGGCTGTCGTCCACGAGGCCGGCGCGCTGGACGTAGCCGCGCATGGTGCGCAGGTCGCGGTGCCGGGTGTGGCGCATGATGTCCTCGTCGCGCACGCCTTGGGCGTAGGCCTCGGTGACGAAGCCGACCCGGAGCGCGTGCGCGCTCAGCCGCTCGAAGCCCTCGGTCTCCAGTCCGGCCAATGCAGCACGGTAGGCAAGGATGCGGCGCACCGCGTCCGGATGCAGCGCCGCCTCGCCGATCCGGTCTGCGGTGCTGATGCGCCGGAACACCGGGCCGGCTTTGCGCCGTGCCACCGCCTGCCAGTCGTCGAACGCCCGCATGGGGCAGGTCTCGGCGTGCCGGCCGCGCGGCAGGCCGATTTCGGCCCCCTGCCCCGCCTGGTCGGTCTTGCCGCGGGCGATGCGCAGCCGCAGCCCGCTCGCGGTGACGGCGACGTCCTCGATTTGCAGCGCCACCAGCTCGGAGCGGCGGAGCGCGCCGGCGAAGCCGATCAGCAGCAAGGCGCGGTCGCGCCGGCCGCGGGCGCTGCGGTCGCAGGTGGCCAGGAGCTGGCGCAGCATGGGCAGGGTGAGCGCCGTGGCTTTCTGCACCGGCCGGCCGTGGGTGCGCAGCAGGCCCTGCAGCGGCCCCTGGATGTCGCGGTGCGCGGTGTTCCAGGGCAGGTCGTTGAACCGGTGCATTTTTCCCAACGCCGCGAGCCGACGCCGGATGGTGCTCGGCGCGTGGCTGCCAGCGAGGCTCGCGAGGTAGGCGCCGACCGTGGCCGGCACGGCCGGCACCGGCACGAAGCCGTGCTCGGCGCACCAGGCGGCGTAGTGGGTCCAGTCGGCCTTATAGGCCCGCAACGTCGCCGGGGCGGCGGCCTTGCGGGCCAGCGCCTGCGCGGTGTCGAGCGCGGCCTGGCCGGCGGCGGTCGGCTCGACGCTGCGCTCCAGCGGCACCATGGTGCCAGGCACGGCGCCGTCCGGGTCGCGGCCGTCGGGAGCCGGGTCGCGCAAGGTCATGGCGCCTGGCCGGTCGCGCTGCCGGCCGTGACGATTCTGGGGCCCAGGAGGCCGGCGGCCTGAAGGCCGGGCAGGTCGCGCAGGCTCCGTAGCCCGAACCGATCGAGGAACGCAGGCGTCGTGACCCAGAGCGCCGGGCGGCCCGGCGCCTCCTTGCGGCCGGCGGGCTGGATCAGGCCGGCCTCGAGCAGGACGTCCATCGTCGCCTGGGCCAGGCCAGCGCCGCGCACGGCCTCGATCTCGGCGCGGGTCACCGGCTGGTGCAGCGCCACCACTGCCAGCACCTCCAGGCCGGCCCGGGACAGCCGCCGCGGCGCCGCCAGCACCGCGCCGAGCGCCACGGCCAAGTCCGGCGCGGTGCGGAACGCCCAGCCGCCCACGGCCTCGACCAGCACGACGCCGCGGGTGGCGCACTGGCGCAGCAGGGCGTCCAGCACCGTCGCCGGGTCGAGCGGCTCGGGGACGAGCGGCCGGAGGGCCGCCGGCGTCACCGGCTGCGCACTGGCGAAGACGAACGCCTCGGCCAGGCGCAGCACCTCATGCGGCATGGGCGAGCTCATGGACGGCTCCACGGTCTCGCTACTCGGCCGCACGGGCTTCGGCCCAGGCCGCGGCCTGGCCGAGGTCCACCGACAGCAGCCGCGACACGCCGCGTTCCTGCATGGTCACGCCATACAGCCGGTCCATGCGCGCCATGGTCAGCCCGTGATGCGTTACCACCAGGAACCGGGTCGCGGTGTCGCGCGCGAGCTCCGCCAGCAGGCCGCAGAGGCGCTCCACGTTGGCGTCGTCGAGCGGCGCGTCCACCTCGTCCAGCACGCAGACCGGCGCCGGGTTGCAGCGGAACACCGCGAAGATCAGGCTGAGCGCCGCGAGCGCCTGCTCGCCGCCGGACAGCAGCGACAGCGCCGCCAGCCGCTTGCCCGGCGGCTGCGCGTAGATCTCGAGGCCGGCCTGCAGCGGGTCGTCCGAACCCACCAGCGCCAGGTGCGCCCGCCCGCCGCCGAACATGCGGCTGAACAGTGCCTGGAACTGGCCGTCCACCTGCTGGAACACCGCCGTCAACCGCGCCCGTGCCTCGCGGTCCAGCTGGCCGAGGCTGCCGCGCAGCGCGGCGATGGCGGCCGCCAGCTCGTCGCGGTCGCGGGTGATGCCCTGCAGTGTCGCCTCGACCGCGGCGGCTTCGACCGCGGCGCGCAGGTTCACCGGCCCCAGGGCGTCGCGCTGGCGCCGCACTGCGGCCAGCCCAACACGGGCACGCTCCTCGGCGGCGGCGGACAGGTCGGGCGGGGCGGCGCTTTCTGTTGGTGGCGCCGGCGTCACTCCACCGGAGGACGGCGCGGGAGCCAGCGGCAGGCTATCCCACGCCTGCTCCGCCTGCCCGGACGCGGCCTCGGCACGGACCCGGGCCTCTCTTGCCTGCGCCAGCGCGGCGTCGGCGATCCGGGCGGCCTGAACCGCGGCGGCGGCGCGGCGGTCGGCCGCGGCCAGTGCGGCAGCCGCGGCGCGATCGGCGTCCTCGGCCTGCTGCAGCAAGGCAGCAGCCTCAGCCTGGCCGGCGGTGCCCGCGGGTTCGGCGAGCAGGCGGGCCTGGTCCTGCCCGGCCGCGGCCCGTCGGGCGCGCAGCTCGGCCACGCGATGGGCGGCCTCGGCGGCGCGCCTGGACCACTCCATGCGTTCCTGCGCCAGCACAGCCAACCGCGCCTGGCGGGCCGCCCCGTCGCGCGCAGCCTCGTCCAGCGCGCGCGTGGCCGCGGCGTCGCGGGTCCGGGCGGCGGCCAGGACGGCGCGGGCCTGATCGGCTTCAGCGCGGAGCTGCCCAGGATCCGGCTGCGCGGCGCGCTGCGCCCGGGCCTGGTCCAGCGCCGCGCCGGCAGCGGCCGCCTCCGGCGCCAGCGCGGCGCGCTGCGCGTCCAGCCCGGCCAGCGCCGCGTCGGCGGCGTCCGCCTGGGCCTGCAGCGCGGCTGCGGCCTGGCCGGCCCGGCTGGCGCGGGTCTCCGCGTCACGCTGGACGGCGCGCGCCTGCGCCTCGGCGACGGAAGCGGCACGCTCAACCATTTCGGCAGCCGCGCAGGCCGCTCGGGCCTCGGCGGAAGCCACGTCCGCCGCTGCGAGCCGAGTGCGCAGCCCGGCCAAACGGGTGTGCTGCTGCAGGCGCAGCGTCGCGGCACTCGGCGTGCCAGGGCGCACGGTGTAGCCGTCCCAGCGCCACAGCGCACCGGCGCGCGACACCAGGCACTGCCCTGGCAGCAGGCCCGGCTGCCCCGCCTCCCCGGTCATGTCGTCCATCACCACGCCGATGCCGGCCAGGGCGCGGGCCAGCGCCGGCGGCGCCTGCACCAGGGCGGACAACGCCTCCCCCGGCACCGGCCGGTCCGGCAGGGACGGCAGCGCCGGAAGCGCGCGCCAGTGCCGCGCCGCGCCGGGGTCGGTGGCCGCTGCAAGCCCCTCGCCCAGTGCAGCACCCAGCGCCGCCTCCAGCCCAGCCGGCACCTGCATCTGGTCCATGATCGGTGGCCAGCCCTCCCCCTCCCCCTCCCCCGCGACCAGCATGGTGGCCAGCGCGTCGGCCTCCACGGCCAATCGAAGACGGGCTGCGTCGGCGTGGCCCTGCGCATCCCGGGCGGCGGCGGCCGGCAATTCAGCCTGGGCGCGGGCGAGTTCAGCGGCGTCCAGGCGCCCGTGGGCGACGGTCAGGGCCGCACCGGCCGTCGTCGCTTCGGCCAGAGCGGCGGCAAGGGGGGCCGGATCTACGGCGGCCCGTGCGGCGCGATCCCGCTCGGCCCGCAGCCGCACGCCAGCGTCGCCCACCCGGCGGACGCGCGCCTCCGCCTGGGCCAGCACTTCGAAAAGCGCCTGGGCGCGCGCCGCCAGCGCCGTCCTGTGCTCGGCCGCGGTGGCGCTGGCGGCCTCGGCGTCCTGCAACGCCCGGGCGGCTTCGGCCGCGTCGGCCTGCAACGCCGCAAGCCGGGCTGGGCTGGCCGCGTTCTCCTCGCCCAGGCGCTGGGCCTCCTGCGCCAGCCTGGCGTCGGCACCCGCAGCGTCGTCCGCGACCGCCTCGGCCTGCGCCAGGTCCCGCGCGGCCTGCACCTGCCGGGCGGCTGCGGCGGCGACGGCCTCTCGTGCGCGGGCCGCGGCGGCCTGTCGGCTCTCCTGCGCCAGCCGGGCCTGTCCCGCGGCGATGTGCGCCGCTGTCGCCGCCTCGCGCAGCGCGGGCAGCGCCGCCGCCGCCGCGGTGGCCTCGGCCGCGGCGGTGGCGGCTGCGGACGCCGCACAGACAACCCCGGCCTGCGCCGCGGCCAGCGCCGACGCCGCCACGGTCCGGACGACGGCGGCGCGGGCGCGGGCCAAGGCCCGCAGCCCGGCCTCCGCCGCGCCAATCCGCGCCGACAGGTCGCTGTGCCGCTCCGCCTGGCGGGCCTGCCGGCGCAGCCCAGCCAGCTGCGCCTCCAGGCCGCCATGAGCGTCCTCCGCGCGCACCAGGTTGGCCGCAGCACTGCGCAGCTTGGCGTCCGCCTCCGCCCGGCGCGCGTGCAGGCCGCTGATGCCCGCCGCCGCCTCCAGCATCAGGCGCCGCTCGTCCGGACGGGCGGTGATGAGGGCACCGACCCGGCCCTGGCTGACCAGGGCCGACGACCGCGCGCCGCTGGCGAGGTCTGCAAACAGCGCCTGCACGTCGCGCGCCCGCATCTCCCGCCCGTTGACGCGATAGGCGCTGCCGACCCCGCGCCGGAGCTGGCGGACCACCTGCACTTCGAACAGCCCGGCGAACGGCGCGGGAAGGCCGCCGCCCGCGAGCGTCAGCGACACCGCAGCGTGGCCATGGCCGGGGCGGGCGGGGGTGCCGGCGAAGATGAGGTCGTCCATCTCCGCGCCGCGCAGCGTCCGGGCGTGCCCCTCGCCCATCGCCCAGCGCAACGCGTCGGCGACGTTGCTCTTGCCGCAGCCGTTGGGTCCGACGAGACCGGTGAGGCCGGGCAGGATGGCGATCTCCACCGGATCGGCGAAGCTCTTGAAGCCGGCGATGCGCAGGTGGGTGAGGTGCACGGCCATGCTCAGCAGCGCCACGCCAGTGTCGTCGGCGTCGCCGGCGCGCCGCGGCCAGCGTTGCTCAAAGGCGGGACTCGGCGGTCATCGGGCCAGCTTTGCCGAGCCTGGACGCGAAGGCAAGCCAATTAAATACACTGTGCGCGATAACAGCAATTGGACTAAACCGCTCCGCGGTAGTGGGTGCTACGGTTTAGCGTAGGCGGACAAGCGGCGTCCGTCTGGAACAGCACCACGGTGTCAGTGCCGCCTGCATTCTCCG
>JAABUS010007670.1_pt1 | contig 12232 bp, 11 predicted proteins | sample 5560161 | NCBI WGS metagenome assembly JAABUS01 (sample SAMN10711885, study PRJNA513376) | rock metagenome | isolation source: Antarctica rocks | place: Antarctica: Victoria Land, Trio Nunatak nord | collected 2016-01-04 | reverse complement strand
CATTTCCCCATCTGGCTGGCTCTTCAATATCTGCAATGAGACCAGTCGCTGCGCTGATCACTCACCTGCCTTCCCACTGGCCCAATGGTTCATCAGACTCTGGGATGTAAGAGCCAAGCTCAACACCTGCGCATGCTGTGCACATCAGAGTGCTTGATGAGTTGCTGTGCATTCGATTCCTGCCTGGTGCATTGCAAGACGTTTGTCCTATAATAGTAGTGCTATGGTGTAAGCCATGGGAAAGTGGACTGGAGTGTGTCTTAAGTGCATGAGTGAGTGGCGTACAAACTCGTGCTGTGCCGGCCTGTGCAATACGAAATGCCTGCTGAGTTGTAGCTGGCTCCTAAAAGCAGACTGCAGGGTACCAGATGAAGAAGTGTTTCAGCTACAAGCAATCTAAGTGCACTGCATGGCAGGCCTGACTATCAGTATGTGCGTGTGTGCAGGATCCCTCATTTGTGCAGCTGTGTACAAGCCGCTGGACGCAGCTGCGCAGCAGTCAATGGTCAGACAGCAGCATTACAGCTGCTCTGGCTGACGTGCAGGGCAGCATTCTGCCTGCTGGCCTGCGCGACTTTACTAAGTGAGTTTTCTGTTCCACTCCTTGCTCACTGACTCACTCACTCATTCACTCACCCACTCACTCACCCACTCACTCACCCACTCACTCACTCACTCAACACATTTCTTGCCCTATGGTCAGGTACAAAAGCGCTATGGTCAGGCACATACAGTCTGCGCCCACTAAGCAGACTGTGAGCTCAGTAATGCACGCATATGTGCATGTGTGTGCATGCCATTCTTGATGAGGGTGTGTTGCTAGCGCTGCTCTTGGGCAGCCATTGGCAGCCAGGATGCTTTCAGGCTGGCCTTGAGCACAGTGTGTTGCCAGCCAGGCATGCATCATGGCATCAGCTAGCAAAACAGAAACTGGCTTGTGCCATCAGAGTAGCAGGTGTTCTGCAATTGTCCTTTGCAATGGATGTATGACACTGCCCTGAGTGTGCAGCATTGCTGGGTATGTCAGTCAAGGGCTTGTCAGGGTTATTACTGTGAGCACTTGCATGGTCTGTTCTGCAGATCTGAAGTGAGAGTGCATGTGTGTGATGCAGGTGGAATGATGTCTTGCTAGCCCCATATGGAGCCACAGACCCTACTGCGTTTTACAACCAAGCCTTCACTGCTGCTTCCAACTGGACTCTACAGCGTTTAGCTTGGTTAGATGGAGCATTTCAGGGTGTTACAGCTAATGGCGACCAGATTGTACAATTTAGCAGTGCTCCTGCTAATGTTGCAACAGCTGGATGATTTGTTTGTTGATTTGCACATTGTGTAACAATCCTGTGCTTATGCAGCATTGCAGAGCAAAGTTGGTGGACATGTTGCGGTGTAGTTCTTTGTGTGTGTCCCGGGCAACAATGCTCAGCATTCAGGACAATTGGTGTTGAACAGCGGTACCACCAGTCTTTGATGTTGAGTGGGTACCATGGGCTGACCCTTTGTGCTAAGATCTTACTGCATTAACAGGAAATGCCGCTTGGATTTGTTTTGATGCCTGCAATTCTTTACGCCCTTCCAGCTATAACTTGATAAACCGTCAAGGGCCATGCACACCGTGTGGCACAAGAAACTCAAGCGTTCACGCACGTCATGTGTCATTGATGACTATCTACAAGCTCAGAAGTTATGTGCGTATTCAGGTTTGTGAACATTGCATCTATACTGCTGATGAAAAGTTGCACTGGTTTACCAACACCTACAGGCAAGAGGGCTTGCTAAGCCTGTCACACTTTGCTTTGCATTGGCGAGAGCTCGCAGTCCATGATGACCTGAAAGTTATCTGCCTGTCCAGAGACACAGAATTGGTGTTGGTCTGATATCAAAGCAACCTGTGAATCCAAACGACCCAGTCTCATCATTGTTAAGTCTATAACACCTGGCTGGTAAACGTTCCTGGCCACAACAGTCACGACAGAACACCACAACACCAGTGCTGGTGACTTTCCGCAGAGCAATTACTGACATAGGTAAGAAACGCGCTGCAGAGAAAAGCCTATTCATTGAGAAAAAGTCAGCCTCAATGGAGGGCACTGTCTTGACTGAAAGGTACTCTCAATTGGTTTCTGCTTCACCTATTGAGCACCTTATCCAGGACCCTACTTCCAGACAAAGTACAGTTGCTGTTGCCCACTTATAAATCTACAAGCCTGTAAACCTGAGCCACACTTGTTGGCAGCTGGATTTTAGTGGGCTCTTGGACAGCTGACCTGTGTGCTGCTACATCCTTATGCATGCTCTGTCGAAGCAAATTCCTTTTCAGCCTTCTCCTTCCAGGCTTGTTTATTTGCGTCAGTCATTGCCTTCCACTCTTGTGCCATGCTTGTAAAGACTTGCTTGGAGCCTATCTTTGGATTCCGTGCCATGACACCGGGCACGTTCGTTTTCATCCAAAACTGGTATCCATTAAGCTTCTTGGGCATTTTCTTGGCTTTGACAGGTACCATGTCAACGTAAGGCTGCCGCTGTTTGTCAGACAGAGCCTTCCACTTTGCTGCAAGCTCTTTCTCAACACTTGAGACATGGATGGGATGTGTCGAGCTGCTTTTCAACAGCTCGTACTGCGCCTTCTTGAAGTAGTTGTATGAGCTCGGTGAGCGACCTGTACCGACTTTCTTGCCCGCTGGCTCTGTAACCGAACTTAGGTCGACCGAATCTTCTGGACTTGCACCTTTTTTGCTGGTCCGTGGCTTGCTACTCTCGTTCGGCAAAGTTGCAAAGCCCGATTGACACAGAAAGGAGCAAGGCTCCACAGCCAAGCCTGATTTTGGCAGTAGCCTTGACAAACTGGATAACTGCTTAGAACTGTGCAGCCAAGAGGCCATCTCGCGCCAGTGCCTGCCGAAGCAGCCCGCCAACTGGGGCCTGCGTGCAATGTATCACCTGACGCGCAAGTAGAAGGTGGTGCTTTGACTGGCAGCAGCATACCACATCGTCATTGCTGACCACGGACCGATGATGTGAATGATTGATAATCACATCACTATCTCAGCTTTTGTGCATGAAAGTATGTGTGCGGAACCATGGTGCTGGCAACCCGCCATAGTTTACTTCTTTCAACACGTCAAGTGCAGGCCATGGTGTCAATACCTAGCTCAACAAATTGGCAGATTTCCTAAAGCCATCTCAGGGTGGCCCATATGGGTGGCCCACGTGGCATGCATGGGCCCATGGGCCAAATCTATCACCAACGCAACCTGCATCACGTGTCTTTATGAAGTATTTCAAAATGTCAAAGCTCTGTCCAGTGGTCCTCAAATATCACCAAGCCCAATATATGTCATAAGCTGGTGTAGTCGATCTGAGTCTGTCAGGTATAGGTAACCCACCTGGCAGAGACACATTAGGACCGAGATTAAGCAACGTGTATTTCACATATAAGAGATCAGTCCAGCTTTGTGGTCATCTGCAGCAAAGCAGGATGGGAGCCAAAAGACCGGGTTCTGATCTGCACATGCACTTGGTCTGAAGGATACACCTGATACATCTAATTGCACTACTAAACACATCGCATTGCGTGCATTGCAGCGCACACACAGGTTTTGACTCACCAAGCATTCTATGGCAGTGGCTGCTCTGTATGTCTGTGCATGCTTGCCGCTTTGACTAAAACGCTTAGGAATTGTTATCTTGGCATTATTGCCCCATCGGATCACATCCTTTTCTTCTGCTGACAGAACTGGGCCAGCCATGAGTTGTTCAAGATACCGCTCCTGCAACAAAGTTGCTAAGTGAAACACATGAGTTTAAAAACAGGGCCAAACCTGTAGTCAATCATTATCATGACATTAGCAAGGCAGTCTAGTCAGATGTCGTATGACAGCTGTACAGCAACGCGTAGAAGCGCTGTGAGCCAATAATGAAGACTTTGCAAGGCAGAAGAAGCTGCAGACATCTTTAGGCAAACAAGAATGAAAGTGCATGATTACCTGCGCCTCCGCGCGAACCTCACCCATTACACTTTCATAGTATTTTGATGTTTTTGTTGGCGGATAGAAAAAACGCCGCCGTGCATACAACTGCAATCACACCTTTGGCAGATTTTGTAGACAGCTTGACCAGTGCAGGCAACCTGCTTTTGTTGAGTGATTGTACTCAAACGTACAGTCACCTCCCAAACGGTGTCGCCTAAGAATGCCAAAGCCACTGCATTCCAGTTTGCCCGAACATCCTTCCCTTGCAAGTCAGGGATTGGAGGCAGTACCGGCCTGAGGTTCGAGGTACCTGCAACATTTAAAGCTGATCAACTGCGACACTTGACACAGAGCTTGCAGCAGGACTCGTGACGCACCACCAACAGGGGCCGGTGGACCAAATCCAACAGGTATGGGGCTGCAACGACAACAAAGTTGCGACCGACGGGTCTTTGGCGTTCCCACGACGGGTCTGACGACGGGTGTCACGAAGTGTGTCAAGACGGGAAGTACGAAAGGGCTGACTGTGCTGTTGAGCAATTTGCTCGGCGAACTGAGCATGTAAAGGCCTTTGGAGTCCTCGATCGTGAGCTGCGCCCAAACAGATGCAGACCCGCAAGCAACGTTGTGAGATATTTGACCGAAAGCGTTGACCTAGCTAGCTGGCTAGCTAGTTAACTAGGTCAGTGCAAGCGCTGTTGTTGCCGAATCTTGCCTCATGCGATCATCCACAATTCCTGATGCATTGATGCTTCGGGCCTCGCGTGTTTTAGCTGCGTTCTGCACGTGAGATCTCAGCAAGCACAGGTATTAATCGTAGGCAAGTCGAACCAAGCTTCGCAGGCACATACATTTGAAGACATAGTGTTAATTGTGAGCCTTACAGAAGCTCTGGCAGGCATGGGTGAGAGGCAGGTCTGGCTTGTCAAGGTACAACACAATTTGCTGCGTTCAACACCTGAAGAGTGCTGAGGGTATTGCATCAGCAACATAATTTCCAAATGCAGGTTCCTACGTTTCTGGGCAAGCGATGGAGGTCTGCTTGCGATGAAAGTAAAAGCAAGGAAGCAGGACCTGAGTTTGGATCGATTCAGCAAGTCTCGGCTACGGAGGTTTGTGATCGATTCAGCATGCTGATCCTGAAATTGTCGCAAGACACCAGCAATCACATGCAATGACCGTTGAATGACTCACAGGGGGAACCTCCAAGCTTGCGCCTCAAATTGTCAGGTAAACGTGTACCTTTGACTTTTTAAACCTCTGTGCGTTTAGTCATTAGCAAGAATCAGCTACAGCAGGTGTGTGTCACACTCAGATACAGGAGGGGACAACATTCCAGTGTTGTATAACCTCAAAAATAGTACCGCAGACATAGCAGGACTTCATGCATTCATTCAAGGCAGTCAGCAAGCAGGTACAAACAAACAATAGCTTTGCAAGCCCTCCCCCAATATCTGAATGGGCTTTGGTGGGTAGTCTCATCCAGACAAGAGAAGCCTTGTCTTGCCAATGCAGATCTACTAGGTGCTGTGTCCCAGCGCATGGACGCTGAGATCCTGCATGAGAGCCAAGCAGGAACTACTGTGAGCGCCTCCACCTGCACATGATCTGCTCACCCTGTTGACAATCAGGCTACATGTGCCACAGCATACTCAAAGTCAAAAGTATTTTGCTGGTGACCTGCGAGATTACGTATATTGACCTTGACAGCAAAAAGTGCTCTGACATATGAGCAGTTTGCATCATCAGAGGACAGCTTGCCATCATGCAGCTCACCTGTCGTTAAGCTTGATGGCTTGGTTCCGTAGCATCTGTGTTGCTTGCAGACTGGAGTCCAGTTGGATGCTAGTTACAGGGCTCTGACTCAGCAGCGGCATCAACAAGCCAATGAACGCACTCGCACAGCGCAACAAGTGGATGCCCAAGACATCCTGAATGCGCAACGTAATGCACGGCTCAGAGAGCCTGCCAGTATGAGATCTGCTATCAAGAGAAATGTAAGCCTGAGTTTGCACTCTGTTTCACGCGCCAAAGCAAAGCTTTTGATGAGCTTCAATACGCTGTGCTGGCATGTGGCAGCTGGAAAATAGACACCTTGCCTGTTCTGCACTTCAATGATGCAGCCGGTGGTTGGTTTGTTTTGATGCAGTGCGTTCTGTGTTTATGCAGGCTGAAGCCAAAAAGGCAAGGGCAGACCAGATCAAGCTGGACTCAGAACAGCTGGAGAGGCTCCTTTTCCAGCTATTTGAGTGCAAGGTGGGCCCATTGCCTTCTTCAATAACAAGTTACCATGATGTGACTGTCAGCGTAGGGCAGTCTTTGGCTGAACATGCAGTGCGAGGTGACTGGATGCGTGCTGAGTGCTCAATGTGGTTTGCAGCCATCCTGGAAAATGAATGATCTCCGAGCAGAGACTCGGCAGTCATCAGAGTCCATCAAGAAGATCCTAGAGAATATAGCTGTGCAAAACACAAGAGGCCCTTCAAGAGGAGAATTTGAGCTGAAGTCCGAGTACAAGACATCTGCTACTCCTGCGTTGTAGCTAGCTAGATATGAAAAGATCCACCTCAACGTACATGCTCACGCATTAAACTGTGCTGTCCAGCACTGAGCACCATACCTTCATCTTCTTCGCGACATATTTGAAAGCGAGAGCGGATAGGTCAACGCACAGTAGCGTACCTCACGAATATGCGCCACTAATGTCATGTAGTGCATCTAACACCAACGGCTCGTCAGCTTGTTACAACACAAAAGTGTAATGCCGGTTTGTCTCACCGCATCTGTCAGTAGGTACCTGGCAGATCAGACGCTTCAGGCTATACATCAGTCTTGCAGCGGTTTACGTCCTCGACAGGTCAGTTCAAGGCGGAGACGCCATAAGCCGCCTAATTCTGCGACGCATGACAAGTGCCACTTCAGCAAAAGTTGGCGCTCCTCTCGGCAGCCGATAGCGTGCAGAAGCCTGAGTAAGGCACAAGCAGAAACTGTGCCAGCCCAGGCAAGCCACACACGGTACCGTCAAAGCGCTGCAAGCACGTATCACCTGAGTTTGAGCGTGCTGAGTTGAACGAGCATTTGATTTTTTCTCTTGCCTCACCTGTCCGACTCAAGCCTGCAAACTTGTCAGCTTGCTGCACCATATCTCAGCTACTGTTCAGCCCTGTAGGATGCCATAATAAGCTGCAAACAATGCTGTCGCACCTGCAGAGGCAAGGTGGTGATCATTGGAGCAGGTCCTGCTGGCTCTACAGCAGCCATCCTGCTGTCAAAACGAGGCTACAGTGTTGAGGTGTATGAAAGGCGGCCACAACCTAAACAAGACCCTGTCGATCTCAAACGAACCTACATCATTGCCCTGTCAGAAAGAGGCTTGAAAGCCATGAGAGCAGCTGGTGTTCGAATTCCCTCTGACGCACCCTACAAGGGGTTTGTGAGGCATTTGAAAGGCGGCAAGATCCAGGTGATGAGTCAATTGTTTTATGAAAGACATCCCGCTTGCTGTCAAGTGCAACTTCAGGCATAAGTTGACTGACACATCTCCATTGTGGGGCATTTGACACACTGAACTGCAGATTCCACCGCATGATGGTATGTCGACTACCAACATCAACGACAAGTTGTTAGGACAAGCTTGCAGTGTTTGCACTGCAGGTCAGTCCAGCAGAAGGCAATGTGAGCTTTGAACGGTATGCATATGCAGGCCTTGCCTTGTGGCAGTCTCATTTCACAATGGGTTGTGTGCACAGATCAGCATTGACCCAGCATCACATAGCAGCTGTAGCGACATTGACGCACAGTTGTAAACATCTCAAGCTTGCCTACTATGTTCATTATCATGCAAGATTGTACATTCAGGGCATCTGTCTAGCCTGGCTATTTGTAACACTCAGTCACGCCCAGGGCTCTGCCCTGTAACATCAGATTGTGGAACAGGGCTGAGCTGGCTCAGCATCTCATCTCAGAGGCAAACAGGCTGTCTCCTTCAGTAAAGTACCATTTCCAGCAGGGCTTGCACAGCGTCAACTTTGATAGACAAGAGGCCACAGTCCAAGCAGAGGATGGGTCCACGTCACAGGTAGTCCTGCTGATCACGCATGGTTCTACGTGTACATCTGTATATAACAATGTATGACACAGTCCAACATTTGACCCATACAACACAGCTACAGCACATACACACATGGATGAAAGTATGTGTTCATTCAAAACGCACACAGGACATACTTCTTTCTCAAGCATCGGATAGGCAGTGTCCTGAGAGGCTTCCAAAGGAGGTTTTGTTGCGCATGCATGCATGCCTGCAGTACCTACTTGAGCCTCAAGCAGTGTCCATGTTCCATGCCCATGGAACGCCCTTGCCTGATGCCCCTGTCTGCTTGATTTGTGGCTGTCATTGGCTGCAGGTGAAGTATGACTTGCTGATAGGAGCAGATGGCGTTGGCAGCACAGTGAGGTCTGAGATGGAGCACCAGCTGCCTGGCATGTCAGGTGCACCTCCTCTCTTGCACCTTTGCCTCTGTTTCAGCCTTCCTTTGCAAAGGACTTGCAACTCCAGTTGCTGAGAACAGGTCTGTGTAAGTTGCCACTGTGTGAGTGCTTTGGCTGCTGTGCTCTTGCTGCTGATGTAGATGATTGTGCAGTTGCATAGCTGCACAAACCACACCCCACAAGCAGCTCATACAATGTGAAATTGCGCTTTGTTGAAAGTGCATCTACTAGTTACGCAAGCACCATTGGAGATGCAATGTTTGCAGCAGATGACTGCATCTGCTCATGTTTGTCTTGGGTTGCTGGCTCCTGCCCAGCTGCTGCTTGTTTCTGTAACATGTGGGATTCAGACGCAGGACGGTTCTCCTGAGAGATCCACTTTTGGCTTCAAGCGGTCAAAAGTCTGAAACTGAGTCTCCCATCTGTCAGATGTTCTGTTCCACGATAGAGCTCTGTTGCAGCTTCACTATATAGACTCTGCTTGGCAATGCCAGCCCAATGGGGTCAACATATGGCCAGTCTGTGCTCTGCTGATTGCCACATCAGCACCAAGACAGCAGTCAGATGTCTTCTGCCATGCAACCTCGAGCTACCAGCCAGCATGCTGACGCTGTACATCTGGGCGCTACTTGCAGTGAAGATAGAGGATTCGGGGCGGGAGTACAAAACCTACAGGGGCCTGAGAGCAGACTTGGAACCTCCTGAGCTGAAAAACCGGCCTGGCCGCTCCATACATCTGTTCCTGGGAAGCAACAACTGGACGTCCCTCTCAGGGCACCTGAACCCTGATGGCAGTTATGCCGGAACGCTAGCCATGAAAAATGGAGGTCAGCATTTCCATCAATCAACTAGTTCATGTTTCTTGGCTTTAGGACTCATCAGGGGAGTCAATAGACATTGACTGGGAAAACAACATACACAAAGCACTACATGCACTAAATTGCATGGTGCTGCTTTCCTGTGGCAACATTCTTGTTGCCTGAAAGAGAAGCATCTGGAGATGGCTGCATGCCTCTTAGCTGGCACAGCAGAAAGAAAGCAAATCTGCTGACCAGTATGCAGGGTCTTGTAGTTGCCTATACCTGTGCAGTGCAGTGATACAGAAGATACGACACTCAGCATTACCTAACAAGGGCAAGAGATCATGTGAAGCAGCCATAAGCCTGCCTCAAAGTATCCACTTCATGCCTGTGTATATGTTTTGTGTGATGTCAAACAAGGTCTCAGTTGTTGATTCATGCCTCAGGTAAAGCATCATCAAGTGAGATGCATGCATTGTGCTGCATTGAAATCAGCGGCGAATTATGAGCATGCTCTGCATCTCATGGACTGGATGGGACATTAGCTCTCTTTTTCGAACAGAATTCCCACCAGCTTGGTTTTGTCACACACCACATACGCCTGTGCTTTCAAGCTAGGATGTCTCATGAGTCACAACTGGCTCCACACCCCAGACTGGAAGGTATACACTGAATGACTGCATATGCCATGTGTCACACAGATTTCAAGAAGCTCAAGACCACAGCCGACTATGAGTCAGTGATCCGGAACAGCGTCAATGGGGTTCCAGAGCATTGGATACCAGAAGTGGCCAAGCAATGTGTGGACAGCTCCCCCTCCCCTCAAGGCAGGAGGCACGCTTCCCATCCTGCCCCTGATCATGTATCATCTGCTCTCCCTGGCTCTTGTCAAACACCCTGAACATTTAGTGCTTAGTGTGTGTTGTTTCCCCAGTTATCGTCTGTTAATTCCCCTGATGACTCCTAAAGTCAAGAAATGTAAACTGATTGATTGCAAAGTTTGCATGTGAGAGGCAGATTAGGTCTGTCCGCTGAAGGGCCTGCTGCCATGTGCTGTCTGCCTTGTGGCATGTGCATGCTATGCATGCTGTGCCCTCTGTCCCCAGCTCAATACTGTGTATGTTGTTTTTTCACTCATTGCTTGTTGACTCCCTTGATGAGTCCTGAAGGCAGGAAGTATACATTCGTTGATTGATTGCCTACAGCACACTGCTCATGGGTGAGTTGACATTTCCCGTGTATCTTTTGTGTGGTGCCTTTGCCTGCTGTCCTTAATTTGGCCTGTTGCCTTTCCTATGTTTCTGCGATACACCTGTATTTCCTTTCCATCTCACTGCAACATCTTGTTGTTTGCTGATTGCAAACTGAGTCCGCAGTGGTTGGCAAACGCAACCTGGCCAGATCAGGACTTCACTTCTTGCTCAAGCATGGTCTCTCTGCACAGGGTATGGTGTTTCCAAACTGACAGGACCTGGGGTGCTGCTTCTGGGCGACGCAGCCCATGCTGTGACCCCTGTGGGTGGCCAGGGGGCCAATGCAGCCCTGGAAGACTGTCTGTTCCTTGATGGAGTTCTGGAATCTACAGGTGAGCTCGCCCAAATCCTGTTGGTACCCATCCCTGGCAGCATAATCAATCCATCAATCAATGTGTTTATTGTCCTGGGGGGTAACTGGGACCCAACAGACAGGTAGCAGCAGCAGCAACGCCATGAACCCCTGATTCTTCTACATCAGCGTCGCATATGTCAGACTCCTGTTTTGAACACCCCACAGCTGTCATTGATTGTGACTGTATCATCAAACTGCATAAGCAGATGCATAAGCCTGGGCACGCCACTTCATGTAACACACCGTAGTGACAAAGTGACAAATAGCTTGTTGCGCATGCTGACAAAAATAGTCAGCATTGCAAACACAATAGGCAGTGTACTGCATGTAAACACCAGCAGTGCAAACACACTAGCAGTGCAAACACACTAGCAGTGCAAACTCACTAGTATTGCAACCACACCAGCAGTGCAACCACACCAGCAGTGCAAACATACCAGCAGTGCAAGCGCACTAGCAGTGCAAACACACTAACAGTGCAAGCAAACCAGCAGTGCAAACACACCAGCAGTGCAAACACACCAGCAGTGCAAGCGCACTAGCAGTGCAAACACACTAACAGTGCAAACAAACCAGCAGTGCAAACACACCAGCAGTGCAAGCGCACTAGCAGTGCAAACACACCAGCAGTGCAAACACAGGTGATGATCTGGCCCAAGCAGTGCCCACGTTTGGCAGGGAGCGTCTACCAGATGCTCATGGTCTAGTTGACATTGAGTCCTCCTTTTCCAAACTGGTTGGAAATAAGTTCAAGGCCGTGTTGGACCTGAAGTTCCTGAAGATCGTCACACACGTTGTGTTTGGTAAGCGCCTTGGAAAGTGTGCCTGTTCAAAGCCGACAGTCCGTTTTCTGGTCATAGGATGACTCAATTTGCAGTTGAGCAGCATGTATCCTCCAAAGCCTCCAAGAACCAGTAACATTTGATGCATCTGTTGTTGAATCAAGGTCTGTCCACTGGTATAGCTGCTGCTTGTTGCCCAGCCACCATTTGTGGGTCCTTGATGCTAAGACTGCTGTATATGTAGCTGCTCAGTGTGCACATGCTGAGCGCAAGTGCGCGTGTGTGCAGGTAGTCTGGTGCATAAGCTTCTCCCATTCATACGCAAAAACAAACCTGCCATGGTGCGGCTTGGCAGCGATATGAGGTATTCTGAGATTATGCAAGAAGTCAACAGAGATGCTGCCTCAGTTGCAGCACTGTTGTTAACAGCCATTGTGGTTGTGTGTCTAAAGGCTGCTAAGGTTTTGTAAGACATTTCCAGCAAGAGCTCGTCTACAGTAGCTCACTGTAAGTTGCTCCAGAGTTCACAGCTTCGGGTGCAGGTCTTTGTGTCATTGCGACAAATGCAAGCTGCAGCGAT
>JAABUS010007669.1_pt1 | contig 12233 bp, 12 predicted proteins | sample 5560161 | NCBI WGS metagenome assembly JAABUS01 (sample SAMN10711885, study PRJNA513376) | rock metagenome | isolation source: Antarctica rocks | place: Antarctica: Victoria Land, Trio Nunatak nord | collected 2016-01-04 | reverse complement strand
ACTTTCAGGCGGTTTGTACACTCCTGCTGCAAGGCGTGTACGGCAGGCCAACTGCCATCATTTATACAATTACAAAACAGCCGCTTTCGCTCTGTTTCTCGTGACACACTCGAGCCGAAACTGAAGCTGATAGCGAGCTACAGCCGATGTTTCAACGTCCTGCCCCAATAACGCCAAACCCCTTGTTGAACCGAATCCGGCAAAGCCGGGAAACTTTTGTAACTTACGTACAAATTATAATATCTTTAAAAAAAGCTTGTTTAAATTCTCCTTTACTTAAGATAAACAAATCTCTACTTTGTACCCTATGCAAAAGGGCTACGGTCAATCGAGTAGACGGCCTCACCGCTTGTAAGCGATGAGGTGCGCCTCTCACACCACTGTACATTCGGGTCACGAATACAGCGGTTCGGAAAATCATGATTACAACCGCTCTTTACACCAGTTGCAATTTGTTTCTCATTTAAGATAAGGCTGGCACGCCTCCTTACCGAATTGGAAACGATAATCCGTTCGGTCCTTCGCTGTTTTGTGAGACCTCCCGTGTTGTTCCATAAAGGCACAAGCTCGTTACCAACAGCTACTATGACCTCTGCTGACTTCTCCTTTTAGTTTAGATAAACAAGGAGACCTCCCCCGGTAAGATAAATAGCCTTCTACCTATGCCTGCTGCATCTACACAACCAACTACAATCATTTAGGACTTTGTAATGATGTGCTTACTCATCCCATTGGTTATGCCTCATATGCAGTTCCTGTTCGTCAGTACAGGTATTTGCAGTCTGGCTTACTTCAGTGCATGGATCGCTCCAAACCACCTTGCCACTTGCTAATGTTTCGGGTAACTAATCCCGCACATAAGATACTTTCACTCTCTGGCTTCTTATTTCTAAGAACTATATTTACCATTCAGGGCACACACAGTGTGTTTATAAAATTGTGGCTGGACGTTAAGCTTTCAACTATAAAACACTATTTTGCTTTTGTGGTTAATTGAATCTGACGTTTTTCAAATGCCACAACTTCATAAACACTTAAACGTTAGCTGTAACCGCGAGACAAACACTTTAACTGTTAATAGTAGTAATGACAATAATACAATTCATTCAAATCACATTAACTGTTTTAGCAATAGCAAATACTTTAATATTCAGGTATAGGGACAAAAGGAAAAAAAAGCTGTTTTATATTTTTAGGAATAGGATAATTTTAGAGAATAAACTTAATGATGAAAAAGTAGTAATAAAATATAATGATGAAAAAACTAAAAAACTAGTACAGACAGAAGTATTAATCTTCAACAAGAGTGGACAGACCATAAAATTTGAAGAAATAGGAAAGACACTTGGATTACAATTAGTTTTTTCTCAAAATACAAGCCTCTTTAATGTAAAAATATTAGAATATAATAATCCAAACGTTAACTTGACATATCATCAAGAAAATAATAAAATCAAATTATATTTTGATTACTTTAAAAATGAGAATTATGTACTAATGAAATTTATTTCAGATGAGAATAATTATAATAAACCCGAATTATTAGGAGAGTTTATTAATAAAGACAAAATACTAAAATTCAACTCTCTTAAATTTAAAATGAATCAATTTATTAGGGTCATTCCTTACATTTTAATTGGAAGCACGATGTTAGGTTTTGTTTGTGAATACTATAAAATTCCAAAGGAGATTTATTATATCATAACGTTTATTTTCGGATTGCTTTCAGTTGACATATTTGGAAAGATATTAGACAAAAAAATTGACAAAAGAATTAAAGATATGATTACTGAATAGCTTTGGCTACAGCTAATCGAGTAGACGGCCTCACCGCTTGTAAGCGATGAGGTGCGCCTCTCACACCACTGTACATTCGGGTCACGAATACAGGGTTCGGAAAATCATGATTACAACCGCTCTTTACACCAGTTGCAATTTGTTTCTCCATTTAAGATAAGGCTGGCACGCCTCCTTACCGAATTGGAAACGATAATCCGTTCAGTCCTTCGCTGCCTTGTGAGACCTCCGTGTTGTTTCCATAAAGGCACGGCTCGTTACCAACAACTACTATGACCTCTGCTGACTTCTCCTTACATTTTAGACAAACAAGGAGACCTCCCCCGGTAAGATAAATAACCTTCTACCTATGCCTGCTGCATCTACATAACCAACTACAATCATTTTGGACTTTGTAATGATGTGCTTACTCATCCCATTGGTTATGCCTCATATGCAGTTCCTGTTCGTCAGTACAGGTATTTGCAGTCTGGCTTACTTCAGTGCATGGATCGCTCCAAACCACCTTGCCACTTGCTAATGTTTCGGGTAATTAATCCCGCACATAAGAGACTTTCACTCTTTGGCTTCTTATTACTAAGAACTATATTTACCATTCAGGGCACACACATGGAGCAGAACAAAAAGCCCCGATAGAGCGTAACTATCGGGGCTTCCTTTTTGGGGCTTTTCGTCTACTCCTCTTAATGTTGTACGTTCGCCCTTCGTCTTGGTGTATCGAGTTGAAAGTATGTGTCCAACGAAGTAGGGTGTGTCCCAGAAGCGTAGGAACAAAGCAGGCTCTTTTGCAAGGTTGGATTTTGTGTGTCGGGTTTGTGTGCCTTGCAAATGTGCCTGACTTGGTGCGTTAGCATTTTTTTGCTATCAATGATTTCTTTTACTTTGTCTTCCAAAAAAAAATTGGCCTTGAAGATAAAGTCAATCTATATTTTCAGGTTTAAAATACTAAACTCATTGAAGTTAAAAAGGGATAAACTGTCATTTTTGTGCCTGTCTAATATAATTTGAATAACGGCACCAGCCATATAAACGCCTACAATACCAGGGACGAAACCCATTACACCATTGTCGCTGCAACTCGGTACATCTTCGGGGTTGGGAGGCTCTGGATAAATATCTCTCAGGTTTTTGCTGCCCTTATAATTGAATACCGCCAATTGTCCTTCAAATTTTAAAATACTGCCGTATACCAAAGGCTTGTTCAACTGCACACAAACATCATTTACAAGGTAACGGGTTAAAAAATTATCTGAGCCATCTACCACAATATCAAATTGCGAAATAATATTTTTGGCATTTGATTCCTGTAAAAGTTCATCAAAAACAATGCAGCATACATTTGGATTAGCTGCATTTATTTTTTGTGCTGCTGTGGGTGCTTTAGGCTTACCAATATCATCAGCAGTAAATAAAACCTGTCGGTGAAGGTTATGTATCTCTACTTTATCAAAGTCAATAATACCAATTGTACCAACACCTGCTGCTCCTAAATATTGCAATACCGGACAGCCCAAACCACCTGCACCAATTACCAAAATTTTTGCATCCTTAATTTTTATTTGCCCTTCAATGCCAATCTCCTCCAACATAAACTGACGACTGTACCGGGTTATTTCTTCGATGTTAAAATTAGCCATGTTTAAAGTATTTTATCCCAATCTTTCCAAACTGGTTCGTACCCATTGGCTGTAATAACAGATGCAAATTCTCCAGGTGTACGTTCATCGCTGATTTCAAATTGCTCTAACGAATCTTCATCAACGCTGTACCCACCGGGGTTTGTTTTGGAGCCAGCACTCATAGTAGTAGTACCGAGTTTAATTAAATGGTTTCTGAATATGGCTGATTCTCTTGTAGAAACTGAAATTTCTATCTCTTCATTTAATAAGCGGTAAGCACATAATAATTGAACCAGTTCTTTATCATTGATATGGTAGTTACTTATATCAACACCTTCTGCCGGACGAATCCGTGGAAATGCAATAGAGTATTTTGTTTGCCAATATATTTTTTGTAAATATTCTAAATGCAATGCACAAAAAAAAGAATCAGTACGCCAGTCTTCCAATCCTAATAAAACAGCTAACCCTATTTTATGCATTCCTGCAAGCCCAATTCTGTCGGGGGTTTCAAGGCGATAATAAAAATTTGACTTCTTGCCTTTGACATGGTAGTCCTTATATTTTTCTTTGTGATAGGTTTCCTGGTACACTAAAACAGAGTATATACCGGCACGTTGTAACTGTGCATATTCATCCTGCGACAAAGGTTGTACTTCAAGAGAGATATTGGCAAAATGCGGCTTGATAATTTCAATTGCATTAAGAAAATAATCAACATGCACTGTATGATTTGATTCGCCTGTTACCAATAAAATATGGTTAAAGCCATTTTGTTTGATGACGTTGATTTCCTGTAAAATTTCGGCAGCCGTTAATGTTTTCCTTTTTATTTTATTATCTAAGCTAAAGCCACAATAGGTACAAATGTTATTGCACTCATTGCTTAAATACATGGGTGCAAACAACTGGATTGTTTTTCCAAAACGTTTTTGGGTTAGCTGATTACTAAGCTGTGCCATCTGTTCCAAATAGGGCGAAGCCGCAGGCGATATCAACGCTTTAAAATCTTCCAGTGTTCTGTGTTTATTCACCAGTGCAGCTTCTACATCACCTGAAGTTTTTGTTTGAATAGATTCCCGGATTTCCTCCCACTGGTATTTATCGTAAATGTCTTTAAACTGTTTCATGTAAAAATTGAGTTAAAGGACTTGAGGCAATTGCATGATTTGCTTTACCTGCCGGCTTGCTTTCAAAAGCTATACGACCTGCCTGTACAGCAAGCTTGAAAGCAACTGCCATTTGTGTTGGGTTGCCCGCAATGGCAATGGCTGTATTCACCAGCACAGCATCTGCTCCCATTTCCATTGCCATTGCCGCATCAGAAGGTGAGCCAATACCTGCATCAATAATCACCGGCACATTAGCTTGTTCGATGATGATTTGTAAAAAGTCAAAAGTTTTTAACCCTTTATTGCTGCCTATTGGGGCACCTAAAGGCATTACGGCTGCCGTTCCTGCATCTTCCAATCTTTTACACAAAACAGGGTCGGCATGAATATAAGGCAATACAATAAAACCAAGTTTTGCTAATTCTTCGGTAGCTTTTAAGGTCTCAATAGGGTCGGGCATTAAATATTTGGGGTCAGGATGAATTTCTAATTTCACCCAGTTTGTTTCTAATGCTTCTCTTGCTAATTGTGCAGCCAGCACTGCTTCTTTAGCATTACGAACCCCTGATGTATTGGGCAATAGATTAATGTGGGGATGCTGGAGATGTGATAATAAAGTATCTGTATCTGTTTCTAAATCTACCCGTTTCAATGCTACTGTTACCATCTCTGATTCAGATGCTAATATGGCTTCTTCCATTTGTTGTAAAGAACCAAATTTACCTGTTCCCAAAAACAAACGTGATTGAAATACTTTACCCGCTATGGTTAACTGTTTCATATAAAAATGTATTGAATTGTTGCACTAATAATTTCTTATCTGAATGATTGGTGATGATGCCGGATACGGCCACTCCATGCACTCCTGTCTGCATGATGGCCACTATATCTTCCAACACGATACCACCGATAGCATACACCGGCATTTGAATTTGCCGTTTTAGCAACTCATCCACTATTTTTTTATAGCCCTGCAAACCTAATATTGGACTGAGCTTTTCTTTGGTTGTTGTAAAACGCAACGGCCCTAAGCCAATATAACTACAATCTTCCTCAACCCGTTGCAGCACCTGCTCTAAGGTATTTGCAGTGCCCCCGATAATTTTATTATCTCCGACTATATTTTTGGCTACTGTAATGTTCATATCGGTTAATCCCAAATGCACCCCATCAGCATTTATTGCCCTGGAAATATGAGGATGGTCGTTAATGATAAAGGTTGCTGTATATTCAGTACAGTGTCTTTTAACCTGTTCTGCCAATGCCATTATATCATCGGTAATTGCATTCTTAAAGCGTAATTGTATCCAGTTACAACCAGCATCCAAAGCCTGTTGAATGTTATATAATTGCTGTTGTGCAGTTATCCCTTGTGATATGTATTGTAATTTACTGAACATGGTGGTATCCTAATAATGTTTTGTTGCTTGATAAGAATGTTTCGATGTATTTTTTTGCATTTGCACAAGCTATTTGCAGGTCAAATCCTAATGCAAGATTTGCTGTGATGGCGGCAGATAATACACACCCAGAGCCATGTTTGGCAGATACATCAGGTTTACCTGAAGCAAATTTTGCTACACTGTTTTTGGTGTACAAATAATCAACTCCTTTTTCTTCATCGTTATGGCCACCTTTTAATAATACATTACAATGTGCGGAAATTCTTTGTGCTGCTTCTTTGGCATTAGCGGAGGGCATCAGTTGCAAAATTTCATTATAATTGGGGGTGATTAAAAATATTTTAGACAGCATCCCCATTAATACTTCTTCATTTATCTGTTCGTTCCAAAAAACAAAACCACTGCTTGATTTGATAACAGTATCTACAATGATTTTTGTAGCTGCTTTTTTTTTATGAATAAATAAAATAATATTTTTTAATTGACCTATATTTTCTACAATGCCAATCTTTACTGTTGTTACATCATATTGGTTCAGCAATGTTTCCAATGCTGTTAAAATATCATCTTCAGTCTCCCATTTGATAGAAATAAAATGATTTTCTGTTTGTAAAGTCTGTGCGGTATTAACAGCAAAGCCATACACTTTATGCTGTTCAAATGTTTTAATATCTGCCAATATCCCTGCACCACCGCAAGGGTCGAAACCAGCAATACTTAATACTATTGGCCTGTTTGCTTCCATGCTTTCTGCAATGCTTTAAAGTGTAAAATACTTTCACCGAGTTTTTGCCAAATTATACCTAAAACTGCTGCACCGTTGAATTGCATTTCTTTTACTTTTAGAATATTTGTTGCATTGATACCGCCAATAGCAATAACCTTTGAATGATTTGCCAGAACAGGAAAAATAAAATCATCGGCAATTACAGAGGTATATCCTGGCTTGGAAATACTGTTAAACACTGGGCCGAAAAAAGTGTAGTCAAATACAGTGGACAAACTATTATACTCCTGCACCTGATGAATGGAAGTGGACAAAATAAAATTTTCTGCTTTTAATCTTATCAAAACTTCAGCACTCATTTCTTTTCTGTTTGTTTCTGTATAATGCAAACGCTTTATTCCAAAATCACCTGCCAATTCATGATACTGATGTAAAGAAATCCTGTGATGGTATTGCGGTTTAATTTTTTGTATCAACAGTCTTATTTCATCAATCGCAACGACTGGTTTTCTTATATGTAATATTTCCAAACCTTCATCAAATAAGTTATTCATGATAGTTGCTTCCCCGGCTACGTTTGTTGGATAAGAAATTACTACTACCATTTATGATAAATTTCTTTACCGCTTTCTATAAACTCTTCTGATTTTTCCTGCATTCCTTTTTCTGCAAAATCCCTTATCTCCTGTGTTATCTGCATGGAGCAAAATTTTGGGCCGCACATGGAACAGAAGTGGGCAACCTTTGCACCATCGGCAGGCAAGGTTTCATCGTGAAATTCACGGGCTGTATCGGGGTCAAGCGATAAATTAAACTGGTCTTCCCATCTAAATTCAAATCGTGCTTTACTTAACGCATTATCCCTGTATTGAGCACCGGGATGGCCTTTTGCAAGGTCGGCTGCATGTGCTGCAAGTTTGTAAGTGATTACTCCATCCTTTACATCTTTTTTATTGGGTAATCCTAAATGTTCTTTGGGGGTTACATAACAAAGCATAGCAGTTCCATACCAGCCAATCATAGCAGCGCCAATAGCCGAAGTAATATGGTCGTATCCCGGTGCAATGTCAGTGGTTAACGGACCTAATGTATAAAAGGGTGCTTCTTTGCAATATTCTAACTGCTTTTCCATATTTTCTTTTATAAGGTGCATCGGTATGTGACCGGGACCTTCATTCATTACCTGCACATCATGCTTCCATGCAATCCTGTTAAGTTCACCCTGTGTTTTTAATTCAGCAAACTGTGCTTCATCATTCGCATCAGCAATACTGCCCGGACGCAGGCCATCACCCAAAGAAAATGATACATCGTACTGTTTCATTATCTGGCATATCTCATCAAAATGTGTGTATAAAAAATTTTCTTTGTGATGGGCTAAACACCATTTGGCCATAATAGAACCGCCACGGGAAACAATGCCTGTTAATCGTTTTGCTGTCAGAGGAACATATCGCAACAATACCGCGGCATGAATGGTGAAATAATCAACGCCCTGCTCAGCCTGCTCAATTAATGTATCCCGGTAAATTTCCCATGTAAGGTCTTCCGGTTTGCCATCCACTTTTTCCAATGCCTGGTAAATAGGAACAGTACCTATTGGCACAGGTGAGTTACGGATAATCCACTCTCTTGTTTCGTGAATATTTTTTCCGGTAGATAAATCCATAATATTATCAGCACCCCAACGACAAGCCCACACTGCCTTTTCCACTTCTTCTTCAATGCTGCTGCTTACTGCACTGTTACCTATATTGGCATTGATTTTTACCAGGAAATTTCTACCGATAATCATCGGCTCTAATTCAGAATGATTAATGTTGGCAGGGATGATTGCACGTCCGGCAGCCACTTCATCTCTTACAAATTCGGGTGTGATAATACCTTTAGGTGTATTAGCCCCAAAACTGTTACCAGCATGTTGTTGTGTCAGCAATTCATATTGGCCATTCAGCTTATATTTTAATTCATCAATATGCTGGTTTTCACGAATGGCGATGTATTCCATTTCGGGAGTGATGATGCCTTTTTTTGCGTAATGCAATTGAGAGACATTGCCACCGCTTTTGGCACGCAGTGGTGCTTTGATATGTTCAAAACGTAGATAGTCTAATGTAGTATCATCTTTACGCTCTTTACCATAATCTGAAGAAACATTGGGCAACTGCTCCACATCGCCCCTGTCTAAAATCCATTGCTCACGCAGGCGGGGCAATCCTTTTTTTATGTCAATCGTTGCAGCTTCATCGGTATAAGGGCCACTGGTATCATACACTATCACCGATGGATTCTCTTCCAATTTACCGGTAGATAATTTTGTAGGCGAAAGCATTATTTCACGCATGGCCACTTTAATAGGATGCAGTTTTCCATCTACATATATTTTTTTAGATGCGGTGAAGGGTTTACATGAAATAGTTTCCTGCCCGGGTGCTTTATCTGTTTTTTTCATACAACTATAGTTTTGAAGAAATGATTTTATGATTACTTTTTTAAAATATTAATTGAAGTCAGATGCATAACATACCAATACCCATAAGGATACCTTTTGAACATGATACAGTAGATTGCATTAACCGCCCTGTGTGGCTTTTATAACCAACACTTTGTCGTTGTGCTGAAGTTCATAGCTATTCCATTGTGCTTTAGGAACAATGGTTTCGTTAACAGCCACAGCAATGCCTTTTTGCTTTTCTCCTATCCAATTGTTTAAAGCAATTTGAATAGAAGTTTTTACTTCAATTTGATGCGTTTGATCGTTTAAAATGATTTCCATTCCTTTAATAGATTAAATAAAACTTCAGGAATGGCAGAATGTGGAGAATGGTTCTACTTTTCCCTTCGGCAGCATTATCTGCATCAGGTTCGCAGGGTATAATCTCAGCCTTACTGGCACCCCTAAAGTTCCGGACAAATGTAATTAAAAATCCTAAACAGTAATTCAATTAGTTGTTAACAGCATTTAGCTTATGAATTTTAGTTGCTACTATTCACAGCACCTGCTGACAGAAAACAAAATGCAATTAGCCAGAGATACCTTACTAATACAGGTTTATTTTTTATCTAATGGGAGTGAAAAGGAATTGTACACCTTATGTTGAAAACAATTAGAAGTCTTTATCGTAAAGAGGTTTGAAAATTTTGGTTTGTTGATGGATACTGTTTTGTTGATGTTTAGGATGAAGTTAAGTAGAATTCCGTCAGCCGGGGTGGGTGGGTTGTGTGTTGGCATTTTTAGCTCTTTTGCAAGGTTGGCTTTGTGTCGAGGCTTTGTGTGCCTTGCAAATGTGCTAAAAATAGCGTGGGTCGTCGGGTCGGCAAAGTCATGCGAACTTGAATTTGAGTAGTATGCTGTTTAGGGTGACGTACAACGATTGCCCGCTTGGCGATGTTGGTGGCATTTGAAAAACATCCGCCTGGTACAAAAGCTAAATTAATAACTAAAAAATAAAAGTATGAACAAAAAGCCAAATAGAAAACGTCAAGCCGGGACTGCTGCTGATAGCGATACACAGCCGAAGCTAACAACTTCCAGCCCCAATATTGCCAAACGGTTTGTTGAACCGAACCCGGCAAAGCCGGGAAACTTTTGTAACTTGTCTATTATTTACAAAGAGTTTTAAAAAATGTTTCTTTGATTCTCAATTAGTTAAGATAAAAAAAGCTCTACTTTGTACCCAATAGCAAAAAATGGCTACGGTCAATCGAGTAGACGGCCTCATCGCTTGTAAGCGATGAGGTGCGCCTCTCACACCACTGTACGTACGGGTCGCGTATACAGCGGTTCATTAAGTTGTGGGGATACTTTTAAGTAGTGGTCGAGCATCGCCTCATAGCCTCGTTTTCTTAGTCGTTCCAACGTTATCGTAGTTGTCAGTATCGGGCTTTGTGCTACTGCCCATCCTCCCTTTCTTGTTCTGCTCCACAGGTATGCATGGCGATGGTCTACGCCTAAACGTTGCAGGTTTTTTCCTTTGCGTTCAGGCTTCTTCCAATCTGCCCAAATGCAGTAGCGTAGCCGGTTGCGCACCCAACCGTCAAGGTCTCTGAGTTTGCCTTGTATACTTGCCATACGGAAGTAATTGAGCCATCCTCTGCCAACCTCTTTTAGTTTTGCTATGCGTTGTGCTATGCTTTGCGGAGCAGTTTTGCGGGTGATGGTTTTTAGTTTTTGTTTCAGGTTTTTCCAACTCTTATCGCTTACCACTAACTGGTATTTGCCTTTTGTTCCTTTCTCATACACAGGCACAAACTTGTGCCCTAATATTTCGAATTGAACTGGTTTGCGTAGACCGCTTTTCTCACGGTTGATGGGCAGCTTCAGCTTATTCTTTAGGAAAAGAAAAACTGCGTTGCCTGTCTTGCGTGCTGTGCTTTTGTTCTTAGCATAAATACTAAAATCATCAGCGTAGCGAACATACTTCAGTCCTTGCTTTTCCAGCTCTTTATCCAGCTCATGCAGCATGATGTTGGACAACAGCGGACTTAGTGGACTGCCCTGCGGTACTCCCTTTCTGCGTTTGGTAAGTTTGCCATTAATCAGTATCGGCGCTCTTAACCATTTGCGTATAAGGCGCAGGGTGGTAGGGCATTTTAACTTGCGATACAACAGTTGCAATAGCAGGCAATGATCCACTTCGTCGAAGAAACTTTTAAGGTCTATATCAACAATGTGTTGGTAGCCTTCGTGGATGTACTGCTGTGATTGTTGTATGCACTGGTGTGCATTTTTGCTGGGTCTGAAACCGTAGCTGTGTTCCTTAAATTCAAACTCGAATAATGGTGTGATGGCTTGCGCAACTGCTTGTTGCAGCCATCTTTCCATTACCGTTGGAATACCAAGCAAACGTGTTTTGCCGTTGCTTTTGGGAATGGTTACCCCTAAGATGGGTTGCGGCAGATAAGTACCGTTGATGATGCTGCTAACTATCGCTTCTCTATCTCTGTTGATAGATTGCTTTAGCTCGCTTACCTGCATGCCATCCACTCCTGCCGAACCTTTGTTCGACAGTACGTGTTTGTATGCAAGATGCATGTTCCTTCGGTTGATTACCTGTTCAATCATCTCATTTACTTTTCTTTCCCTGTTCCGCTTAATGCATGGCTGTATATAACTCCACGGCAGCATTTGGAACAACTTAATGTTCGGTCCTTCGCTGCTTTGTGAGACCTCCGTGTTTCTCCCGTGGGCACGGCTCGTTAACAACAACTACTATGACCTCTGCTGACTTCTTCTTGGTTTAGATAAACCAGAAGACCTCCCCCGGTAAGATAAATAGCCTTCTACCTATGACCGCTGCATCTACATAACCAGCTACAATCATTTCGGACTTTGTAATGATGTGCTTACTCGTCCCGTTGGCTATGCCTCATATACAGTTCCTGTTCGTCGGTACAGGTATTTGCAGTCCCGCTTACTTCAGATATAACATTACTGCTATCACCCTTGCGGCTTGCTAATGTTTCGGGTAACTAATCCCGCACATAAGAGACTTTCACTCTCCGGCAGTCTTATTTCTAAGAACTATATTTGTCATTCAGGGCACACACAAGGAGTAGAACAAAAAGCCCCGAA
>JAABUS010007668.1_pt1 | contig 12235 bp, 14 predicted proteins | sample 5560161 | NCBI WGS metagenome assembly JAABUS01 (sample SAMN10711885, study PRJNA513376) | rock metagenome | isolation source: Antarctica rocks | place: Antarctica: Victoria Land, Trio Nunatak nord | collected 2016-01-04 | reverse complement strand
GAGCAGCTCGCGCAGGAACCCGGCGCAGTGGGCGGGCAGCTCCGGCCCGAGCTCGAGCTCGGGATCACCCGGGCCGCCGCAGTTGAACGCCTCGATCGGCAGCTCGGGGTAGTGCTCGTCGTGGAACGCGCGGCGCAGCTCGCGCGTCTCGGCGAAGGGGTCGCTCTCTCTCGCGCCGCTGCCGCCGCCGGGGGTCTCGCCCTCCTCGCGCAGCGGCTCGTAGAAGCAGTGGAGCTCCGGGTCCTCGAGCAGCGCGTCGTAGAGGATCGTCGTCCCCGAGCGCCGCATGCCCTGGATCACGATCGGCTTGCTCATGCCGGCGCAGGGTATCCCGCAGCCATGGTGCGTCCTTCCTTGACCAAGTTGGTCAAGCTGGGTAGCCTGAGTCCATGAGCGCGAGCTTCTCCATCGGCGAGGCCAAGACCCACCTCTCCCGTCTGATCGCCCTCGTCGAGCGGGGCGAGCGAGTGGAGCTGCGTCGCGGCAAGGAGCCGGTGGCGCTGCTCGTCCCGGTGCCAGCAACGGGCCGGGCCCGCCGGAAGCCGGGGGCCCTGGCCGGGAAGATCAAGGTCCACGACGACTTCGACGTGCTGCCGGATGACGTGGCCCGCGCGCTCGGCTCAATCGACTGAAGCTGCTGCTCGACACCCACGCGGCGCTCTGGTGGCTGGCGGATGACGAGCGGCTCTCCGAGGGGGCCCGGCGGACGATCGCCGGCGCCGAGGTCCCGTTGCTGAGCGCGGGAGCCCTGCTGGAGGTCGCGATCAACGCGTCGCTGGGGAAGCTCGACATCCCAGCGGGGTGGGCCGAGGATCTTCTGCGGGAGGGATTCGAGCTGCTCCCGATCACGCCCGCTCACGGCGCCGCCCTGCGCGATCTGCCAGTTGTCGGAGGTCATCGAGACCCGTTCGACCGCCTGCTGGTGGCACAGGCGGCGATCGAGCGAACCCCGATCGTCACCTGTGATCCGCGCATCGCGGCGCACGGGTACCCGACGATCTGGTGAGCTTCGGAAGAACGCCGGACGCTCAGTCGAGCGTGCGGCCGGAGATCCGCTCGTAGGCCTCGCGGTATTTCGCCGTGGTGCCCGCGATCACCTCGTCCGGCAGGCTCGGCGGCGGCGGAGAGTGGTCCCATCCCTGCTCGTCGAGCCAGTCGCGGACGAACTGCTTGTCGAATGAGGCCTGCCCGCGCCCGGGCTCGTAGTCGTCGGCCGGCCAGAAGCGCGAGGAGTCAGGGGTCAGCACCTCGTCGCCGAGCACGACCTCGGCACCCGGGCTCGAGCCGAACTCGAACTTCGTGTCGGCGAGGATGATCCCGCGCTCGAAGGCGTGGGTGCGTGCGTGCTCGTAGAGCTCGATCGAAGCCCGCCTGAGCTCCTCCATCAGCGGGCGCGAGCCGACGATCTCGCAGGCGCGATCGAAGTTGATGTTCTCGTCGTGCTCGCCGAGGGCGGCCTTCGTGGCCGGCGTGAAGATCGGCTCCGGGAGCTGATCGGACTCCTGCAGGCCACCGGGCAGCTCGATCCCGCATACCGACTGCGAGGCCTTGTACTCCTTCCAGCCCGACCCTGAGAGGTAGCCGCGGACGACGCACTCCACGGGGTACATCTCGAGCCGCTTGACGCGCAAGGCCCGCCCGGCGACCTCGTCGGGGACGTCCTGATCGAGCAGGTGGTTGGGGACGATCGAGCCGGTCGTCTCGAACCAGAACACCGACATCTGCGTCAGCACGCGGCCTTTGTCCGGGATCGGCTCGGCCATGACGACGTCGTAGGCCGAGATCCGGTCCGAGGCGACCATGAGCAGCTCGCCCTCGCCGGACTCGTAGATCTCGCGGACCTTGCCGCTCGAATGGAGCTTCATCTCGTCCAGGGGGGTCATCGGTGCGCGAGGCTACCAGCGGCTCGCGAGTAAGAACCGGGCGGTGGGGAAAGGGGGAGGAGCGATGAGCCAGGTCAGCGAGATGAGCGACTCCGACGCCCTCAGCGAGGTGATCCCGGGGATCCTGCATTGGAGCGGCCCGCATCCCAAGCACGGGGCAATCGTCCACTCTCACTACCTGAGCGAGCAGCGAGTGGCGATAGACCCCCTGTGGCTCGACGGCCTGGAGGCGGCGCTCGAGCACGCCGGGGGCGTGGAGCAGGTCGTGCTGACGAATCGCCACCACCTGCGCGGCGCCGCAGAGCTCGCGGCGGCGTTCGGCGCGGCGCTGCGCTGTCCGCGCGTGGGGCTGCACGAGTTCGAGGGCCCCGATGCGCCCGAGTTCATCGGCTACGGCTGGGGCGAGGAGGTCATGGAGGGGATCACGGCCCACGAGGTCGGCTCGCTCGCTCCCGACGACGGCGCCCTCCACATCGCGATCGGGCCGGGGGCGCTGGCGCTCGCCGATTCGGTGATCTTCGACGGTCAGGGGCTCGGCTTCGTGCCCGATTCCCTCATGGACGATCCGGAGGAGACGAAGCGAGGGCTGGTGGAGTCGCTCGGGCGCCTGCTCGAGCTCGACTTCGAGGTCCTGCTGATGGCGCACGGGCCGCCGCTCCCGGCCGGCGGCAAGCAGGCCCTGGCGGAGTTCGTGGACGCCCCGCGCTCGGCCACGTTCGACTGAGCGGCGTCGAGCCCGCGATGACCGCGCTGCCTCCAGGCCCCCGCCGGCCCGCGGCGCTCCAGACCGTGGGCTGGCTCGCCCGCCATCTCCCCTTCCTCGAGGGGGTCCGCCGCGACTATGGGCCGACCTTCACCCTGCGCTTCACCGGCGTGGGGCGCTACGTACTGGTCTCCGACCCGGAGTCGACGAAGCGGCTGTTCAGCGCCGACCGGGATCACGGCCTGCCGGAGGGTCGGACGCGGGTGCTCGAGCCGGTGCTCGGGCCGCGGTCGCTGCTCGTCCTCGAGGGCCAGGAGCACATGCGTCGCCGCCGCCTGATGCTGCCGCCCTTCCACGGTGAGCGCATGCGGACCTACGAGGACACGGTCATCGGCGCGACCGTCGAGGAGGTCGAGAGCTGGCCCGGAGGGGTCGGGTTCCCGATCCGCGAGCGCACGCAGGCGATCACGCTCGAGGTGATCCTCCGGGCGGTCTTCGGCGTGGCCGAGGGGCGGCGCTACGAGGAGCTGCGGGAAGCGCTCTCGGCGATGCTCGAGGCCGCCCGGAGCATTGCGCACTCGCTCGCCCTGCTCACTCGCCCGGCCGGCAGCTTCGGGCTCTACGGGCGCTACCAGCGGCTGATCGACCGCGTCGACTCGCTGCTCTTCGCCGAGATTGCCGAGCGTCGGGGCTCCCGGCTCGACGAGCGCGATGACGTGCTCTCGCTGCTCGTCGGCGCCCGCTTCGACGACGGCAGCTCGATGGACGACGGCGAGCTCCGCGATCAGCTCATGACGCTGCTCGTCGCGGGCCATGAGACGACGGCCACGGCGCTCGCCTGGGCCTTTGACATGCTGCTGCACAACCCCGAGACGCTCGCCCGCGCGAGCCGGGCCGCCCGTGAGGGCGACGAGCGCTATCTGGTCGCGGTGGGCGACGAGGCCCAGCGGCTGCGCCCCGTGGTGCCCAGCGTGGGTCGCCGGATCGGCTCGGCCGGCGAGTACGGCGGCTACGAGATCCCGGCCGGCGAGTCGGTGCTCGTGGCGACGTACCTGCTGCACACGAACCCCGACGTCTACGAAGATCCCTACGAGTTCCGGCCCGAGCGCTTCCTGGACTCGCGGCCGCAGACCTATGCCTGGCTGCCGTTCGGCGGTGGCATCCACCGCTGCCTCGGCGCCGCCTTCGCGGAGCTCGAGCTCCGCGTGGTGCTGCGAGAGGTCTTGGCGCGGGTCGAGCTGCGCCCCGCCGCGTCCCGGCCGGAGCGCTCGGTGCTCGGCGGCGTCACCCTGGTGCCGGTCGGCGGGACGCCGGTGATGGTCCTTGGTTAGACGGAGCCACTGAACGAGCCGCTGTCGCTTCGTGCACAATCCCAGCCACGCACTTTGGTGCTGCCCACACCCAATCCCGAAGGGAACTTGGCTCGATGTCACTCGTGATCAGGGAGATGGCTGGCGATGAGGTGGATCTCATCATCGACTACTTCCACGGTTCCACCCCCGAGTACCTTGAGATCCTTGGCGTGGACCCGACGCGGTTGCCGGCTCGCGAGAGCTGGCGGGAGCGCTACGTCAGAGAGTATGAGAAGCCCATCCAGGACCGTTCGATGTTGTTGGTCATCTGGGAAGTGGATGAGGTCGCGGTCGGATTCTCGACCGCCGACAAGATCGTTTTTGGTGAGGAGGGGCACATGCACCTGCATCTCCTCGATCCGCAGGTCCGTAATTCAGGCGTCGGATCCGCGTGCGTGCGTGAGTCGGTTGAACTTTACTTCAAGGCTCTGGAGTTAAAGCGCCTATTTTGTGAGCCGAACGCCTTCAACGCGGCGCCGAACCGAACTCTACAGAGGGCCGGGTTCAGGTACGTCAAGACTTACAAGACTGTTCCCAACCCGCTCAACTATCACCAGGCGGTGACCCGCTGGGTGCTTGAGAAGTGACTGCTTGACGCAGCGGGCTCGCAGCATCTGGCCGGGACCACCTGGGCCCCCGATGCGGTCTGCCCGAGCCGTCGTGACTTGAGGTGCCGGCTCAACCCCGCAGCGTCTCAACCCTCTCGAACACCTCTCCCGCGTTGGCGAGGTAGGCGCTCGGGTCGAAGATCGCGTCGAGGTCCACCGCCGGCCCGGCCCCCTCGAGTCCCCGGGCGAGCAGCTCGCGGAATGGCGTCCGCGTGTCCCAGGCTGCCTGCGCGTTCTCCTGGACGAGGCGGTAGGCGTCGTCGCGGACCATCCCAGAGTCGATGAGCGCGGTCAGCGCCCGCTGGCTGTAGATCGCGCCGTGGGTCAGCTCGAGGTTCTCGCGCATCCGATCGGCATGCACGACCATCCCGCTCGCCACGCCCGTGGCGAGGTGCTGCATGTAGTCGAGGGCGATCGTCGCGTCGGGCAGGATCACTCGCTCGGCGCCGGAGTGGGAGATGTCGCGCTCGTGCCAGAGCGCGACGTTCTCGAGGCCCGCCTGGGAGTAGCCGCGCAGCACCCGGGCCAGCCCCGTGATTCGCTCGGTGGTGATCGGGTTGCGCTTGTGCGGCATCGCCGAGGAGCCCTTCTGTCCCTTTCCGAACGGCTCCTCGACCTCGCGCACCTCGGTCCGCTGCAGGTTGCGGACCTCGGTCGCGAAGCGCTCCAGGCCCGCGCCCGCGAGGGCGATCGCCGACAGCAGCTCGGCGTGGCGATCGCGGGGGACGACCTGCGTCGAGGCGGCCTCGACGGCGAGGTCGAGCCGCTCCATCACGCTCGCCTCGATCCGCGGTGGCAGCGACGCGTAGGTCCCGACGGCGCCGGAGAGCTTGCCGACCGCGCAATCGGAGAAGGCGCGGCGCAGCCGCACGACGTTGCGATCCGCCTCGAAGGCGAACCCCGCCAGCCGCAGCCCGAACGAGGTGGGCTCGGCGTGGATCCCGTGGGTGCGCCCCACGCAGACCGTGTCGCGATGCTCGAGGGCGCGCTCGATCAGGGCGTCGCGGAAGGCGACCGCTCCCGCAACGACGATCTCCCCGGCGGCGCGAATCTGCGTCGCAAGCGCCGTGTCGAGGACGTCGGAGGAGGTCAGCCCGTAGTGGATCCAGCGGCCCTCCTCCCCGATCGAGGCGGAGACGACGTCGACGAAGGCTGCGACGTCGTGATTCGTGGTCCGCTCGCGCTCCTCGACCGCCTCGACGCTGAACGCTGCCCGCTCGCGGCAGGCGCGCGCGTCTTCGCCGGGCACGGTCCCGTTCTCGGCCAGGGCCTCGGTGACGGCCAGCTCGACCTCGAGCCAGCCCTCCATCTTGCGCCGCTGCGTCCAGACGGCGCCGATCTCCTCGCGGGTGTAGCGGGGGATCAAGGGAGCCGGCCCGAGCTCAGGTCAGCTCGATGATCCGCGCGGCGTAGAGCCCCGCGTTCTTCGCGCCGTCGACGGCCATGCAGGCGACCGGGACCCCGGGGGGCATCTGCGCGATCGCGAGGAGGGCGTCGATGCCGCCGAGGCTCTTGCCGAGGATCGGGACGCCGACCACCGGCAGGCTGGTGTGCGCCGCGGCGACGCCCGGCAGCGCCGCGCTCATGCCCGCGCCGGCGATGAGCACCTTCAGCCCGCGCATCTGGGCGGCCTTGCAGTATTCGGCGACCGTGTCGGGGTTGCGGTGGGCGCTCATCACCCGGACCTCGTAGCGGATCCCCGCCTCCTCGAGGACCTTGCCCGCGGGCTGCATCTTCGGCTTGTCGTTGGCCGATCCCATGATGATCCCGACGAGCGGGGCGTCGACCTCGATCTCCTCGAACATCGCCTCCACGTCGGGCATTCCCTCGACGTCGGGCTCGGGGGGCGCATCGGGCTCGGGGATCGCGACGCCGTGGGCCGGCGTGGGCATCGGGTCGGCTTCGCTCATCTCGTCTCCATTCTCGGGCGTCTCGGATGCGGCGCGGTCAGTCGCGGGCCACGAGCCGCTCGACGGCGCGGAGGGCGATGTCGCTGCGCATCTGGCGCCCGTTGAACTTGATCAGGTCCGCCGCATCGTAGGCGCGGCGGCGGGCGGCGTCGGGGTCGGGGCCGAGGGAGGTCACGTTCAGCACCCGCCCCCCGGCCGTGACCAGCTCGCCGTCGCGCATGGCGGTCCCGGCGTGGGTGATCTCGGCGCCGCTCGCCATCGCCTCGACGACCCCGTGGATCACGTCTCCCTTCGAGGAGCTCTCGGGATAGCCGCCGGAGGCGAGGACGAGGGTCACGGCCCACTCGGGAGAGAACTCCGCCTCCACCCCGGCGAGGCCGCCGGGCTCCCGCGAGGCGCGGCAGAGCTCGACGAGGTCGGAGCGCAGTCGCGGCAGCACCGCCTGGGTCTCGGGGTCGCCGAAGCGGCAGTTGAACTCGAGCACCTTGGGCCCCGCGGCCGTCAGCATCAGCCCCGCGTAGAGGACGCCGTGGAACGGGGTGCCGCGCGCGGCCATCAGCTCGACGATCGGGCGGTGGACCCGCTCGACGATGTCATCGAGGAGAGCGGCGTCGATGCCCGCCACCGGGGAGTAGCTGCCCATGCCGCCGGTGTTGGGTCCCTCGTCGCCGTCGAAGATCCGCTTGTAGTCCTGCGCGGGGGAGAGCGGGACGACGTTGGCGCCGTCGCAGAGGGCCAGCAGGGAGAGCTCCTCGCCCTCGAGGTGCTCCTCGATCAGGACGCTGGTCTCGCCGAAGCGCCGCTCGGTGAAGAACGCCTCCACGGCCTCGCGCCCCTCCCGTTCCTCGGCGGCGATGATCACGCCCTTGCCCGCGGCGAGGCCGTCGGCCTTGAGCACGACGGGGTAGGCGCAACCGTCGAGGTGGGCGAGCGCCTCGGCTCGGGAGCCGGCAACCGCGTGCTCGGCGCTCGGCACCCCGGCCTCGGCCATCGCCTGTTTCGCGTGCACCTTCGAGCCCTCGAGGCGGGCCGCCGCCGCGCTCGGGCCGAAGGCGGCGATCCCCGCCTCCTCGAGCGCATCCACCGCGCCGGCGACGAGCGGCGCCTCGGGCCCGACGATCACCAGGTCGACGGACTCCTGCCGGGCCGCCGCGACGAGGGCCTCGGCCCCCTCGCCGGCCGCGGAGATCGTGCGAGCGTCCGCGCCGATGCCCGGGTTCCCCGGCGTGCAGAGGAGCTCCGGCCGGGCGGCCGAGCGCGCGAGGGCACGGACGATCGCGTGCTCGCGACCGCCCCCTCCGACGACGAGGATCCTCATCCGCGGTTGCCCCTCGCTCGCGCCGTCAGCTCAGAGGCCCGCGGCGAAGTCCTCGCTGGGCAGCGCCGCCAGGGTCTCGTTCACCGTCGTGCCGCGCGAGCCGAGCTCGACCGAAGCCTTCGCCATCGCCGCCGCGTCGTCGGCCTCGACCACGGTGATGAAGTCGTAGCGCCCGAGCGTCGCCCACTGGTCATGGACCTTGAGCCCGATCTGCTCCATCTCGGAGTTGACCTCTCGGATCCGAGAGGGATTGTTCTTGATCGTCTTGACACCGTCGCTCGTCAGCTTGGTCAGCAGGATGAAATGGGCCACAGCACTCTTCTCCAATCGTGGCCGGCCCCCGCGCTGAGGGACGGCTAGGGGACAGTCTCCGCCCGCCCTTTCTCTCACGTCTGCACGCGCGGCGCAAGCCGGCCTCCGGCTGAGGCCATGGCACTCAGGCCTCCCTGCCCCGCGAGCAGCGCCGGGATCGAGTCGCGGCGGAAGTCGAAGATCCGGTCGAGGTCGCGGCGCACCAGCGCGCGCTCGGCGAGCGCTCCGAGCGGTCCGAGGCGCTGCCCGTAGCGCACCAGGTCGACCATCAGCGTCCGCGACTCCCCGAGCGACTCGAAACAGTGGGTGTGATGCCAGAGCCCGTAGGGCCCGCGGACCTGACGATCGATGAATCCCCGCGGCGGGTCCCACTCCTCGATCCGGGTGAGCCAGGAGACGGGAACGCCCCGCAGTCGCAAGCGGTACCGGATCAACGTGCCCGCTCCCATCTCGACCGGGGATGGAGTGGTGATCCGAAACCGCAGGAGCGGCGGCGTGATCGCCTCGAGGTTCTCCGCCCGGGAGAAGAAGTCGAACGCCTGCTCGATGCCGACGTCGAGGACCTGCTCGCGCCGCAGGATCCGCTCCCTCATAGCGGGGCCGGGCCCGCGCTCTCGGGACCGACGCGGGCGAGGAGCTCGGCGAGATCGGCCCGCGTGGCCTCCCAGCTCAACTCCTCGCGCCGGCGGCGGGCGCCGGCCGCGAGCTCGTCGCGCAGGCCGTCGTCGCGGAGCCGCTCGATCGCGTTCGTCAGCGCGGCCACGTCGGGGCGGAACGCCGGGATGCCCGAGCGGGCCTCGGCGTCGGGGATGCCGGGAACGAGCAGGCCGTTGTCGCCGTCGCGGACGATCTCGTTCATCGGCGGGTTGTCGTTCGTCACGATCGGGACCCCGAGCGCGGTCGCCTCGTACAGGTGGAGCCCGAGGCCCTCCCAGCGGCTGGGCGCCAGACAGACGTCGGCGGCGGCGAGCATCCGCAGGTAGCGCTCGGTCGGGAGGTCGTCGGTGATCAGCTCGATCCGCCGGTCCCTGCGCCCGATCCGCGAGCCGCCGCGCGCCATGCGCTCGACCGCCGTCCGCTGCCGCTCGACCTGCGCCTTGACGAGCAGCCGCAGGCGATCCCCCTGGGCCGCGCGGAAGGCCTCGATCGTCTCGGCGAGCGGCTTGCGCTTGCTCATGAAGCCGCCGGGGAAGAGGAAGGTGACCGCGTCGCCGTCCGCCGTCCGCCGTCCGCCCTCAGCTTGCCCGTAGGCGAGCAGCTCCGGGTGGCATCCCCAGCGCACCCGCGGGCTCTCGATGCCCATCTCCGCGTAGCGCTCGCGCTCGCAGGCGGTCAGGGAGTAGATCGCGTCGAAGGCCCCGCGTGCCGGGTCCACGTGCTCGGCGGCGAAGTGCTCCCAGACGAACCGCCCGGCGGTGCGCACGCCCGAGCGTCGCAGGCGCTCGATCTCGGCGAACTGGTAGTTCTGGTCGAAGAGGACGACATCGGGAGCGAGGGCCTCCGCCCACGCCTCGTACTCCTCGCCCGGGATCAGGTAGTCGCTGCCGCGCGTGATCCCCCCCTGTGCCCAGACCCCCTCCTCGTCGACCCAGTCCGGGCGGATGTTCGTCTTCCGGGTCGGGCGGGCGAGGACGAACGTCTCGTGCCCGAGGTCGTCGAGGGCAGAGCGAAGCTGGCGGGCGACGACGCCCTGACCGCGGTTGAACCAGTAGGCGACGATGCCGACGCGCATCGGCGGAGCCTTGCACGGGGCGCCCGCTCGTACCGGAGCGCGCATTTGTGAGGAAACGCTAACCTCGGCGCGTGGTCGCGGGACAGCTTCGAGGTGCCCTGCTGCGGCTCCTCCCACCTCTGGGCGCCCTGCTGGCGGCGCTCCTGCTCGCTTGGCCGGCGGGTGCCGCGGCGCTCGGTCCCGACCAGCCCCCGACCGCGCGGGCCCTGCATCGGGCGACGCGCGAGCTGATGGACGATCCCGCCTACCGCGTCCCCTCCATCCCGCCGCCGCAACGCCAGAGCAGCGGCGGAACCGCGCCCGGCGATCTCGAGCCGAGCGCCGGGGCCCTCTTTCCCGACCAGCGTCTCGTCACGCTCTACGGCGCTCCGCAGCTCTCCGCCACGGCCCTCGGCAAGCGCACCCCCGGCGCGGCCGCCCGCCGCGTGGTCAGGCAGGCAGGCCCCTATGAGCGGCTTGGCGATCGCGACGTCGTGGTCGGCTTCGACCTGATCGGCGTGGTCGCGACGGCTTCGCCCGGAGTCGACGGCCTCTACCGGACCCGGCAGCCGAGCGAGCTGATCGCCACCTACCTCGAGCGGGCGCGGCGGCTCGGCGGGCGCCTCGTCATCGACATCCAGCCGGGACGCTCCTCGGTGCGGGAGGAGCTCGAGGCCCTCGACCCCTGGCTCCGCGAGCCCGACGTCGACGTCGCGATCGATCCGGAGTGGAACGTCGGCCCCCGTGGCGTGCCCGGGCGGACGCGGGGAACGATCACCGCCAAGGAGCTGAACCGCGCCTCGCGGCGCCTGGCGGCGATCGTGGCGGAGGAGGGGCTGCCCCCGAAGCTGATGGTCGTCCACCAGTTCCGGCGCGGCTCGATTCACCATCGGCGCCTGATCAAGCAGCGAGAGGGCGTGACGGCGACGCTGAACTTCGACGGCATCGGCAGCCCCGCCGCCAAGGAGGCCGGCTATGCGGCCCTCGCCCGGCCGCGGCTCTTCAACGGGTTCTCGCTCTTCTACGACCTCGACTCGGCGCTGATGAGCCCGCGATCCGTGCTGGCCCTCGTGCCCGAGGTGGACTTCCTCCTCTATCAGTAGGCGTGGCGGCCTCCGGCTCGGGGGCAGCGGGGCTATCTTCCCCCCATGGCTGGTCGCATCGTCCTCTTCGGGGCCACCGGGTACACCGGCAGGCTGACGGCGGAAGCGTTCGCCGATGCCGTTGCGAGGCCACTGCTCGCCGGGCGCAACCGCGAGGCGCTCGAGCGGTTGGCCGCCGAGCTCGGAGACGGCTTCGACACCGCCGTCGCCGACGTCTCCGATCCGGCGAGCGTGCGCGGGCTGCTTGGGCCGGGCGACGTCATGCTGAGCACCGTCGGACCGTTCGACCGCTGGGGCGCGCCGGCGATCGAGGCCGCGATCGACGCGGGATGCCCCTATCTCGACTCGACCGGGGAGCCGCCGTTCATCCGCCGAGTCTTCGAGCGCTGGAGCGGTCCCGCCGCCGCCGCGGGGGCGCCGCTGCTGACCGCGATGGGCTACGACTGGGTGCCCGGCAACCTCGCCGGCGCGCTGGCGCTGCGCGAGGCGGGGGACGCCGCGCGCAGGGTCGAGGTCGGGTACTTCATCACCGGCGGGGGAGCCTCCGGCGGCATGAGCGGCGGCACGATGGCGTCGCTGACCGGGGCGCTGCTCGAACCCGGCTTCGCCTACCGGGGCGGCAGGATCGTCACCGAGCAGGGCGGGCGCCACGTCCGGGCCTTCCACGTGCGGGGACGCGACCAGCAGGCGATCTCGATCGGCTCCTCCGAGCACTTCACGCTGCCGCGCTCAAGCCCCGAGCTGACCGACGTGGAGGCGTTTCTCGGCTGGTTCGGTCCGCTGTCACGGCCGATGCAGGTCGGCTCCTTCGTCCTCGGGGCGGCGGTCAAGGTGCCGCCGGCGAAGCGGGCGCTGGCGAGCGTGATCGGCCGCTTCGCCCAGGGCTCCACCGGCGGCCCCTCGGCCGAAGAGCGCTCCGGCAGCGGCTCCCACATCCTCGCGGTCGCTCGCGGGGCCGGTGGGGAGCAGCTCGCCGAAGTCCGCCTCGAGGGTGTCGACGGCTACTCGTTCACCGCGAGCTTCCTCGCGTGGGCGGCGGAGCGAACGCTTGCGGGTGGGATCGAGGCCGCGGGTGCCCTCGGCCCCGCCGAGGCGTTCGGCCTCGACGAGCTCGAGCGCGGCGTTGCCGCGGCGGGCATCTCGCGGGCTTGATCGGGCCGGCGCGCCGCTCGCGCGTCTGGCTCGTCGGGCTCCTGCTTCTTCCGATCGGCGCCGCCTTCCTGTTCGCGGGAGCGCAGGTGTCGCTGGCGATCGGGGCGGCGACCGCTGCCGCGATCGTCGTCGTCGCGGCGCGGGCCGGCCCCGACGGCCCGATCGAGGTCGCCGCGCCCGAGT
>JAABUS010007667.1_pt1 | contig 12235 bp, 12 predicted proteins | sample 5560161 | NCBI WGS metagenome assembly JAABUS01 (sample SAMN10711885, study PRJNA513376) | rock metagenome | isolation source: Antarctica rocks | place: Antarctica: Victoria Land, Trio Nunatak nord | collected 2016-01-04 | reverse complement strand
GCCGGCGGCCGGCTCGGTGGCGAGCATCTGCCGCGCTACGCACCAGGCGACGTTGGCGGTGCCGAGCAGGTTGACCTCGACGGTCCGGCGCCACACCGCCACCCAGTCGGCGTAGGTGGTCTCGGCGATCGGGTGGCCCGAGCGCCGGCTGCCGGCCACCGGTGACTCGACGAACATCGCCGCGTTGTTGACCAGGACGTCGATCCGGCCGAGGCCGGCAGCCGCGGCGCCGACCATCGCGGCCACCGCGTCGGGGTCGGCGATGTCGCCGGACACGGTGCGGTGGCCCGACCCGGCCAGGCCGGCCATGACCTGCTCCGCGCGGTCCGCGGCCGAGCGGTAGTGCACCGCCACCCGGTCGCCCCGCTCGGCGAAGGCGGCAGCCACGGCGGCGCCGATACCGCGGGACGCGCCCGTGACGAGGACCCCGCGCCCATGACCCAGACCTGTTCCCACGCCCGCGGACCCTAGCGGGCAAGCTGGGCCGATGAACTCCTCGCTGCGGCTGCTCGACTGGCGACGCCAGGTGTCCGGCCTCTACGCCGACGTCCGGGCAACCCCGCACCCGCAGGACGGCTGGGCGCGGTGGCGGTCGGGCCGGGACCGGTTGTTCGCCGAGCACCCCGACTCGCCGCTGACCGAGGCGGCCCGCGCCGGGTTCACCGGCCTGCCCTTCGCCGATTATGACCAGGCACTGCGCTTCGACGTACCGGTCGAGCCGGCCGATCCCGAGCGGCTGGAGGTCGCCACCGGCTCGGACGGCGTGGTGCCCTTCGAGCGGATCGGCCGGGTCACCCTCGGGTCGCTCGGCACGCTGGACGTGTGGTGGCTGACGGCCTACGGCGGCGGGATCTTCGTGCCGTTGCGCGACGGATCGGCCGGCGCCACGGACGCGACGGCCCAGTCTTACGGCGGCGGCCGCTACGTCCTCGACACGGTCAAGGGCGCGGACCTCGGGGGCGAGGACGGGCGGCTGGTGGTCGACCTCAACTTCGCCTACCACCCGTCCTGCGCCTACAACCCGGAGTGGAGCTGCCCGCTGGCGCCGCCCGGAAACCGGCTCACCTCGACGATCGCAGCCGGCGAGCAGCTGCCCGACAGCGTTTGGCAGTGAGCCGACCCGGTCAGCCGGCGGTCAGACCACCGTCGGAGGAGAACACCAGCCCGATGCTGACCTGCCCGGTCGTCAGCGCCGTCTTGGTCAGCGGCCCACCGGCGTCGAGCGAGGTGAACGAGTCGAAGCTTAGCCCGTAGGTGTCCTCGAGGCCGGCCTGACAGAACGGCCGGTCGGGGCACTCGGGCGGGCCACCGAGGACGAGCCCGCTGGAGCAGGTCTCGGCGAGCTCGGACAGCGTCGCTACGCCGTACTCGTCGGCGAAGGCCTTGGTCACCGCGAACGCGTTCTGGTCCGCGGCCTCGGACGGCTGACCGAAGACCAGCCCGACCGCCTCGCCCAGCGTGGTCAGCTCGGTGACGGTGGCCTCGAGGTCACCGCTGGCCAAGGGGTCGGGGCTCTCACCGTTGGCCTGCACGTTGAGGTATTCGGTCAGCGTGCCGACGTACTCGGGGAAGACCTGGATCTCCTCGCCGGTCTGCAGCGCGGGCAGGTAGAGCTCGCGGTTGCCGACGGACTGGATCGAGGTGTCGAAGCCAGCGGCGGCAAGGGTCAGCGAGTAGATGTTGGCCATCAGCTCGGTCTCGGGGAACGTGCTGGACCCGACGGTGATCGCACCGCTGCCCTGCTCGAGGCCGTCGGCGAGACCGGCCTCGTCGACGAAGTCAGCGGCGACATCGGCGGCGGAGCGCCGGTCGTTGGCGATCTGGCCGTTCAACTCGATCAGCTTGTCGGTGTCCATGGAAGCCGACACCGCATCGAGGGCGGCGATCAACTCCGGCGACGACGCCGCGGCGGACACTGCGGGGATGATGTTGTCGACCGTCTGCAGCATCTGGTCGTCGTCCAGCACCACCAGCTCGTCGCCGGCGACCGCCGGGCAGGCCATCCCGCCGGTGTCGCCGCCCGATCCACCAGAGGAGGCGGGGTCCCCACCGGAGGAGCCGGCGTCACCACAACCGGCGAGGGTCAGCGCGACGGCAAGAGCACCCGCAGCGAACGTCAAGGGACGAATACGCATCGCGATTCCGCCTTCTGTGTCCCGTCGTCACCAAGGTGGCGCGACGCGTGTCTGGGCGGGGTTACCCGCGCTGGCACAAGCAAACCCCAGCATCGGCCAAGTCGCAATGCGATGTTGCCAAGCCGTGATGCTCAGAGCGGCTCGACCTTGACCCGGCGCCGGCGGCCCTGGGTCACCTGCCCGCCGCGCGGTGTGACCAGGCGGGAGAGCAGCACGAGCAGCACTTCGGTGAGCAGTGCCAGCAGGCCCACCAGGATCGCCCCGGCGAGCAGCAGCCCCTCGTCCTGCTGGCCGAACGCCAGGTTGATGATCACACCGAGCCCGCCGCCGCCGACCAGCGCGGCGAGCGTGGCGGTGGCGACCACCTGCACGGCGGCCGTCCGCAGGCCGGTCATGATCGCCGGCACGGCCAGCGGCAGCTCGACCCGGGAGACGACCTGGGTCGGTGCCAGGCCCATCGCCCGCGCGGACTCCAGGACGTCGCGGTCGACCTCGCGGAAGCCGACGTAGGTGTTGGTGAGGATCGGCGGGATGGCGAACAGGGCCAGCGCCAGCGCCGTCGCCTTGTTCCCGAATCCGATCGGCGTGACGGCGAAGACGGTGAGCAGCGCCAGCGTCGGAACGGCACGGGAGACGTTGGACAGCGCGACGGTGAAGCCACCGCCGCGACCGGTGTGGCCCAGCACGACGGCGACCGGCAGCGCGACGGCCGCGGCTGCCAGGACGGCGGTGCCGCTGATCGCGAGGTGCTCCTTGAGCAGGTCGAGGATCCCCCGTGGCCCGGTCCAGTTCAGCGGGTCGTTGAGGTACCGGAACGCCTCGCCCAGGATGCTCACACCGTGGCCTTCCGGCGGGACCAGGGGGTGAGCAGCCGGGCCAACGCCGCCAGCAGCAGGTCGAAGGCCAGCGCGAGGACCACGCACAGCACGGCGGCGGTGGCGATCTGGGCCCGGAAGAAGTTGTTGTAGAAGCCAGAGATCAGCAGGTTGCCCAGGCCACCGAAGCCGACGATGACGCCGACCGTGGCCAACGCCACGGTGGAGACCGTCGCGATCCGCAGCCCGGCGAAGAACGTCGGGAGCGCCATCGGGATCTCCACCTGCCAGAGCATCCGGGTCGGACCGTAACCCATCCCGAGTGCTGCCTCGCGCACCTCGGCGGAGACCCCCTGCAGGCCGGCTAGGAAGTTGCGCACCAGGATGACCAGCGAGTAGAGCACCAGCCCGATGATGACCGTGCGCGGCTTCAGCCCGGTGAACGGCGCGAGGAACGCGAACATCGCCAGCGACGGGATCGTGTAGACGATCGTGCTGGTCCCGAGGATGGCCGCCGAAAGGCCTTTGGACCGCCGCGCCAGCACCGCGAGCGGCAGCGCCACCGCCGCGCCGATGGCCACCGAGACGACGGTCAGGATGACGTGCTCGCTGACTGCGGCGAGGATGGTGTCGGTGTTGTCCTGGATGTAACTCGGGCTGAACCACGGGTTCGGCGCATCGGCGGCAAGTAGGGTCGCACCCGACGCGAGGAGAGCCACACGTGGACGCTACCGCCACCAGTTCGATCCGGCTGGAGAAGGTGACCAAGCGGTACGCCGACGGCAGCGTGGCCGTCGACGCGCTCGATCTGGAGATCCAGGCCGGTGAGCTGTGCGTCCTCGTCGGGCCCTCGGGCTGCGGCAAGACGACGACCATGAAGATGATCAACCGGGTGATCGAGCCGACCGGCGGGCGGATCTTCCTCGGCGACGAGGACGTCACGAAGGTCGACCCCGTGCAGCTGCGCCGCCGGATCGGCTATGTCATCCAGCAGGTGGGCCTGTTCCCGCACCAGACCATCCGGTCCAACGTCGGCACCGTCCCGCGGCTGCTGGGCTGGGACAAGCGCAAGATCCGCGACCGCAGCGAGGAGCTGCTCGAGCTGGTCGGCCTGGACACCAAGACCTTCGGCGACCGCTACCCCCACCAGCTCTCCGGCGGTCAGCGGCAGCGGGTCGGCGTGGCCCGGGCGCTGGCCGCCGACCCCGTCGTACTGCTGATGGACGAGCCGTTCAGCGCGGTCGACCCGATCGTCCGGGAGCGGTTGCAGGGTGAGTTCCTGCGCCTGCAGGAGGCGGTCCGCAAGACGATCGTCTTCGTCACCCACGACATAGAGGAGGCGGTCCGCCTCGGCGACCGGATCGCGGTGCTCAGCGACTCGGCCAAGCTCGAGCAGTACGACAGCCCGGCGGACCTGCTGGGCAATCCGGCCAATGACTTCGTCGCCGACTTCGTCGGCTCCGACCGCGGGCTCAAGCGGCTCGCGGTCACCTCGATCGGCGCCGACGACCTGCAGCACCCGCCGATCGTGCACGCCGACGACGCGCTGTCCGACGCCCGGGCGGCGATGGAACGCGACGGCGCCCGCTGGGCGGTGGTCCTCGACGCCCGGGACGACCTGCACGGGTGGATCTCCCGCGAGGCGGCCAGCGGATCCGGCACCGTGGTCAGCCGGGGGCACCGGATGGAGGCCTGGGTGCCGGCCGAGGCCTCGCTGAAGACCGCCTTCTCCACCATGCTGCAGCTCGACGCGGGATGGGTCGCCGTGCTGGACGGGTCGCGCTTCCTCGGCGTGCTCACCCCGGAGTCGTTGCACGCGGCCCTGCGCCGCTCGGTCGACGGCTCGGAACCGGAGACCGCGGGCGCGGTGTGACCGCAGCGCTGGCCGCGGTCGCAGCGGGTTACGCGCGGACGATCCTCGGCGCGATCCAGCAGGAGTACCCCAACCACCTTCGGCACGCCATGCGCGACGCCGACGACCGGCCCACGCCACGCGAGGTGCACCCGGCCTTCTACGGCTGCCTCGACTGGCACTCGGCGGTGGAGATGCACTGGGCCCTGGTGCGCCTGCTCCGCCTGGTCCCCGAAGCGCTGCCGGCCACCGAGGTGCGCGAGGTCCTGGACCAGCACCTGACCGACGGTGCGCTACGAACGGAGGCGGCGTACTTCGACGAGCGACCCGGCTTCGAGCGGCCCTACGGCTGGGGATGGGCGCTGACGCTCGCGGCCGAAATCGACTCGTGGGACGACCCCGACGCCCGGCGCTGGAGCGCCGCGGTGGCGCCGCTGGCCGCCCGGATCGGCGCGCTGTACCGGGACTGGCTGCCGCAGGCGACGTATCCGAGCCGGGACGGTGCACACTCCAACAGCGCGTTCGGGCTGACCCGGGCCCTGGCGTACGCCGATGCCCGCGCCGACGGCGGCGACCCCGAGCTGCGGGACGCCCTCGCCGCGGCGGCCCGCCGCTGGTTCGGCTCCGACCGCGACTACCCGGCCGGGTGGGAGCCGGGCGGCAACGATTTCCTGTCGCCGGCCATGACCGAGGCCGAGCTGATGGCCGCGGTGCTGGAGCCGGCCGAGTTCTCGGACTGGTTCGACGGCTTCCTGCCGGTGCTGCCGGACTCGCTGCTGACCCCCGCCCTCGTCAGCGACCCGACCGATGGGCAGATGGCCCACCTGCACGGACTGAACCTCTACCGCGCCCATGCCATGTCCCGGCTCGCCGACCGGCTGGGCGGCCCGCGCCGGGAGGTCTTGCTGGCGGCCGCGGCTGCGCACGCTGCGGCGTCCCTGCCAGTGGTGTCGGGCAGCGACTACATGGTCGAGCACTGGCTGGCGGCGTACGCGGTCCTGCTGCTCGGCTGAGCCGTGGCAGGCCCGAGACGCGAGTTCCCGCGCTGGTCAGACCACCACGAACGAGCACCGGGGACCGCTCGCCTGCATGTATGGGCCAGCCGGGCCCCGTGGCAGGCTCGACCCCGTGTCCGTGACCGTCCGCCCCCTGACCGACGACGAGATACCGGCCGGCTATGAGCTCGGTCGGGTGGCCTTCGGCGGGCCGCCCGAGGTGCCCGCGCACCTGCTGCAGCCGATCCCCGGTGTCACGCGGTGGGGCGCCTTCGACGCCGCCGGCCGGCTGGTGGGCAAGGCCACCGACGTCGGGCACGAGCAGTGGTGGGGCGGCCGGCGGGTGGTCGCCGCCGACGTCGGCGGCGTCGCGGTATCCCCGGAGGCGCGGGGTAGCGGAGTGGCCCGGGCGCTGCTGGGCGCGCTGCTGGCCGCCGGACGCGACCGGGGCGCCGCGGTGAGCGCGCTGTACCCGACCGTCGCGCAGGTCTACCGGTCGCTGGGCTGGGAGGTCGTCGGCACCCGGCTGGCGGGGACGCTGGACACGGCGAGCTTGCCGGGCGCGCAGGTTCCGGCAGTGACGCTGCGGCCGGGCGACCCCGCCGACGTCCCCTTGCTCACCGAGGTCTACGAGCAGGTGGCGCGCGGTCACAACGGCCTGCTCACCCGCCGCGGCGGCGTGCACGACCAACCGCCGAACAACCCGCTCGGCGAGGACGTCGACGCTCTCACCGTGGCCGAGACCGGCGGTGTCGTCATCGGGGTGCTGGCCATCGGCCGGGGGCTCGGCTACGGGCCGGAGGCGACATTGCAGGTGGAGCACCTGCACGCCACGACCGCGGACGCGGCGCGCGCCCTGGTCGGCGTGCTGGCCGGCTGGCGGACGGTCGCCCGCCAGGTTCGGATCGTCTTCACCACCGGGGACGCCGTCGCCGCCGTGCTGCCGACGGAGCGGGCCACCGACGTGACGCTCCGGCCGTGGATGCACCGGTCGGTGGATGTCGTCCGCGCGATCGCCGACCGCGGCTGGCCGGCGTACGTGCGCGGGCGGGTCGCCTTCTCGCTGGCCGACGACCTCGCGCCGTGGAACGCCGGTGACTGGCAGCTGTCCGTGGCCGACGGTCGCGGCGAGCTGACCCGAACCGACACCGCCCCCGACCGGTGGCTGAGCATCCGCGGCTTCGCGGCGCTCTACTCCGGGGCGGCCACCGGCGCCGGCCTCGCCCAGGCCGGGCTGGCCGGGGGATTCGGCGACCCGGGCGGGCTGGACCTGCTCGGGTGCGGCCCGCCGGCCCGGCTGCTCGACTACTTCTGACCGGGCGCCACGCTCGGGACTTCCTGCGGTACGCCGCCCTCGTCAGGGTGGGCCGCATGGACCGCCGCCCCGTACGCCGGTTCCGCCCCGATGGCCCGGGGTCGGAGACCGGCCGAACCGAGCGCGGCTGGCCCTTCAGCGTGTCGGCGATCGCTCAGATCGAGCGTGCGGGCTTCGAGCTGCCGGCCGGCCTGACGGTGCTGGTCGGTGAGAACGGATCTCGCCGCCTTGCCCGGAGCGCACCTGATCGAGGTGGGGCCGTGGGGGCTGCGGGAGGCCGCGTTCTTCGGCCACCTCTGACAAGCACCTCTGCCAGGGCGCAGGGATCTCAGGCGATATCCCGGTCGGCGTCGTCCTCGTCGGACCGGCCCGGCGCGCGGCAGCAGTGCTCCAGCCAGAGGGCGGCGCCGCAGAGCGCCAGGGCGCAGACGACGCCCACGATCCCGGTTCGGGTGTCTCGGCCGGCGGCGGCCAGGAAGTCGGAGTTCGGCACCGTGTGCAGCAGCAGCCCCGCCCAGAACCCGCCCGCCAAAGCGCCGACCAGCGACGATGCCTTGGCCAGCGCCACCGCCCGCGCCGCCACCAGCGGCTGCACCCGGACGGTGCCGGGCCGCCGCTGGATCCGCGACCGCAGCTGGCCGCCCAGCACCACCTCGACCGCGGCGAGGATCGCCAGCGACAGCGGCACGAATACCGGGAAGGGCGGCAGGTTGCCGTACACCTGCCGGATCACCAGCCAGCAGACCAGGGCGGCGACCACCGCGAGGCCGGCGAGATCGCGGACCCGGGTGAACCTCACGGCGCGATCACCAGGTCGTCCCGGCGTACGACGCCGGTCTGATCGGCCCGCGCCAGCCACTCGACGACGGGACGCCCGGCCAGTACGGCGGAGGGTTCGACGTCCAGCCACGGGCGGAGCACGAAAGCCCGCTCGTGCGCGCGCGGGTGCGGCAGGGTGAAGTCCGGATCGTCGCTGCGGACGCCGGCCACGTCGACGATGTCCACGTCCAGGGTGCGCGGCCCCCAGCGGATCGAGCGTTCACGATCGGCGGCCCGCTCTGCGACCTGGGCTCGCGCCAACCAGTACGCCGGCGATCGGTCACCCTCTACTACGAGCACCGCGTTGAGGTAGGGACCCTGCTCCACCCCGCCCCAGGGCGGGGTTTCGTACACCGGGGACACCGCCACCAGCTCGGCAGAAAAGGCGGCAACCGCCGATCGCAGGTGGCCGAGCCGATCACCCAGGTTGGACCCGATCGAAAGCACCACCCGGCTCATCCCCGTTCCCGGCGGATCGTCACCGCCACGTCGGCGAAGCTCAGCGGGATCGGGGCGGCCGGTTTGTGCACAGTCACCTCGGCGGCGCACACCCGCGGATCGGCGAGGCATACGTCGACCAGCCGCTGCGCCAAAGTCTCGATCAGGTTCACCGGTTCACCGGCGACGACCTCGGCCAGCCGCTCGGCCAGCTCGCCGTAGTGCACCGTGTCGGTCACGTCGTCGGAGCGGCCGGCCGGGCTCAGGTCCAGCTCCAGTACGGCGTCGACGACGAAGTCCTGCCCGTCGCGGCGCTCCTCGGCGTAGACGCCGTGCAGGCCCCGCACCCGCAGGCCGGTCAAGGCGATCCGGTCCGGCGGACTGCTGGTCACGGGGAGCCTGCCCGCCAGGCCGCCGCGACGTGGACGGCGTCGACGCTCGCCCGCACGTCGTGCACCCGCACACCCCAGACACCGGCCGCGGCGGCCAGCGCCGAGACCGCGGTGGTCGCGTCCTCCCGGTCGGCCGCGGGGCGGTCCGCGCCGTCGGCACCGGCCAGCAGCCGGCCGAGAAAGTTCTTGCGCGAGGCGCCGACCAGCAGCGGGAAGCCGAGCGCCTGCAGCTCGGCCAGCCGGTGCAGCAGCTGCCAGTTGTGCGCCGGCGCCTTGGCGAACCCCAGCCCGGGATCCAGCACGAGCCGGCCCGGCTCCACCCCGGCCGCCACCGCCGCGTCGACGCAGGCCAGCAGCTCCGCCGCCACCTCGGTCACCACGTCGCCGTAGGTAGCCAGTTCCCGCATCCGCCGGCTGTGCCCCCGCCAGTGCATCAGCACCCACGGCAGCCCGGTCGAGGCGAGCACCCCGGCCATGGCCGGGTCGGCCTGACCGCCGCTGACGTCGTTGACCAGCACCGCTCCAGCGGCGATGGCGCGCTCGGCGACCACCGCTCGAGTGGTGTCGATGCTGACCGGTACGCCGGCCGCCGCCAGCTCGGTGACGACGGGAAGCACCCGCTGGGTCTCCTCACCGGCCTGCACCCGTTCCGCACCGGGGCGGGTGGACTCGCCGCCGACGTCGACGAGGTCGGCTCCCAGCCGGTGCAGCCGCAGGCCGTGCGCGACTGCGGCCCCGACCTCGGCGTACCGGCCGCCGTCAGAGAACGAGTCGGGCGTGACGTTGAGGACACCCATGACGACGGTGCGCCCGTTCGGGGCGGGCCGGCTCAGCGGGTCGGGCATCGATTCAGCGACCGAGGATCAGGCTCATCGCCTCGGCCCGGGTCGTCGCGCTGCGCTGCAGGCTGCCGCGCACGGCGGAGGTCACGGTGCGCGAGCCGGGCTTGCGGATGCCCCGCATCGAGATGCACAGGTGCTCCGCCTCGATCACCACGATCACCCCGCGGGGCTCCAGCCGCGTCATCATGGCGTCGGCGATCTGCCCGGTCAGCCGTTCCTGGACCTGCGGGCGGCGGGCGAACAGGTCGACCAGCCGGGCCAGCTTGGACAGGCCGGTGATCTTGCCGTCGGTGTTCGGGATGTAGCCGACGTGCGCGGCACCGTGGAAGGGGACCAGATGGTGCTCGCAGACGCTGTAGAGCTCGACGTCCTTGACGATGACCAGTTCCTCGTGGTTCTCGTCGAATACGGTCTGCAGCACGTCGGCCGGCTCGGTGTAGAGCCCGGCGAAGATCTCCTGGTAGGCGCGGGCCACCCGCCTCGGGGTGTCCTGCAGGCCCGGCCGGTCCGGGTCCTCCCCGACGGCGATCAGCAGCTCGCGCACCGCCGCCTCGGCCCGTGGGAGATCCACCCCACGCGTCATGGGGCCGAGCCTACTGGGACTGCTGGAGCGAGGACTTCTGCAGCGAGGGCTCCGGCTGGCGGTCCCGGTGGCCGTTGCTCGGCTCCGGGAGCAGCTCGGACTGCCCCTCGCGTTCCGACGGGGTCAGCACCGGCGGCTGGTCGGACGGGGTGCGCTTGCCGAATCCGTTGAACGGGGCCAGCGGAGGACGCTTGTCCACCCGGCCGGCGATCCGCAGCATGTCGTCCTTGCTCAGCGTCTCCTTCTCCATGAGTTCGAGCACGAGCTCGTCCAGCACGTCGCGGTACTCGACCAGGATCTCCCACGCCTCGTCGTGCGCCGCCTCGATCAGTGCCCGGATCTCGCCGTCGATGTCCGCGGCCACGGCGTCGGAGTAGCTGCGCTGGTTGCCTATGTCGCGCCCGACGAACGGCTGCGCGTCGGAGGTGCCGTACTTCACCGCGCCCAGCTTCGCGCTCATGCCGTACTCGGTGACCATCGAGCGGGCCAGCGCGGTCGCCTTGTCGATGTCGTCACCCGCGCCGGTCGTCGGCTCGTGGAAGACCAGCTCCTCGGCCGCCCGACCGCCCAGGGCGAAGGCCAGCGTGTCGATCATCTCCGAACGGGTCTGGGTGTACTTGTCCTCGGTCGGCAGCACGAGGGTGTGCCCGAGCGAGCGGCCGCGCGGCAGGATCGTCACCTTGTGCAGCGGGGCGAGCTTGGGTAACGCGTAGGCCACCAGCGCGTGCCCGCCCTCGTGGTAGGCGGTGACCTTCTTCTCCTTCTCGCTCATCGCCCGGGTCTTGCGCTCCGGACCGGCGATGACGCGGTCGATGGCCTCCTCGAGGGTGGCATCGTCGATCATCGTCCGGTTGAAGCGCGCGGTCAGCAGCGCGCCCTCGTTGACGACGTTGGCCAGGTCGGCACCGGTGAACCCCGGCGTACGGCGGGCCACGGTGTCGAGGTCCACGCCGGGCGCGAACGGCTTGCCCTTGGCGTGCACCCGCAGGATCGCCTTGCGTCCTTCGAGGTCGGGGCGGTCAACGGCGATCTGCCGGTCGAACCGGCCGGGGCGCAACAGCGCGGGGTCCAGGATGTCGGGCCGGTTCGTGGCGGCGATGAGAATAACGCCGCTCTTCACGTCGAAGCCGTCCATCTCGACCAGCATCTGGTTCAGCGTCTGCTCGCGCTCGTCGTGCCCGCCACCCATGCCCGCTCCGCGGTGCCGGCCGACGGCGTCGATCTCGTCGATGAAGATGATCGCAGGGGCGTTCTGCTTGGCCTGCTCGAACAGGTCACGGACCCGCGAGGCGCCGACGCCGACGAACATCTCCACGAAGTCCGAGCCGGAGATCGCGTAGAACGGGACTCCTGCCTCGCCCGCCACCGCGCGGGCCAGCAGCGTCTTGCCGGTGCCGGGAGGGCCGAACAGCAGCACGCCCTTGGGGATCTTCGCCCCGATCGCCTGGTACTTCGCCGGGTTCTGCAGGAAGTCCTTGATCTCCTGGAGCTCCTCGATGGCCTCGTCGGTGCCGGCGACGTCGGCGAAGGTCGTCTTCGGGGTGTCCTTGGTGACCAGCTTGGCCTTGCTCTTGCCGAAGTTCATGACGCCCCGGCCGCCACCCTGCATCGAGGTCATGAGCCAGAAGAGCAACAGCAGCAGGATGATGAACGGCACGACGCTGATCAGGATCGACACCAGGACGTTGTCCTGGCTGACCTCGACGTCGAAGGCCCGGGCCGACCCGCCCTCGGTGCTGCGCACCAGGTCGAAGATGTCGGCAGCAGAATCCGCGGGATAGGCGGCGGTGATCTCGGTGTTGCCGTCGACGGCGTCGGTGAGGGTGAGCTCGAGGGTCTGTTCCTTGTCGTTGATGACGACGGACTCGACGTTGCCGTCCTCGATCTGCTGCAGGGCCACGGAGGTCTTGACGGTCTGGAAACCGTCGTCGCCTTGGAACAGCGAGGGCAGCAGCAGTGCCAGCAGGACCGCGGTGACCACCCAGAACCACGGTGACCGGAAGATGCGCTTACGTTCCATCGTCGGTGCGGGGCCTGCCCCCGGTCCTC
>JAABUS010007666.1_pt1 | contig 12235 bp, 19 predicted proteins | sample 5560161 | NCBI WGS metagenome assembly JAABUS01 (sample SAMN10711885, study PRJNA513376) | rock metagenome | isolation source: Antarctica rocks | place: Antarctica: Victoria Land, Trio Nunatak nord | collected 2016-01-04 | reverse complement strand
CATCGCGCGTCAAGCTGCCACTCAATCGGGTGCGGGGCATCGCGCCCCGAAACCGCTATTCGGTTGCTGAGAAGGTACGACTATCTCGGTGCGGGGCATCGCGCCCCAACGTTGATAGTCGGAGCCTTCCGCTCCTTGCTTTATTTTACCACAGCGGGTCATCGAGTGGCTTATAATCGTCGTCCTCCTCCCTGCTCTCATCAGGGTGGGGTACTGCGACTGGCCGCCTGCTAGGTCAGGCGGCCAGTTTTGACGTTGCCCCCTCTTCGCCCATCGCTCGAAGCGTGGCGGCGAACTCTTCCACCTCCCAGACCGAGACGCCGAGAGCTTCGGCCATCTTCCGCATGGTTGTCAGGCGGAGCGGCTTTCCTGCCTCGCCGTTGACCACGCTCTGCTGGGACACATCCGCTTCGCGCGCCAGATCCCGAACACCCCAGACCTTCTGCAAGCGGTGCTGTTTTAGTGTGGCCATCGTTTCTCCTTCACTCGCGTTCTACTTTATCACCGCTCTGATACTACCTCAACATTGGTTGATAAACGCTCTTGCGCTTGCTCTATCTATGCTCTATAATAACACAAGTGGGAGAGCAGTACCCCACCCGTCACGAGAGGGTCGCGAGGTGAGAGCCGCGACCCAAGCAGAGGAGGAACCAGACCATGCAACAGCACCAGCCGACTGAACGCCGGGCAGCACGCCCCACCACCCCCGCCGACCTGTGTCGGCTTGCCGACCAGGGACGCGCCAACGGTGTCATCCTCGTGCGTGAGTGCATCAGCGGCGCCCGCTACGCCACGAGCGCGACGCAACCGGGGACGATCTATTACCTGACCGCCTATAGCTGTACCTGTCCGGGCTTTGCGCACCATCAGCGGTGTCAGCATCACTCGCTCTTGCTGGCCGAGCTGGGCTGGCTGCCGGACGTGGCCGACGACGAGACCGACCCGGTGCCAGTCGCCACACCGGCGCCGGTTCCGGTTCCGGGTATAAGCATTGTCGGATTCGACAATGCTTATACCGTGCCAGTCGCCACGCCAACGCCGGTCGCGGTCGTCGACCTCACCGCCGAACGACGCGATGACCTGGTCGAGCGCCGCCAGCGGGCGGAGCAGGCCCGTCAGCGCCTCGCCGCACGGGCCGCCGACCCTGGCGCCGCCGATCGGGCGCTGGCCGCATGCACCGCCGCTCGAGTGCAGCGCATGGCCACCGGCCTATCGATCGCTCAAGCCTAACGACCGGAGCAGGGGCGGTCACCAGGACCGCCCCGCCCAAACCCGCCGCCTCTTTTGTTTCACGCTGTTACGGAAGTCCCTCTATCACTCATCAGAGAGGAGCCCTCGACAATGTTTACCCGACGTGATGCCTTGAAGCTCGCCGCGGCCGCGGCCATGACCACGACCGCTACGGCGCCGTTCGCGGTCTCGCCGGCGGAAGCCGCGGTCCTACTCGATCAGCCCGCCACCTTCGACGGGCGGTATTACCCCCACGAGGATCTCGACGTCAGCCAGCCGTTCGTGTTTGCGCGGAGCCTGGACGGGATCGACTACGGTCCCTTCTTCGACAATGGCTCGGCGGAAGCGATGGCGGAGTACAAGCAAGCCGTCCTCGCCATTCAGGATCGCTATCCGGAGCTCAACAGTGCCGCCTTCGGGCACCCGCTCAACGAGCTCGACGAGGCGGCACTGGCGATGTGGTGCGCCGCCTGGCAGGGTGGCGTGCGGGCTGGGGTCCAGTACGAGCACCTGCGGCTGGCGATGCTGGCTCCCCGCGAGACCTGTCGCGCCTGTCATGGCCACGGACGGACCTGGAGCGGCCGACCGTACCGGAAGCTCAACGATGGCAGCAACGGCGTCACCTGCGATCGCTGCGGTGGAGCAGGGACGGTGCCCACGCCGGCGCCGAAGCTCTCGGCGTTGGGTGTTGGCTAACTGACGAAATAGGTGGGCGGGGCGCATGCGAGAATAGATGCGCCCCGCCTGGATTATCCAAAGGAGCGAATCATGAATGAGTCCTTCCCACAAACACGTCGACAATGGCGCGAGTGGGTCGAGCGGTTGCAGCGGCATGGCTCGGCCCGCGCCCTCGATCTGGGGGCGCGCATGAACGAAGCACTTACGAATGCGGGCCCCTACCCCGGAGACGAGGATATCGAGGACCATGACGTTGTCCTTCGCATCGACCTCGGTGCGGACGATCTCCGGTTGCTGAATCACCTCACCGATCGCAAAGCACTCCTTGAGACAAATGACCCGTTCGCGATTGACGAGCTGAACCGCCCGCTGCCCCTGAAAGCCGAGAGCGCCATGCTTCGCGGAACACATCAGGACTGGGTTGATCTCGTTGCTCGCGCTCAGCTCGGGCCACACGTTCACCAGATAATCGAGCACTTTGTCCCTGAGGACGCTGATGCGGCGGAGGTCTTCATCGTTGACTTTGATGGGGAGGCGATTCAGCGTCGCGTATGTGACGAGGCTGCAGCGTTGGGCCTAGCGAGCATCACTGTGACTGACAACATTCCGACCGACTGAAAGGCCGCACCGTGCGGTATTTAGCGACGGCCCTGGGCTCCGGCTCGGGGCCGTTTGCTTTGTCCTCTTGCGCCGATGTCTCTCCTCGGCGACCATCAGCCGACCAGGAGGGTCAACTATTAGGCGACTACCAGGTCGTCGACCGAGGCGACCATGAGGCGACTATGAGCACCGACCAGGAGGCGACCAACTTCACGATCGTCGAGACGGCCCAGCGACTCGGGGTCTCTGAGAACGCCATCCGACAGCGTATCAAGCGCCATACCCTGCTCGCGGTCAAGGTCAACGGGATCTGGCGGGTGACGCTGCCCGACCACGAGACCGACCCTCAAGCGACCATCAGGACCGACTACCAGACCGACCAGGTCACCGACCATGAGGTCGACCAGCAGGGCGACCAGGAGGCGACCGTTTCTGCGGTGTCGGCGAGTGCTCGCGCCCAGCTGGCCAGCATCCGCGATGAGTTCATCGCCCCGCTCGTGGAGCGCATTGAGGACCTCTCGCGAGATGTGGGCCGGCTCGGTGCCGAACGGGATGCCGCGGTTGACGAGCGCGATCGTCTCCGGGACGAAGTCACGCAGCTGCAGCGTGCGCAGGAGGTCTCTCGGGTGGCAACAATGCACCCTGGTGAAGCAGAGGGGGAGCGCGTGGGTCATGGGGTGCCGCGGCCATGGTGGCGATTCTGGGATCGGTGATTCGATGCTAGGGGATCTGCTGCAAGAGGGTTGCGGTCCGGTTCCGTGCTCATGATGGAGCTGTCTGGGACCGCTCCTGTTCAGCGCCGGCGACTGCCGCTGCTGGCATTGCTCATAGCGAACGCCGTCTCGTCGGTCGGCACGATGCTGACGGTCGTCGCCCTCCCCTGGTTCGTGCTGGAAACGACCGGAAGTGCCGCGCGGGCAGGACTCACCGGCTTCTTCGTGGTACTACCTGGCTTCCTCGCGGGCATCTTCGGCGGCGTCGTTGTCGATCGCCTCGGCTTCAAGCGCGTGAGTGTCCTGGCTGATCTCATCAGCGGTGTGGCCATTGCGCTCGTCCCACTGCTGTACCGCACCGGGGCCCTCGCGTTCTGGCAGCTGCTTATCCTCGTCTTCGTTGGCAACCTGCTCGAGATCCCCGCCGTGACTGCCCGTCGCTCGCTGCTGCCGGAGCTGGCGACCTTGGCGGACACCCGGCTTGAGCGAGTCAACGCCGCCTATGAGGGGAATCAGCAGCTTGCCCTGCTCGTCGGCGCCCCGCTCGCCGGCGTGCTGGTGGCCTGGCGTGGCGCGGCGAATGTCCTCTGGCTTGATGCGGCCACCTTCGTCTTCTCCGCCCTGGTCATCGCCGTGATTGTCCCCGCGCTCGGTGCGCGCGCGACCGGACCATCTGGGCGCTATCTGGGTGAGGTAGCGGCGGGCATCCGCTTTCTGCGCGCCGACCCGACTCTCCTGGCGCTTGCCGTTACCCTCGGCCTCAGCAACCTGTTCGGCAACCCGATCTTCGCGGTGGTCATGCCGGTCTATGCACGAGCGGTGTTCGGCAGCGCCTCGACCTTGGGGTTGGTCCTCGGCGTGTTCGGTGCGGGACAACTGGTGGGAACGCTGGCCTACGGCGGCATCGGACATCGCCTGCCACGCCCGGTCGCCTGGTTGATTCCGTTCCTGACCTTCCCCGCCATCTACTGGATCCTCCTCGTGCAACCGCCGCTGATGGTTCTCGTCGTCGTGTTCGCCGTCGTCGGCTTGCTGGAAGGACCGCTCAACCCGCTCGCGGTGACCATCCGGCACGAGCGCATCCCACTGGAGCTGCGCGGTCGGGTCTTTGCGACCTTCTCCGCGATCGCGGTGGTGGCCGCGCCGGTGGGTATCGTGAGCGCTGGTGTCCTGATCGAGACGTTGGGCTTTCGCTCGACGGTGCTCGGATTCGCCGCCGGCGCGCAACTCTTAGGGATCGGCATGCTCTTCGTGCCGGCTCTCCGGCACCTGGACCCTGCGCCCGCGAGGTCGCACGATATCACCGCCAGTCTGGGGACCGACTGAGCACCGCTGCGCCATGGGTGCAGGTCGATCGCTCGGCGACCAACCAACGACCGATCGGCCACCGACCGACCTGGCGAATCTGGCGTCGTTGGCTGAGCTGATCGAGCGGCAGGGAGACGAGATCCGACGCCTCGCCGAAGCGTCCCCGGCGTGGCAGTTCCGGGCGCTGCAAGCTGAGGAGCGCCTGAAGCAGCTGACCGCCGGCGGGGATGCCCCTCTGGAGCACGCAGCGGGCACGGGTGAAGCAGAACGGCCATGGTGGCGTCGACTATGGGAGCGTTAGGTCGGCGGGTCTCGTCGCAGGTGCTCCGGGGTGGTGCCGAGCGCGCCGGCGAGGGCGCGGATGGTGGCGGGATGCGCACGGCGTCCGGTCCTCTCCAACGCCACAATCGTGCGGCGGGCAACGCCGGCCAGCTCGGCAAGCTCGGCCTGGCTGAGGGTCCGGTGTTCACGCCATGCGCGGATCCGGAGCGTCGGTGCGTATTCTTGGTCCTGTCTCACAATACTTTCGGGGCGCGGTTCCATCAGGCCGATGCCGCCCCCGGCCAGGACCGGATGAAGTCGCTAATCGAGGTCATCTCGACATCCTGAATCTCTTCCGCTCGGTCCCACAGGTCCCAATCGAGGTGGTCGAGGATGGCATTCTCAACCACCCGCCGTAGGTCGTTTGGGTTCAAGGCGTCAAGTTCGCAGCACGTCTGACCGTAGCGGTCGACAAACCACGGGTGCCGAGCGTCGGTCTTCTTCTCGTGCGCGGGGAAGGTCAGCAGGTCATAGTCCTCGATCTGTTCCTTCATGACGGCGACCCGCTCGATAGTGGCGTCGCCGTCATACCGGTCGAGGCGCTCTGCTAGGTCCCGGTCGGACATGTAGCGGCCGCTCGGGTCATGGTCCCCGACATAGAGAATGACCAGGGGGCGAATATCGGACGCGCTCCGCTCGGCGAGGTCGTGCAGGGCGGTGGCCGACCCAAACCCGTGGCAGACCAAGAAGGGGACACCGTACTCCTCGGTGATGGGGCGGAGGACCCCGCCAACGGTCCCTTTCTCGGAGATCACCATCACCCGGTACGGCTGATCGGCCCAACGGTCTTTCCGGTAGCTGCGGATCACGTCCCGCATGAAGCGATCAGGATCGCTCCACGAACTGACCAGCTCAACCGGCCGGGTCTCGTCAACGATCCACTCCCACGGAATGATGCCGCGCTCGCGGGCCTGCACGAGAATGCGGGAGACTCGTTGCGTAGAGTTGCGCGACATGTCAGGGATCAGCTTGCGGTTGAACAACTGATAGCAGACACCCCGGACCGTTGCCGGCTGGATGTCCGCCAGAATGCTCGCGGCGGCGTCGATCAGGTCCTGCGTCTGTTGTGCAAGTCCGCGTGGCATGGCTGATCTCCCTTCGAGTCGTGTGCGCAATGTGTGAGTATTATAGCGCATAAACGTCTCATCAGCATCGGCGAGACCATAGCCACGAAACGGGCGGACAAGAGAACTTATCTGTCCTATCGTTTGGGAAGCGCTGGGGGTCGAAAACACACCCGGATAGAGATATGCTCCGAGAACGCGCTGAGAGGCCCTGTGAGGCGAACGACCCCCGCTTCCGGACTCATGTGCCAGTGAGGGGGTAATCAGCCCAGCTGCCTCGCGTGAGGCCTCACCTGACGGTGCGTGGTGGCGTTTCGCCGGGGCGGACTGTCGCTATGTCATCAGGCGCGGTATAAGCATTATGCAGATGCATAATGCTTATACCTGACTCCCATCGCGAAATCGTCGCCTGGTCAACTCCGAGCCGCGTCGCCACGCCGGCTTGCGTCATTCCATCATCGCGCCGCATCCTGCGGCCACGGGACTTTCAGCTCGCCCGTCGTCGTCTTCACCGGACCGGCCAGGCGCCGGCGCCCCTTGCTCGCCGTCGAGCGAATCGACCAGGCCCGCTCCAGGACCTTGTCCGCCTCCTTGCGAATGGGATCGAAGGTCGTATCCCGCATCTGTGTCTTGACCTCGAGCTGCAAGCGACCCAGTTCGGATCGCGCTCGCTCGTCCTCCGGTCGCTCAACCCCCTCGGGTCGAGTCGCGAGCCGTCCCGCCACCGCCCGGGACCAACAGAACATTGCGGCCAGGTCTCGCTTCACGACCGCGGCCCGCATCTCCTCCGCCACCCGCGGCAAGGAGAGGCGTTCAGCATCCTTCTCGATCATGGGCGCCATCGCGCTCGCGGTCGTGATCTCCGTCAGGGGAAGCGAGAGTCGATCCTCGCCGAGCTGTTGGAGAATGCGGCGTGTGTTGCGCTCAACCGCGCACGCGGCCCCCTCAGCCGCCTTCGTCGCCTCGTCCAGCTTCGGGCGCTGGGCGTCAAGCAGGCCACGCCGGATCTCGTCGCGCCCCTCTCCGTTTTCGCCGCCGAGGTCGTGCCGCTGCTCCGTGTGTGTCCAGGCACGCTCAGTGGTCTCGTACGCGGTGGCAACCGCATCGAGGTGGGCGAGGTCACGTCGCATCATCTCGTACATCTCGGCCGTGCTCAGCGTGTCGCCGGGGGCTTCCTGTCGTGCGTCCATGGTTCGGCTCCTTTCGTCCGTCGTCTACTGCTTACCGATTCCACCCGACCGGTCCTCGTTCAGGCGGCGGGCCGAGGTAACTGCCAACTCTGCCGGTGCGGTCCTCACGACTCTCGCCATACCAACACGCCAGCGCAACGGCTAACACCAGGTCATCGTGGTTCCCTTCCCGCCAGTCCTCGCCGGCACCATAGCTGTCGTGTCCGGTGAGACTGATCTTGGCCTTGAAATTCCGCAGCTCCGCAACCAAGGTCGATGTATGCGCCAGGTTCTCCGCGATGCGAAGACGCTGCGCCTGCAACAGCACCTGCACAACACCGGCAAGCTCCCGCTTTGGAACTCGCCACTCATCCATCGTGACCTCCGTTGTCGCATCACCGCCGTGAATGACCACGGTGACGAACTCCAGGCCGGCCGCCCGAAAGATGTCCGAGACCGCCTCGCCGACACCGGTCCGATCAACGATCAGCGTCGTTTTCGGGGTTGGGCCAACGGCTCCCTGGTCGTCCAACCATCGGCGTTTCTCCACCGCTTCAATGCCACGGATCACGTCGTAGAGGCGGTCAGGGATGTCGGTGTACTTGACCCCGAGTGGGAAACGCTCCAGGTGGGTGATGTCGTAGGTGCCAACCGTGCTCTCACGAGGCAGCGAGTCGGGCCCGAACACGTTGGCCTGAACCTCACGACGCTCCGCGACACAGAGCGCGCTGTAGTCCCGGACGCGCCCCAAGTCGAGACCGATCAGATACTCAGGCTGCATTGTTGAATCCTCCGAAGAGCGGGCGGACCACCGAGGTCACCGCGGTATCGATGTCGTCGTCGCGGAAGAGCTGACCTTCCGCCTCCATAAACTCCACAAGAAACTCCTGCCGAAACCACCAATCACCGATCTTCGATCGTTCCTGCTCTAGCCACGCCTGGGGGATACGAGGAACGTCGTACGCCGTCACCTTCGCCCGGTGCCACGCCGGCCCGCCCTCGGTCCACTCGCGATAGAAGAAACCGCGCTTCCCGAATGGCGTCGACAACGCGATCAGCCGGCCACCCGAGACGGCGAGCATCGGCCGCACGGTTGCGTAGAGGTCGTCGTCAACCCGCGCCGCCTCGTCAATGATGAGGAGATCGACATCAGCGAACCCACGGACAGTCCCCTCGGTTCCGGGTAAGGCGTGGATCTCACTGCCGTTGCGGAGCTCGATCGAGAGCAGCCCTTCGCTCACCGCCGGCGCCTGGGTGCGGAATGCCGCGTAGTGCCTCCGCACCGTGCGAAGCAGCCGCTTCGATTGCCGCTCGGTCGGGCTCAGGATCAGCGTCAAGGAGCCAGGCACATAGACCGCGGCATGCAGCGCCAGGATCGCTGCGATCGTGCTCTTGCCCGCCTGTCGGGAGCAGCGGAGCAAGATGTCGCGCGCCTCAGTCGCCAGGGCGTCACGCTGCCAGGGATCGAGCGCAAGGCCCAGATCGCCGGCGAGCTGCACCGGCGATCGCCAGGGCGCCTTCGTCACGCTGACCTGTTGGCGGGTGAGGTGAATCTCCCGGGCGAGTACCGCCGCCTGTCGCTCCAGTCCCGCCATGCCACGCATCAGGAGGCCTTCCCGGTGAGCTCAGCGCGCAGGGCGGCCAGATCGCGGCGCTGGTCCGCCAGCTCATCTTCGAACGTGCTCGCCTCCCGCACCGACTTCGCCGCGCGGGCGAGGTTCGCCACCGCGTTCGCCACACCGGGATCAATCTTGCCGGAGAGGACCCCCCTGATCGTGGCACCGAGGAGGCCCTCGATCTCCGCCGGCGCGAGGACACCGTCAACGAACTGCTTGCGCGCCCGGCTTTTGCTGGAGCGCGCCGTCCCACCCTTGCGCGACATCTCGCGTCGTTCAGCGGCCGCCGCTGGGTCATGCCAGATACACCACCGGCGCCCCGGTCGCGCTGGCGCCGAGCAGGGCTGGCCGCTGGCAGCCGTTGCCTCACACATCACTGCCATTAGCCTGCTACTCCACGTTTCTGGTCAGAGGGGCTATGTCGCCGGAGCAATCGCGGTCGAGCGACCGTCCCGCTCCAGGTGCCACAGCTCGGACAGCGGGCCAGGAAGCCGGGGAGGGCGTCGGCGAGCTTTTGCCGGCAGACGGCACAGACAATGGCGACGGGCTTGGGATGGCGGGTGGGCGTGGGCATCACAGTCATTCGCCGCTCCGATCTTCGTGATGCCGACCGAAGGCAATCAACCGAACAACACGGGCCGTCACGTCCGCCGGCCAGCCATAGTGAGCGAGGAGACCAGCACCATCGACAAGCGCCTCCTCACGGCTTGCCGCTGGGAGGTGACCCCAACGCCGGTCAAGGTGAGCCCGCACTGATCGGCGATCGTCCGGCGTCAGCTTTCGCTCCTGATCGACAAGAACGGTCGCGTTCAGATAGGCCGTCGTGGCTTTGTTGCTCGGCATCAGGCCACGACCTCCGTTGAGGAGCTCAGCGTCGTCGAGATCATCTCGGGGCTCAGCACCACAGGCGGCGAGGCTTTCCCTTCCTGTTTTGGCGCGTTGTATGCCGCAAGAACCGCCAGGCGGAGTGCTTCTTTCAGCGCACGATGGACACTTGCGGTCAGTCGTTGGCGCTCCGCGTCGTACACGCTCACCCGATAGTCACCGCGGCGATCGGCATCGACCACGACGGCCCAGCCTTCGTAGACCGCGCGAGACATCAGGCTCGCGATCGACTCGCTCAGCAGATACGACCCGCGATCTGATCGACCGCCGTGGTGGCGCGCCATCACCAGCCTCCTGTTCTGGACGCACGGGCCCATCGCTCGCAGATATCAGCTTGAGCATCCAACTGGGCGAGGGTCTGGTCGCCTTGGTTGAGCATGCTGCGGACCCTACTGAGGAGAGTATTCGCCGCGCGAAGCGCGACTCGATCCCCCTGAGCCAAGAGTCGTTCTGCGTCATTTTCTAAGGAGCCCGCCTCGGCAATAAGACGCCTCGCCGCATCGACCTTCTCGTGAAACGCGTCATGCTCCGCACGAAGCCCTGCCAAGTCATCAGGCACGATCACCATGTCCATTGATCATCTCCAGCCGTACTCGTCGGCTTCGGCACAGGCGATCGGCCACGGTCGCGGGCAAGCGGTGCCAGATCCGCGGTGAGTCGGTCGGTCGCGTTATGCAAAGCCTCGCGGGTCATTGCACGGTCCGCAGCGACAAGATCAGCCTGGACAGTGCGGGTTGGTGGCTCCTCTGGCTGCATCAGGTCAGCGAGCCAGACTGGCTCCTCCAGGGGCGCCATATCGCCTCCGATATTTGATCGGACAACGTTACGTGGAGGGGCGGAGGGGGACGGCTTCATAGGTGTCGTCTTTGCCTCCGATATTTGATCGGAGGCAAATTCGGGTGTCAGCATCTTCTCGCTGATGACTGCGCCACAGCCCGCACAGGCGTCGCGGCGAACGATCGGGTGAACCTCGCCACAATGGGGGCATGGGGGGGTGGTCGTGCGGGGTTTGCGGGTGATCGGCTCGGCTGGGTGGTAGGTCGCCCAGGGGGAGAGGGCGGCAGCGATCGACGGGATGGGATCGAACGCCCAGGCGGTATCGCGATAGGTCGATCCGTTGCTATGGCGCCGGATGACCGGGCGCGGGGTGGCTTTGATCAGACCTTGCTCGACGGCGGGGGTGATGAGCGGCTTGATGCGCTCGCGGGCGAGACGGGGGCGGGCGCCGTTCGGGTTCGTGGTTGCGATCCGTTCGCCGGTCTCCGGGGCTGGACGCCAGTCGTCGGCGATTTCCGCGGCGGAGAGGAGCACCGTCCCGTCCGGCTCGATCTCGCCGCGCTGCTGCTTGGCGAGGATCTGCGCGGTGGCGGAGGCGATGGCCACCAGCTGGGCGCGGGGGACATCGGGATTGACGATCGCGAGCATCAGCGCCCGGGAATCCTCCCGGGCCGCGTCGCGTTGACATCGGAGTTCGTCAGCGTCACGTTCGCCGGCGGTCTTGAGCCAAATACCGGGTCCCTCGCCGGTCCATGGTCGACAGAGGGCATCGAGCTCGTCGGGTGTGCCACCGCGGGCATAAAAGTCGTCGAGCCCGGTCTTCGTGCCGTTCGGACCTTCAGGGAGGTAGGCCACTTCAACCCGGGCACCGCGGCGCGAGAGCGCGGCACAGAAGCGGAGCATCGCCTCGGCGACGGCTGGTTTCGTCGCGACGTCGGAGTCGAAGCCAACCCGCACGAGGCGATCGTCGAGCGGAATGTCGTCGAAGTCCGGAACCACGAGGCGCCCGCGGAGGAAGGCGTAGACCCCGCTGAGGCTGACACAGGGGCGGCCCCGTGACCAGAGAGCATCGGACTTTCGGATCCCTTCGCTGAAGTAGAGCGGGACCGCGGGATCGCGCAGGGCGGGGAGCGCGTCGGGGTGAAGATCGAGGTGGACCGGAGCACCGGCAGGTGACTCGTACTTGATCACCTTGCCATCGGCATCGGTGCGTGGGTCATCGCGTCGGAGTTTGTGACCGCGCTGCACGCCGGCGGTCGTCCACTCGGGCAAGAGGAGACCATCGCCACATTGATAGTCGGCAAAGCCATACGCGGCACACTCGGCCGCGGTGACTGAGCGGCACCCACGGCGCTGCGAGACCTCGGGGTCAATCCCTGACTCAACGTGGAGCATGTGGGCGTGGTGCGGGAGTAGGACGGTCATGCCATCACCGCCAGACCCGCATCGTCGGCGAGGAGCTCAGCGGTCAACTCGTGCAGCCGATATCGGCAGTAATCGAGCGTCGATTGTGCCCAGTCCCAGCGGTCCGGGTGGTGCTCAATCGACCGAATGAATCCGGCGAACTCGGTCGCCGTGAGGATGATAGGTTGACGTAATGTCGCGTGTGGCATACGATGTCCCTGAGCCTTCTGCGCCGGGGTTTGTCGTCCGGCACTAACGCTCAGGCTTGGCTTTCTGGTACGCTCTTAGAGTCCGAGGTGGACGGGAGCGAGAGCCACAACCTGAGCTCAAAACTTCCAGCAGCGGCGGCGAGATAGCACTCGCCGCCGCTTGCGTTAAGCAGCAGCGATAGGCTGCTCCTCCCGGCGTGGCTTCGCAAATCGCAACAGATCTCGACGTCGAATCAGTCGCCGACGCCTGTCGAGAGGGTC
>JAABUS010007664.1_pt1 | contig 12239 bp, 10 predicted proteins | sample 5560161 | NCBI WGS metagenome assembly JAABUS01 (sample SAMN10711885, study PRJNA513376) | rock metagenome | isolation source: Antarctica rocks | place: Antarctica: Victoria Land, Trio Nunatak nord | collected 2016-01-04 | reverse complement strand
AAGCCAGGCGAGTGGGTAATCCGACGACGAACCGATCTCGACGTAAGCGGCGTGGTGGCCATGCGAGGTCGCACTTCCCTGTGAGTCGGGCGGCGAAGGTCCACTCCGCCCGATCAAACCACCCTAATTCCCACAGGAAGGCGACCATCTCTCTCCTTTGAGGGATGACAAACCTCCGGCGGGGCTTCGCTCCGTCAGCAAGGGCGTTTCGGTTCGATCCCAGCTTCATCCGTCGCGATTTGACACGATCAGGGCTCATCTCCACCATCTTCGTGGGGGTCGCCGCGAGTCGGCCGCATGGTAATGGGGCCCTGCGTCGCTGTCAATCTAAGCTTCGACGCGTTCCCCATCGACGCTTGAGCCCTAACGACCCTGGTGCATCTATTTGGCCCCCTTCATCTCGTAGAGCACTTGCACCGAGACACTCATCTCCTGCTCGCCCGCGGCGACCGGGACGGGGCTCCGAGAGGTCACTATCCCCAACACCTCGGCCTCGCCGTAAGGCATTGGAGGACGAAACGCCGCCCCCTCTTCCTGGATACTGACCGGGGAGCCGAGCACCATGCCCGCCTCGCCGGCGAGCTGTTCCGCCTTTCTCTTGGCATCGGCCATGGCACGCTTTCGCGCTTCATCGAGCAATTTCTCGGGCTCGCCCACCCGAAACTGGATGCCGTGAATCTGGTTGGCCCCGGCCTGGACGAGCGCGTCGAGCAGCGTGCCGAGCTTGGCGATCTGCCTGGAGGTGACTTGCACCGAATTCTCGACGCGATAGCCCACGATCCGAGGCACGAATTCCTCCTGCGGACGGTCGGGACGTGGCGAGGGGGGCTGGGAGTATTGGGGGTTGACCTGGATTTGCGTCGTCTGCAAGTCCTTGGCCGCCACCCCGCGTTCCTTCGATAAGGCCTGCAACTTCGTCATCGCCTCGTTGTTCGCCGCCAGCGCCTGCTGCGCGGTCGGGGCCTGCGTCGCGACCCCCACGTTGATCACGGCCAGGTCGGGGATCGCGGAAACCTTGCCGTTCCCGTTGACCGAGATCGTCGAGAGCCGGGCCTTCACCTCCTCGGCCCGGACGCTCATGCCCGCAAAGAGACTCGCCACGCACGCCAAGAACCCGAGCGCTCTGCCTGCCATGATTTCACCCCCGAGATTTCACCGGAACTCCCGATCGCACCATGCCCGGCCCTGCCGCCAATCTTACGAATCGACGGGGCGAGGTCCAGGGGGGCGACGTCGGCCGAGGTCGATTGACTCCGGGACGAGGTCCCATCGTCGGTAGTTCCACCGCCGGCGAGGGCGGCCGACGGTAGAGGATGGCTGCGACTCGGATGCATCGAAAGGGCCACTGATCTGGGCATATCCGCTCTTAGTCTGGCAGTCGGGGTGGGACCGTCGCGTTGGTCTCAAATTTGCCTGAATCTGGAGAAAGCCCGTCTGTCGGCGAGTCTTCATCGTCTCATGGTCATCGTCGATATTTCTAGCCGAAGCGAATGCCATTCGCTCAGTCTCGGGTGGGACGTCTCGACCACCGGGCCGATGGCCCTGGGGGACCACGTTGTGCAACAGACGCCCATCAGCCTGCTGGAACGCCTGCGCCGACCGGGAGAAAAAGCGGCCTGGGACCGCTTCGTCGAATTATATACCCTGTTGTTATACCACTGGGCGCGTTCTCTAGGTCTTCAAGACCCGGACGCCGCCGATCTTGTGCAGGACGTGTTTGCGACCCTGGTCCAGAAGATGCCAGGATTCGTCTACGACCCGCAAAAGGGCTTTCGCAACTGGTTGCGTGCCGTGACCCAGAACAGGTGGCGTGACAACCGCAAGATGCGAAGTAACAAGCGGTCTCTCGCAGGCGAGACTGCGGCCCTGGACGGCATGCCGGGGCCCGACGGGGAAGCGTCGTTCTGGGAGACCGAATATCACCGGCACCTGGTCGGCCGCGCCCTGGACGTCATGAAGGCCGAGTTCCGGCCGACGACCTGGAGGGACTGCTGGGAGCTCGTGGTCGAGGGGCGGCCCGCCTCCGCGGTGGCCGCCGAGCTGGGGATGAGCGAGAACGCCGTCTACATCGCCAAAGGCCGGGTGCTGCGCCGCCTTCGCCAGGAACTCGTGGGGCTCCTCGACTGAGCCCCTGCCCGGAAACCACCGACGGAGGTGGAGCCTGGGGATCATTTGAAAGGTTTCCCGCGCCCGGGTCGTAATCTCTGTACCGGCTCCCCACGGTGGGCGAGCAGGGCTCCGTCACAAACGCGCCCATGCGGGTCGCGGAGAGGAAGGCCCTCATGGTGGCCGTCAAGCGTTGTCCCGATGTGCGACAGTGGTCGCCCCTCCTCCTCGGCCTGATCCCGGAAGAGGAGGCGGAACCTCTGGAAGATCACCTCTCCTCGTGCGACGATTGCCTCCACTGAGTGCGGGCGATCCGGGACGATGATCCCCTGGTCGACGCCGCCCGCTCGCGGCCGGGGCCCGGCGAATTCGCCGTGCCCGAGGCCCTCCGGCGACTGATCGTCCGGCTGAAGGCGATGCGTCCCGAGGGAGGATCGTCCGTCACGGAGGAGACCGTCGCCGGCCCTCGGCCTTCGGAAGAGACATCGGCCGCGAACTCCTTCGCCGACCCGGCCGCGCCCGCCGTGGACGACTCGACCGAGGAAATGTACAACTTCCTGGCCCCGCCGCAAGAGTCGGGTGAGCTGGGACGGCTCGGCCCGTACCGCGTCCTGCGGGTGCTCGGGGTCGGCGGCATGGGGGTCGTCTTCCTGGCCGAGGACCCGCAGCTCCGACGCCTGGTCGCCCTCAAGGCCATGAAGCCGGCCATCGCGGCCAGCCCCGTCGCTCGCGGCCGTTTCCTCCGCGAGGCTCGGGCGACCGCGTCGATCGACCACGACCACATCGTCCACATCTACCAGGTCGGCGAGGACCGGGGCGTCCCCTTCCTGGCCATGCAACTGCTCAAGGGCGAGGAGCTCGACGACCGGCTCCGGCGCGAGGGAACGCTGCCGGCCGGCGAAATCCTGCGGATCGGGCGGGAGGTGGCCGAGGGGCTGGCTGTCGCGCACGAGGCCGGGCTGATCCACCGCGACGTCAAGCCGTCGAACATCTGGCTGGAGGCGGCCCGAGGACGGGTCAAACTCCTGGACTTCGGCCTGGCGAGAGCGGTCGAGGGCGACGCGTCGATGACGCATTCGGGGACGATCCTGGGCACCCCGGCCTACATGGCCCCGGAGCAGGCCAAGGGCGAGGCGCTGGACGCCCGCTGCGACCTGTTCAGCCTGGGGGTCGTGCTCTACCTCGCCTGCACAGGCACGAACCCCTTCCGAGGCCCCAGCGCGATGAGTGTGCTGCTGTCGGTGACGCGGGATGTGCCCCCGCCACCCCGCGACGTCGACCCGGAGGTCCCTCCGGCGCTGTCCGACCTGGTGATGCGGCTCTTGAACAAGGACCCGGACGGGCGGCCGGCATCGGCTCGGGAGGTCGCGGAGGCCCTCCGGGCCATCGAGCAGGTCCTGGTGCCCGGACCGTCTCCACACGTCGCCGTCGCGGCCGAGGCCGGGCCCTGGCGCGATCTCGTCCTGGCCGACGAGCCGAGGGGTACGCCGCCGGCGCGCCGGCCCGGCTGGCCGACCCTCGCCGGGCTGGGTGCCTTGGCCACGGTGATACTCCTGGGGATCGTCTTCCGCGTGCAGACGCCCAAGGGGACGTTGGAGATCATCGCGGAGGCCCCCGACGCGAAGGTCATCGTCGCCAAGGATGGCCGGGAGATCACCATCGACGTGGGCCGGGGGCAGTCCGTCCGCCTCGACGCGGGCACGTATCGCGTCCGGCTGGGCGATGGGCCCGCGGACCTGGCGTTGAGCACCGACACGTTCCGTTTGGAGCGCGACGGCAAGACGGTCGTCACCATCCGCCGCGTTCCCGAACCGCCTGGGGAGGCCGAGTTCCGGCCGAAAGGCCCGTCGGCCGATCTAGCGATCCTACCCCCCCCGACGCCTCTGCTGGTGAATCCATTTGATGCCCTTCGGCGGGAGGACATCCCGCCGTACGAGCTGGCGGCGGCCGGGGGCGGTGACCCGAACAACGCGCCGTCGGAGCTGGTGGCCGTCCTCGGCGACAGCCGGCTGAGGCACTGGCGGCCCGTCACCTCGGTGGCATACAGCCCCGACGGCAAGACCGTGGCCTCGGCCAGCGAGGATTTTACCATCACGCTCTGGGACCCGGCCACGGGGAAGGCGTCGCGCACCCTCCAAGGGAATCAAGGGCAGGTCTACGCTGTGGCGTTCAGCCCGGACGGCCGGACCCTGGCCTCCACCGGCTTCGACCAGACGGTGCGGCTCTGGGACGTGGCCACCGGACGAACCCGGCGGGTCCTGAAATCCCACACAAAACGCGTCCTCGCCGTGGCCTTCAGCCCCGATGGCAAGACCCTGGCCTCGGGGGGGGATGACAAAATCGTGAAGGTCTGGGACCCGCAGACCGGGGAGCAACTCCAATCCTTCGAAGGCCACACCGGCCCGATCTACGCGGTGGCCTTCCGCCCCGACGGTAAGACCCTGGCCTCGGGAGGTATGGACGGCGCGGTCAAGCTCTGGGACGTGGCCGCCGGGAAGGTAGGACGCACATTCGACGGGCACAAGGCGTGGGTGCGCACCGTGGCATTCAGCCCGGACGGCGCGACCCTGGCCTCGGCGGCCGTTGATGGCACGGTGAGTCTGTGGGACCCCGACACCGGGGAGGGACGACGCACCCTCCAGAATCGGTTCGCCGTCTACTCCGTCGCCTTCAGCCCCGACGGCCAGGCCCTGGTGACTGGGGGGGCGCAACTCCCAGTCAGGCTGTGGGACGTGTCCCGCGGTGACGTCCTTCGCTCCTTTGAGGGGAGCAGGCACATTGTCTACTCCGTCGCCTTCAGCCCGGACGGCAAGTCCCTGGCCTCGGGAGGCGTCGACGGCTCGGTAAGATTGTGGGACGTCAGCATCGGCCGGGAGGAGCAGCCTCTCTCCCGGGGCCACCAGGGCTCGGTGATATCTGTGGCGGCCAGCCCCGACGGCCGGACCCTGGCCTCGGGAGGTGACGATTCCCTGATCAAGCTATGGGAATTAGGTTCCGGCGAGGAGCGGACTACGATCAAGGCTGCAACGGCGGACGTCTACTCCTTGTCGTTCGGCCCGGACGGCCGAACCCTGGCCTCGGGGAGCAAAGATTCCACGATGCGCCTGTGGGACGCCGCTACGAGAGCGCAGATACGCTCCCTTGAACACAAGGGGCAGGTCCTCTCGGTCGCGTTCAGCCCGGACGGGAAGACGGTCGCCTCGGGGATCGGATACACTGCGAACTTTACGATTCACCTCTGGGACGCGGTCACTGGCAGGCAGCGTTACGCCCTCTCCGGACACAAGAGCCACGTCCACGCGGTAGCCTTCAGCCCCAACGGCAAGACCCTGGCTTCAGGCAGTGTCGATGCCACCGTCAAACTCTGGGATGTCGCCTCCGGAGAGGAACGGCGTACCTTGAAGCCCGGATCTGCGCTCCAGGCCGTGGCCTTCAGCCCCGACGGCCGGATCCTGGCCACGCCCGGCTCCGGCCACGCGCTCAAATTTTGGGACGTCGACACCGGACAGGAGCTGCGCAGCCTGCCGGGTCATGGCGACTTCGTCCAGTCGTTGGCGTTCAGTCCAGACGGCCGGGTGCTGGCCTCGGCGGCCGACGACGCCACCGTCCGCCTCTGGGACCCGCTCACCGGGACGGAGCGAAAGGCCCTCCGCCTCGGTCCGCCCGGCGCGCGGGCCTCGTATCTCGCCTTCAGCCCCGACGGCCAGCACCTGGCCACCGCAAACGCCGATGGCACGCTCTACGTCCTCCGCCTGGGCATTCCCGCGGGTCGGGCACCCGGATCGGTGATGGCCCAGCCCGCGCCTCCTGTTACCCGGGCCAGGCCGGCGGCCCCGCCCGCCTCGCCTCTGGACCGGCTCGACCCGGCCCTGATCCCGGCCGAGGACCGCTTCGACTGGCAGCCGGAAGAGCTGGTGGCCGTCCTCGGCGAGCACCGCCAGAGGCACGGCGACCTGGTGGTCAACGTCGCCTACAGCCCCGACGGCCAATGGGTCGCCAGCTGGGGCGAGGACGTGAGGGTCTCCCTGTGGGAGGCGGCGACCATGAGGCGGCGGGTGGTACTGCCGGGGCGTGGGCTGGCGTTCTCCCCGGATAGCAAGTCGCTGGCCGCCGGGTCGACGCTGTACGACCTGACCGCGGCCGGTCCGGAGCCTCGGGCCACCCTCAAGGAGATGATGCCCTGGCGAATGGCGTTCTCCCCGGACGGCAAGACCCTGGCCGTCGGGCATAGGGACGCCACCGTGCGGTTGTGGGACCTGGGCGCGGCCGAGCCCCGCGAGCGCGCCGTGCTCCGGGCGCGGGCCGTCTCGATGACCTCGGTCGCCATCTCCCCGGACGGCAAGACGCTCGCGACCGGCGAAGCCCCGGGGACGGTCCGCCTGTGGGACCTCTAGGCACCGCCGAGCCGACCGAGCGAGCGACGTTCCGACAAGGTGAGGTGGGGATTTATAGCCTGTCCTTCGCCCCGGACGGTAAAACGCTGGCCGTCGAGAGCGGCGGGGAGGTCCGATTATGGGATCTGAGCGGGCCGAAGCCGATTGGGGGGGCGACACTGGCGGGTCATCACAGGACGGTCTGGGGCTCGGCGTTCGCCCCTGACGGCCGATCGCTGGTCACCGGCGGCTCGGATTGCACCGTGCGGGTGTGGGACCTGGGCGGCTCTTAGACCAAGCAGCGCTTCGCGTTGCGCGGTCACACGCACTCTGTTGCCTCATTGTCGTTTGTGAGCGATGGCCGGACGCTGGCCTCCGGTGGCGGGCGCGATGGGACGGTGCGGCTGTGGGACCTGGACGGGGCGTCACCGCGGGAGCGGACCCGGGTGTCGGGGGAGTCGGCGGCGGTCGCCCCGGACGGCAAGGTGCTGGTCACGTCTCTCGGCCGGGAAGTCCGACTGTGGGACCTGGGCGGTGCCGAGCCGGCGGGGCGGACCCGGCTGACGGGCGCCGCGGGGCTGCCGCTCTCGGTGTTGTTCACCCCCGACGGCAGCCGCTTCGCCGTCGGCGGGGTGGACGCGGTGCGGGTCTGGGACATGATCGGGGGGCGGCCCCGCGATCGGGCCGTCCTCGAAGGCCACCAGGGGGTGGGCTATGACAACCCGCTGGCCCTTACCGCGGACGGCCTCACCTTGGCAGCCGGTGAAGACCAGGACCGGGCTGTCGGTCTATGGGACCTGCGGGGATCGCCCCCGCGGCGACGGGTGGCTTCACCCCGTCGATCGGGTCGCGTGGCGGCGCTGGCCCTCGACCCCGGCGGCAAGACACTCGTGATCGGTCGGCGCGGCATCCCCATCGAGGTCTGGGACCTCACCGGGGACGAGCCGCGGGAGCGGGCCGCCCTGTCGGGCCCCTTGGCCACCAGCCTGGCGTTCGCCCCCGACGGCCGGATCTTCGCCTCGGCCAATCTCGGGATCGTCGCCCTCTGTGACGCCGCCACCGGCCGGGAGCTATCCCGGTGGCAGTTGCCGACGTCCGTCACCAGCGTGGCGTTCGCCCCCGACGGCCGGCACCTGTTCCTCGGCCTCACCAATGGGCCGATCCACGTCCTCCGCCTGGCCCCGGCGTCCCAGTGAGCCCGGGGGCGTCATGGCCGGTGGCAGATCGGCCCGTGCTCGCTTCACTCCATCATCCAAGGAGGACCTCGTGTACCGCAAGTACGACCGCCCGGGCTTCACGCTGATCGACGACGCGCCGAATCCGAACGTGTCGTTCCGCTCGAAGTGGCCGCCCGAAGTCGACGGCTCGGTCCGGTTCTCCGAAGACAGCACTCACATTCAGAGGGTCTGGAGGCGTGGCTTGATCCGGGCGGGCAATGTACCCTCCGCCGACGGATATTGAAGCGCGATTTCGTCTCTCGGCCCCAGGGTTCAACTCGGCCACAAGAGTACGGCTTCACCAGCGAGGACTTCACTTCATGGATACGACCGAGACGCTCATCGCCATCCCCTTGGCCCTTCTCTTCGGCGTGATCCTCCTGGTTCTCAATGCCCTGATCCTGCGCGCTCTGGGGGCTCGATGAGCCGCCGCTCTCATCGGCGATTGGCCTGGTCTTCGCGGCGGGGATTTGTGGTGCGATCGCCGACCTGGCCCTCTCCGCCATGTTCGGGGGAGAGACCAGCTCCACCGGTGCCATCGTGGTCCGGGTGGCGGCCAATGCTATCGTCACGGCCGTCGTCTATTCCGCCTTGTCCTCGGACTTCAATCCGACCACGGCGATCCTGATCTACGTCGGGCAACTGTTGGTCACCGGCTTCGCGATCGCCGTCGTTCTCGTCGCGCTGGTCGGGTTCGCGGCCCTGGACTCTCGCCTCCTCGCGGCGCCAGTCGTGGTCGCGGCCGGAGCGGTGCTCGCGGGTGGCGTGCTCTATGCGAGGGGCCAGGGGAAACGGAGGGGGGAGGTGGCACGGGAGGAGATCGACTCCAATCGCGCAGATATTCCGTACACCCCGTCGAAGGCGCCCTGGAAGCTGCAGGAGGAATGGGCGGCCATCCAACAAGGGAAGGGGTCGATGGAACCCGGTGCCTTGCAGCAGGAGAGGAATACGATCCCGCAGAGGAAGGGGAAGCTTGACATCCTGGAGGAGGAGAATGGGAAGCTCAGGACCCAGGTCTCCGCGTTGACAAGGCTGCTCATCACGAAGGGCGTCTTCAGCGCCGAGGAGATCGCCGAACAACTCGCCGCAGTGAGAAACGAAGAAGAGCCCGGAGGATGATCGCCGTTCCGCAGTGCCGCACCGTCGAGTAGCCGCCGGGTCGAGCTTCATGCACCTCGCTGTCGGCGGAATCGATCGAGTGCAACGGCCGCGATGATGATGGCACCGATAATGATGTCCTGGCTCTCGTTGGCGATCCCGGCGTGGACGCACCCGTTGTTCAGGACCGACATGATCAAGCAGCCGATCAGGGTCCCGAGCACGCTCCCCTCGCCCCCGTTCAGACTCCCGCCGCCGATGACGACCGCCGCGATGACCTGGAGCTCCAGGCCATCGGCCGTGACCGGGTCGCCCGTCCCGTCGAGGTAGCTGAACTGCATGACCCCGGCCAGCCCGATCGCCAGGCCCGCAAGGCCGTAGACGGTCCGCTTCACCCGGGGGACGTTGATCCCGCAGAGCCGAGCGGTCGCCTCGTTGGAGCCCACCGCATAGATATAGCGGCCCATCAGGCTATAGCGCAACGCCAACGCCACCAGCACGCTCAGCGCCAGGAGCGCCCAGACTCCAGGCGCCACGACGAGCCAGCGCGGCTCCGGCTCCGTCGCAAGGATCCGGCCGAACCAACCGGCCTTCGACTCGCTCGGGATGTAGACGGCCGTGCTCCCCGAAAACCACTTCGAAAGCCCCCGGAAGATTTTCAGACTGCCCAGAGTGATGATGAAGGGCACGACCCCGAGGCCCGTGATGAGGGCCCCATTGAATAGCCCGCAGAGCCCCCCGAGGAGGACTCCCCCGATCAACGCCCAGGCCAGGGGCACTCGGATCTCCAGGACCTCGGGTAGCGTCACGATCGCCCGAGCAAAGAACTCGGGCACGGGCACGTGGATGCCTTTCACCGCCAGGGCCATGACGACCGTCACCAGGGCCACCGCCGACCCGACCGACAGATCAATACCACCGGAGATGATGATGACCGTCATCCCCAGCGCCGCCGTGCCGACGATCACCGTCTGCACCGCGATCGTCCGCCAGTTGTAGACGGTCAGGAAATTCCCGGAGTCTCGCGTCACGAAGGCGAAGAGCGAGGTCACCAGGGCCAGGCCCAGGAATGGCCCGAACGCCGTCCAGACCCAGCCCAGCGCCCGACGTCGGGCGACCGCGCCCTTCTGCAGCCCGACTTCCTCAACGCCTGGTCCCACGGTGTCGCCGACGGTCATGACCACCCCTTGATAACGTCGAACCACGCGGGGAGCTCGCCCGATCCCGTTTTCCTCGGAGCGAAGAGAATGACGACCAGGATCACGCCGGGTCAGCCCCCGGTTGCCACCTGCATGATCGAGTGCTCATTCCACTCCGCGACGGGCCTGGCGTCGCTCAGGACGCCTCGGGTCATCACCGCAAGCCGATCGCAGATTCCCAGCAGTTCCGGCAGGTAGGAGCTGACCATCACGATCGCCTTTCCCTGCGCGGCCATCTCGCCGATGAGTCGATAAATCTCGGCCTTCGACCCCACGTCAATCCCCCGCGTCGGCTCGTCGAGGAGCAAGACGTCGGCCTCCTGGTGGAGCAGGCGGGCGATCGCCACCTTCTGCTGGTTCCCTCCCGAGAGGTCGGAGATCGCCTGCCCTGGGCCATCGGCCTTGATCCGCAGATGGGCCATCCAGCGCACCGCCTCGGCCCGACGCCTTCCGAGGTTCAACCATCCCCACTTTGCATGCTTTCGTAGGGCCGAGTAGGTCAAATTGTCCTCGATCGAACGGCCCAACGCCAACCCTTCCCCCTTGCGGTCCTCGCTGACGAGACCAAGGCCCTGCCCGATCCGATGACGGGGGGTCGCCTTTGCCAGCCGTACCCCCTTGACCCGAACACGTCCTGCGCGGACCGCGTCGAGCCCGAAGACCGCGCGCAGGAGCTCGGTCCGGCCCGCCCCGACCAGCCCCGCGATCCCAAAGACCTCGCCCTTCCTGAGACTCAGGCCCGCGCGTCTGGGAAGAGCTCGTCCGGCCACCTCGTCGAGCTCGAGCACGACCTCGCCCGGCTCGTGGGGGACACGCGGGAAGAGTTCGGTCAGGTCACGGCCGACCATCTGGCCGATGATCGACGAGACCCCGGTCCCCGCCATCAATCCTGAAGCGACCGCACGTCCGTCGCGGAGCACCGTATAGCGTCCCGCGACCCTGCGGACCTCTTCCAGGAAATGGCTGATATAAACCACGGCTAGCCCGCGACCGCGCAACCGCTCGATCACCTCGAACAGCCGGGAGGCGTCACGCTCGGTGAGAGAGCTCGTCGGCTCGTCGAAGACGATGACCCGGGCGTTCGAGACGAGGGCACGGGCCACCTCGACCAGTTGCTGGGCGCCCACGCTGAGCATCCCCGCGACCGCCTCAGGCCGAATGTCGAGATGTTCCAGCAGCCCTAAAGCTTCCGAGACCAGCCGGCGGTGCTCGCGCCGACGGATCAGGCCGGCGGTGACCCGCTCACGGCCGAGCATGACGTTGGCCTCGACCGTCAGGTGGGGGGCGAGCGCCAGCTCTTGATAAATCATCGCCACGCCGAGGTCGAGCGCCTCGCGCGGGCCCTTTGGCGCATACGGTGCACCGGCCAGTGTCATCGATCCCGAGTCGGGCTTGTACGCCCCGCTGAGGATCTTCATCAGCGTGCTCTTGCCCGCGCCATTCTCTCCGACCAGCGCGTGGACCTCGCCGGCTTTCAGGTCGAGCGAGACGCCGTCCAGGGCCGAGCTGGCACCGAATGCCTTGGTGACCTCCCGCATCCGTAGGAGAGCCGCGTTCACGGCCGCGCCGCCAGCATCCCGGCCGATTCCAGGGCCCGGAGCGTCCCCAAGGTGCTCGACTCGTTGGGACAAAACAACCCGTCGAATTGCCCACGGTAGCGCGTGATCAAGTTCTGCGCCTTCTGCTGGGCGAGATCGGACGTCGCCCCGGCATACTCCGAGTCGGATACGTACGTGATCTTGGGGAACTCTTTCGCGATCGTATCGGTGAAGCCCTTCTCACGCTCTTCCGTACTGGCCGAGCCGACCTGATATCTCAACAGGATGATCTTCCCCTCTCCCCTCAGCAAGTCGCCCAGCCGTCGTGCCGCCAGGACCCCGCCGTTGTAGTTGTCCGTCGCGATGTAACTGACGATCTTCTTCGACTCCAGCCCCGAATCGATGATGACCACCGCAATTCCCTTGGCGATCGCCGCTTCCACCGGCTTGACCAACGCCCTGGCATCCAGGGGGGCCAGCACGATTCCATCGACCCCCGCGGCGACCGCGTTCTGGACCAGTTGAATCTGCAACGTCCGGTCATCCTCCCGCTGCGGGCCCTGCCAGATAATCTCGACAGTTCCCAGTTCCTCGGCCCCCTTCAAGGCCCCCGCGTGGATCGTCTTCCAGAACTCATGCGTCGTCCCCTTGGGGATGACCATGACCCGCCACTTCTTCGTCTTGGCTCCAGATAAGCTACCCAGTGAT
>JAABUS010007660.1_pt1 | contig 12242 bp, 11 predicted proteins | sample 5560161 | NCBI WGS metagenome assembly JAABUS01 (sample SAMN10711885, study PRJNA513376) | rock metagenome | isolation source: Antarctica rocks | place: Antarctica: Victoria Land, Trio Nunatak nord | collected 2016-01-04 | reverse complement strand
TGCTTGGAAGGGGAGGAGGAGGGTGTTGGGGGTGTTTTGCGGGATGGAGAGGGGATGGAGGTTGGAGGAGGTTAGAGCCGCTGGGGTATTTCTTTGAAGCGCGGAACCTGGAGGTCGAGAAGGAGCGTAGGAGCTGGATGGAGGGGGGAGGGAGGTTGGAGGAGGTTGGGCCGGGGATGGAGAGGAGGCTTAGAGAGGATTTTGGATATAGGGATGGGTCTGTGGAAAGGGCTGTGGCTCGGAAGTAGATGATGCATAAAGGTGATACCATTGTTGGTGAAGTCGCCGTATGGATTGCGAGTGTTCGACGATTTCTTGAGCGTCCACTGATGTATAATCCCGAGTTTGGAAACGTCCATGTTCAGGACTTGGTCTTCCACCCCTCGCTGGCCAGTCTTAAAAGCCGCCGCCGGCCCTCGCGAATCTTGACTCATCAGTATGTACAGCGTGTTCCGCAAAGTAACGGACATCAAGAGGACTGATCCAAGCATGGAAATTCCGCGAGCTTTGCAGCTCAGGCTTCATACATCAGAAAGTCGAGTGGATTTTCAACCTCCGGCGCTTGGATCGCTGCCGTCAATCTCTTTGGACAACAAGTTGGCTGGATTCCTATGTCTACGCACGCCATCGTACTAGGCGGTGCTAAGCCTAATGCTTCCGAGACTGAGAGTCGATGAGGCAGTCAGTGGCTACCCGTCCTCACGATTGGCCAACGGATTGAAGCTGCTCTAACAGCGTAGCTGACGAAATTCGGCTGTTTGGAATCACACTGTTCGATTGGTTGCGTGGATGGTGCTCTAGCCTTCCGCCCATAAACACCCTCATTCTTTGCTTGGGTCCCACAAGATCACTCCCACCCAGCCCCGGCATCGGGCGATCTATCAAACAAGCCTCTACTATGTCTGCGACCTTGCTAGCAATGCAGGTCATGGGGAAAGTGTCCTCATCGGCGCTAGATATCATGTCGATATAGACTACGCAAGTGCCTGGTAAGTGGTCCCAATGGTAGGGGACACGGAAGCCGCGGCTTGGGTTCCGGCTGAAGGTCATGGGTGCCGAACTTTTGTCGCCGTGGATTATGAAGCTGGCGACGTTGAGACAGTCAAGCATTATTGGGGGGTTCAAACGAGGCAAATGGGGTCTTTGCTGGAAACACTGGGGTGTGCAACGTGCTATTATGAGAAAACAGGCGACAGGTAGCAGAAAGAGAAGCATGATCTCGGTGACAGCAGATGCAAAACAGTGAAAGAACAAGAAACCCAAATATGAGGACGCTGCCGTTGCGTCATGCTCCTTGCTTCATGCGACAGGAACACGCGCAAGCGACCCCCAACGCATGCGCTTGGAGGTTGTCGACAACTTACCTTGGTTCAACCATGCACTTGTGGTTGTTCTGCGTTTTCCAAAGCTTTGTAGTCCAACAGCGACCAGACTGTCAGATGGGCATTACCGTTGGCTTTGCTGCCATTCCAAGGAACCTTTTTTCGAGGATGTCAAAGTAGGTGTTGCAATCAACCTCGAGCATCATTAAAACCCGACTGCTCAGTGAAGTAGGCTCTGCTTTTCCCATGCTCCCTTGCCTTTTAAAAGTCACACAGTGGGGACGAAGCATGGAAGTGGCTCGAGAAAGGCACAGCCACGGATTTCTTCGGCTGACGGCACGTCCTCCCCTTCCGAACTCGTTGGTCAGGGCCGTCGATAAATCCGTGATCCTCGAAGTTCAGGCCATCCTCCAGGTCGTACAATTCGTGTACGAGCCAGAAAACAAGGTCGACGACCCAGACGAAGAGGCTCTCAAACCTTTATCAGGTCGTTGCTTGCTATCCAGGTCTCCGCGAACTTGTTTATGATCGTGGGCCGGGATCGCCTTTTCGGTCAAATTGTGTCCTGTGCGGCGATTCGCTACTAGAACGCCGTGGCCCCCAAATGAGATTAGCCATGCACCTGGATTAGTATCACCACCGCCAGGAAGGTTAAAGTAAAATGGACAAGCGTAGCGCGAGGATCGCCAGCCTCTCACTTTCTTCCCTTGAGTTCGTCACGCCTGACAACAGGATGCAGGCGTTCGGAAATGACAATCGGCTCGGTTTGACGCCAGCACATCGTGATGGTGTTGCCCTTTTCGGGCTTGAGTTGTAGAGGGCGCATTGCTGGCTGATAATCTAGTGTGAATGTCGGGCATTTCCTTGGTCGTAGAGCTGTCCTGCGAAGTCTGTTCCGCGGCTTGCCTGCCCCTAAAAGGCCTCCCGATTTCCAGCAAAAGTATCTCCAGTAGCAGATTCCATAATGGGTTGGTTAGCGCTCTTCAGTACTTCCAATGCATTCGCTTCTTCTTGGCTTCCCCATATTGCAGAAGCTTGTTGTTTCTTTAAGATGTACCTCACCCCCACACTCGACTCGGACCATCCCATTCCACAGGCCACGATAATTGTCCGAACGCTAGTGGTATATGATTGCCTCGAGCAACGTCGGAAGCATTCTTCCAAAGATCTTTCGCAGAGGCACCAGCGAGAATTTAAAGCGGGAATCAAATGTTGGCTACCCGGTGCGAGATGATCATTGTATGACATTGGTAGCGGGCTACAAGAAGAGAGTGATGTGGAGCATCATTGGGACTATCATACGTTGATCAAAATATTGTTGAGCGAGTGCTAGAAAGGCGTCAAATCGAAGTTGACTCTTAGCGCGCCATCCGCCAAAACGCAATTATCGCACCTTCCTCACCAAGATTTACATGTTCCCTCCCAAGTCGCCGCAACCACATAGAAGTGAAGTCCACTCTTCCCAATAGCAGGACTGCCATTCGTCCCACCTTGGAACCTTCGGCGCGTCGACGCGCCCTCGCACCCTCGAAGTTCCGCCCGTCCATCTCACCGGGAATGGGCTCGACAACACTTACAACCTTTCTACTGTACGTCTCATCCTCTCCTCCCAGAAAACCCCGGACTGAGTTTTCTCCCAGTCAAGTGCATCCCTCGATTATTACAGTGGAGCTGCTCGGGTCCTGGGACAACTTCTCTCGCCCATACCCCCTGGAGAGAGACCGACGCGCTGGTCGCGGTCATTGGCGAGGCTGCCATACTTTCAGGAACATCACTTGCGACGGTGAAGGTAGAAACATTGATGGGAGGGACGGGGGTTTAAAAATGGGTGGAACTTATTGGTACTTTGTAAGCTTTCGTCCATCATCCGCGTATCCAAATCACTAAGTCTAATATCCTCATCTCTAGTACCGACTTGACGGCGAGCTTGATTATCACAACCCTGTGGAGCCTTCGACAACTGACTGTCGATTGCTCCCAGGTCAGCATATCAATGTTCTAGAGGTACCTATACAGCTTAAATGTAGTAGTGATGCGTCAGGTAGCTCCATTGGATCGGCTGTTTTCACTATGGATCCTCGGGATAAGTATCGGACGCCAAAACCATCTACTCGCCACTTGCCTACAGATGTCAGCCATCTTCCAGCCAGCAAAGTCTCTTTGGCCAGCCTATCCGCGCGCTTCTCACGGTTGGCTAGAAGACGAATTAGGGACACTGATGAGGACCAGGGTCCAACCAAGAGCAGGTGCAAATCTTCGAAATCGTTACCTCGACAGTCTCGGATCATGGCAAGCTTTCATGGGAGGCGAGCTATCAAGTCTGCTGAGGAAGGCTTGAACACTAGAAGTAAGGAATCGTCGGTCCCGTTGGCGCAGCAGCGATGTTATCTAGCCTCGCGGTCCCAAGACTGCGTGACAGCGGCTACCTGCGAAAATCCGGATACCAACAGTAATCATTTGCCAACGACTAAAGAAGTCGGACCAGGTGCCGTGGCGCTCCCTCCAACCGGCCTACCTATGCTACCAAATACACGTAATGCATCCGTGGGTGGCAACAAGCAGACGACTCGATCCGAAAACCAGAGTATATACGCTACTCCCAACTCTGCAAATAAAACAATCTCTCAGGACCGCGACTATGTCCAGGTTGTTGATGCACCCGCGTATGCATTTGAGTGTGCGTCCGAAGTGCCCGCCCAACGGTATAGTAGTGCACGATCGTCAAGCCATTTAACAAATAATTTGTGTTCCCTTAGCTTTGGGCCGAGTACCACTCGAGCCGGGTCCATGTCGCCTCGACTCTTTTCACATTCTGACTCCCCTGTTGCTAGCCATTTCGAGCAACACACATCATGGATGAACGACCAAGCGACTGTTCATCCCTCACCATCCCTAAACCCCATCCCGAAGAACCTGAATGTTGTTTTGAGTGAATTGTATCCTTTAGGGATCAATTCAACCGTTCCCGCACAACATCAATCGACAGTTGACATCACTCAAAATTCGCCGAGGGCTGGTTTTCACGGTCACAGTCTCCCAGACACAAAAGATGGGTCAACTACAACCCTCAAGCCATTACTCGCCACGACTTCTGAGCCTTTAGATTTCAGATCTCCATTCAGTGAAATGGTCAGCCGAAGCCGAGTTCAAACCTGGAATGACGGCTCCGAGGACCATATGAACGCTCTTTTAGAACTCGTAATTGACCACGGCTATCTTGGCGACATAATCAACTAGATGTGAGCCATAAATCCATGGAAAACTCACGAGTACGCCTAACAACACTTTCCTAGCTTCTAGGCGTTTATTTCGGAGGGTAACAGGAATACCCCACACAGCGCATGCTTTCCTTTACTTTCTAGCAAGGATCTTGGAAGGAAACATACGAAGGATGGATGCTTTTGAGTGGGAAGGCACGTAATGTGAAGAGAGGCCATTTGCACAGTGCGAAACTGCTCAATATGACGGGTAAAGTGAAGAGTATAACGCACAATATATGAAGCTCCAAGCGGTTCGCTGGAATGTTTGAACATTTGATACAACAGTATCCGTCATAACCTGTCGCTACCATTCCTTTTCGCTGGTGACATTTGGACTTTTCCGTAATCCCACAAGTCAACAATCCAAATACCGGTATCTTTACACATGCCATCCGCGATATCTGCATATTTTGCAGCTCGATTGCCCATTTCACAGGACAGCGCTAGAATGCAGCTTAGGGAACCGCTTTCGAGAAGGACTATCATCTCCAAAGGCTGTGAACCGTTTATTATTACACCGACTGTGAAGGGCATATCTCGGACGATCCCACTAGACGTGTGGTGAGGCTCACCAGGTCCGGCCATTCCTTCAGTCTTGCTCTTCTCATTTTCGTCGTTTATTGTCTTCTATGATATTACATGCAGTGCGCCTATACATGCCAGACAAGTCTCGTTGCTGCAACGTAGCTACTAAAGAGTGCTCTCCTGAGATTTTCAGGCAGGTGTATAGAGTATACAGGAACAACATGATTCAAGGAGTCTCAGGCGATTCTACAAGGATAGTACTCATACAGCCCTATGACAGGATCACCAATCTAAGAAGCATGGCTCTCGAGGTCTGAGGCTTGGAGGTAGTCAGTACAAAGCATCATAACTGTTTGCACTAGCAAGCGATCCAAGGTTCTTGACGGCCGATAGCGAACTGATCTCTCTGCTAATCGTTTTCGAACAGAAGCCGCAGGATGGTCTGAACGAATTTCGACGACTCCGAAGCGCCCATCAGGTGAGTCGGCTCTATCAACGGTTGAAAAGTCTATGGCGGGGTCTGATGGGCGTCGACAAGGACTCAAGTTTGCCCAACAGAGAGGCCAGACCGTTTGATGTTGAAATTAGCGTCATTGGTCGATGCAGAAACTTAGGTTTTCTGAAAGAATCTATGGTGCCAGTGGTCTTGAGAGTGAGGAGTTCGAAGAGTTAACATCACGTGATTTTGATGCAGCTTACTAATCGGCGAGTTTGATTGACTAAGGTAGACAAGGTTATTGCCACCTCGGACGAAAAACATGCTTCTGAAAACGATGACGTAACACATCTTGCCGGAAGTGGTATGCACGATTGTTGATCTGGACTTTGGGATCTTGCGGGTATCAGTACAATTCCAGTGCTTTGCCTGAATGCATTCTCGTGTACATTCCAGAGCTACGGAGAATTATCGATGACATTGATCGAAGTTCTAAAGTAGGCAGGCTGAAACCGAGCAAATGAGGATGACATGGATCGGAGAGCTTGGACGAAAGTCTAACCGAACCGGACTCGCGGGAAATGAGGTCGACGACGAAAGGATTCGCCCTAAGGAGGTATGGCGTTGTTTCTGGACGAATCAGGAAATCCGATGTGGCTTGTGCTTCAGCTTAACTCGCTGGACCCATCTTAGCCATCTTAGCCCTGACGTTATCCAAGTCTGGGCTTCGGGATCCACCGTCCTCTTGCGATGATATAGGCTGATGGCTGATGGCTGATCATGGCTCGGAGAGTCGGAGAGGCCTCCTGTCATTCACTGGGACAGTCGTTCCCGCTGAAATATTTCTCTCTCTCCCCACCACCTTCTTGACCACATTGTCGATATATTCCATTCCAACGTGTTCTTGTAAACACTATTGCAATTCTCGCTATCTCTTATTTCTGAGACAGACTTCATTCCTCCTTTTCTCCCCACATCACTTCTGTTTGAGTGCTGGCGAAGATGTCGAATCCTTTCCGACGTCCCAGGAACAATCCGCCTCAGGCTCAACAACCGAGGAGCGAGCAGATCACCAGAGGAGATCCCAATGGAGATGGATACCTGAATAACGATGTTCGAGCTCATCTGATCGCTATGTCTGGCGAATTTGTCGGAACCACGCTCTTCCTCTACTTCGCATTTGCCGCCACACAGATCGCCAACACGTTGACACCATCGGACGCGCCGAATGTCAACCAACTGATGTTTATCAGTGTTGCGTTCGGATTGTCTTTGGCTGTTACAGCCTGGGTGTTCTTCCGGGTGTCCGGTGGCTTGTTCAATCCCGCCGTCAGTTACTGCCATATTTCGAAACCGTCAGCAGTACGCTGACACTTCTGCAGGTGACCTTCGGGATGGTAATCACTGGCACGCTCCCGGCTGTTCGTGGTGCTCTGCTCTTCTTGCCCCAGATGCTCGGAGGCATCGTCGCTGCTGCCCTCGTTCGATGCATGTTTCCAGGGCCCCTCATTGTTCAGACAACGCTGCAGAACGGCACCTCGATCGCACAAGGACTCTTTATTGAAATGTTCCTCACTATTGAGTTGGTCATTACCGTCCTGTTCATGGCTGCGGAGAAGCACAAGGCTACCTTTATGGCGCCGGTTGCAATTGGCTTGGCACTTTTCGTCGCCGAACTTGCAGGTACGCTATTGTTCAGAGGTGTCGGTGCACCCATGACTCCATGCTCACTCACATTAACAGGCGTATTTTTTACTGGAGGCTCTCTCAATCCCGCGCGCTCCTTTGGACCGGCTGTCGCAAATGCCCAATTCAAAGGCTATCATTGGATATACTGGCTTGGTCCCATGTTGGGAGCTGCGGTTGCCGGCGGTTACTACAAATTCGCGAAGTATAACGAATACGAAGGTGCCAACCCTGGCCAGGATCAGTCACACCAGTCAGAAGAGGATGACAAGGACCAATGATTTCAGAAAGCAGAGGGTACTTGAAGGTCGGCCTGACTCCTATACTTCTTTCTTCTTGAAAGGGGTCCACATTCCTCGAAGCTCACTTTTAGATCTGCGACCTTGAACGATCACGCTTTCCGGGTCACGATATTGTATATTTGAGCCGGTCATCGCATCTTGACGGCGTTTGATACTGTTTTCGTACGTCATCGTTGGACTTCATTATCGCCGAAGGGCTGGCCAGAGATTGGGTCAAATTGAGATGGTAGATCAAAAAGCGCATATGTTCAAAGGCTGGTCCAAGGTGGTTGTATTTCGAACTTGCTTCTGTCAACTTATTTTAATAGATTTACCAATATGACTTTTACGACTGACCGTCTACAACAATTGCCCCATTTCTTTCTCATTGAGCGATTAGCTAAGATCAACAGCCAGGATACAACCGTCCTTTGTATTGAATTCTGTCATTATCTATCACAGATACACTGATGTATATCATAGTCTGAGGCCCAGTCGATTTTCTACGTTCGCGTTCTTAACTAATCTAGTTCAGGTCAGTGCCGATCTCGGCAGCTTACAAAATCAATGGCCTATCCAGATAGCCCTCGATCGTCCTGTCTTTGCGCATGTTAATAATTTCCGCAACAGCGCGTACCGACCAGCCCTGCATACTGGATTCTTATCATCTCAACGAATCAACTCCATCGCAGCCGCTACGCGATATGCGAGGCCGCGACCAACGGGCCTTTAGCCAAGCACTGCGCATGGTTCTTCCTATGCGATTTTAAGTTGTCGGTCCTCCACTAGACATCGGCAAGCGTTTTATACAAGGTGGAGGGGGAAACCGTGATTAGGCCTCGTCATGAACCGCCAAGGATCTCCGATGTGGAATAGGTGAAGAGGGTGTGTGGATCTTCAATGCGCTATGTGCGCAGGGCAACAAGGTACGATTGTCAAGGCCGTTGTATGACTGAACGATACCCGCAGATCTGCTACCTCTTGAGGTTTTTCTACTGTTATATACTCGATTCATCGTTCCTCATACCGCATGCAATCTTGCTAAGCTCTTCCCTATGCCTGCTGCCTCTCTACTCGTATCTCTCGTGCTCTCCTTTCGCCTCTTCTCAACGAGCGCCATACATGTTCCTTTTCCCAGCGTCACCGTGAGCTCACCTCATGAGACCTTCATCCAGCACCCGGCCGTGTATGTCAATATCCCTTCCCCCGTGTACTAGTCCTTGCTATGTCCTAATTCCTATCTTTCCCTTCACAGCCCCTCAAACTCTACACTCACTTCTCCCCTCCCCTGGCGCATCCCCAACACCTCAACCAGCCTGCAGCTCCATCTCGGCCACCGTCTCCACCCCGACGTCCTCCTTCAACTCCTCACCTTCGCCTTCTACTTTGTCGTCGACGAAATCCTACTTCGCGGCGTCGACGCACCCTTACCAAAAGATGGCTTTGATGGTGAATTCGATGAGTTGGAGTTCAGTGCCTATAGCCCTCTGGAGCCAGGGCACACGGGGAGAATGACGTGGGGGCTGTTGTCGACGATTATTGAGGGCTTGAGTGTGTACCTGCATGATCAGATGAGGGATCGGGAGGCGTTTTTCACGGTGCTGGATGGGCCGGGGAATGTGTTTGTGGGATATGGGCATTTGATCCAGAAGAGGCATGGGGTTGCGGTGGTCTGATGGTTTCTTTTCCTCCAGATAGAGCAAGCTTGGTTACGGACACACTGATTAGGTTTCTAATGTGATTGCTCTGCAAGCGTATCTAATACGGAGGTATGGTGCCATTCTCAGAACCCATTCTGTTGATTAGATTGCATAAGACCCAATCCCCAGATCCTCAATGTGGCAAGGACTGATCTAAGATGCTGCGCTTGGACAAGGAAATAATTCTAGCCACACATCAAAGTCTCAAGAATCGTCATTTGACCTGACGAGGGCCACCAGATTATACCAGATCGTTTTAAAAAAAACAGCGCCATTGGCATCCGGGGTGCATGAATTTCACGGCTTTTAGCCTGTCTTATCTCCGGTCACTTTGTGCCGAAGTCATCCGTTCATCTGATCTCAAGAGTACAGGAATCCTGAATACCGTACTGTCGTTCATGAATGGAGAGGGGGAGATTGAAGATGGTTCATAAAATTCTGAGTCTGCCACATGAGGTCTTACATTGTATCATCATCCGCGTGGATCCCCTGGACGTAGCAAGCCTGTGCTCTTCCTGCCGAGTGCTGAACAACTACATCAAGAATAACCGATTGCTATTCAAGGAGCTGTATCTTGCGCATTTTGTCAGTGGCTTCAAAGTCAATCCTGACCGATCGAGGAGGTTTCGCTGACAATTGTAGTAGGATAAATGCAATCCAGATGACTTCATCTGGGAGTCTGAGCTCCCTGGATTGATCAAGGCCCAGAAGATCCTTGAATCAGTACATGTAAGCCTAAAGGTAATCAAACTCAATGCTAGAAAGCAGGCTCTCCTCTAAATTCCTTCAAGCATCAACATCTCGATCTTATCTCCCAATCAATACTCCATCTCCTTGAAACCGCGGCCGTGGGCTCCACACGTTCCTCTAATATTCCCCACCTCACATATCTACTGGAGAGGCAGGCCAACACCGAGGCGATCCTCTGCCGCTCATTTCTCTTTGAATGGACCAAATTTGAGACCTGGGCCAAGAAAAGCCTCACATTACCTCCGCCACAAGATGGCGGACGCGCTTTCCCGAACGACAGGCTTCCCGATCCACCTCCAGCGCGCGGTGGTGAGTCACAGGAGACTTTCAACCTGCGTCAGCTTGTCTTGTCAGGTATGCAGGCTCGCTTCACTAATATCGTGCGTCCCGTCGTTCCCGATACACAGCCGGGGCCCGATGAAGCTCGTATCCGGCAGACAAGCGCCAAGCTTCATTGTTTGTACGGTGTCCCCGTAAATTACGCCCGCAATGACAAGGGCAAGAGCTCACGGTATTCCTTGAGGAGTGACATCACCGACGTACATCCCTTCGCTCGCTCGCTTGTGTACGACCTTCGGAAGCGAACAGAGGAAAACTTCTGGGGACCGTTCATGGATGACGGCTCCCAGGATGTAGACTGGGAGAAGCTGGAAGCTATCATGGTTGTTCTTGGCTATAATGTTCAACGCTTCGATCTCGAACACGAGATGCATGAGGAATTCTTACCTGCTTGGGGCATCCCCTTCAACGGAGCCACGCCTTACAGCTTTGTTTCTCGGCCTCATACCATTCCTGAGGAACTCCGGATTCCTCTAAGGGATCGAGATCCGTACAACATCAGTGGAACATGGATGCGTATCGTTTGCTTCTTGGACTATACCGAGCTATTCAGCTTTAATTTCAGTTCGCAGCAGGATGACCAACAACCGCGCCCACCGCTTGATGCGGAGGAAGCGTTTCGACTCATCGTGTGTGAACTGAAAGTCACGAAGATAGAAGAGCCTGGGGAGGAAGATGGCAAGGACTTGCCAGTGGTTTGGTTCGAAGGGAAGAGCGGCAGTTTGAGACCGGATTGGGATCCCAATGCCAATTCGAAGATTCGAGGTTTGTAGATATAGGAGAGGAAAAGGGGAAGACCCAATAGTGCTAACATACCCGACAGGCGTTGTAAGGCTCACCCCTCAGGGAGAAGTTCGGTGGACGACGTGGTCCATCTTCCACGGGTAAGGCCTCTTGTCCTTTCCTTAATGAACGCGAAACTCTATCCCTTCACGCATTGTATCACATGCGCTGACCAAGTCTAAAGCGAGGAGCGTTGGCGCAGTGAAGGTATCCAGATCGGCGGCGTGCAATCAGCTCGAGGCGTGATGGGAACCTGGTTTGATAAGTACGTTCCTCTATCCCCATTTGTTGGGAATATGAAACCCTTTACTGAACTGTACATCTGTTGAGAATATGAAACCCTTTACTGAACTGTACATCTATAGGGACTTCGACGAGCACGGTCCTGCCGGTCCCACCTACTTCTGGAAATACAGTGACGGCTTCGGCCTTTGCAAGGCGCGGCCTGCACCGGAGCCGTAATGGATTCCAATTTGGTAGACGTGGTATGGACGGCACGATATATGGATGATGCGGCAATGTAGAGAGGAACACTCATCTCAACAAAAGCCCAGGAATTCAGCAAACCTACGCCCCATCAGCTACCCATACTGAAATGACGGACTACAGAACGAGGTAGGCTATTCAAATATCCATCTACTTCCATCTCTAAGCCCCCCTCCTCCGGTCCAACTTAGCTCTTTCCGTCTGTTCTCTCCCCCACTCATCTCCTAGCCTTCCACGCAAACCTCCCCCTCTTCGCCCGACTTCGCAACGCATTTACTGCCATCACACTCCTGCGGATTTTTCCCCAACCATGTCTCCTCCTCTCCCTAACACCTCAACCCCAACGCCCCAACAGCCCTATAAGCGCCACCTCACAGACAACTCCCTCCCCCCCCTCCATCTCCCTACTCCCCTCCCCTCGTAGCTCCCCATTCCAAAACCCAGCAGACACACCTTTCCCCATCCTCCCCCCTCCCTCATCCTTCCGAGACGAGAAGAACCAGCCACAACACCCCCCCCCTTTCTCCCTCAAGTATCCGCGCCAAACCCACCCTACCCCCCCCCCCCCGGCCCTCGTCCCCAACAAAAACCCCCAACCCTCCACCCCCTCAATCTTCAAACCAAACCCGGGTCCAAGCACCAAACCCCCAAACCCCCAAGCCCACACCCATCTC
>JAABUS010007659.1_pt1 | contig 12243 bp, 14 predicted proteins | sample 5560161 | NCBI WGS metagenome assembly JAABUS01 (sample SAMN10711885, study PRJNA513376) | rock metagenome | isolation source: Antarctica rocks | place: Antarctica: Victoria Land, Trio Nunatak nord | collected 2016-01-04 | reverse complement strand
TTTTCGGTTTTCACTTTTCACTTTTCACTTTTCGAAAAACTTTTTTCCCGGGAAAACCGAAAAATAGTTTTTTCCGGAAGCCTCTTACAGTCCGCCGTAAACGGGTCGAGATCAATAGTCATGCTTGGCAAGCCACTTCGGGCCGGACCGAGATTGCAGATCACCGTTATAACGTTCCTCACAGTGCCTCCAGGCTCCGACGCTCCGTACCCAGTGCCGTGGCGGATCTCACGGGTGAGATTACTCTAGTGAGACGTCCAGTGCCCCTTTTGGCGCCAAAATCAATCTCCATGGAAGCGGTTTTGATTTCAAGTAATTCATGTCACAAAGAGCAGTTGTATCCACCGTTGCTTGGTATCAAGAGCCAGTGTATCTGTGATTGCTGGCATAAGGCAGAATTTTATCTTCGTACTATAGCATTCCAGCCTAACTATCGACCAGCAACCGTGCACATCAGAATTTATAGCTGCTCCAGCTCGGGCAGAGTATCAGTCGCTTATTTGACCCGCAGTCTTTGACCGAGCGACCAATCACCCACTTCGCACTCGAGCAGAACTGCGAACACATCCTTCAGGCTCTCTCGACGCCGCTACTCACACCGTTGTCGCCGTCAGCATGCTTCTTATAGAGAGCCGGGTCCTCGTTGATATCGCGAATGCGCAGGCCCATGCGTGAAGGGTTGATTTTCCAGTGACCGATGATGAGCATAACGCTGAAGACCGGCTTGGCGCAAAAGTCCAGCACACCGTAGAAGACGGCCTCGGAGTCCGGCGAGATGACGTTGCCGCCTTCGGCAAGACCCCAACAAACAGGATAGAGTAGCCATAGGAACAATGTCCAGACACCGCAAATCAGATAGACGCGGTGGACATCGGAGCCCAGGGCCTTGGCGTGCTTACGGCCTTCCATACCGACGTTCCAGAAGACGTAGAACATTGCAGCGCAGCCCATGGTCCAGAAACCTATCAACATCGGAAGTCAGTCATTGAACTCACTCCCCTAAAGTGATGGATGACGGGCAAGAACACCACTCACCCCATTTGTAGCGCGATTTGACCAGTGCGCCAATAAGTCCAGTGATGATCATGACCCAGTCTAGGAAGATTGTCCAGACGATGGTTGGCCAGGGCAGGCCGGCAGTCAGGAGAAGGTCCAAGAGCAGTAGCGGGGTGGTGACGAACCTATCGCCAAAGTCAATAACAATCCAGCAACACAGCGAGAAGGTCTTGTTCTAGTAGTGAAGTAATGACTGACCAATCAATGTAACGGGCATAGAAGATCTCGCGATTTGGGCCGTGAACCAACGGGTTCGCACGCGGGAACTCGACGGTGATGGGTGTCCAGCCTAGATTGGAGCCCATGGTGAAGTAGGCGATAGTCGCGGTCCCGGTGACAGCTGCGGTGATGTAGAAGAAGATACGATCGGTACGAGGCTTCACGGCCGATGCGGCGATGATACCAAGCGTTGTGATACCCATGACGGCGCAGATGGCGAAGTAGAAATCGGAGCCATGGCTGGTGATGGCGATGGCGACAGGTTTATCGTTGACAACGTTGGGGTTCACGTTAACAGCGTTGTTAACCATGCTTGCGGTATACAACGGCGGACGTGGATGCTTGAAGTGAGTTCCTTCCTTGAGTGGAGGGTTTGAAAGGCTTATGTCGTATGGAAGTAATTCGTAAGAGTGGGGTGAGCGAGTATTTGTGCAGGCATTTCTCAATATTCAAGTGCCAACGGAAGCAACGGAAGCTATAGAGACTACTGACATACTGGTCAGCACAGCTTGCGGGAGTGACGGAAACCTGGCGTCACTGCCAGCGTTGCTCGGGTCAGAGCAGGGTTGACGTTATGGAGGCAGGACCAATAGCCGGATGACTTGTCGGCGATAGAAGATTCATTTCCCATTGTTCCTGTCGGTCACAGCAGCTAGTCCTGTGCGACGGCGAAAACGGCCAGGTATCGTCTTCCTTCATTCGAATTTCCAGACGCAATCGAGGAGCTCGCCCCGCATCAATATTAGACCTCAACGCTTAGACTTGCTCCAGTGAAGAGATTCTTGTCACAACTTGCCCAGAGGTCCGGATTGGCACTTGGTAGATGTGTCATATCGTGCAAATATTCTATTCGATGCATTCGCGCGTTTATTTCTACTTTACCCTCCGACCTCTCGGCTTGTCCACGGCCATTGTTAGCCAGGGGTGTGTCGGAGCAAGCGGCATCAAATCTTTCGAAAAGTGATCGGAACGGCATCCCGTCTGTCATGGCGCGCCATGCATGCGGTTGAAATAAGCACTGCAAAGCAATTGGCCTGAAAGCCTACTTTAGAAGTACTTTAGCATGTGATGGCTCCTGTCTCCTAGCGTCGTGCAAGTCTTTGACCAATCGGCATGATCCACGCCAGGCCCGTATGCCACATACCAAGGTCTCGTCGAGGGCTAAAGTCAACGGCGGCGATATCTTAGTAGATCTGCGATATGAAGAGATACCTTGAAGAGAAAGGAGCAGGACGAAGGTCCAAGTGGCCCTCAAGGACTTGCCAAGACAAAGCGTAGTCGTTTCTGCCGGTGCATGGCGTTCCTCCTCCCGTAACTGGGCTGAAGACGAGAGCTCGGAGCCTCTGGCATATGTACTCAGACCAACAGACGCGAGCGACATAAGTTTGAAGGGTAGATGAAAAATAAATGCAAGTATCTCCCCAAGTGCTCGCTAATCTAGTCGCTCGGAATGCCATGCTTCCGATTGTAATACAAGAGCAAATCTCGATAGTCTTGAACCACAGTCAAGCTCAGAGCTGCTCGATCTTGAAGCCATCCACGACTGACATAGCCAAGAGCCCTTCCTTCGCGGCCTGCTAGCTGGGTTGCCTTACATAGATCCAAGCCTTTGCTTTCCCGAACCGCTCGGAACATAGAAGCAACTTTAGCTGAACTGTTTAGCTGAACTGTTAGCTGACGTTGGGGCCAAATGCCAGCAATCGCCCAGTCCCGAGGATGACATCTGCCACCTGCTGGCATCCCTGCCCCAACGGACAGAGAAGGTGGAATCGAATAGGATAGTACAAAAGCACCAAGGCCTGTAAGAAGCCCGAGTGTGTAAGAGCTGACTGGTCTCGTGTGGTGTGGGGAGGGGGAGGTAGTTAGAGTGTGACATGCATGTAGTCATTCTGCCCAAATGCTTTGTTGCAATTAGGACATTTTCTTGACCTGGAAGTTCGGCGCTCCTCGACGCATTCTTTGCAGAAGACGTGTCCACAGGTCTTGATAACCGTGTTTTTGAAGTTGATGCGGCAGACGGTACAAATCGCTAGGGTCTGATAAGCATGTCAGCGTGTCCACACAAGGCATCGGTTCCAGATAAAGTGGCTTGAGTGAACGCCAACGAGGGGATACTCACTCTGAGCATCTCATACTCTTCATTTTGGTTGCCCAACCCTTTCGTCTTCCACGATTCCAAGCCCTTCTGCGTCTCCGCCAGGCGAACTTTCAACCCCTCGATTTCTGTTTCGGCCTTTCGATGCGCGCTGGAGACGAGGCCTGAAGAAGTATCCTTATTTACAAGATTCTTCTTCAGCTCTTCGACTTGTGATCTCAAGCCCTCGTGCAGAATGTTTCGTTCGTTGACCTGTTGCTGGGATGAGTTGTACTTGATTCCCAAAGCTGCTATCGCACTTTTCTGCTCAGCGACCTGCTTTTCGAGATTTGTAATCAGGCTGCGGTTCGCGGTGTCGGATTCCTTGAGCTGTGACACAATCTCCGAGGTCTTCGAATTCTGCGCACGAAGTGTCCGGACCTCCTGCTCACGAGCTTCTTTTGCTTTCATAGCTGCAAAGTACTTTTGATCTGCTTTGGACTTTTCGGCACCTAACCTCATCGTCTTCTCTTCGAGGTTCGTTAGGTTGGTGACCTTCTGTGAAGCTACCGTAGAGGTTTTCTGGTAGACTTTTTCCATCGACTGCAGTTCGGCTTTAAGCATGGCGTATTGGCGTTCTAGGGTCGAATATCTGCTGTGAAGATCGTCTGTTGTGGCATCTTCAACACTGGGCTCTGGACTTGGAACACCGTTCGTCTGATTAGGCTGCATATTTATTCGCTCAATCTCTGATTCAAGAACCTTGATTCGCTCTTCACGCGCAATTGCAAGCTCCTTGATCTGCTCAATCGATGCACGCTCCTGGCTTTGTGCTGCCTTGCGCATCTGGACATCAGCTACGAGCTCATCTCTGGTTGTCCTTATCCTTGCCAAGTCATTTTCTGCTTGAGCCAGGAGAGCTTCCTTCTCCGAGCCAACCATCCGCGACTCTTGTTCGAGCTGGGACCGATGTGCCGTTCGCTCTGCTTGAAGTTTTTCTGCCTCTTCCCTTAACTTCACGTTGGTGGCCTCCAAGTCGTTGATCCGCTTTATGACGTCCTCGTGCTGCGACTTCAGATGCTTGAACAGGTCCGTTTTGCTGTAGTCATCGTCGCTGAGGTGAGTCAACCGACTCTCCAGCGTCGTTATCTGTGCCGTGAGCTTCTCATTGTCGGCCTCCAGTGCTTGAAGCTGCTCCTTTTGCTTGGCAAACGAAGCGTCTGCCTCTTTCTTGGCCTTCTCCGCTTCGAACAAAGCTTCGGTGTCGACCTTCATATCTACTCCATCAGCGGTATTGTCCAGCCCAACACTTGATTCACTTTTGCCGCTTGCGATAGCCTGCTGCTCGAGCTTCTGGACTGTCGTACTTTTCACCCGGTCAAGCTTCTTTTCTGCAAGCATGTACCGCAAGGACGCAGCCTCCAAACGCTCCTCGAGCTGTCCTTGTTCTGTCCGACTCCGCTCTAGCTCAGTAATATGGACCTTCTCTTGCGCTAGTAGTTCCGCAATCCGACCCTGAAGCAGGGAGATATCCGGTGAAGCTGGATCGCGACTGAAGAGATGTCCAATAGCTGATGAGATACTTTTAGACCTTGATTGAAGATGCTTTTCGAATGTCGATTTTTCGCTGTTTAGGAGGGCAGAAGGGAAAGCTGAATATGTTTCTTGGCTTGTCATGTCAACGACCAGTAGCTTGATTTCATCCAACAACTAGGTAAAACATGCCCGTCAGTATCTGTTTGCGCGGCAGATTCAGGCCTCACTCACCTGACTAAACCAAACGTCAATCATGCGGAGATGATCATCATGATACGTTGAGCGCCTTGACAGCTCATTTAGTCGAGTCTCCAGATGATTACGGTCCCGCTTGTACTCCTGCATTTGCCGCCAAAGAGCCTCTTTCTGGAAGCGCTACACGGCACAAAAGCTGTCAGCATGCGCCTCTCAAGAAAGATCTCCCTGATAGAGGGTCCGTATCAGATGGTCGTGGTATCTCATGGGGCTGTACATGCTCACCTCAAGATCGTCTTGCCATGGCATGTCCGCATCGATATGGGCCTTCCCAGCGCCGTTTACAGACGTTGCTTGCCTCTTGAGTGGCGGCGCCGGGTCGGCATTGTCAACGGCTGGCCTCTTCCTTTCCTCCATCTTGACAATAGTGGGTGAAGGAAGAGAGACAGGAAGTCCTCCGACGAGGGGCATCAGTGCCGCTGCGCGTTCTCGGCAGATCGAAGTGTTCCAGCAGCACACATGGAACACAATCCCACTACTCTGGAGTATCTAGAAGGTGAGAAGAAGTAGTTATTGTGAGTCGTAAAAGCAAAAGGGGAGATGTTGCGATTCTTTCGCCTGGCCGGAAGAAGCTAGCCCACTTTAGACTAGCACATAGATGCCAATCTTGCACATACTGAAGCGCCTCCTTATTCTTTGTTGGCCACGATATGCTGCTCTGTGAGTTTCATTGTTTGACGCTGCTTGCTTTTCTGGCGTGCAGTGAGATCGCTTGCTGAATGACTCCGTTCTATGGACCTTCGTGAAGGTGACTGTGCGGCATTCTGGGCGAGATTCAATGCCTTTGGAATTTCCTCTGTATACAGAGCTTTTCTAGATCTACCCAATACGTGGTACGGTTCTCTTCTAAGGTTTCATCCAATAATGTCCGTTTGGAATGCCTACTGCGAGCGCTCATGCTGGTTGGTCCGCTTGAGTAAGGCAAACAGTTCGACAGTCTACCTCTAGAGCTATGGCCTGTACACGGCGTTTTGTACATTGTCCTTTTCGAAATTTGTGAAGTAGAACATGAATGATTTCTCGCTGGTGCACGGGAATAGATACTTGTCTTCATAAATTTCCTTATCGATCTTAGCTCCTACAATTGTCCATGTACATCACATAGAAGGGTATATCAGAATTCGGGGCCCGCCGCTTCAAATCATTCAACAACACATCGGTAGAGCAATGGAAACAAGCTCAAATCCGGTATTGCGTGTCGTCACTAACACTACCATTGTACATTTTAGGTGCTACGCTCCGTCATCTATTTCCGTACATCCTTCTGGCTCTACATCTGTCCAGATATTATCTCAACGTTTTGTTGAGCGTACCACGACGATCCAGTCAGCGGTGCATTACTGATGACTCATGTTCATCCTACCCAAGTCTCGATGCTGCACAGACCCCTGAGACCGATTAGTGTTGGTCCCGAGCAAACAAGGTATCAAACCTCTGTGGATACAGAGGCAGTACTGCGGGATCCTGCTGGGGACGCATTACTGAATTGTACTGCTCTCTTTTTAATTCAGAATCAGAATATGCACACAAGGACAGTGGAAAAATTCCAGCAATGTTCCCAAGCGTCTACTATTATCGTGAGCATACGACTAACCCTATCAGCTTGAAAAGTAATCAGGATAAGGCACTCAAGTCTACTTACGAACGATTCTAGGGCAAGATGCATCCTATGTAGAGTGGTGTGATAGTGTCCCATGTACTGGCACTTGTGGGTTTCAGTTCGCTTGTTAATTTTTCCTGTTTCCTGTTTTCTGAGGAACCTCCGACGGTATTCGCGACATACTTGAATATTTTACCACTTTGGAAATGGGTCGACATTACCAACTCGTCTACACGTTGTTCCAGGGTGCAAAATTAATATGTTCTGACTTAGCCAGCCTATCAATTAGCACCCTACAGCCGCATAGCATAGCGCTTTACGCTTTAGACAAGCGGCTAGTATCCGGCTCGCTTTGATTAGAGAATTGCAGGTCGATGCAGCTTCGACATGCAAGATTGTTTCCCGCTCGCAGCTATCAGCACTCCTTTCGGAAAGTACTTTCGTCATTTGATTAAACTCTCACAATAGTCCCTGTTCGACATTAAAGTCTCATCAATGAGTCACCTCGTAATGAAAGCTGGCCGGGCAAAAGCTCAGGCTCTTCAATCCACTTGGTACAGCCCTGTGAAGACCTGCTGCATCGAGTCTCGCATTCGAGGTCACGGCGAACAACGCAGGAACACCATGTCTGGATCACTGATCCTCTCGGGTAGGAAGCCCAGCTCGTGCACATACAGGTGGCGGAGGCAGCGGCCTAGGTCGAGCTCTGTCTGCGGTCCTCTATCTGTGAGCTCTGACATGTTACTTGATCTGCATAATAATGACCTGGGCATCATGATGATGCCGTTCTTGAAGCTCTTGCTACATTGAGTCAGTCCCTCTAGGACGAGAGTCAATTCGCTTGAGCGGGGCATAAGTGTTAAAGATGCAAAGCCGCCGTTACATTTCCATCGTGGACCAGCTCAGAGTTTTCTGATCGCTCATCACAGTGCCGACCAAGCGCTTCGCAGTGCTGCAAAGCGGGCAGACTTTTACGCACGTCAGTGATCTGACTGATTCAAAGCCAAGGAGACCCGCAGAGACTTAGTAACAGGGAGACCGGTCTCGCCGATCGAACAATACAATTCTGTTACGGGGTACCACACCAGATAGCTCGGGTTTCAGGAACCCCATGTTCGGTCGTCTTCTGGCCTCGTTCAACCACCGTAATCAACCCCAGCGCAGCACCGAACAGCGTGTACGCCTGCGCAGGCGAAACCGACCTAAAGCCGTTGCTGCTGGTCATTTTGATATTCTCGATATCAGATTAAGGACCAAAATGGGTCATTTCCTCGTGCGTCTGTGGTTTGAAATCATCGTTAATGCCGCTATGAGACTCCACAGTCCGCCGAGGGAGGAGATGTTTCCATGAAAACAGCGATTGAAATTAAGTGACAGAGCCCCAAGTTGGCAGTGAATAATTGGCCGATACCACTTAATTACGGAACATTCTACATGTCATCGATTCATTTGGCGCCGAACCACCATCGCATTCATTGAGGTCCTAATGAAGCCCCTGCACTTGACCTCTTGCAGAACATGCGGTATAGAGTTGTATATGGGATGAGTTGCACGGAAACCACTCTTATTAGGCGACTATTCCTGCCGATCTGGACAATTGCTAACGGCGAGAGCGTATTTGAAACAGCAAGGAGAACGATATTCGTGACAGACTACCAACAATACAACGGTTGATCCCGAAAATCCAGTCGAGAACTATCAGGCCAGAGAATACAAGCATTATAGGAAGTCTACAGTGGGAAGAGATGTGGCAAGCTCAGGTCCAACAATAGCCATTCCAGAGAGCAGTGAGATTGCAAACCTCGCCGTTGTGGAACGCGACGATAGAATCGTTTTCCCACTCATGGACACTGCAAAGCCATTTCATTCGACGAAATGGCTGTTATTGTCGCTTCTCCGATCCAGAGGACTCGAGACAGTGACAGCGTTGTCTTCAATTGCCACTAGCCAGCTCTGTTTTTGACTCATAGTTTGCCGTCCCATGGATATTGCCCCGCTTGCATAAGATACCAATGCAATGTGTGTTTGTTTCGGAAGGAAAGATGAGTTCGGTGCAAGCACAGGCGTGAGAAGCTATCCATACGGTGGCAGGAAACGGAGCACTACTTCTCGACCCGAACGGAAGCAGGATGTCTTTGTTGAGGTAATAGATATGGTTTTGACTCGGCCAACTCCTGAGATATCGTTCAAGCTATCGGATGTTGTACTCAAGCGAGTTTGATAGTCGCGGCGTTAGTAAGACTCTTGGCATTCTTAATTCCAGAGGCAACTTCCATCCACCACGCCCCGCACAACTACTTCAAGATCCAGGGTAGATCGTGGATCTGCTCGACTTGTCGGCGGCTGGACAAGATGTCGGCTCTCGGTAGTTCGGTGATCAGTAAGACGGCCCATAAACACTATCTAAAAGTTGATTGATGGTTATATAGATAAATCGAGCACAAAGATCAAGCCTAAAGTAGCTCCAACGCGCCGAGCACCAGCTTCGACCGAGACCCCAGCGAGGGCAAGCATCGACAGCCAGGTCCTACCTGGAACGCCTCAGCCAGCCTTGTTGCTGCATAAACCTGAATCCTCGGCCGTACCTACACCTTCAATCCCACATTCTGCACCCGCAGCAATCGTTGCAGCAGCTCAAGCTGCAGCCGACAATGTTGACTCGGTGTCACACAATGCGCAAATTAGCATTGAGGAAGAACAGGAAACAGAACTAGTCGCTTCTATTCAATCTCGAAATCGTCCTAGAGATCCACAAGCGGTCTCAATTCCTATACCCAGTACTCGAGCTCCGTCATCTGTAAAGAATACTCCAGCCGCGCTTCCGGTCAGCCAACCCAAGTCAGCTACATCAACCCCTCAAGCTAGCATATCGAGCCATTCTATTCAGCCCACTACAACATCAGAGGCTGGTGAATCTGTTGCCGAGCAATCGGAGCAACCAGCTGCAAAACGTCGACGGATACAACCTTCTCAACAAAAGGCCATACCTGCTGAACCCGTAATTGCGCAGGCCGAAGAAGCTTTACCAACAACAGAAACTAGTGGAAGCAGTAAAATAACTCTACAAGCCCCAATCCTTACGCCGCCGCGCTCTCAAATCTATTCCCAACCTATCCCCACTTCTACCGAACCGGCAACACCAGTAAATAAGACTGGTAAGAAAAGACTTTCAGCGAAGGCCAAAGGTAAGCAGCGTGCTACAGAGACAGCCGCAGCGGATGTTGTCTTGGACGCCGCGCGCGGTTCCATCAGGGAGAATCCAGGTCTAGCGAAAGCGAGAAAACGAAGGGCTCCGAACAAGGACACAATCACCCAATCTGTAGATGACGCAGCGGAAAGGAGCGATGCTGAGCCCAAGGAAAAGCGCAGAAAGCGCAAAAAGCGAGAAGCAACCCCTGACAATGCAGAGGATGTTCGCATCGATCCATCGGAAGTTCTAATGTCAGAACTCACCAAGAACCTTCGAACCGGCAGAAAGTCAACACGTGAGGCACAACTCCAAGAGATGGAACAAGAAGCCAAAGCCAAGCGAAAACAGCAACGCATTGACAAACGCAATGGCGTGACGACAGAAGAGCAACCCGACACCGACGACAACCCTACCGAAACCACAGACCAGCGCCTTGAACGCTTAGCACCGCACGCAAATGAGACCCGTCATGCAGTCCCCGAAGCGGTCATCGTCGATGGCCAAATCGTGATTGACGATGCCTCCTTGCTCATCGACCGTCACGCCTTAGCAGCCGCCGAGCGCAACGCCGAGCAGTTCGAATCTGTGGAAGAGAACGATCTCACTCGGCGCGTGACTCAAGCCTCGTGGGGCAAGAGGGACAAGAGCGGGGGATGGGGTGAATTGCTAACGGACCAATTCTACGACGGCTTGCGCATGTTCGGCACCGATTTCAACATGATCAGCAAAATGTTCCTGGGCAGAACACGGCACTCGGTGAAGCTGAAATTCAACAAGGAGGAGAGGGATGACCCGGTACGCATTGAAAGGGCGCTGAAGGGAGCAAGAATGCCGGTTGATATGGCGGAATTTCAGAAACTGACGAATACGGTGTATGATGATCCGAAGGAGCTGGAGAAGGAACTGGAGGAGGATCGGAAGAGGATCGAGGAAGAGGAAGCGACAGCCAAGGCCGCGCTGGACGAGGTATTGAAGCAGAGAGCTGACGATGCGGCTGCTGAAGCGGAGGCGGCAGATAAAGAGGCGATGGAGAATGATTCTTCAGCGAAGGAGAATCAGAATGCTCAGAGAGGGGAAGAGGAGGAAGGGAAAGCTCCGAGCCAAGCTAAGGGGACTAAGGGGAAGAAAGCCGGGAAATCGAAGGAGCTCACTGCGAGGCAGAGGAACACAGCCCACAACAAGGTGGTGAAGAAAGCTGCCGCGATGGGAAAGAGACGGGTGAAAAAGGCTAAGGACGCTCTCGGTATCGGTGGCACCGTGGTGGCAGGAGTATAGACATCAGGGCGTAGCATCACATCTGATGGCCGGCTTCTGTAGCTATTGGACTCTCGTACAGTGGTGGACCATGGCCACCGTTCTGTGTACTTCGATATGGCGAATACTCTAGAGCTACCTGCCTTACCATCTCAGCAGAGGAGTCACTTGTATTTGCAGGCTCTCACATGACATTACCTATACTGATCATCTTTAAGCCTTGTTACTGCGTCAGACTCATTAACGGAATGTCGCTATGTCTAGTAACCCGAGAGTCTGGCTTTCTTTAGATCAAATATATCCGAACCACCTGACCTCGGAATGACGTCGGCCTTGGCGCGTCTGGAGACGCGTTCCGAGGCCCGCCTCAGGCATCAGTTTTCGATGGAACCAGGCAAACTAAAACCACCATCTGGACACATGGCTTTCAGGAAACCATACATCCTATCGTTCGAGGATGAACTGGAATACAATCAAGCCCTAACGAAACAGACTGTTCTCCCGTAACATTTTCACCCTCACAAGATGCACATCCTCCTCTCCCTCCTTCTCTCCCTGCACTTCACCACCTCCATCTCCGCCCGCAAAACGCCCGAGAAAATCCTCCTCTCAAACGTCAAAACCCTCACCCTACGCAAAGACCTCCAAACAACACACAACCGCGTCTCCGCCATCCCACAAGTCCGTCCTCATCTTCCTTTCCCCCTCCGCTTACCCCACCTCCCTTCCCAAACCCTCCCCCCCTCCCCCTTTTCACCCCATCAGAGACACAGACCCCGCATTAACATCCCCCCCCCAGCTAACCTGCCACGGCCCCGCCTGCACCCACCACCAACCCTCCATCCTCCGCTGCAAGAACCAAGGCGCCGACTACAACGCCGAAGACATCCAATGGACCTGCACCGCCTCCCTCCCCCCCGAATTCAAGCTCGGCTCCACGGACGTCATCTGCGAGGGTTTCGCATCGGCAGACGACCCGTACGTGCTGAAGGGCAGCTGTGGCGTGGACTATCGGCTGCTGTTGACCGAGGCGGGGGAGGAGAGGTATGGGCGGCTGGG
>JAABUS010007658.1_pt1 | contig 12244 bp, 11 predicted proteins | sample 5560161 | NCBI WGS metagenome assembly JAABUS01 (sample SAMN10711885, study PRJNA513376) | rock metagenome | isolation source: Antarctica rocks | place: Antarctica: Victoria Land, Trio Nunatak nord | collected 2016-01-04 | reverse complement strand
GCAAACCGAATTTGCAAAAAGCGAAACTCGCGAAACGGTCAATATGCACTATAGAAAATTAGAAAGAATTATCAAAAAGGCGAAGAACATAGTGATGTATATCAACGCATCGCAAATTCGAAAAAAGATAGCAGAGGTCGAAACAGAAATCGAAACAACAATGATATTCACGCATGAGCTCGTCAGATGCAGCAAAGCGACAAGCGTTTCAGGCAAAATTATCATAACGAAAGCGAAACTGCAAGCTATTAGCGATGCAATCGCAATGTGCAGCGAAAAAGCACTCAAAAACAGCGAAATTTGAGTGTACATGAACAGTCAAATGACTTTGCAAAGACTAAATGCAAAGAGCAACGTCAATGCGAAGTTATTTGATGACATACGACAAAACTTGATCAATTTACGTCAGAATCAGTGTCAAATTCGCATACAGTGAATATCAAGTCGCAAGAGCATTATTGAAAATGAAAAAGCAGATCAACTGATTAAAAGCGCTGCTTAAGAATTATCAGTTATTGACAACATGAAAGCAATCATTATAAGCTTCATCAAAAAACAAATTTGCAAAGAGACGAAATTACAATGATTAAATGTCTGAAAAAGCAGCATCAAGAAGGGAAATCAGTATCAAAAGCACATATCGAACGTGAATCTAAGTCAGAAATCACTAAAAGAGCTTAGAAAAATCGACAGACTAACGTTTTCAATCTTTATTCAGTTGAAAATGAGACACGAGTATTTCAAGAGCTATTTGCATCGAGTATCAGAGAATAATTCGAACAAATGCTATGAAATATGCAATGCAAGTCAAACGTCAGAGCATTTACTACTAAATTGCAAGCATTATAAATCAGAGCAGATAAAGCTTAAGAAAAAGACTTAGCTTAAAAACACAAACATCATATTGACGCTGTTCATCACCAAAATTAAAAGAATTGCAACACTAAAGTATTTGAAAAATACTCGAATTACGACGAGAAAATGACTATTAGAAATGAAAGAGTAGAACGCGAAAAGTGCGAAGAAACGAAGAAAAACAAGAGTATGATTGTGAGATTTTGAGCGAGAGCGCTTGTATATGCAAACTATCGATGTGATTGATCAACGAAAAGATATAAAGCAGCGACTTGAGCCAGATTACATGTAACTTAGCATACACACAGCGTCTAGACAATGTCATAGTCATAGACTGCATGCACTTAATGAAGAAATAAAAAATAAAAAAAATCTTGTGACTTTGACGAGAATTTTTTGATGACTAGATTTTATTCGCTCGCTTTTGCATTTGCATTTGCCTTAATGTTTGCATCTGCTGATTGAGCTGTCTTTTGTGCATATGTTAACTTTGATGCAGATCTTTGCTTCATTTGCTTGTCTTGCGTCGTTTGTGAACTCTGCTTCGTCTGCGAGATTTGCGTCTTTCTCGTTATTTGCTTTAAGTTGATTTCTTTTTCAATGTTTCGTGCATTTTGCTGCGCTATTTGCAGAATAGTCTCTAGCTTTCTGTTCATTTGACTCTGCAATGCATTCATCTGCTGTTGAATCAAATTCTCTATGCTTTCATCACATGCTTTTCTTATGTAGCTTAAGCTATGCTCGATGATCTCTTTCTGCTCTGACATTGCTGTTTCTAGCTGATTGGTTGCAAATTCAGCTTTTTCTTGCAATCTTTTGACTAAAGTCTTCTTGTAGCTGACATCTTAATTTTCATCATTGTTATCTTTATCGCTGACTTCTTTGTGTGAGCTTTTCATCGCTTTTCGCTTTTTTATTTCTTTCAATCTCACAATCACTTGCGTTGATTACATATTCTCATTTGCATTTTGTCAGTTTATTGATGCATCGATTGTTAATGCATTTGATGAACTGAACACAATCTGTATTCTTCTTTTCAATGATGTAGATGATTTTTGTTGATTGCAAAACAAGTTATTCATATTTTTTGTAGCTGCTGTTCTGTTGACAGAGTTCAGCTACTCTCAATTGACTTTACGCGTTTCATCGTTGACGTTTTGAGTTCTTTTCTTGAGCTGTCGCTCATGCTGATATTCGAATCGATCTCTGCTCTCTGCAAAGATGCTATCGACAAGAGTGAAGTGTGCATGAGCACATTCAATCTCAATGCTTCTTGCGAGAGTTTAAATCTCACAAATGCGAAATGTTTTTTTATTCTTTCTTTTCACTTATATATTTCTTTAACCTTTTATTCAGAGCGTTTCACGTAGACAGTAACTTTAGTATAAAGATTCTTCAATATATATTTCGAGATCTGCAATTGTCGCTCTGATCAATAGTAGAAACGCTGAACTAGATCAATGATTTGTTTATTGTTGAGATGAAAGATTGAAGATTGATCATGCACTTCTTATAGTAATTTTGTGTGCATGTTCTCAGAAACTCACAGTAGATCTTTTTTAAATAAAATGTCATCAATGATTTTGCAGTTCTTCAATTTAGTGATATGAAATTTGAGCTTGTTTTCATTTATAGCTTGTTTATATTTGCTGCAAAACTCATTTATTTGATTGATCATTTGTACTCATTGATAGAGATTTGCTTCTGATTCAATAGATAGAACATTAATTTTATCAAGAATCAAAATAGTCTGAAAATGATCTTCAAGACGCTGAGCTGATTCAAAAATGTTTGCTAGAAACATTTTAATTAAAGCATCAACTTTAGTGTTTATTTTACCTGATTTAAAGATGATCTGAAAGTTGAACTTCAATAGAATGTTCAGATAGTTAACTTATCATCGACTCAACTGTTTGTTTTTCATGAAGATCTTTAAAGTCTGATGATTGATGAACATCTGAATGAGTAGTTCAATGCATTTTAGCTTAAGTCATCAGTGTTCAAAACATTGAATAATGACTAACAATTTCTTGTCATAAATGTGATAATTGATTTCAGCAAGAATTATGCTTTTGCTGTAGAAGATCATTGAATGAAGAACTCTTTCATCATTATACTGAGATAGTATTTCACCTTTTACATAGTTCAAAGCATTGATCTTCAGAATAGCTTGTTGTTTAAGATTGAAGTGACGAAGTATTAAGACTGAGCTGACTTGTTTCTTTAAATTGTCAAAAGCTTGAATACAGATCTTATTTCAAACAAAAAATGTGTTCTTTCTAATCAGCTGAGTGAATGATTTGACTAGCTTCAAGAAGTTCTTAATGAAATGATGATAGAAGTTAATAAATCTTACGAAGCTCTGAATTTCTTTTAGATTGATTGAAGTGATTCAGCTGACTATGACTGTCACTTTGCTGAGATTCATACAAAGATTTAGTTCTGATACAATAACTTCTAGAAAAACAGTCTCTTCTACATCAAATTTGCACTTTCAAATATTCATTTGCAGTTCAGCTTCGCGTAGTCGACTCAATACTAGTTTGACGTGATTTCTATGTTTCTTTCTCATTTTGCTATAAATGAGAATGTTATCTAGATAAACTTGACAAAAGTCGTTCAGAAAGTTTCATAAAATATCATTCATATATTGCTGAAAGAAGATTGATTCATTGATCAGTTTGAATGATAGCATCTTATATTTATATGCTTTTAAAGCAATGATAAAAGTGATGTAATTCTCATTATTGAGATGCATTTGAAGTTTGTTGAACGCTGATATGATGTTCAATCTAGTCAGATGCTTGCAACTCACTATTTTATCAATGATCTCATTTATCAACGATAGAGAATATCTATTTCTTTTGAAAATAACATTTAGCTTTTGATAGTTCACGCAGAATCAAAGATCTTCATTTGATTTGAGAGCGAATAGAACGAGAAAGAAATAGAGAGTCTGACTAAAAGTGATGAATTTCTTTAACAGATTCTCGTTTAAGTACTTCTTTACTTTCAGAAGTTTGACAGAGAACATTTAATAAACTTGACAGCAAGAAGACGTTGAATTATTGATGAGCTCAATTTTATGATCGTAGAAGCGATGAGAGAATAGTTTATTCAATTGAACTCAATTAAAAACATTTAGAAACTCATAATATTTTGATGACAGTTTCGCTTTAATATCTTTCAAATTCTGAGTCTTTTCATTGATTAAAGAAATGTTTAAAGCGTTCAAATTGCACTGAGTGTTGTACGTGATTTTTCTATTAATGTTTGTCATGAATAGAGCAAAGACTTTCGTCTGATTCTTCTTTGAACAATTCAACAATGTTTTAAACGAAGCTGCGTTTATGCTTTGAATCAAGAATAACTTTTTCTGAGCAGTGATTGAAATGAGTCATTTGAGCATCATAAAAGTCTTAGTTTGAATGATTGAAAAAGACAAAGATGATCATGATCAACTTAAGTGCTTTGAATTGAAAGAAATCGAAATAATCGAAATAAAAGTATTCAATTAATTCAAAAAAACAATGATGTCATTTTGCATATTTAGTAATATTTCGTTTTTATTTATTCAGAGCTTATTCAATATGACTTCATGATGATCAATATCAACTATCAACATTGATACAGTCAATTTCTTATGACTTTCAATGATGAGATTGAGTAGAATTTTATGAGTGATAACTTTCTTAAATAACTTTTCATCATAATCTTTTATTAGCTTTTCTTTTGTCAGTGATATAGATTGAATTTTTAGTTTCTTGCATACTTTATTGACTAAATTAGAATGTACGATTGTGTAAATGACTGAATTACTGTCTATTAAAGAATGAAGACTGAAAGATCAATGCTGAGAGATGAGATAAGTGTCAATTAGAAACGACTTTTCAAAGTAATTTTCTTTCGATAAAATTTCGTCTAGTTTATACAAAGATATAATTTCTATTTCTTTAATAATTTTTGAAGAGATGACTAGTTTTTTGAATCGAAATTCAAATCAAAATTGAAGCAATCATATTCATTGTTCACTGCATTGATTTTAGTAAATCAATCAAAGCTGTGATGATCAGATCTACTAAATGAGTAGACGAAGTCTATAAGAATGATATGACAATGTGATATTCTAAGCAGGCACAGAATGAGTATATATTATGATAGAGCTAATTATTAAGAAGCTCTTGATAACTCAAGAGAATTGATCAACTATAGAGAGTTTGTCAAGCATTGTCAAGTAGAGCACGACATAACTCATAACATATTAAGTCTAAGATATGACGTAGTCTAAATAATGTCTTGACAAAGTCATAAAGTTTCAGAGCTAACTCAGATCTGATCTTCAACTCAGCTTCTGATTCTAGCTTCTATGTGTTAATTTATCATGACAATTGTCTTTTCTTCTAAGTGAGTTCATTCTCGATCTCAATAATTAATGCCTTTGTTTACTCTGATAAACGATGACGCGTACTCATTGATTCGCTCTAGAAGCTCTCGATAAAAATCTTCAAATCTTTGTGAGAAAACAAGAAAAAGAGAAACTTTCAATTAAATGATGATTCATCTTCAATTATAATGCGTATAGATGGCATTATAAATAGTATATGTGATGTGTAGTTGATGTAGATGACAGCAATGATGACGTGTAGTTAACACATAGACATTGTTTATCTTTCAAGTAAATGATGTTGTTGAGATGATAGAATGTAAACAAGAGTGAATAATAATTGTTGATTTGTTTATTGCTCTTTCAGTTTCTTTCAACTTCTTATTTTCTTCAACTTCATTTTTTTCCAATCATGATTATATTTTTATCATTGTGTGATTACTTTTGACAAACTTTGAGTATATCTGTATAGTAAGAATAAAAGATCTAGATCATGAGTTGTGAACGTGCAGTGACGCTCAAAGAGAGTCGTAAGATGATGAAGTTAACTGATGCTTAAGTCAAGATCATTACAAAAGTAAGTGATGTCACAACTTGAGATTTCACGACTATTACTGCAACTAACAGTATCATAAGTTTGCTCAAAAGACATCAATCAGACGTGATGATCATGATGCTGCTGATGCTGCTGATGTTGCTGATGCTGCTGATGCTGAATTGCTTGTGATGATGCAGATGTCATTAAATTTTGATCGAGAACTCATCATTTCTACTATTCAAACTTTTGAGTATGTCTCAGCTATTGAAGAAGAAATTCGAAAGACAATGAGAAAAGAAATGATCATTGATGCTTCGTCAACGATCTTGTTGAACTCACAGACTTCGCGAAATTGAAGAACGATGATGAGATTCGCTTATTCAACTTCTTGATGTCGTTACTGATGCTTTTCAGCTGTCAATTGTTGAAATAAGCGAAAGAAGCGTTGCTGATTTCAAAATTCTAGATAGAGTGATTTGTATAAAGTGTGCTTGAGTTTTACACATTAAGAATAAAGCATCGCTGTGTGATGTCATCTTTCAAAGAAAAACAATGTACAGAAAGTATGTTTGCTGTGCAAGTAATGAAGATTTTTGTATCACAGTGAGTATACTTATCTGATACATTTGCTAAACACTCATGATTTAATGTTTAGATTTTTGACATCTGCATTTGAGCTGTCAATGAATTTTTTCATCTGCAAAATATTCATGATAGTGCAATTAAAAATGAAGAAGAGAACGTTGTTCTGAAGATATTCACTGTTCATCAGAAAATTCTTTACAAGAAGTTGACAACAGCGACTCGTGTAAAGAATTATCTTAAGAAAGCTCACAAACTCAAGTCTTTAAAGATTCAAAAGCTCATTCTCAAAGAGATGATGATTGTCAATGACATTGTTAAAGAAATTCTGAATGTAAAGTGCTTTGTGATACATTTAATCTTGATTATATATTGTTTTATCAGCGTTTCTAATTGTTCTGATATATTTTAGCACAATCTGTCATCTTTCAAATCTCTGTCTTCACGTCTCAATGTAAATCTGACAATGAAAGAGAAGAAAAAGTCTGCAATCTTGTCTCATGTGAAAGATGTTTAATGAAGTGATGATTGCGTGATGTTTGTTATGTCGTGATGATTGCACTTTCTTGTCAAACGCATTTGAGCATCTTTGCGCTTTTTTCTTCTGTCTGTTGATTTACATATGTGATCATCTCATTAGAGAGTAAAACTATCATAATACAGTAATTCTTCTTTTCTAATAATGAGTTTATGCTTGAAAGTGAGTGATTATGCTTTTCACTTACGTTTCAGTCTTGTTTTGAAAGCTTCTATAAGCTTCGAGACATCTTTCATATCTTCGCTCAATATTCATTGATTATATTCAATGAAATATTCTTTTCATTGTATCTTATAATATAAGATTTTCTTTCTTTTTCGCTTCTGTAGAATCTTTTCTATCTTTCATTCTTGCTCATCATTAATAAGCTTGAGTACGAAATAATTGAATATAAAGTCATCGTTTAGTCTACAATTATACGACTCTAAAAGAAACACATGAAAGACAGAATAAACTCTATAAATGATTGAAAGATCAAGATAATACATCTGCTTGTCTATGAGTTCTTGTATACGAAAGAACTCTATCATCTTATTTGATAACTTCTTACTCAACTTCTTCTGCTTCAGATTTTTTGCTGATAGCATGATCAAATCATCAACATTAAAGAACTTAAACTTATGTTTTCAATTATAGTACTTTGTCTGAGCATTGATCGCATTTTATCATCATTGCGTCAACGTGTTTTGCATATCTTGCAGCATTTCAACATGTTTTTTTACTGCTGACACTTCTTCTTTCATAGCATCAATCTCAATGTGTATATCAAAGATTGACTTATAGTCATACATGATTTTAAAAGAATTACAGTTCAACGAAGCATGCTTCGTCTGATGATAAATGAACTCAACTATGAGTAGAAACGTAGCTCAGTCATCTTGTTTTTTGAAACAATACATTCTTAAATAATGTTTCAATGTTTAATTCTGTTGTTCTGTTTAATCATCTGTTTGCAAATGAAAAGCGATGCTTAGTCGTTGTTTCATCTTGACATGATAGCAGATCTTTGATCAGAATGCACTGATAAATAGACTATCTTTATCAATAATTATATCATTCAATATCTCATATTTTAAAGCAATCTGCTCAAAGAACAACTTTGCTAACTTTACAACAGTCAGAGTCTTCTTTATAGACAGATAACGCGTTATCTTCATGTAGTGATCAACTATCATGAGAATTAAGTCATACATGACTTCTTTTCATTTACTAGGCGACAGATTAATTATGAAATTCATAGTGATTTCTTTTCATGAATCTGTGAGTTGAAATAATGATCTCAACTCATCATATGATAGATAACGTTTCATCTTCATTCTCTGACAGATGTCACAAGTATTTATGTACTCTTTGACATTTTTGATCATACTTTTTCAGTAATATTTGCAATCTAATAGCTCGCTGATCTTGTCAGCATCAAAATGTCTTGCTAACAAATCATCATGATGACGTTTCAATAGCTTTTCTCTGACAGAAAGATCTTCTGAAACATATAATGATTCGTTGTATTCTATTATTTCTTGACTATTTAATGTTCAAGCTTCAACGTCACTCTTTCATATATTCATTGTTTCGTCTGCTCTTAGTCTTACAGCAAATTCATCTTCTTGCTGTAAGATCTTGATGAGCTTGACTATGAATTTACTACTGAAGTTGTATGTTGTTTCGTGAATTGTTAATACTCTGACAATTGCACGTGAAATGAGTTGTTTGCAATCAACAGTTTCAGCAACAGAATTAAGCTGTTTCTCAGCTACGTTGCAATTTCTATGAGTCAACGTTTCATCATTGTGTCTTCTCAAGTTTTCAGACTCAGATCGAGAAATTTTATCTCTTGAGAAATGTACTTCATTTAGATGCATCTTTTGCATTGCTAAAGTCATGATTCTCAGCAGCATACTTCTGACATGCATTGCTGAACATGTACTCGTGTTTTCACTGACACTGTGAACAAACATCTTCTCAACTTCGTTAATCACTCATGTACAGTAGATTTCATCTGACGACATGCTTTCAACATGATCAACTGAATATCTTCTTTCACTGACACTGTGAATGAACATCTTCTCAACATTGTTAATTACTTATGTTCATCAATGAGTTTTATCTTGCAGTCTGTTCTTGACATGTTCTGCTGAATATCTGTTCATACTTATACTGTGAACAAACGTCTTCTCAACATCGTTAATCACTTGTATACAGTATAGTTCTCTGATCGCTACGAATATAAAACTATTTAAGCTTTCTATTCTAGCTAGCTTTCGCTGCAGAATGAGCAGCAAATGATTCGCAAAGATGTTCTCATTCTTATAGTCAGATTGTCTCAATGATGTATTAATTGAGTTTGTCTTTCCTGATTTATGCGCTATTTCAAAGTTGCAGATCAACAATTTCATGACTCATCTGACTTGTCTTTTGTTTAGCTCTTGAACATTCATAAAACTCTTCAGATTATTATGATCAGTCAGAACTTTGACAGTATGATAATTGTCTTTCACATAGTGTCATCAGTGTTTAAACATCGCTACTATGATTAAAAGCTTCTGATCATATGTTTCATAGTTTCTTTCAACATTTATCATCATTCTGAATCAGAATGCAATTGAATGTCACTGATCTTTATTATCTGACTGAGACAAAATACTCGTGACTGCATAATTGAATGCATCAATCTTAATATGTATATGTCGCTCTGAGTCAAAGTATCTTAGTATAAACGTTCTTATAAAGATGTTGCGAAGCTGATTAAAAGCTTGTTTCGCTTCGCTCAATCATATAAATGAGTTCATTTTTACATCTTTGACACTATCTCTCAGTAGTTCTATTAAAGATTCTGCTATCTGAGAGTAGTGATGTATAAAACGTTGATAGAAATTGATGAATTTCAGAAAAACTTGTATTTCTCAATACATCTTCGATCTGAGTCACGTTTTGATGATGTTTACTTTACTTGAATTCATCGAAACATCTTCTGTGAATACGACAAATTCTAGAAAGTTCACTTTAGTGATGAAGAATTCACACTTCTTTAAGCTAGCATATAGCTTGAACTTTCTTAATCTCTCAAGAATCTGCTTCATGTAATCTACATGATCAGTCTTCTCTATGAAGAAGATTAGAATGTCATTCAGATAAACAACACAAAAGTCATTTAAAAGCTTTGTCAAGATCTTATTAATATAAGTCTGAAAGATGATAGATGCATTGATCAAATTAAACAACATGATCATATATTCAAAGTGATTATAATGAGTATGAAACGTCGTCTTTCACTCATCTTCACGTTGAATTCTGAGACAATGATAAACGTTCTTCAGATTTAACTTAGTAAACTGCTTGATTTTATTGAGTCTGTCTAGAGTTTCACTAATTAGAGACAGCGAATGACGATTTTTGATAGTGATCTTATTCAGATCTTGATAGTTCATGCATAAATGAAGACTATCGTTCTTTTTGAAAATGAATAAAATAGATGCATCAGTTGAGCTGACAAAGTGCTTAATTCATTCTTTCGCTAAAACATTGTTTAAATACTGTCTCAAAGTTGCTAACTCTGTGTTCAACAGATTATACAACGATTCATATGATGACTTTGCAGTGATTTCAATTGCATGATCATGTTCTTCATGCAAAGACAGTTTGCCTGCATTCTCTGTCGAGAATACATCTTTGTATTCTTTTAATTCAACGAGTAAAGTCTGCGTTTCAAGCGCGTTTGTGATACAACTCATCATATTATTCATTGCTTTCACTTGATGTTCAATGATTGATTCTTTGACAACATTGATCATGACAAGAGCATACACAGTAAACTCATCTTGTAGAACTTTCGTAAATGCTTATGCAAAGAACAACTCAAATGCGTGCTCATTCACGTTGAAACGTTATGTTCTTGCAATCATGTCTATTTAAATACGCTTGAATTGCATATTTAACATACTCAAAATCAAGAAAGATTCTTTCTTGTCAATAGCATAGAAGATACTTATATCTTTTTTCTCTATGTCTCAGCTGTCTCTCAGTCGATAACACATCTTATAGACGTCATAACAATAAACACTCTGATCGTTTATTCAGATAAATCTCGAGAGATCAACATTCAGCAATAACATATCTTGCTCGATGATGAAACGTTGACTAATTATGTTCATCTTGACATTGATATTCATGTGAATCTTCATTTCTGTCTTCTGATCTTTCTGAATTACATGCTCTTTATATATAATAATCTTTACAAAGAGAACTTCTTGTTTTTCTCTTGATGATTTGAAACATTCATCAAGAGCTTGTCTTTTTTCAAAATCTTGAGACAACTTTTATGTAACATTGAATCAATGAATACTCGATTTGCATCAGATTCTTTTGATTTGTTCTTGATCTTTTCGTCTTTACAATCAATAAAGTAATGATTCTTTTGATTGCACATATAGCATGTTATATTGAACAAATTCTTGCTATAACATGACGAAGAATGTAAGCTTGTCTTTGACGAAAAGTTGAGTCTGATTGATCAATGAGATTTCTTTCGCTTTGAATGAGTCTTCTTGTTGATTTTATCTCAATCATGCAAGTTCTCGTCTTGAGATTGTTTCAACGACAAGACGCGCTTCTTTTGCAAGTTGATTTTCAATTGAGTGACAAGATCGATTAACGCATTTCGTGTGATGAAAATCGACTGCACATTAGTAATGATCATGCGCAGCTCAGATCTCAACTTGATGAATAGATGAGTTCGCTTATGCTCATCATTATACAATGAAAGTTGATGTTTCAGAATGCTCAGATAAACTGCAAACATTCATATCATCTGATCTGAATGTTGCGATGCATTCACATACTGCTGAGTCACGTCTATGCTTTGATTCATCAAATTCTCGATTAAATTAAGAAGAAAGTTGATAAAATCAAATCACGTCTGCTGAGCTGCAAACATAGTTTCTTTATGATTAAATCAAAGCTTCTTTGATTCATTCTTGAGATAGATCATGCAATATAAAATCTTTTTCTCATCACTTTGAAAATGTTAAAAAGTATTTTAAAATGAGATTTTGACATCGCGAATTCACTCTCTATGCTCTCTTATGATTTTATCATGATACTTCTTCAAGAACATTGAGAATCTTCGCTTCTGCAAAACGATCTTGTGATGACTTCATTTCGTCATCGTCAACACTATGAAGACGATGATGCATAGATCATTTGAGTTCTCAATGAAAGCTGAACGACTTGCAAAATCTCAATCTTTGATTGAATAGCTGCTAACTTCTGTTTCTTTCACAGTTCATCATGTTGAAGCATTGCGTGAGTCAGCTGTTCATTAATATCAAGAGAGAGTTCATCTTCTGCT
>JAABUS010007657.1_pt1 | contig 12244 bp, 12 predicted proteins | sample 5560161 | NCBI WGS metagenome assembly JAABUS01 (sample SAMN10711885, study PRJNA513376) | rock metagenome | isolation source: Antarctica rocks | place: Antarctica: Victoria Land, Trio Nunatak nord | collected 2016-01-04 | reverse complement strand
ACGGGTGTTCGGGGTCCTCCGCGTTGCCACGTCGACCAGAGAGAGAAACCTCTATATACGCGCTGCGGCGGGGTACCAAATGAAACGAGCCATGCCCCAGCACGGCCGCGGAGCCGACGTCACACGGTTCGAAGAGTGGGTCCAACTGGCCGAGAGCGCGGTTTTGACCCTGCTCGAGCAAGAGTTGGCAGTCGGACATCCCGAACTTGAAGCCCGCCTCTCTGAACGCGGGGTGCCCTACGGGGGCCGTTCTCTGCACTTGGACCCCCATATCCTCACCGAGGCCGTGCGACGACTGGAGCTGCTCGGTCTCATCACCGAGGCCGAGCACAGGACCAAAGGCGGCCGCACGGTGAAACTGCATGTGGTCGCTGATCAACGACAGCGAGCCACCTACGTACAACGGGCCGTCCGCCGCAAAGGCATGCTGCACGCTCGTCTGCGCACGCTCACCGATCAGGCCGGCCCCGCCGGCGAGCAAGTCGTGCGCCACTCACTGCAGATCGCTGGCCGCCACCTCATCCCTGTTGCGCCCGATTTCGGCGAAGTGCGCGAGACCATGGGGGTCCGCTTCTACGGACCTCTCGATACGGCTGCCTGGCTCCATCGCGTCGACGCTGCGTCCGGGGTGCCGCTACAGCCCGCCGCCGTCCCCATTGAGGTCAAGAACCGCCGCCTGACCCTTTATCCCATCCACAAGGAGGTCCACCAGCTGCTGAGTAAGGCGGCCACCCTTCAACTGGCGCAGCCCTCGTTCCCGATCGTGCCCGTGCTGATCTGTCGTCGAGCACATCCACGCCTCTTCTGGATGGCCAAAGATCTTGGCTTCCGAGTTCACGCAACTAATCGCCAATTCACCATGCTGCCCAAGGCGATGACGCCACGGCTCTTCGACCAGGTAAAGAACGAGCTGCAGCTGACCGACCTGACCGCCCTCTACCCAGACCGGCCCTTGCCTACAATCCAGGAGTTCTTCCAACGCACACTCCCGAAGGTGGCGACCGACGCCGCAAACCGATGGGCGCTGACCGCCCCCGTCGTCGCAACGTACGCAGACGAGCTCCGACTAGCCGACGTCACACCCGCGGAACGTTACGACCTGGTGCGCGACCTACGCCGAGACCTGACCGACGAGCTGACGGACCGAGGCGCCCTAGCCCCAGGCGAAGAACTTGCCTCTTGGTCGCTGCCTGAACTGGATGAGTAACGGGACCCATCCGGGGTCGGCGTGCCCCCCTGGTAGAGCGGGGCGACCTCTCCTGGCGAGGGGCTGCGCGTCCGCACCGACAGGTACTACCGCCACAGGGCCAGCGCGACGCGTACCAGGCTCTGATCATCCCCACGCGAAGGGCGTTCAGTCCCCGCAGGGGGAGAAGCAGTGCCCTATCAGCTGTCGGACCTTTTCCTCTGAAGGCGACCCCTGAGCCGAAAGGCGGTAACTCCCGACAGGATTCCCACTGCGATAAGAACAATCCCTGCGTACCTCGCACCGCTTTCACTCACCAAAATCAAGGCAATGCCGGAAAGGATGGTTCCCACACACATCACCCATCGCATACGATCAAAACCGCTCATGTACTATTGTATCTGTCCGGAGAAACAAGAACTGTGCCAGGTGGGTCGTCTGTACCCTCGGCCCATGGTCAAGGTCACGCCCCGTAGCTTGGCCGACTGGACCCGGACGCCGGCGACGTCCGTACCTGGCTCGACAGGTGGGCTGCCGCCGGCTGGGCGCCAGAATATGGGTGGGGCGGCAGCGAGACCGTCGTCAACGGCCGGTCCATCACTCGGTGGGCGATGATCGCCGCCCCCCAGGTCGAGCCTAAGCACGTTGACCGCTGACTTCTGGGCCGGCGCCATGGCCGGATTCGGCGCGTGCCTGGTGCTCTGGTGGGTCGTCGACCGGCGACGCTGAGACGCCGCCGGGCTAAACCGCGGGGACTTGGGGCGATCTGACCAACCGGAGCGACTGCTCGCGACGGAGACACCCTTTCGTCAGGTACAGCTGCATCAACCCCTCATCCGCGGCCGTCCCGTAGAGCCACATGCCGCGCCGGTCGACACTGCTCAGCACGGCCTCCAGCAGCGGTCCACCGACACCTTCGCCCTGCGGCTCGGCCACCCAGTTGCCGGCAAATCGCCGGTCCGGGCGCAGGATCGGCCACCTGGGCCAAAGCATGACCATGGACCTCTTGCCGGGGGCGGGTGAGTAGTACCAGGCCTCGCTGGTGACGACGGAGAGGGTGACCCCGAGCACTCCCCCGGCGCCGATGATGGCGAAAGGCAACAGCAAGCAGGCGACGAGGGCGAGGGGCTTGCCCCAGAAGGCGTAGAGCGCGAACGCCCAAAGGGCCAAGCTGAGGACGGCATAGAGAGCGACGGATTTGCGGTGGTGCAAGAGCTGACGGGTGAGCCCTCGACGAAGGGCGAACCGGAACACGGCGAGACGAAGTGCGGCGGTGGTGGCTCGCCGGGGAGTTGGGCAGGCTGTCATCCCCGCTCCCTGTCCATAGCCTCGTCGGTGTGGTCTTGAACGAGCGGGTCGGTGTCGCGGTAGGCCTGCTCGAGGTAGGCCCTCGAGGTCCTTCCTGGCGACCCGCCACTGACCGCGGCCGCCAATCTTGATGCCGCGTAGCGCTCCGCTCCGGACCAGGGCGTAGGCCTGGTAGCCGGTGGTGTTTAGCTCTTCGCTGACCTGGACCAACGTGAGGAATCGAGGCGCTAGGGGTTCCGGCACCGGGGTCCTCCCTTGTCTGTCGCAACCCCGCCCCGACGCAGCGTGGAGCTGGGTCTGCGGAGTGATGTGGTTATTGGCTTTAATTACGTTCAGGCATGCGGTTGGGCAGCCGGCTGGGCGCCTTGGGCAAAGTGCCGCCTGCCCGCTCACGTGCGAGGTCGACGGCGACTCGCATGGCGTCTGCGCACCAGTTCGCCTCCGAGGAGTACCGCCCTGTCACCGTGAGGTCCTGACGGAGGCCCTGGCGAAGGATCTTGACGTCGTGAGGGTCCATCAAGAAGACCCTCTTCACGCCTCGCTTCGTCTGCTTGGGTGGCCGGGCCGCCTCGACCTGGGCGCGCTGCTCGGGAGTCAGGTTTGCGTGTTCCCGGATGGCCGCACCGATCCACCTGGGGAACCCGTCGTAGCGGCCCTGGTGCATCCAGTCGGCCATGTACGCGGCCTTCGCCGCCTCCAGTTCCTCGGGCCGTAGCGAGATCGACAGCGCGAACCGCTCCCCCGCCGCGGTGTTGTGCTGCGGCGGAGCGGTGGGCTGACGGGACTCCCCCTCAGCCGATGCCCGAGCCGTAGGTGCCATAGGTGAAGGAGCGTTCGGCTTCTGCGGTGCCGGCGCTGTGATGGCCTCGCGGTTCCTGTCTCGAAGCGTTGCCCGCTTTGTTGTCATGGTCGGTTTTCCTCTCCGTCTGGGCGTTCTGGGCCGGCGCCCAGGATTGTGCGCATGGCTGCGGCGTAGTCCTGGGTGACGCCGGCCTTGGGGGCGTAGACGCTGACCGGCTTGCCGGCGGTGTAGGCGTCCGCGGCGGCGATGGCCTCGCGAACCGGGGACGTGATCCGGCCCGGATACTGCTCCTCGAGGAGCTCAACGACCTCCCGGTCCAGGCCGCGGCGCGCGTTGTACTTGGTCGGCACGATCCAGCCGACCTCGAGGCCTGGTCGTAGGCGGGGCGAGATCCGCTCGGCGATGACGTCCGTTAGCCGGCTCAGCTGGTCGAAGGCTTCTGTCTTGACCTCGAGCGAGACGACGACCGTCTCGGCGGCGGCGAGTCCTGCGAGGGTGACGAGGCCTAGGGAGGGTGGGGTGTCGATCACGACGTCGTCCCACTCCCCCGCTACGTCGGGGAGATGGTCACGTAAAGAGGTGATGACCTCGGGGCGGTGCTCCAGGTCGGCGAGATGGTGGGTGCCGGCCAGCACCGCCGCCCCAGGTACGGCGGGCGAGGGGAACGCCGCTTGGGTCGCCGTGGACTTACCGAGGAGCACGTCTGATGCCACGTCTCCGACCTCGTCGTCCTCGACGACGCCAAGTCGGGTGGTGAGGTTTCCTTGCTGGTCCAGGTCGACCGCGAGGACCCTGCGCCCACGTCGTGCGAGCTCGGCAACGAGTTCGGCGGCGGTCGTGGTTTTCGTACTGCCGCCCTTCGATAGCGCGACGGTGTAGATGGTCACGGGTGGTCCTCTCCCTTCTTCTCGGTTAGGGTCAATGTACTTTCTGGATCTATTTGGTTGAATGTAGCCACGCGGGTTATGTGGTTCTGTGATGGCGTACGGTGTGCCTACGTTCCGGGGTGGTGCCCGGTCGTGCTGACGGTCGACCCCCGCCCCCTGCTGGTGGCGGGGGTCGGCGCATGTTCAGTGGCTTCTCTCGCTGCTCTACCCTCCCCGCTCCCCCGGCTGTGCGGGTGGTTGAGCGCCGGCCGGGTCGTGCGAGGAACGAGTGCGACCCGGCCGGCCCGGGCGGGGGCTCTGGGCGCCCCCGCCCTTCCCGTCTCTAGGCGGTGGCCAGCACTTCGAGCGTGCGGGCGTCGTAGGCGTCCACCTTGCCGCTGATCATCCGCTCCATGTTCCGGGTCTGGCGGTCGCTCCCCCGGACCTTGCTCTCGTGGTGAAGGTAGGTGTTGGCGGCCGCCACCACCCCGTAGGCGGTGCCCCGCCACGGGCTGACCCGCTGGTCGGTGCTCCACAGGCGGTGCAGCGCGGTCGCCTTCTCCTCCGCGTTGACCCCCACGCGGGCTGAGGCGTTCACGTCATTCTGGCCGGTAAAGGCGTCGACGAACGCCTCCCACCGGGGCTCGCTCACCTGCTCGGCGCACAGCCGCTCGACGGCCTGGCCGAAGGAGTCGGCAACCCCGTGCACGATGTTGAGGGCCTCTCGGACGTCGGACAGTCGCCCGAGGCTATGCCGGGAGTGGCGGACCTTCACGCGGTCGGTGTGCTCCCCCAGCGCTGCGCTCAGGGTGTTGTCGCACACGACGACCTGGGACCCGACCTGGTAGGTCGTGGCGAGGCTCCCGTCCAGGGAGGTGGCGGCGGTGAGGAAGGGGCGGAAGTCGACGCCCTCCGTGGTGCACGTCTCCTCCATCTCGACCTGGACCCAGGCGACGGCCCCACCCTTGAGGAGCCCGGCCGACCCGATCGCCAGCTCGTCGGTGTCGAGGATGCTGCCGACGTTGCTGCTCACCAGCCACTCGCTGTAGTCGTGGATCCGGTAGCCGGTGGAGAACACACCGAGGACAGCCTTGGTGTCGGGGCGGACGATGACCTGGCGGGTGGGGTCGGTGATGGTCTCCACGCCGTCGTCCATGACCACGGTCTGGAGGGGGCAGGTGACCGGCGACCAGGAGAACAGGCGGCGGGTGACGTCCCCGACGGGGACGGCACCGAGGTAGTGGTTGGGCTCGGTCCCCTGGAGGTCGGCCCGGTAGTGCCAGGCGTTGCCGCGCTTGCTAGTGAAGCCGATGAGGGTCTGGGTGTTGAGGTGGGTGAGGGTCTCGCGTGACATGTGGCCTGTCCTTTGGTGGTGGTGGGTTGTTGTGCTGACAGACTCAAGTGTACTTAATTGGTTTATTAGAATCAATAGGTTACCGAGGTTCTTTTGGTTATTTTGGTCTGCGCGATAGGGGCCTCCTGACCCGGCGCCGGCCCTCCTCCTGGGCAGGCTCTTCCCCCTTCCTGGCCGCCTTGGTCTTCCACGGCCCGTCACTGGGTGACGGCACCGCCGAGGCCGGTCACGTCGCGATGCGGGACCCGCCTCGGCGGCTCGTGGGTTCAGGCGGCGGCGGTGCGCTTGGCTCGGCGGGGGAGTCCGGCGGCGCGCTTCTCGACGTCGGCCAGTTCGTAGCCGTTCTCGGCGAGGAACTTGAGCAGCGCGGCGGTGGCGGGCTCGACGTGCCGCCAGGAGTCGCGGCTGGTGCGCTTCTCCATGTCGGCGAGGACGCGGCATACAGCAATGAGCAGGGCGCGACCCTCGGTGGCTTTCTCGATGATGGCCTGAGCGGGCACGCGACCGCCGTAGCCGGGGTGGCTGAGCTTGAACCACTCCGCCGTGAGGGCCGCCCCGCCGACGTCGCCCACTGCCTCGGCGTGCTCAGTGAGCGCACGCGCCAGGAAGGCCGCTGACCCCTTGGGAGCGGTCTTGCGGGCTGCGAACGTGGCGAGCCAGGCCCGCCGAACCGGTTCCGTCGCCTCCCACGCCTTATTCGATTCGACAACGTCTCGGCGCTCGGCGCGAGCCTTCTCGCGCTGCTCGTCGGTCATCTCGTCAAGGCTCGGCGCGCTGGGGGAGGAGCCGTACCGCTGCGCGTGGCCGTGGCCCTTCCAGTCGGTGCAGACGTAGGCGGCGTGGGCGACCGACACGCGGCGGCCGTTGTCGTCCCACTGCCATGAGGGCTTGACGTGCGCGGCGTGCCCGGGGCACGGCCGGTGCTGCTCGGGGGTGACTGGCTCGCGACTCTCACCGTCCTGCGCGCGAAGCTCCGTGAGCGCGGCGGCCTTCTTGTGGGTCCCATAGGGGTCCCAGGCCTCGATGACCGTGGTTCCATCGGCCTTGAGCGCTTCCTGGGCCTCGTCGACGCGGGCTTGCCGGTCGCGGTCGTCGCGCAGCCGCTGGGCGACGTGCTCGAACTGCCCTTCCTTCGCTGCGACCGTCAGGCCTTTGACGGCCTCAGTGTCGGTTTGGAACTCGGCGATGGTGGCGGCCTGGTCGAGGGTGAGGAAATCGAACCGGTCGGCGGCCTTGCTGGCCATGGGGGAGGCGGCCACCACGAGGGCGGTCTCGACGTCGGCCTTCCGGGTCGCGGTCTGATTAGCGATCTGGGCGGCGGTCATGCCCAGCCCGGCCAGCGTCGCCAGGGCGGCAACACACGCTCGCTCACGTTGATACCCGCACGGTGGTCGTTCTCGGCCAGCTGGTCGATGATGCGGTCCGCGTCGGCGGTGGTCTCAACGACGTACGCGGGGATCGTGGCCCGGCTGGTCTGCACCGCCGCGAGGGTGCGGCGCTGCCCATAGCGCAGGAGGTAGCGGCCGTCCTCGTCCTGGGTGACCACGACCGGCTCGAGGACGCCCCGCTCGCGGATGCTCGCGACGAAGTCCTTGTCGAGCCGCGCGTCGAGGCGGACGTTGGTGCCGATGACGACCGACGCCGGGTCGATCTGTGCGATGTGGGGAGTGCTGCTCTCGCTCATGTTGTTGTGCCCTTCACTGATCTGTGTTGTCGTGCTGACAAGACCAGCGTACTTTATTGGTTTATTAGGGTCAATGGCTTTAGTGGTCTTTTGGGTTCTTTCTCGACCCTGGCTTGATCCCGGCCTACTGCGTTTCTGGGGGGGACCTTGGGTACGTCCGGGTTCCCTCGCCCCCTTCTTCAGCCCGTCGGTGGCGCAGAAGCGGGACCGTTGCGCCGAGTGTGATGACTAAGCCCTAAAAGGGGGGATCACTGTCGTCGACCAGGGGGGAGGTCGCGGGCTCTGTTGATGGCCAGGCGCCCGGCCGGCACTCGGTGCACCGTGTGACGACGGCCTGGGGGTCGTGAGGGGTGTTTCCGATGGTGAGCCAGCCGTGGTCGCACTGAGGTCGGTCGCACCGGAGGTCTTCGGGGGAGAGGTGTGGGAGGCGGGGATGGTGCTCGCGTTCGTCGAGCTGACGTAGCCAGTAGGCCAGAACGACCGCCGGCGTCGTTCGGATGAGCTCGGGCTGGATCGCGGTCACGATGCCCGCCCGCTCTCGTGCATCGGCGATGGCGAGGGTGACGTCGTCGGCGGTCCAGGCCGGCACGGCGGTGGCAAACCGGTTGAGGGCGGGGCTGAGCCGTCGGACCTGTTCGTCACGAAGCCACGGCAATCGGCCTCTTATCTGTTTCGCTAAGCGCGTCCCGGGCGATGCCGAGCCTCGGTGGCCTCGCTTTGTGGGCGGCGCCGGCGGAGCCGGCTCCTTGTCGGCGGTTCCGCCGCGAAGGTGAGTTGGCTGGTAGGTGAGATTCCTACGGGAAGTACCTGGGGTACTACCAGGGGTGAAATGAGTAGGGCAATCAAGGTAGGTCCGGGGCGTGGTGAGGGCGACCTCTGTGGATAACCCGCGCTGTCGGGAGCCCCGGCCGCGCCGCCGAATCCCGCGCCGCCAGATGACAAGCTTCTCGGCGAGGGTGAGCATGCGACCCATGGAGACGACGACCTCGAGCCCGACGGCCCGCAGGTACGCGTTGTAAGTCTGCACAGTCCGCTCGGTGAGGCCGAGCACGGATGCGAGGGTGTCCGGTCGGACTATGCACCGTCGGCCGGTCCGGGCGGCGGCGTAGCCGCTCTTGACACGGACGAAGCGGGCCAGGGTGTGCGGGTTGATGTGGAACCGACGTGCCTCCTTGGGGTGCATGGCGAAGACGGCAGGCACGACCCACGTGTACCAGTGGGAGCGGGACGTCCAGCTGACGACGCCGCGGTAAGCGCCAGGCTTCGTCGGCTCGTGGTGGCCCAGGTCCCGGCGTCCAGCGCCGCGGTCCTCCTGGTGGTAGCGGGGGAGGACCTGCCGGGCGCGCAGGCAGGCGACTTCAACGCCCGGGCGGTCCTCTGGCGCGCAGGATCGGTGCCGACGTAGGCGGACAAGTTCCGGAGCGCGCGTGGTCGCCACGCCGCTGGCATCGGTTGACCGATCGCCGACTCGGCGGTCTATAGTGGGCAGCACAAAGCCGCCTCCTCACTTGGTCGTGATTGGGGCTTGTACAGAGGCCGAGCTGGTAACTCGGGCCCTCAACTTCTCGACTAAGGCCCCCGCTCTAACGGGGGCCTTCGTCATGTCCGGGGATCCCCGGAGGCTTGTTAGCCGGTCAGAGGCAGCTCCTCAGTCTGGACCGTGTTGGCCGGCGCGAGCTCTATGTGGCCGTACTGCCGCGCGACCGCAGCCGCCACCAGGTCACCGACGGGTATGTGCCGACGCTGGGACTCCTCACGCAAGAGCGCGGACAGGTCTCGGTGGAGTCGCGTGGGTGTGTAGACCCGGTCTCCCTTATGCATCTGCGGCACAGTGGGCATCCTGGCAGCCTGAACCTGGTTCTGGCCTGCATGTGCGGGGTCCCGGGCGTGTTGCGGCTGGGACGGGTGTGACGCGGTGGGACTGGAGAATGTGAGGAGGAGTTCGCACCAGATCGTGTTGTACCAGTGGGCGCGCGTGCTCAGCGGCCACGTGGTGTCTATGCAGGGGTCGCTGTTTGCAGACTGACGAGCTTCAGGCCAGCGGAGGGTAGACGACGCCGGCGGCCAGGGCGCCGACTAGGAACCCGGCAACGGTTTGACCAACAGTGTGCCTTCCGGCACGCAAGCGGGCCCAGCCGATGATCGCCAGGACCGGCAGCAGGACGACGGCCGACAGCCATCCCAGGACCAGGCCCAAGATCACGGCGACTCCTCCTGCGACTGCAAGGTGGAAGGAGGCCTTGTACCAATGGGAGACCGTCGTCATGGCCGCTAGACCGGCGAGCATGGCGGCCACCAGGGCGACTACCGAACGGGGCGCACCCAGCCAAGCGAGCAGGCTGAGACCGATGACAACGGACGCTAGTGCGGCGAGTAGGGGCCACCGACGCTGCTCCCGGATCACGACGTGACGGTCGAGTACGTGACCCTTTCCAATCAGCAACATGAGGACGAAATACGGCACACCAACGCAGAACAACGCAGCCATTACCGACCACGCGGCCGCCCACCACAGGGATGCCGAGAATTTAGCCGCCACCACTGCTAGAACCGCGATGACCAACAGTGCCGGGTCGGTCGCCGTCGCTACTGCGTCGGCGACTCTCGACTGGCGGGCGTTAGCGAGCCGGACTGCGTCTGGGTGCGTCTCCCATCCCATGACACGAAGAGTAGGTGACCCGGCTCAGAGCGCACGTGTTGGTGCGTCCTTCGTTCCCCGCGGGCAGGTCGTCCATGGGTCGCGACTTGATTGCCTTGCTGCGCCGTACTGGGGCACGTCAGGCCACGCGCGATCGCCCGTCAGTGCGGCCGTGGTTGAAAGCCCCAGCCAACACGAGTAGGGCTCTGAGGTCTTCGTCTCGGCCGGCGGCTTGTGGCAGTGCTGCGGTGGCTGTCGCTGGACCTGTCTCATGGCGGCGCAGGGCGGCGCCTAGTAGCTCGGGCCCGGCCACTGCTTCGGCGGGAACAGTCTCGCGACGAAGGGCATCGTGAATCTCTGTGATGACGCGCTGCTCGCGGATTCGAAGGCGGTCGCGCATCTGGACACGAGTCGCGGCCACGGGCAGATGTACCTCTGGATGTCGGGTAGTCAACTCCCGCCACAGTGGTCGCAAGGCGATCCACCGTCTGCGCAGTGAGAGGACTTCGGCACACCAGGGGACGGTGAGAAGCGCCAGTACGCCGAGGGCGAGCAGCATCAGCGGCCAAGGCAGGATCGCGCTTCCGATGCGGCCGATGCTGCCGTCAAGAGCGGGGTCAAAGACGGGGAGCGCAGCGTTGACGCCGAACAGGACCATCACCGGCAGGCCGGATAGGCAGGCGACACCGATCAGCACGAGACTCAGTGCCCGAGCGGGTGCGGCGGAGCGTGCGCTCCACGTCTCGGTTGCGCAGAACCGGATGATGTTGAGGAGGCTGATGGTCATGTACGCGTAGAAAAGGACGTGGTAGGCCGCTACGGAGAGGTGGACGGACTCGACAGCCAGGTCGACGTACTCGACCTGGTGGATGGGTGCGGCGAGCCAGGTGGCGATCATCAGCAGTCCCGCCACGAGGCCGACCACCAGGTGAAACCTGACTATCCGGGCCCGCGGCCGGTCATGTTGGAGGGTCTCGAGGTAAACCCCAACCGAGGCAGCGCCGAGGGCGAACACGACGTGTGTGATGAGGCCGCCGATGTTCGGCTGGCCTAGTAGCCGGCCGACCTCCGCCCGATAGAAGTGCACAGTGGCGGCCAGCGGGACGCTGACCATGGCGGCCGTGAAAGTCGTTCGCCACAGCGCTGGTGGGGACCGGAAGGTCACCCATACTCGGTATGTCGCGGCCGACCAGAGCAACACCAGCGCGAACGTCTGGATCATCGCATCCGGTCGTAGATCCGGTCACGAGGCGCACGGGCCTCGCTCTCCCGCCGGGCTAGCTCGGCGGCCAAGCGCGTGCCTAGGTTTTCCGCGTCGGCCTCGGTGCTCGAGGCGTAGCCGTGGCGACGCAGAAACCTGGCCGCGACATCTGGGTCCAGGGTCGGTGCGGCCGCGACAGCCAGAGCCTCCAAGCCTTCAGGTCCTGGTTGGGGTGCGTGCCCAAGGAGCATGTGCGCCATCTCATGGCAAACGATGGCCGCCTTACGCGCGGGAGCCGCATCCTCCGGGAAGGCTATGTAGTCGTTGTGTTCCGTAGCGATCCACAGCCCTGAGGGATCGTCCGCGTCACGGGGAACCGGGAGCAGCATGATGGGTCGGCCTCGCGATTGGGCCAGGGCTTCTAAGAAGCCAGTCAGGTCGCCCGACCTCGGGATAAATCGTTGAGCGGCCAGCGCACTACGGCGGAGGCTCCCCGTTCTCATCCAGCCCCTCCATCTGTCGAATTTGGTCCAAGATCGCGCCCAGGTGCTCCATGTTCCGTGGGCTTACCCCGTGTGCTCGCGTCAGAAGCGACTTGACCCCAGAGTCCTGCAACGCAGCCAGGGTAGACAACTCCGCCGTGACACGAGCTTCGACTTCAGCGTCCGAGAAGTACGCAAGGGGTACGCCGAACAGGCGGGCGATGCCTTCGAGGAGCCGGAAGGATGGGTTGTCCCGCTTCTGGGTTCTCAGGTGCCAGAGGTGCTGGGCGGAAACCGTCACTCCCAGCTCAGCTAGGGCGTTGGCGGCGGCCTCGTTGGTGTAGAGGCCGCCCTCCGGACGAGGGATGGTCTCGAAGAGTCGGTTGAGTTTGGCCGCCAGATCGGGGACGCCATCACCCGCCACGTGGCCTCCTCATCCGCACCGCTCCGGTTACCGACGCAAAGCATTCCATGTGCACGGCATGGTGTCTCCGAAGCTGCGGCGAGGCGCAGTTGACGCTGACTAGCCTGTGGTTTATCTTCAAGCATGCACAAATCAACTGTGGTTGATGCACCCGTCGACGACGGGTGTCCGCCGGAGTGACACGCGCCGCTGTGACGATGCTTGATGACGCTGAGGACATCGGTCGAGTGCCGGTGTACCCCGTCGTGCGCCTCGAGCTTCGAGGCGACGACGGTGAGACCCGATCCGGTTTCCTCAAC
>JAABUS010007654.1_pt1 | contig 12248 bp, 12 predicted proteins | sample 5560161 | NCBI WGS metagenome assembly JAABUS01 (sample SAMN10711885, study PRJNA513376) | rock metagenome | isolation source: Antarctica rocks | place: Antarctica: Victoria Land, Trio Nunatak nord | collected 2016-01-04 | reverse complement strand
CTCGCCTCCGCCGGGCTCCTGAGCCTGACCGGTTGCGACCCCCGGACCTTGATCTATTTCCTCCAGCCGTTCGAGCCCACGATCTCGGCGCCCGGGCCCGCCCTGAAGGGGAAGAAGGTCGTCGTGCTGACCCACGCCGCCTCGGGTGCCGTCACCGAATTCCAGGCCGTCGACCGCGAACTGGCCAAGGAAGTGGTCTCGCTCTTCCGCAAGAACGTCAAGAAGATCGTGGTGGTCGACCCCGACAAGGTCGCGGCCTGGGCCGACGAACACCCGACCTGGACCGACCCGTCGGAGGTGGCCAAGGCCTTCGAGGCGGATATCGTGGTCTTCCTGGAGATCGAAGCGTTCCGGGTCCAGAGCTCCAGCAGCCCCGGCATGCTCGAGGGCAATTCCCGGGTGCACATCCAGGCCTTCGAGCTCGGCCACCCCAAGAATAGCCGGGGCAAGCCCGACACCGACCAGCCCAAGGAATCGCACAGCGTCTACGACGATTACCGCGACACCACGTTCCCCATCCGCGGGCCCATCCCCGTCGAGACGGGCGTCAGCCCCGCCGCCTTCAAGAGCAAGTTTCTCCACATCGTCGCGAACGAAATCTCGTGGCACTTCGTCCCGCACTCCCCCGAGGACGACATCCAGGACGTGAAGTTCGATGCCCGGAAGTAGATGTCGAACTAGCGACCCGCAATCCGTGGCCGGCCGGGCGGGGAAGCGACCGCCTCTTCGCCCGGCCGGCCGCGGAACGCGAATCGCCGAGATGGTTCTCGGGGGGAGTCATGGACATTTCGCTCGATGAACTCCTGGTGGCGGCGCGGGAGGCGGCCCGGGGGGCGTATTGCCCCTATTCGCGGTTCCGGGTCGGGGCGGCGGTCTGGGCGGGCGGGCGGATTTTCGCAGGCGCGAACGTGGAAAACGCCTCCTATGGCCTGACGATATGCGCCGGGGCGACCCGGATCGAAGCCGTCGCCATCGCGTGTGCCGACGTCCCCGAAGCGACGGACCGCTCCCTCTCGATGCCCTGCGGCGCCTGTCGGCAGGTCCTGGCCGAGTTCGCCGAGCCCGAGGCCCCGATCGTCATCGACCGCGTCGGCACGTTCACGCTGGACGAGCTCCTGCCCTGGGCCTTCCGCCTCCGTTGACCCTTTCACGAGACCCAGTTACCCCCGATCTCCTCTGCGCGTGAGGGGTTGCAAGCCCTCACGGTGTGATCGAGCCCGGCCTTCCAATCGGTTGACTCGTCCCGAGACCGGACTATAATCGACAACGACTTGAGGCTCGTTTCCGGAAAAGGAGCGAGCCTCTGGCACAGATTCAGCGTTTACTCTCTTGTGAAACGCGTCGTCTCCTCCGGAGACGGGCGGTTTGCAACCTCGGTGGCGGGAGGCCCAGGGGATGGCTTGGGCCTCATGCAGGGATTCGCAAAGGTGCTCAATGGGTCGGCCACCACGTCCGAACCCCTAGCCACTCACCCCAATTCAGGAGTTCGCATCGATGCGCAAGCTGTTTCTGAGTCTGGCTGCCCTGGCCCTCGTCGCCAGCCCCGCCTTCGCCGGCCAGTTCAACAAGAAGATCAATGTCGGCGAGAAGGCCCCCTCCTTCTCGGGCATCCCCGCCGTCATGGGCGCGAAAGAGGCCACGCTCAGCCTCGAAGACACCAAGGAAGACGTCGTCGTTCTGGTCTTCCTCGCCAACCACTGCCCCGTGGTCACGGCCTATGAAGACCGGATCATCGACCTGGTCAATGACTTGAAGGGCAAGAATGTCAAGGTCGTCGGCGTCAGCGTGAATCGCATGGATTCCGACCGCCTGCCGGCCATCAAAGAGCGAGTCAAGGACAAGGGCTACAACTACATCTATGGCTATGACGAGAGCCAGAAGATCGGCAAGGCCTACGGCGCCTCGGTGACCCCGGAATTCTTCGTCCTCGACAAGAGCCGGGTCATCCGCTACACCGGTGCCCTTGACGACAACCAGGATGAGAGCAAGGTCACAAAGACCTATGTCAAGGATGCCGTCAACGCCGTCCTCGCCGGCGAGACGGTCGAAGTGACCGAGACCCGTCCCAAGGGCTGCGGCATCCGGCTCGAGAAAGAGTAAGTCCCACAGTTGTCGCGATCATTGCCCTTGAGGGCGAATAAAAACCTCCCCACGCCGCCGGCCCATCTCGCCGGCGGCGTCTCCATTCCGACCTCCCCCAACACGACCCATTTCCCCGCCTCCGGCGGAACGCCGATTTCCGTATTGCCGTCGAATTTGACGGGTTGGCCTCGGTGACTGCCCGTCCCTCGCTCGCACCCTGACCCGGGAAGGAAGACTACCTTGTCCTCTCACCGCGCCCGATATTGCCCGCTCGTCCTCACCCTGGCTCTCTTCGGTCTCGGCGGGCCATTGCGAGGCGACGACGCGCCGCGCACAGGACCGGCCGCGACCCCGAAGACCTCGACGGTCGACCTGCCGACGCATGCCCCCTCGCCCCTCGCCGCCACGGCCGAACCCGCGCGGGAGGGAGGTGTGGAGCTCGTCTCGGTCACTTTCGATGGAATGCTGGCCCGCATCGCCGCGAACAAGACGGCCAAGCTGACCCTCGTCGACGCATGGGCCACCTGGTGCGTACCTTGCAAGGAGAATTTCCCCCACGTCGTCGAGATGCACCAGAAGTATGCCCGCAAGGGCCTGGCCGTGGTCTCGCTGTCGCTCGACGACCGAGCCAAGCCCAAACAAGTCAACGAGGCCAGGGAGTTCCTCAAGGAGAAGAAGGCCGTTTTCACCAACTTCCTGCTCGACGAAGAATTCGGGGACGGATTCGACAAGCTGAACGTGAACGCCATCCCCGCCGTATTCCTTTTCGGGCCCGATGGGAAGGAAGTGAAGCGGTTCACGCTGGACGACACCGAGAATCAGTTCACGTACGAAGAGGTCGAGAAAGTCGTCGCGGCCCTGCTCGACGGCAAACCGATCCCGAAGTCTCCCCCGGCCGGTGCTCCAAAGGCCCAGGACGCGAAGCCATCCGAGAAATGAGCCGAGGGCCCATTCGACTCGGCGCCCTGCTTTTGATAGAATCGTGCCATCGGGCGCCCTGTCCTTCGTTGAGTCCATCCCTCCGAACACCTGTTTCTCCCGGCCACGGGCCGGGTGCGGATTGAAACATGAAAGACGGCATCCACCCCAAGTATCAAGACGCGACCGTGGCCTGCGGTTGCGGCAACCACTTCGACACGCGCAGCACGAAGCCCAAGATCACCGTGGAAGTGTGCTCGAAGTGCCATCCGTTCTACACCGGGTCGGTCAAGTTCGTCGACGCGGCCGGACGGGTCGATAAATTCATGAAGAAGTTCCAGGGGACTTACGGCAAGGACAAGGTCAAGGCGGCGCCGAAGGAGGCGCCGACCAAAGCTTAAAGGAGTTTCGCCACAATAACCTTTCCAGTCACCGGCGGAAGTTGGCTAGTTTTGAGCCTCCGCCTTCAGAAAATCGGAGAGGTTATTGTGGCGAGACTCCTATTATTAGGTCTCATCCACGAGTCTGATGGGCGGCCCGCCGAGGGGGTGCATTGCGCCTCCCCGCCGGGCCGCCGGCCATTCGAGGCGGTCCGAAGGGTCGTCTGACACTCCGACGCTCCTCCTACGGGAGAAACAGCCGCGAGCCCGCGGTCGCGGATCTCGCGGATTTCTATTCGAAACGGCCAACGAATCCAGGATCTAAAGGATCATCTCATGTTCGGACGGCCACGAGCGGTCTGGGTCGTCGCCGCGTTGGTGTTGGCGTCGAGCCTCGGCGGATGTGGGGCGAAACAGCCCGGCGCCTCGGGCGGCATCGCGACACCGCCACGTGGCCAGCCGACCGCGACGAAGAGAATCGGTCCCCCGCTGTCGGACGAGGAATGCCGGACGTTCGCGGCCTCGTTCGAGAAGGCTGTCCTCTCCAATGACCTCGTGGCGCTGAGCGACATGTTCGATTGGGACGCCTTCCTCGCCACGGCCACTGCCGGCATCGAGGTGTCCGAGCGGTTCAAGCAAGACTTCGCGACGGGGTTCAAGCACGCCCAGACGCAGAAGGGAGCGGTCTTTCAGCAGGTCATCGAGGCCGTCACCAACGGCGGGACCTTCAAATTCCTCCGGGTCCATACCATCAAGCCGCACAAACGAGCGATGTTTCGGATGACTTTGCCCGGTGCCGGCTTCAACTACCACGATTGGGTGCTCGCCCGCAGACCGGATGGTCGCATTCGCGGCGTCGACGTGTACGTTTTCCTCTCTGCCGAGCTGATGTCGAAGACGATCCGCCGGGCGTACTTGCCGTTGGCTGCCCATGAGTCGCGGGGGATTGTGGCCAAGCTGACGGGTCAGGAACAGGAATTTGTGAAGCACCTGCCCCAACTCATGGCGATGTCCGATCATCTCAAGGAGGGCCGATTTCGGGAAGTGCTGGACACGTATCGACAGCTCCCGCACGGCCTGAAGATCGATAAGAACTTCCTCTTGGTCCGCTTCCAGGCTGCGCCGAACCTGGGTGACGAAGAGTACACTGCGGTGATCGAGGACTTTCGCAAGTACCACCCCGACGATCCATGCCTCGACATCCTCTCCATCGACACCTCGATCCTCAAGAAGGATTACGCGAAGGCGCTGGCGAGCATCGATCGCCTGGATAAGGCCGTCGGCGGAGACCCTTATCTGGACACCCGCCGTGCCGACGTCTACCTGGAGGACCAGAAGCCGGACGCCGCCAAACAAGCGGCCCGGAGGGCGATCGAGCGCGAGCCGAACCTGATCGACGCCTATTGGTCGCTGGTGGCGATCTCGCTTAAGGAGCGGGAGTTCGCCGAGACGCTCGAGCTCTTGAACATCCTCGGAGAGAAGTTCGACATTGTGATCGAGGACCTGGACACGATCCCGGATTATGCCGGATTCGTCGAGTCGCCGCATTACCAGCAATGGCTGAAGGCGCGATCGAAGGAATGAGAGCAAGGAGTCACTCTCGAAGGGGCGGGGCGTGTTCGACAAGTTGCAGGCCGATTACCAGCGGTTCCTCGAACTCGACGCCGCGTTGCTCGACCCGGCGATCGCCTCGGACAGCGCCCGCGTCACGGCGCTCGCCAAGGAGCGGGGCTCGCTGGCCAAGGTCGCCTTGCCGTACGGGCGCTACCTCGAGCTGGGGCGGCAGATCGCCGAGGCGGCGGCGATGTGTGCGGCCGAGACCGACTTCGAGATGAGGACGTACGCCGAGGCCGAACTGGCTTCGCTCCAGGCGCGTCACGACGAGCTGGGAGAGACGCTGCGGGACCTCCTGTACGATCAGAAGGCCGGGACCGATCGCGCCGGCCTGATCATCGAAATCCGGGCGGGGATCGGAGGCGACGAGGCGGCCTTGTTTGCCCGCGACCTGCTGGAGATGTACCACCGCTACGCCGATCAGATGCGCTGGAAGTTCGAGCCGCTGGAGCTCGTCCCGACGGAGCTGGGGGGCCTGCGTGAGGTCTCGTTCGGGATCAGCGGCGAGGGGGCGTTCCGGCACCTCCAGTTCGAGAGCGGCGGCCATCGGGTCCAGCGGGTCCCGGCCACCGAGACCCAGGGGAGGATCCACACCTCGGCCGCCACGGTCGCCGTCCTCCCCGAGCCCGAGGAGGTCGACATCGTCATCCGGCCCGAGGACCTGCAGACCGACGTGATGCGCTCGGGGGGGCCGGGGGGCCAGCACCAGAATAAGACCGAGAGCGGCGTCCGGATCACGCACCTTCCCAGCGGCATCGTCGTCAATTGCCGCGACGAACGGAGCCAGCACAAGAACCGGACCAAGGCGATGCGCATTCTCCGGAGCCGGCTGTTCGACCAGCGGGAGGAGAAAGCCCGCTCCGAACGCGCCGAGGCCAGGCGGACCTTGATCGGCTCGGGGGACCGCTCGCAGCGGATCCGGACCTACAGCTTCCCGCAGAACCGGGTGACCGACCACCGGATCGGCCTGACCCTCTACCAGCTCGACCGGGTGATGCTGGGCGATCTGGACGAACTAACAACGGCGCTGATCCACCACGACCGCCGCGAGCAACTTGGCGAGGTTTAACGCGTCATGCCCCGAGACCTCGACGCCCACCGGTCCCGCCCCCGGGTCGACGGCCAGTCGCCCACGCCTCCCGTCGACCCGCCCGACCCGGACGCCCGCTGGACGGTCGGCCGCCTGTTGGTCTGGACCTCCGAGTACCTCAAGCGTCGAGGGGCCGAGAGCCCCCGGCTCGATGCCGAGGTCCTGCTGGCTCGGGTGCTCGAATGGGAACGGATGCGCCTCTACACCCACTACGAGCACGAGGTGGACGAAGGGGCGCGGGGGGCCTTCCGCGAGCTGGTCCGCCGCCGCGCCGAGGGGACGCCCGTGGCCTATCTGGTCGGGCGGAAGGAGTTCTATTCGCTCCCCCTAACGGTCTCGCCCGCCGTGCTGATCCCCCGCCCCGACTCCGAATTCGTGGTGGTCGAGTTCCTCGCCGTGGCCAAGACCCTGGCCTCCCCGCGCGTCGTCGACGTCGGGACCGGCTCGGGCTGCCTCGCCCTGGCCTGCGCCCGGCACCACACCTCGGCGCGGTTTGTGGCGATCGACATCAGCCCAGAGGCACTCGCCGTCGCCGAGGCCAACGCACGCGCCCTGGGCCTGCTCGACCGCGTCGATTTCCGCGTGGGGGATCTGCTCAATGGCCTCGCGGACAAAGGCCCGTTCGACGTGATCCTCTCCAACCCCCCCTACATCTCGACATCGGACGTCGCGAACCTCGAACCCGGGGTCCGGCTCTTCGAACCGCATCGGGCACTCGACGGTGGCGAGGACGGCCTCCGGGTAGTCGCCCCCCTGATCGAACAAGCCGTGCCGCTCCTGAAACCGGGCGGCCACCTGATCCTGGAGATCGGCTTCGAACAGGAAGGCCCCGTCCGCGACCTGATCGCCGCGCAGTCCGGACTCCGGTTGGCGCCGACGGTCCGCGACCATGCCAACCATCCCCGAGTCATCCGCGCCACCCGGCTGCCCTGATCCCTCCCGGTCGACCCGATTAACCATTCACGCGATGGCGTCGCGGAGCGCCTCTGGGAGGGTGGCCATCGCCGGCCAGCGGTCTTCCTTGCGGCGTTCGAGCGTCTTGCGCAAGACTTCGGCGAGCTTCGGGGGGAGCAGGCGGGCGGCCAACGCGGGGTCGAAAATCTCCTGGTTGAGGCGCTGGAGCATCATCCCCATCGCGTTCTCCGCATCGTACACCATCTTGCCGGTGAGGAACTCGTAAGCCATGGCGCCGAAGGAGAAAACGTCGATCCTTTCGTCGATCGTCGACCGTCGGATCAGCTCGGGTGCCATGTACTGCAGGGTTCCTGTCCGGTTGCCCGGACGCTGGAATTTGGGGGTGTTGGGGATCGCCAGGCCGAAGTCGATGAGCTTGACATGGTTCTCGCGGTCGACCAGGAAGTTTTTCGGCCCGATGTCGTGGTGGATGAACGTCTTGGCATGGACCGCCGCCAGCCCATCGGCGGCCTGCGCCAGGACTTCGATCTTGGCCGGCAGTTCGAGCCCTCCCGTCTCCCGGAGGAACTTCAGGCTGACGCCCTCGATAAACTCCATGACCACGAAATGCTCGCCACGGGTCGTCTCCCCATAGTCGAAGACTTTCACGACATGCGGGTGGAGGATCTGCGAGGCGATCTCACCCTCCTGGGGCCTCACTTCGCTCCCCGTGCGCGCCGCGGCCGCGGCATTCTTCTCGCGGATCTGGATCTTCAGGCAGACCGTACGCCCCGACTGCGCGTCGGTGGCACGCGAGACTCGGGACATGGTGCCCTGCGCGGTCTCCGACTGGATCGAGAATCGCCGTTGGATGTTGACCCGCGCCTGACGAGGTTTCGCCGACTTGGAATCTTTCTTCCCCCCGAACATGCCCTTGAGTTTGCCGAGCATAAGATCAGGCCCCCCGCTGCCCCCTCGAGATCATCAACTTCCTATTATCCACCCCTCTGCCGCCAGCCGCAATCCCCGTCGCGTCATCGCAACGCCCAAGCCGGTTTGAGGAACGGGTTCCTGCTTAAAAAAGAAGAGTGTTGTGGGGAGGCGGGGGTCTTCGTTAGAGTTTCACACGGGGGATGCTCATCATCCCTCCTTCGCGGTCACGGGCGGGTAGCAATCCTTCTTACCCCTGAAATGACTCGCCATGACCCATTGATCGCAAACGGGACCGGATTCGAGCCGCACGTCCGACTCGATTCCCGACTCACCGGGCAGGGCCGCCCGGCCTGGACATCCTCATCTCTATCTCTCGAAAGGACCCACGATGCGCAACGATCTCAGTTCCATGCCCAAGATCGACGATGCTGTCCCATTCATCATCGCCCACAATGCTCTCGTCCCCGAACTCCTCGACGCCAACATCGACAAGCTGCTCCAGCAGGTGAAAGACCTGATCCTGGTGGTGGCCGACCTGCAGAAGCGGGTGGAACGCCTGGAAGCACCCGAGTAAGCCCTCGAAGTTATCCGAAATCGTGACCGGGGGAGCGAGGGTCACTTCGCTCCCCCGCCCTCCGATCGGCGCGCACCCGGGGCGAACCTCGGAGACGAACGGGCACGGGGATCGTGGCGGCAGGCCGCGGGACCGCGACGCCGCCCACCTCTCCCGGAAGCCCGAAGCTCGACCGCGACTGCAATCAGGGCTCGGCGGTCACGCCGTTCTTGAGGACGCCGATCCCCTCGATCTCGACCTCGACGACGTCTCCCGGCTTGAGGGCGGTCGTCAGGCCGGGGGTGCCGGTGTAGATCAGGTCGCCCGGCTCAAGCGTCACGGCCTGGCTGATCCAGCTGACGATCGCCGCCACGCCGTGGAGGAGGTCCTTCGTGCTCTCCTTCTGCTTGACCTGGCCGTTGACGCGCAGCTCGAGATTCAGGTCCTCATAGTCGAGGCCCGAGACGAGGAAGGGTCCGCACGGCCCGAAGGTGTCGGCCCCCTTCGCGCGCCACCACTGGAGATCGCCCTTCTGCCAGTCGCGCGCGCTGACGTCGTTGCCGCAGGTAACCCCGAAGACGTACCCCTTCGCCTCGCCAGGCGCGACGTGCTTGGCCCGCTTGCCGATGACGACGACGAGCTCCCCCTCGTAATGAACGTTATTCGTCCCCTTGGGAAGGACGATGTCGGCCCCCTGGGGTATCAGGCTCGACGGCGCCTTGTAGAAAATCTCGGGGACCTCGGGCGCCGGCCTGTCGCGCAGGTGGCTCCGATAGTTGAGGCCGACGGCCAGGACCTTGGAAGGGGTCGTCGGGACCAGCAGCGTCACATCGGCCAGCGCATGCGTCGTCTCCGTCGGCCGCCGGGCGCCGAAGAGGCCCCCCTCCATCTGGCGGATCCGGTCCCCTTCGACGACCCCGTAGGCGATCGTCTCGCCGGCCTGGAATCTCGCGTATCTGGTCACTTTCGACTCCCCCGGTTTCTCCGCCATCGAGACCTGAGCACCCCCCAGGGCGATCAGCGCCGCCAGGGCCACGGAACCAGACCGAATGTTCATGCCGATCTCCCGTCACGAGGGACGGACTCTCAACCCATCGAGGCGACGATCTTCTTCAGATACAACAGGTCGACGGCCGACTGCGTGAGCAGTTGGGGGGTGGTCAACTTCCGATAGCTCGACTCCCCCTTATACTCGCTGTGCAGCGAGACGATGCCGTCGTACTCGAGCCCGCGCAAGAGGGCCATAAACTCCGGCAGGGGGGCCTGGCCGTCGGCCAATGGGGTGTATTCCCATCGGTAGCGCCTCTGGCCGAGCTTGTCCCTGTCGCCCGGGTGCCAGCGGAAGTTCTTGACTCCCACCAGCGCCACCCAGGGGGCGAGCAGGTCGAGGCCCATCTCCCAGCCCGAGACCCCGCCTTCGATGGTCATGTGCATCGGGTCGACGTAGGCCCCGACCTCTTCGGGTTCGAACTCGCGGAGGATCAGGTACGTCCCGAAGCCCCCCGCCGCCAGCAATCGGCCCGAGTGGCAGTGGACGCAGGGCAGGACGTGATACTTCCGGCCGAGCTTCGCGAGGCGACCGACGCGGGCGCGCGCCTCGTCGAGCTGCCTGGCCAGGGTGCCGAACGGTTCGTACGGCCAGTAACCGAGCTTGATGCGCCGGACGCCATGGTGCGCGGCCGAGGCGAAGATAGCCTCGGCGTGCGGGCTGTCGACGTCGGTCACGGCGGTGCTGATCATGGAGATCGTCATGCCGGCCTCGTCGGCGACCCTCTTCGCCTCGGCCAGCCCGAGCTCGGAGTCCTCGGGTTTGACGTGCCCCCCGGGACGTAGGGTCAGGTCGAGGCCGTCGAAACCCGCCTTCCGGGCGGCCTGCACGGCCTCGGCGATGGATAAGTCCGCAAGGTTGTCGGTGAAGAGCACGTAGCGCATGTCGGGCCGTGACCGACGGGACTGCCGCCGGACCCCTCGCGAAATCGGTGACGACACCGGGGAGCATCGAATCGCCCCGACCGCAGTCTGGACGAGGCGCCGGCCGTTGTCAACCATCCATGAGGATTCGCCGAAGGGACCGTCGTCTTCGGCCGATCGGGGATTTTGGCGTTGGGTCGCACGCGTCGCGAAATGGAGGTTGCAGTCCGTTCGCCGAGCCACCACTATAGGGGGTAAGATCATCCGGGGGCTGGCCGGGACGCATTCCGTCAGGCACCACGGGAGGTCGTGACACCGGACCCGCCCCGACGAGGAGTCGACAGCGATGGCCCACGACGAGCCGAACAGCACGGATCGACGCACATTCCTCCAGGCCGGCGCCCTCGCCACGGCCTCGGCCCTGAGCCTGTCCCCCGGCCTGAAGGCGCAGGACGCCCCCGCGAAGGTGTTGACGGTCCCTCGGAGGCCGTTGGGGAAGACCGGCGTCGACATCACGATGCTCAACCAGGGGGCCGTCAAGGTCCAGAGCCTCGACCGCATCTTCCGGTTCGCCTTCGCCAACGGCATCCGGACCTTCGACACGGCCCGCGTGTACGGCTCGGAGCCCGACTTCAAGAAGTGGTTCGACAGGAGCCCCGAGGTCCGCAAGGAAATCTTCCTGGTCACCAAGGATATGCCGCGCACCCCTTCGCAGATGTTGAAGATGGTGGACCAGCGCCTGGAGACCCTGGGGACCGATTACATCGACCTCTTCTTCATCCACGGCCTCGGCGACGATCACAGCCTCGACGACGCGATCAACATGGTGACGAGCAAGGAGTTCAAGGAGACGGCCGAGGCGATCCGGAAGTCGGGCAAGGCCAAATTCATCGGCTTCTCGTCCCACCACAAGGACCGCGCCCAGATCATCCAGGCGGCGGCCGAGGCGGGGATCGTCGACGCGATCATGCTCCAGTACACCCCCTGGCTCGACAAGGATGCCCCGCTGAACAGGGCGCTCGACGCCTGCTGGAAGAAGGGGATCGGCCTCATCTCGATGAAGCAGATCGCCGGCAAGGGCTTCGGCGATCAGCGCGAGGGGAGCATCCTCGACGACGTAGTCCGCCGGGTCCCCATGCTCGCCGAGAAGAAACTGTCCCCCTTCCAGGGCCTCCTGCACGCGATCTGGACCGACGAGCGGATCAGCAGTTGCTGCGTCTCGATGCGCAACACCGACCAGATCCGCGAGAACGCCGACGCCGCCCGCCGCTTCGAGCCGCTGGAGCAGGCGGACATCCGGCAGCTCCGCGACGCGACCCTGGCCCACAACCCGACCCTCTGCGCCGACTGCGACGGCCGCTGTTCGACGGCCGCGGGCACGACGGCCGAACTGGGCAACCTGACCCGGTTCCTCACCTATCACGAGCACCTCGGCGATCGCACCGAGGCCCGCCGCCAGTTCGCCGCCCTCGCCCCTGAGGCGCGCGACTGGGCCGGCGCCGATCTCGAGGCCGCCCGCGCCGCCTGCCCCAACCGGCTCGACTTCGCCAAACTGATGCCCGAGGTCGAGCGCCATCTGGCCTGACTCGACCGAGTTGGCCTCTTCCGAGATCCGGCATGGCCTCGTGGGGCAGGTCTCCCACCCGCCCCACGAGTCGATCGTGGCAAATCCGAGATTCCGAGTCGTGGCCGTCGCCGGCCTCCTCGGCAGAGCCTCACGCCCGTCGTCCGACCCTCGGCCCGTGTATCTAGCCCGGATTTCTCACCAAGGGGGTCACTCTCCCCCGACGGCAGGGATCGAAGGCTCGTGGCCGTCTCTCCCATAGGAGCGACCGCCGGGATGCCTCGGATCAGCCCCGACGGACGGCCCCGA
>JAABUS010007620.1_pt1 | contig 12253 bp, 16 predicted proteins | sample 5560161 | NCBI WGS metagenome assembly JAABUS01 (sample SAMN10711885, study PRJNA513376) | rock metagenome | isolation source: Antarctica rocks | place: Antarctica: Victoria Land, Trio Nunatak nord | collected 2016-01-04 | reverse complement strand
AACAGTCCTGGGCTTCGATACAAGCTTCGGACCGGTCGTTCCGCGGTCCACGTGCATCAGCGCCGAGTTCTACGACAACGACGACCTGCTAGGTACGCGTAACCTCAACAGGGTCAAGGCGGGACGCGGCGTCGAAGTTCTTTCGCAGCCCTACACGCCGCTAGGCGACGGAACATGGGCGTTTGGCAAAAGGACGCGGTCGCTCGTACGAATGCGCAGAACAGACGCTCGCTTTAATACGCCGACAGCAGTCGCCGCCCTCCGTCGTATTGGCTGTCTCACGCAGGTGCGACGGGCGCGGTATCTGTGAACGAACCAGCCAGATCGTTCGCAGGGTGTCTGCCGCGAAGCGTCAAGCGCCGAGTCGATGACTCGTGGGGCATCGGCACCACCCACTTGAGCGTCGAGTAATACTCGTTTGTCGACACTCCGGCGCCCGGCCTCGAGGTTCGTCCCGCCGCTGCCCGCGCCCTGCGGAAGCTCGACCCGAGCGTCCGCCCTCGCATTCAGGGGGCGATCGCGTTGCTGGCCGAGGACCCTCGACCCCCGGCGTCGCGATCACTGCGAGGTCGACCGGGCTACCGGGTGCGAGTCGGCGACTACCGGATCATCTACACCGTCGTCGATGACGTCCTCCTGGTGGTCGTGGTGACCCTCGGGCAGCGTCGCGACGTCTACAAGCGCTGAGCGATCAGGCGAGGCGGGCAGCCCGCGCGACAGCAGCCCCGCGGCGAGCACGAACGCGACGCTCGCCCACAGGCAGGCCTCGAGCCCCTGCCACTCGTACAGCAGCCCGGACAGCACCGTTCCGGCGAGGCGCCCGCCGGCGTTTGCCATGTAGTAGAAGCCGACGTTCATCGCGACCTTGTCCCCGTCGGCGTAGGCGAGGATCAGGTAGGAGTGGACGGCGGAGTTGAGTGCGAAGATGACGCCGAAGGCGATCAGCCCTGCGACCAGCACGACGCTCGGGTCGACGTCGGCGGCCAGCGCGACGGCGATGCCGGCGGGGAAGGCGGCGAGCACGAACGCCAGCCGGGTTGCCGTACCCCCGTCGGGGTCTGAGCCATGTTCCACGGCGCGGCGGCGCATCAGCCGCGGAGCGGAGGCCTGCACGATGCCGTAGCCGATCACCCAGACGGCAAGGAGGCTCCCGACCTGCCAGAAGCTCCAGCAGAGCTCGGTGCGCAGGAACACCGGGAGGCCGACGACGAACCACACGTCGCGGGAGGCGAACAGGAAGATCCGCGCGGCGGCCAGGACGTTGACCGGCCGGGAGTTCGAGAACATCTGACCGAACGTCGCTTGCCCTTCAGCGCGTTCTTGGAGCCGGTGAGGATCGCGACCCACTTGTAAAGCGCCCCGGGAGCGTCCTCGGGCACGACGAGCTTGACCGCGGTCTTCGAGCTCATCTTCGTCAGGTCCTTGGCGATGCCCGACAGCGCCTGGCTGGCCATGACGTAGGGCACGACGAGCCACGCGTCGGGGACCACGGCGAGCATCAGCAGCGCCACCAACTGGGTGCTCAGGCCGCCGAGCAGCGTCGCGCGCAGGCCCAGGCGGGCGGCCAGCCAGCCGCCGACGAGGTTCGTGACGATGCCGAAGAGCTCGTAGAAGAGGAACAGCGAGGCGACCGCGAACGGGCTGTAGCCCAGCTCGTAGAAGTAGAAGTAGAAGAGCACGAGCACGCGGATCGCGCCGTCGGCGATCGTGTCGGCCCAGTAGGCGCCGGTGACCAGGACGTAGTTGCGCAGGTCCCCGGCGGTGCGCATCGAGCTGCTCATGCGCTCGGGAGGGACGCCGCGACGATGCGGGCCAGGTCGATCATCCGGTTGGCGTAGCCCCACTCGTTGTCGTACCAGGCCAGCACCTTGACCTGCGTTCGGTCGGTGACCATGGTCGACAGGGCGTCGACGATCCCCGAGCGCGGATCGTCCTTGTAGTCGACCGAAACCAGCGGCCGTCCCTCGTAGCCGAGGATCCCCGCCAAGGGGCCGGCGGCGGCGGCGGCCAGCAGCCCGTTGACCTCCTGCACGGTGGTGGGCCGCGTGACCTCGAAGACGCAGTCGGTCAGCGACGCGTTGAGCAGCGGGACGCGCACCGCCAGACCGTCCAGTCGGCCCTCGAGCTCGGGGAAGATCAGGCCGATCGCCGTCGCCGAGCCCGTGGTGGTCGGGATCAGCGAGACGCTCCCGGCCCGCGCGCGGCGCAGGTCCTTGTGCGGCGCGTCGACGAGCGTCTGCGTGTTGGTCAGGTCGTGCAGCGTGGTGATCGATCCGCGCTCGATGCCGACGCCCTCGTGGATGATCTTGACGACGGGAGCCAGGCAGTTCGTCGTGCACGAGGCGGCCGTCAGCACGTCGTGAGCGTCCGGATCGTAGCGGTCGTCGTTGACGCCGACGACCACGTTCAGGGCCCGCGGGTCCTTCACCGGCGCGGCCACGATCACCTTGCGGACGCCCCCCTCGAAGTAGGGCAGCAGCGACTCGATGGTCCGGAAGGCGCCCGAGCACTCCAGCACGATCTCCACGCCGTGACCGGCCCAGGGCACCTCCCCCGGTGTGGCGTGGGAGCTGTGGGTGATCACCGTGCCGTCGACGGTGAGCGTCGCGCCATCGCCGACGACTTCGCGGTCCCAGCGTCCGTGGACGGAGTCGAACGCCAGCAGGTGGGCGGAGGAGTGAGCGTCGCCGCGCAGCTCGTTGACGTGGACGAACGCGAGCTCCCCGTCTCATGCCTCCCACGCCGCCCGCAGCGCCAAGCGTCCCACGCGGCCGAAGCCGTTGATGCCGATGCGGGTGGCGGTCATGCGGGCTCGGCGGTTTCGCTGGGACGCACCGCAGCGATGGGGTGCCGCGCCACGGCCCGGTCACCGAACCAACGCGGGCCCAGCCAGAGGGCGACGTAGACCAGGCCGACGAGGGCGGGAACCTCGATGAGTGGTCCGACGACCCCCGGGAGCGCCTGCCCCGAGGTGGCGCCGAAGACGCCGACGGCGACGGCGATGGCCAGCTCGAAGTTGTTCGAGGCCGCAGTGAACGCGAGTGTCGCCGTCCTCGCGTAGCCGAGCCCCATCACGCGGCCGAGCGCGAACGAAGCCACGAACATCACGAGGAAGTAGATGAGCAGCGGGACGGCGATGAGCGCGACGTCGAGCGGCTTGTCGGTGATCGCCTCGCCCTGGATCGCGAACAGCATCACGATCGTGAAGAGCAGCCCGTAGAGCGCCATCGGGCCGATGCGGGGGAGGAAGATCTGGGTGTACCACTGCTCGCCGCGGCGGCGGATCCCCTCCCGGCGGGTCAGGTAGCCGGCCGTCAGCGGGATGCCGAGGAAGACGAGCACGGTCCGGGCGACCGCCCACAGCGAGACGTCGAAGCCCTGGGTGTCCAGGCCCAGGAGATCGGGCAGCCCGTTCAGGTACAGCCAGCCGAGCAGGCTGTAGGCGACGATCTGGAACAGCGAGTTGATCGCGACGAGCAGGGCGGTGGCCTGGTTGTCGGCTCGGGCCAGGTCGGACCAGATGAGGACCATCGCGATGCACCGCGCCAGGCCGACGATGATCAGTCCGGTGCGGTACTCGGGCTGATCGGCGAGGAACAGCCAGGCCAGCGTGAACATCAGCAGCGGACCGACGATCCAGTTGAGCGCCAGCGAGGCGCCGATCAGCGGCGTCTCGCCGGTCAGCCGGCCCATCTCCTCGTAGCGGACCTTCGCCAGGACGGGGTACATCATGAGCAGCAGGCCCACGGCGATCGGCAGCGACACCGTTCCCACTCGCAGCGAGTCCAGGGCGTCGTCGACGCCGGGCACCAGCGACCCGAGCGTCAGGCCGAGCCCCATCGCGACGCCGATCCAGACCGGCAGGAAGCGGTCCAGGGTCGACAGGCGCTGCAGGACGGCGGCTTGGTCGGCGGCGCCCCGAGCGCTCATCGCCCCGCCGGTGCAAGCGCGTCACAATGCTCGCTGCGCAGGCAGTCGCGCGTCCTGCGACGGGCCAGCGTCATGACGTGGCTGCGGATCGGCGCGTCGGTGAAGCCGGCCAGCACGGCGTCGGCGCAGGTGCGGATCTCCTCGTCGGAGCGCAGATCGGCGAACTCGTGGATCAGCTCGGGCAGGAGCGCCTGCAAGCGCAGATGGTGAGCGGTGCGGTCGGTCCGGATCAGGTCGAGGCGGTGCTCGACGAGGTCGATGACACGCTGCTCGATGCCGTCCCGGATCGCCCGAGTCTCCTCGAGGCTCAGGCCGGCCGGATCCGGGATGTCCCAGTCCTCGACGACGCCCGGTACGAACGGGCAGGTCGCGCCGCAGGCCAGGGTCACCGCCCAGTCGGCGTGCAGCTGCATCTCGGGGGTCAGCCTGACGGGCCTGCGGGCGGAGAGATCGATCCCGACCTCCTGCATCGCCGCGACGACGTTGGGCCACACGCCCTCGCGACGCGGCTGCTGCTCGGCCGACTCGGCACGAACGTCAGCTGGACCGTGACGCTGGAAGAACGCTTCGGCCATCGGCGAGCGGCCGGCGTTGTGGGTGCAGGCGAACAGGACGTAACGCATGGAGGCGAGGGTATCCATTGACATTCGTCACTGCAACTGATTCGATCGACGTCGATGAGCACAATCCTGGAGCTGACCCCGAAGCGCAAGCGCCCGATCGGTGAGCCCTGCTGCCAGCCGGTCGTGTACCCCGACGTCGAGCGCGTCGAGGCCAACCGGATGGCCGCGATCGCCAAGGCGCTGGGCGACCCGATTCGCCTCACCCTCGTCGACGTCCTGCGCAAGCACGCCGGCAAAGTCTGCGTCTGTGAGCTGGTCCCGCTGTTCGACGTCCAGCAGTCCACGCTCTCCCACCATCTCAAGAAGCTGCGCGACGCCGGGATCGTCGATTCCGAGCGCCAGGGCCTGTGGGCCTACTACTACGTCAGGCCCGAAGCCCTGAAGGAGCTCTCCGCATGGCTGATCTGACTCCCGCCGCTCGGTAAGGCTCACCTGAACACCTGCGCAGCTATGCTGGGAAGCGATGGCCCATGATCATTCCCTTCCCGAGGTCGACGGACTCACCCCTGCGCTGACCGACCTCGTCGCCGAGACGATGCAGGCACTCTCGACGCCGAGCCGGCTGCGGATCCTCGGCCGCCTCGCCCAAGGCCCGTGTGGCGTCACCGAGCTGGCGGCCGGTGTCGGCATGCAGGGCTCGGCCGTCTCCCATCAGCTGCGCATCCTGCGTCACCTCGGGCTCGTCGTCGGGCGCCGCGACGGTCGCCAGGTCATCTACGACCTCTACGACGACCACGTCGCCGAGCTGCTGCAGCAGGCCGTCTCGCACGTCCAGCACCTGCGGCTCGGGCAGGCGGACCGGGCTCGCCTGGTCACCACCGACGCCGGGAGCCTTGCGTGACGCCCGGGCACAGCCACGGTCACGGTCACAGCCACGGGATGATCGACGCGTCGATCGTGCGATCTCGCGACGGCCTGCGTGCGGTCTTGTGGAGTCTGCTGGTGCTGCTGATCACCACCCTCGCGCAGGCTGTCGTCTTCGTCGCCACGGGCAGCGTCGCGCTGCTGGCCGACCTCATCCACAACGGCGGCGACGCCTTGACGGCGGTCCCGCTCGGGATCGCGTTCCTGCTGCGTTCCCGCCTCGCCGAGCGGCGCGCCGGCTACTTCGTGGTGGCGACCATCTTCGTGTCGGCCACCGTCGCCGCGGTCGCGGCCGTCGAGCGGCTCTTCGATCCGCAGCCGATCGACCACCTCGGCGTCCTGGCGCTCGCCGGCGCGATCGGATTCGCCGGCAACGAGGTAGCCGCGCAGATCCGGCTGCGGGCCGGTCGCCGGCTCGAGAGCCCCGCGATGATCGCCGACGGCAACCACGCGCGCGTCGACGGCTTCGTCAGCCTGGCCGTCGTTGCCAGCGCTGCCGTCGTGGCCATCGGCCTGCCGATCGCCGACCCGCTGATCGGCCTGACCATCACGCTGATCATCCTCCGCATCACGCTGCAGTCGTGGCGGACGGTGCGCGCCGATCGCGGCGCAGACCATGCCCTTGCCTGAGGCGGCGCCCGCCCAGGCCGCCAACCGGAGGCGGAACGCGCGTGCCGCCGTCGGTCGCGCGCGGCGGTGGGCTCCGGCCCGAGATGCGCTCTGGGCGCTCCTCGACGCCCATGTGGCGCGCGGGGCGGCCGTCGCGATCGTCGGCGCCGGCCACGGCGACGACCTCCCGCTGGGCCGGCTGTCCCGGCGTGCCGGCTGCGTCGACCTGCTCGACGTCGACGTCGCCGCGGCGCGTGCGGCACGGCGTCGACTGCTGGGGCGTCGCGGCCGCGTCCGGGCGCTGGAGAGCGACATCACCGCGGGCGCTGCCGACCGAGTCGCCGCCGCAGTGATCGCGGCCGCCCCGCCCCGGTGCTGACTACGGCGGTGACCACGGTCGGCCGGGGGAGATACGACGTCATCATCGCCGACCTCCTCTACACCCAGCTGCTCTTCCCGGCACTGCTCGACGCCGGGCTCCCGGGCCCCGTCGTCGGCGCGGCCTTGAACGAGCGCGGCACTCAGCTCACGCGGCTGGCCGTGCAGCGTCTCCACGCCTCGGCTCCGCAGGGCACAGTCGTCCACCTCCACGATCTGCTCGCATGGTGGCCCGGGCATTCCCAGCCGTACACCCTCGACGCGCTTGTGGCCCTCGCCGGACGCGATCAGGCTGCGGCCCTGCGGCTCGTCGACGGCGGGCGAGCGCCACGCGGCGCGGACCCGCGGCCGGCGCTCCGGGCGCTCGGCGCCGAGATCGTGCAGACGGCGCTGTGGCGCTGGCCCTTCTCCCCCGACGTCGACTACCTTGTCCTGCGCGTTCGTCGCCCGCCAACCGGCCGTTGTCAGCCGGGCACGACCCCCGTCACCGGCGCAGCGAGCTCGGCCACCGGCTCCGGCGTGAAGCGGTACCCCACCCCGAAGTGGGTGTGCACGTAGGTCCACTCGGGGGAGACCGTCGCAAGCTTGCGACGCACCTTGCGGACGAAGACGTCCACGGAGCGATCCCGCGTCGGCATGAGGCCACCCCACACGAGGTCGTAGGCCTCGGGGCGCTGGACGACGCGGTCGTGGCGCTCGGCGAGGACGAGGAGGATCTGGAACTCGCGAACGGTCAGGCCGGCCCGCTCCCCGTCGATCAGCACCTGGTACTCCGAGGGGCGGAACTCGACGTGGTCGATGCGGACGGGGTCAGGAGGAGGCACGCGCGCGGCAAGCTAAGGCCAGACCCGCGGCAGACTGGTGACCATCCGGTGACGATCCTGTGATCGGCCGCACCGACGCGGCCCGTGAGGTGTTCAGCGCCGCGCCCGGCGCTTGAGCGAGATCCCCTCGAGCACGTGGGCGACGGTCTCGCACGCGTCGACGGACGCCTCGAGGCTCTCGAAGATGTCCTTCCAGCGGATGACGACCATCGGGTCGATCCCGTTGGCGAACAGGGAGGCGATCGCCTCCCGGCTCAGGCGGTCGCCCTCGTTCTCCAGTCGGTGGATCTCGACGAGGTGCGGCGCGAGCTCGGTTCCCGTGCGCAGGCAGCGCAGGGCGCGCGCGACCTGCTCGCCGGCGCCCACGAGCACCTCGGCGAGCGCGGTGCTCTGCTCCATCGGTGCCTCGACGCCGTAGAGCCCGAGCGCGTCGGCGGTCTGCTCGGCGAAGTCGACGATGTCGTCCAGTGCGGTCGCGAGCGCGTGTCCGTCCTGCGGGTCGAACGGCGCCCGGGGTGTGTGCGTCGAGCCCCCGTTCATGCGGTGGATGATGTCGTGGGTGATCCGGTCGCCCTCGTGCTCGCAGAGCAGCACCTCACGGACGAGCTCCCGGCGCTCGGGCCAGGCCGCGAGCAGGTCGCGGAGCAGGAGCGTCGTGCGCTGGACGTTGCGGCCGGCCTCCTCGAGGAGCTCGAGGACGACCGGGTCGTGACCGGAGCGGCGAAACAGCGGCATCGGCGCCACCCTAGGGGCGACTTCTCAGCCCGATCTGCGCGTTCACAGCTCTTTCACAGCCGGTTCACGGACGCGTAACTGCGGTCCCGGCGTCCGGGCGCGAACCTTCCTCGCCGGATGGAGGCAGCACGCGACCAGGAGGTGCTGACCGCCGGTGAGCTCGAGATCCGGCCCGGCGACGGCCTCGTCCTGGCCGCGGGCCGCGCACTGACGCTGTCGGTCCGGGAGTTCGAGCTCCTCGTCGCCCTCGTCCGCTCCGAGGGAGGCATCGTCTCGAGGCGCGAGCTCTACGAGCGCGTCTGGGGCGCGCCGCTGCGGGCGGGCGACCGCTCCATCGACGTCTACGTCCACAAGGTGCGCGTGAAGCTCGAGACCGCGCTCCCGGGCTGGCGCTTCATCCACACCCACGTGGGCTTCGGCTATCGCTTCTCGCCCGTTTCTTCACACCCTCTTCACATCTCATAGACGACTCGGTAACAGGGTTGCCCGGTCCGCTCGACAGCCTGCGGTCTCGTCATCCACTTCGAAGGAGATGCAGTGAGATCACCGAACTTCTGCGCCGCGCTCGCCGTCGGCGCCCTGGCCCTGGGCGTCGCCGCGTGCGGCAGCGACAGCAGCACCGACACGAAGTCGACGGGGTCATCGGGCGCCGCCCCGGGGGCCGCCAAGGTCAACGCCACGCTCAACGGGGCCGGCTCCACCTTCGCCGCGCCCATCTATCAGCAGGTCTCGGGCAAGCTCAAGGACCAGGGCCTGACGGTCAACTACCAGGGCGTCGGCTCGGGCGACGGCGTCGCCCAGCTCCAGTCCGGCACCGTGCAGTTCGCGGGCTCGGACCCGGCGCTCGCCGACGAGGACAAGAAGGGCGACCTGAAGGACCCCTACGTCCAGGTCCCGATCGCCCTGGGGGCCATCACCGCCTCCTACAACCTGCCGGACGTCAAGTCGGGCATCAAGCTCGACGGTGCCGTCCTCGGCGACATCTACCTTGGCACGGTCAAGAAGTGGAACGACCCGGCGATCGCCAAGCTCAACGAGGGGATGAAGTTGCCAACCACCGACATCACCGTGGTCCACCGCTCGGACTCCTCGGGCACCACGAAGGGCTTCACGCAGTTCCTGGCCAACTACTCCCCCGAGTGGAAGAGCGGTCCGGGCGTGGACAAGGACATCAAGTGGCCGACGGGCACGGGCGCCAAGGGCAACGACGGCGTCGCCGCCGCCGTGAAGCAGACCGAGGGGGCCATCGGCTACGTCGAGCAGGCCTTCGCGCTGCAGAACAAGTTCACGTTCGCCGACGTGAAGAACAAGTCGGGCGCCTTCGTCCCGCCGACGCTCGAGTCGACCTCGGCCGCGGGCGAGGGCCTGGACATTCCCGAGGACCTGGGCGTCTCCACCATCGACGCGGCGAACGCGAAGGCCTATCCGATCGTCTCCCAGACGTTCCTGGACTTCCCGGCCGACCCGTGCAAGGCCGGCGGCAAGAAGGACATCGCCGCGGGCCTCGCCGCCTTCGCGAAGTACCTGACGGGCACCGAGGGCCAGGACACGATCAAGCAGCTGTCCTACGCGCCGCTGCCCTCCGAGCTGCTGACCAAGGCCCAGGCCGCTGCCGGCAAGGTCACCTGCAACGGATCGCCGGCTGCCTAAAGATGGCGTCCGGCGCCGCACGCCTCGGCACGGGGGACCGCTCGATCTTCGAGCGGTCCCCCGCGGCGCGCCGCGCCGACCCCATCTTCAAGTGGGGCCTCACGATCGTGGCCGCGCTGATCCTCGTCCTGATCGCGTTCTTCTTCGTCTTCCTCTTCACCAAGGCCCGGCCCGCCCTCGCCTTCCAGGGCGTCTTCTCCTTCCTGTACTCCAACGACTGGAACCCGAGCAGGGAGATCTTCGGGGCCTGGCCGCTGCTGGCCGGCACGCTGATCACCGCCGGCATCGCGCTGCTCATCGGGGTGCCGATCGCCGTCGGGACGGCGCTGTTCATCACCGAGCTGTCGCCCGCCCGCCTGCGCCAGCCCCTCACGATCCTCGTTGAGCTCCTCGCCGCGGTGCCCTCGGTCGTCTACGGGCTGTGGGGCGTCTTCGTGCTCATCCCGCGGCTCAAGCCCGCCGAGTCGTGGTTCTCCTCCACCTTCGACTTCCTGCCCTTCGTCGGCGGCTCGGTCGCCGGGCCGAACTACTTCATCGCCGGGCTGCTGCTCGCCGTCATGATCCTGCCCATCGTCTCGGCGATCTCCCGCGAGGTGATCTCCACCGTCCCGCAGGACCACAAGGAGGCGGCCCTCGCGCTCGGCGCCACGCGCTGGGAGATGATCCGCACCGCGGTCCTGCCGTACTCGCGCGCCGGCATCACGGGCGCGGCGATGCTCGGCCTGGGCCGCGCCATCGGCGAGACGATCGCCGTGGTCCTCGTCATCGGCAACTCGCCCACCGTCGGCAAGCAGCTCTTCGACCAGGGCTACACGTTCGCCGCCGTCATCGCCAACGAGTTCGGCGAGGCGGCCAACGACCCGCTGCACTCGGGCGCGCTGATCGCCGCCGGCCTCGTGCTGTTCATCCTGACCCTGGTCATCAACGGCTTCGCCCGCGGGCTGGTCATCCGGGCGGAGCGCAACCGGACGCCCAAAGCCCTTGCGCCGGCCGGTGGCGGGGGGGCCACCGCGTGAGCGCCGAGACGGCCTCCGACCTGCTCGCCCCGGCCTCCGGTCGCCGGCAGGTCACCGACAAGGTCGCGCGCGGACTGCTGCTCACCGCCACCGCGATCGCCCTGGTGCCGCTGGTGCTCGTGATCTTCTACCTCTTCCAGAAGGGGCTGAAGGGCGCCACCGCGTCGGGCTTCTTCACGTCGGACCCCACGGGCAACTTCCTCGGGGACCCGGGCGGCGTGCGCTCGGCCATCTTCGGCACACTGGAGATCGTCGCGCTCGCCTCGGCCATCGCGATCCCCGCCGGCATCGGCGTGGCGCTCTACCTCGTGGAGTTCGGCAGGAAGACGGCGTTCGCCCAGGCGGTGCGCTACTTCGTCGACGTGATGACGGGCGTCCCGTCGATCGTGTTCGGCCTGTTCATCTACATCACGCTGGTCCAGAGCGGGATCGGCGGCTCGTTCGCCGGGTGGAAGGGCGCGGTGGCCCTGTCGCTGCTCATGCTCCCGACCGTCATCCGCTCGGGCGAGGTCGTGCTGCTGCTCGTGCCCGACGCGCTGCGCGAGGCCGCGCTCGCGCTGGGGACGCCGCGCTGGAGGGTCACGCTGAAGATCGTCCTGCCCACCGCGCTGCCCGGCCTGGTGACCGGCTCCCTGCTCGCGGTGGCCCGCGGGATGGGGGAGACCGCCCCGCTGCTGTTCACCTCGGCTACGGTCTTCGGGGCCACGGCCAACCTGGGCGAGCGCATGAACTCGCTGCCCGTCCAGATCTTCCAGGACATCTCCCAGCCGAACGCCGCGCTCGTCGACCGGGCCTGGGGCTCCGCCTTGACCCTCGTCCTGCTTATCCTGCTGATCACGTTGATTGCGCGCTTCATCGCGCGAAGGAGCCGCCTCGCATGAGCCAGGAGCCGACCACCACCAAACCGGAGACCGCGGTGACCCCCACGCCTGAGCCCGCCCGCAAGCCCGGCGGCTCGCGTTCGATGACGTCCGGGGCGGCGGCGCCCTCCGCGCACACCGCCGCCGCGCCGCGCGCCGGCGGGCACTCGATGACGGTGCGCGACCTCAACGCCTACTACGGCGAGACGCACGCCATCAAGGGCGTCTCCATCGACTACGTCGCCAACGGCGTGACGGCGATGATCGGGCCGTCGGGCTGCGGCAAGTCGACGGTGCTGCGCTGCCTCAACCGCATGCACGAGGAGCTGCCCAAGGCCCGCGCGGAGGGCGAGGTGCTGCTGGACGACACCGACATCTACGGCTCCGGCGTCGACGTCGTGGCCGTGCGCCGCGCGATCGGCATGATCTTCCAGAAGCCCAACCCGTTTCCGACCATGTCCGTCTTCGACAACGTCGCGGCCGGCCTCAAGCTCAACGGCGTCAAGGGCGTCGACCTCAAGGAGCGCGTGGAGAAGTCCCTGCGCGGCGCCGCGCTGTGGGAGGAGGTCAAGGACCGGCTGGACACCCCGGGCATCGGGCTCTCGGGCGGTCAGCAGCAGCGGCTGTGCATCGCGCGCACGATCGCCGTCGAGCCGCGCATCGTGCTGATGGACGAGCCCTGCTCGGCGCTGGACCCGATCGCCACGCTCAAGGTCGAGGAGCTCATCGAGGAGCTCAAGCAGGAGTACACCATCATCATCGTC
>JAABUS010007650.1_pt1 | contig 12255 bp, 19 predicted proteins | sample 5560161 | NCBI WGS metagenome assembly JAABUS01 (sample SAMN10711885, study PRJNA513376) | rock metagenome | isolation source: Antarctica rocks | place: Antarctica: Victoria Land, Trio Nunatak nord | collected 2016-01-04 | reverse complement strand
TGCCCACTACTATCACTCCCCTCCCCCTCCTCCTCTCCCACGTCCGCACCCTCAAGCTCAAACTCAGACCCCCCCTCCTCCAACACCCGCTCATAGCCGCCGCCCGAAGCGCGGAAGAGGCTTGCGAGCTTGGATTTAGCGCCTGGAGGTTTGTGGCGGCGGCGGAAGGGGGGTGTGGGGAGGGGAGTGCTGCCGAGTCCGAGTTTGTGGTAGAGGCGGTGGCGGAGGAGGAAGAGGACCAGGAGGAAGATGAGGAGGATGAGGAGGAGGCCGGGGATGCGGCGCGGGGAGGAGGGGGCGAGGAGGGTGGAGTGCCAGGTGTGGGTGTCGGGCTCGGGGTCGGCGGCTCCAGGTGGTGGTGGGGTTTCTGTTGGGGTGGTTTTGTTGTGCGCCGCTGCGGCTGGAGAAGAGGAGGGTGGTGGGGCTGCGTATTGGAAGTTTGGAGGGAGGGAGCCGTCGCGGGTGTTGTTGCCGAAGCCGACGGGGAGGGAGGGTTCGAGGGGTGGGATCTGCGAGGAGGCGTAGAGGAGCATCTTGCCGAGGGTCCAGCTGACTTCGGTGTCTTGGATCTTGTCGACGGCTTGGAAGGAGTCGGTGAAGCCTTTTGCTTTGGCGTTGTGCAGAACCTCCTTCGTGCCGTTATATCCAAGATCGCTGGGAGTTTCCTCCAATCCAGCTCGCGGGATGCCGATGCCCTCGTGTAGGAGATTGATCAGCCAGCTGGCCTTGAAGCAGACCTCCACTGCAGTCTTCTCGTCGACCTTCTTGCCCCAAGTGTGCTTTGCGATGCCCTCACTGATGTGCTTCCAGTCGTCGCTGCAGAACTTGCGGACACGCTGTTGGTAGGTGTTGAAGTCGTAGGCTTTGTCTTTGTGACCCATCTCGAACACCTCGTGCGTGGTGTGCCAGTACTCACTCACTCCAACGAAGTGGTTGACGTCAAAGTCGATGGCTGGCACGTGTACGCCGTGAAGAAGGCAGGGCTCGTCTTCGCAGGGCGCGTCCTTGTCGAGCAGAGGGTATGTGCGCTTCAGACACTCGTCGAATCTGCCGGTGCCGATGAGAGTGGGGGTCTCGCCGTGGATGGTCTTGGAGTCGGGCAGCAGGACATCGCCTTTCGTGGAGATCGTAAGGTCTACAGGTAGACAGGGATCCTCAAGTTCTGTGCCATTGGTTTCCCCAGAGTCTTCTAGTAGCCCCTCAACGTATCGTCTTCGTGCTTCGTTTGCGCCGTAGCCGAGCCAGGTCGTCACAAAGATCTTGTGTTCGGCAGCTGCTCCGTCTATCGTCCGCAATCGCATCAACTTCAGATCTTCCGCATGCCGCTCCGACTCCGTAGCGTTGGGAGCGAAGGCGATTTGTGCAGATGCGCCCCCCATCTCCAAAAATCCATATGTATGATGCCCCTTTCCATGTTCATGATTATTTGGGGAGTCAAAGCCTCCCAAGAGATAGTTCGCCGCAAGCCACCCATATAATCCCTCTGTCTCCCCTGGTATGACCTGGAAATTCGATTCGCATCCGGCGATCTGGAATTGCGTGTGTAAGGTGGCATAAGAGCAGACCTGAGCTAGGAGTTCGTTACGTTGTGCGTCTGGCAGCAACCGCACGCCAGCAGTGGCGAGTAGATAGATTGGAGTATCCGGAACGGCCTCTTCAGGGACAACTTTGAGCGCATGGTCAAAGAGTTCCTTCAGGTGGTCTTTGCCGACAAGCTTGGGCTTATCGCCAAACGTTGATATCCCTGGACGACAGGTTCAGTCTGCTGTAATCTCGAAGCAGATGTAGGTAGCGTACCAGGCTTTACTTTCTTCGTCCATTTCTTCTTCGTCACAAGCTTGGGCAACGAATGTAATTCTCCTTTGCTGGCCTTATCGCGGGCGCTGACAGCATCGAGCCATCGATAAACGTGGACGCGCGTACCCTGGGAACGATTGTAAGTATCTTCGATTGGCGGAGGCGTCTTGCGATTGCTATTGCGTACCGATGATCCAGCATCGAAAATGACTCCGTACCTCCCTTTCTCCGTCAGTCCAAAGACCTGGTGCCACTGCAATGGACACAGAGAGAAACACACATTTTTCCATTGGACCAGATTACCCGCGTCGCATTGCTTCCCGACTACGACTCCATTGTAACTAACAAAAGTATGAAAAAAGGACAATCCAGAAGGATGAGAAACGAGTGACAGGAAGTAATTTCGTGGTGTCCGAGGTGACGTTGTATCTCTCCTTCGTAAGGTATGTTTGAAGCAAGACGATGGAGACGCCGACTCGGACCAAGGTACAAAAACAGCAAAGACGGGGTGGCTTCGCACTAGCAGGTATAGCCGGCTTGATTCTATTTATGTCGAGAGCTACTCACAGACCTGCTTTGAGGGTTGTCGATAATTTTAGGGAGACGAAAGGCGGATGTGCTCGAACGAAGAAAGCTTTATTGAGGAGAGTAGACAATATTGGGGTATGGGAGACAAGTCCTTCCAGGTAAAAGTAGCTTTGGATGAGGAGACGACCATAGTCACCGACGCTGCTCGTGTCCATTGCAAATATACTTACTCATGCAGTCTAGATATTGAGAGCATAAGAAGTTGTGTCATCTATGATATCTCCTAACGTACAGCCGTCGTAATATTCAAAGCAGCTAAATATGTGATATGTGCAAAGCTGAGATCCGTTCCCAAGCCACCAGCTCGTCATAAGTACTTGGAGTAACAACTTTCCGCCCCAGCTATATAACCCACATTTCTTTTCGTATATGGCAAAGCAAATCAACTCCATCTCATCTTTAGAACATTGCTGACATGGTATACCCTGCCGATACCGAACCACCGAAATGCACATGACTTGCTATCTTTTATTGTGGGATTGACCATTTCCATGCAAATCCAACCAGGCCGTGCTCATAGAAAACGCTAATGTCAGAACTCCGGTAAACGCTTCATGCAAGTATCGCTGCATATCATATCTATAACCGCAGCCCGCAAACACCATACTGGAAACAAGGGTATATTCGTAGGTCTTCGACGTCTCGGGGGAAGCCACGTCGCTCCAGAGGAGTATCGCAAAATCATACAATGAGGAGTGACGGAGACGACGAAGGAAGTTGTGAAGAGTGCCCAAGTAGAAAGTGTCAAGGCCCGCCATACAGACATGATGATGCAGCCAATAGTTGTGGAGAGCACAGCGCGGAATTCTGGTACCACGTCTGTGCTACCAGCGACGAGCGTAGGTCTGTTGCTGCATCAAGGCGGGCGAGATCGAGGATGGAGGGCTGGCAACCCTCATACCGGTACTCGGATTAACAATGGGAATGGCGTTACGAGTGCGCAATGCCGAAGGTTGGTGAATCTTCATCGGGTGGCTGTTGTGGGACTGGAAGCCAGTCGCAGTGTTGTGGAAGCTGTTCGACATAGTGGACAAAGAAAATGCGGGTGTGATTTGCTGGCTTGGCTGGATCTGCTGTTGCAAGGGAGAGGTTTCCGGGGAGCCACCTGACGAGGAGCCATCTGAAGAAGAGGAGTGGATTGATTGCAGCTGAGTGGAGTCAGTCACATGTCAACTACCAAACTTTATGACATCCTGCAACAGCCAGCGCAAGCATAGAGTACTTACATCGTCCTCTGTCAACAGCCCCGGGCAGAACTCCAAGTCGTCGTCGAGCTCGAAGGATCTCCCAGCCTCGAAGCGGAGTCGGAAAGCTGACACTGGCGGGCTCTCACTCAAGTCCTTCATGCTGCGAACTCCGCGGAATTGGCGATGCGAGTTCTGTGAATTGGACAAGCGAGGAGCTCTCCTTGACCGACCTCCATGATGACTATGTGATGAAGCGGAATGAGACGAGGGTAATGGCTGATGATGCTGCGATCCATAGTAATACGACATCTTGGGAACTGTATTGGAGCGATTCGAAGAATGGGGGCTGTGTTGAAGGTGTTCGGAGGGGTGGCCGATTGCGGGCAAGGGCACAACAAAGGAAAGCCCGGGTGCGGGTGCGGGTGGCGACCGAGGATAGAGCTCGATGATGTTTGTAAGAGGGTATAAGGATGAAAGTATTGGGCTATGGAGGGGAAGATGGTTGAATACGAGCGGTGTGAAAAGAGAAAAGAAGGTAAAGTATTTTGGATGGAGAAGTGGAAGAGAAGAGGTTGGAAGAAGAGGTTGGCGGGGGATGGGTCAAGTATTGGCTGTGACCAAGCAACCAGCGCTACCCCAACGCTAACGGCGCTATCCAGGGGAGTCCCACTTTTGCTGAGAGCATGACTGGTCCCTCAACGACGCCAACGAGGACGGTCTAGCCGTGTCGGGTATTGATGGGCATGTTTCACCTGGTACGTGCACTGGGGAGCAAATGAAGGCTCGAATGAGAATAGCAGCAGTCGGCCGAGGCGGAGGAAATAGAGTCGGACTGCCTCAGCCCGGATGTTCTTTCCACTCTCCACACACGCTGCTTCTCTTCCACCCCTGTTTCACTCCACACGGCCAAAGGCAGTCGGCAGCCTCGATGTCGCCATGGTGTGGGGAGAAAAAGAATGCTCGGTTGCGCACATCCCCACCAAGCAAGTCCGTGGATGTTATGCGCTGATGGTGTTCTCGAATATAAGCGATCGCTTGGAAGCACAAGCGATCTATTCGATCGAGTCTGCGCTGACAAGTCTGGCTGCTTCTGTATCGACGAGGGCCATGCTTGCTGTTCTATGCGATCACCCACATCTCCACCATCATCGACTGCCCATTTGTTCGTCAGCGTGTCGGCCCGACCATTGGCGTCTGGTCGAACTCTCTCCGCCCCAATCCTCCCACCTGGCCCTGCATTAGGCCGCAGTAGTCTATGCTTCCCTCAACTTCCCCAACTTCACCGCCTCAATCGTCGGCTAGGGAATTGCCTCTTTCAGTTCGACTCGGTTCGAGGCTTGAAGTGTGTGTTGGGACTGTAGCTTGAGCGCATGAGCCGTTTCACGACATGGCGGTACGTGTATTTGCCACTGCATGCTGTGTGATCTGCATCAAAGGCGATGTTGCAGACCAGAATTCAGCCTTGGAGATGTCCGAGGATCATCGGTCTTGCAACTCGAGACCTGCGTCTTCTTCTTCTGTCCCATCGAGTATGTCATGTCGTGATGGTCGGATGGGCGATAGGTGATCTCGAGGATCCTGCGTCTCGCTCTCCGCCAACATGCTCACCCGTCCTCCTCCCAGCTGGATTCGACCGCCTGTGCAACCCAGCACTCGCTCGGCAACCCAATCGCCAACTCGGTTCATCATGTCCCAGAGCTTTTCGTGTCGTTCGTCAAGTGTCGGGTCGCTGTGCGTTGCTTCGTGAGCCTCCACCTTGAATTGATACTTCAGGCAATCCTTCACCGTCACAAGACCGACCAGGCGACCTCGATATTCGACCAGGATCGATCGGGGTCCCATCTTTTTAAACAGTTCCATGACCGTCTCGAGCGGGAGTCGTGGGTGGACGGCCAGTGGCGTAGGGTCGATGAACCGGCTGAATTCCACAACCTGCTGACCGGAGGAGGCTGCAATATCGTCAAAGGTCACTGCTGGTGCAGCTGTCGATGGTGTCTGGATAGCAGTGGAAGCTGGCTGGGTGAACAGACACTTGGCATTCGGCGAGATGAAACCCTCTTTCCGTGTCCTGTCGAGCGCATAACGTAGCTCTGTACGTCCGATGTAGCCGACAAGGATTCTACTCTTGCCGTCCTCGACGATCGGAAAGCCTTGATATTTGCTTTCAGACATGATTCTCTCGAGCGATTGCAGATTCAATCCGGTCGTGGGAAGCGACGTCACCTCTCCTGTCATTACCTGTGAGACCGGTACTCCGAAGGTGTGCTCCTCCTTGTTGTTGAGGAATGGAAACCCATTGAACCAGATCATTCGATCTGCTATGCCACCCTTGCTAAAGCGGTCGCCCACGGCTTTGGTGACTCCAACGACTATCTAGGCCATAATTAGCTACGTTGCGACATGAAGGTTCAGGTATCTTCTCGCTCACCATCGTTGGTAGGATGTATGTCAGCGCTCCCGTCAACTCGAACATGATGACCACCACGGATACTGTAATGTGCATGATCCCACTCAGAGCCGCCGCGGCGCCCAAGAAAGCGTAGGTACCGGGAGTGATGCACGGCACATCTGGTTCACAGGCTGCGAAGAATCTAGCATGTGGGAAGCTGTCATGCAAGGCCTGCACCAGGATCCCGACCATCCTGCCAAAAGAAGCTCCAATTGCCATTGAAGGTACAAATATTCCCGCTGGAACCTTGCATCCGTAAGAGATGATCACGAGGAAAGTCCTCATGATCGTCGCAAAAGCTAGAGATAACGCCATAGACCAGCGATTCTTCGACCTGGACTGCGGTCAGTCTCACACTCGCCGACCGACGCAGCGGACTCACTCGCATAAGCCGTCATAGTCGTGGCCTCCTTCACACTCAAGGAATAGGATCTCCATGCTCTCTGTCATGTCAATACGTAGAAACATGTTCGGATAGCATAGTATAGCCGTCGCAGCTGCAAGCAGAGTCGCTTCGAGGATCGCGTACTTCGTGAGGTATTTCTTCCGGAACGCCTGAGCTCGTAGATTCCATTTCATAACAAATGCGCCATATAAACCTCCAAACACACCTATGATTATAAAGAATATAGTCTCGAAGAAATGCCATGATCTATCGTATCTGACCTCGAACATGACGAGCTGACCCGTCCAGAAAGGATTCATTGCCTGGAATGTTGTCTTTAGCCCTGTGTCACCCCGTCCAAGGACAGGCTTACCGCCAACACCGCTGTAGCTACCAATGCACAGAAGTAACTCCGCCACATGGTCTTTAGCGGAAAATACGAAGACATCTCCTCTAGAGAAAAGAGGACACCACCAATGGGGCTACCAAATGCAACTGCCACTCCTGCAGCTGCGCAAGCACTCAGGATTTCTCGAGTCTTGGATGCATTGCCTTTGTACTTGTTGAAGAAGCTGGAGATCACGTTGCCGGTGCAGACCGCGTAATGGACGCTCGGTCCTTCTTTGCCAACAGAGAGGCCAGATGCGATCGCAAGTGGCAAACAGATAGACTTTATGAGTAGCGTCCTGAAGCCGAGGAAACCTTTCATAACAAAGCCAGCGATAATACATTTTATCTCCGAAATCCCGGAACCAGCAGCATAGGGTGCGAAGGACTTGACAAGGCTTGCGGACATCAGAGCAAAGAGCGTCTGTAGGCTACTCAGCGTTAATTGCAGCAGCGATATCAGGAGCTCTTACGGAGAAGACGAGATAGAAAAAGTAGTTGACAGGCCATATGGAGCTCCATCTGTGCCACTCATCACAACCTATCATTATCAGTCCTCCCCTCTAAGCGATTGCAAGGCACCCGCCTTTTTCAGCACCCCAGCAGCAGAAATTCTCATTGAGGTAGAACGCTGTCGTGCAGTATCCGAGCTTGACATCTGACAACCACTCGGTGATGATATTCAGAAATCCAGCGTTCAAGCCAATTACGGCCCCCACTAATGTAACAACGATCCACGCTTGCCCGGCCTCGTAAGAGTCTCTGAAAGTTTGCCTCCAACCTAAGCGACCGTCTCGTTCAAACGACCCTGCAACTTCCTTTTTCCGCGCTCTTCTTCTTAGCTGCTCGCGCGCCGCATCTTGCACCCAGTCTATCGTTGTGAAGTCTTCGTATCTTTTGATCTCCTCGATCTCTTCAGTAAGCTCATGCTCCCCTGCCGCAGCTCCATGGCGGCCTAATTCGGAATTTGAGAGGTTCGATAGGCGCCGAGAATTTCGTCGATCTGGTAAGGAAGGTCGATGCGATGACTGCGCAGAGAAGGAGGTTGAGCGGGAGGTCATAACCTCAGGTCATCGTCATGTAGGCGCTGGGTCTTGGATTCGGCTGGATCTAGACTTGCAGGCCATGCGAACCTACTGTATTCACGATACAATGCCGAGCCCGCGCGCTTGACGCGGTCCGGGAGAGGGTTGGTTTTAGGGTTTGAGAGGTATAAGAAGACGCGCCTTGGGAGTGTCCAAATTCGCAGTCTCACAACAGAAGGTGTTATTGTCAGCGTAATCACGGGTGTATGTAGTTTCTACCACTGACTACACAATGATGGCTAACACCACACACTCTAGTAATCCACTGCTCGTTCCCCCAAAAGAAGCCTTCAAAGCTCCAGCATCAAGGTCTCCGAGCACTGGAGACGCGTTCTTGTCTTCGACTGAAATCGAATTTCTCTCAAACCGTGACTGTCAAGCAAGAGAACAGTATACTACACCAGAACGAAAGCACTTATTGAAGACTGTGTCATGACGATTCGATACCTTTCAAAGCTCCGCGGCCCAAGTCACTCATGAGAGATTCCTACCAGCCCAGGACTTGCTGTTGAGCTATTCCCTACTCAACACCATACGCTCCCAGAACCTCCCAATCGGCAACCTCCATAGGCGCCACTCTGCATCCAATATGCCGTATAACAATACCGCAATTCCTCCCCCCGAGGAAGTGACTGGATCCGCAGCGTTGCCATGTAAGCATTCTTCGTGTGACATTTGGACAAGCAAACGCTCCAACTTACTTTCATTATACAGTGGCAAGAGTGAAACGCATTCTGCAATTAGATGAAGATATCAGTGCCTGCTCTGCGAATGGGGCCTTTGCAATCACAGTGGCCACGGTAAACAATGATTTGCTAATCATCCTACCGAGCTAAGCTTATACGAATAGGAGATGTTCATACGGTATCTCGCGGAGCAATCACTCAACGTAGTCAAGTCCGAACGCAAACCTCGAAGGAACATTCAGTACAAGGATATAGGTATGTAATTTGCCTAGGACAAAGCTCGGGCATTGTAAAGCTCAATCCTTACAGCGAACGCCGTTGCCCGCATTGACAATCTTGAATTTCTGAGTGATGTGGTCCCAAAAACAACCATCTACCGTGAATTCAAGCAGCACAAGGCCGCCCGCGCAGCAAGAAAGCAGGAAATGCTACAAAACGGCCAAACAACTCTCGATGGCTCCGGACCTGCATCAAACACTGGTGCCGACGTGAGGGACGTAGAGGACGGCGATCCAGAGCAGCAGGTTGAAGAGTCAGAGACTCATGTCAACGGCCATGGGCCTTCAGATTTTCTTTCAGCATCTCCACAGATTAATGGCAATGGCAACGCGGACTTTCAAGACTACCGGGCCAATGGCGAGTCACATACTGACGAGCCAAAGGATGTTGAAATGGATTGAGTCGTATGTTCCGCTTACAGCGTATATGGTCTACTATTAGTGGGCTTACTTGTTCGAGGCATTTGCCGGCTTGGGAGAACCGCGAGGTCGTGGCAACCTTTGCGGAAGCTTTTGTTGCAGCAATACCTTCAAGTGTAAATGACTTGGCGATTACATCATCAGGGAGTGAAAGAAACCAAATTTAAGGAGCCTTTATCCTTTGTCCCGTTACGCAGGGCGCCTCGGTCAGCTTTCTATCCCTCGCCACCCTGGAACAACTAACCCAGGCTGGGTTTCTTTGTGAGGACTGTCGAGTTTGACCCAGGATTCTGGTACGCTTGTAGGCATTCACAACGAATCAGAGGCTCCCCTAAGTATTGTCGAGGTACATGACGCTTCCAGAACGATACCAAGCCATGGCACTGGCACCTAGGTCGATCCAGAAATCTACCAGGAGGCCTCAGAGAACCAATTACCTATAGATCACATTGTGCTTGAGATGGACATTTGGGCAGGTATTTCCTTCGAACAGTCCAGCCAACCAATCCGGTTCCGGATCACAGCGGAAGGACAGTCCGACTTTTGGTGTTGAGCAGCGATTGAGAGATCAGTACTCTTCTAGAAGATACTGAAACTGCTCGACAAAATCGGAGAATGGAATGAAGCAGAGTGCTCGTCTCAAGTCATCCAAGCCTAGTATCGGCTTTCAACATAGCCGCCCAGCTTCTTCTTGGATAGCACAATCAAACCCTTTCCGTTCCCAGTACAACCTATCTGGCAAATGACAGCAAGTAGACAAGGATCCGCCTCACCGGACATCACATTGAGCGCCTACTACCGCTGTCAAATGCTGGTTGAAGCTCCGAGCTATACTTTATGGAGGTTTCCCAGCATCTCACAGCTGAGACTCAAACAACCATTACGTTTTATAAGGTTTGGAAGCTACCTCATCTTCGGGGCTGCTCTTCCTTGTCCATTGACACATGACGCTTCCAAGGAGACATGATCCATGGTGATGGTAATTTGACTATGAACCAATAGAGGTTATAAAGGAATTTTTGTCGAGTTCTCGTTCCAGGGCGGTGGTTAAGCTTCATGAGCTGTGTGACTAGAGCAATCTGTGAGGCAGCTCCTGCCGCTTCCTCCACAGAAAACTTTCGTCGAAGGAAGTCAAGTAGTTTATACATGTTTATAGACGCTTCGGGCCTTCCTTCCGCCGGTATGCGGCCTCGGGTCCGGTTAGCGCCATATTCACCTCTTACCCGTCACCTCCAAACTTGACGATTTCCCATCCGTACCTCAAACCCTCCCAGCGACCGCAATGGCACCCCTGACGCCCCGATGCACTTCGCTATTGCGCTCACTTCCCCGGCGCAACCTACCGGCTCTCCCCTCCACCCTTCCGCAACGCCGTCACAAAGCCGATGTCGTCCAACGCGCCGCTGGCGAGTTCGACCAAACACCCTCAGGCCAATCGCCATTCCGGAACCTGGATGAGAACCCGACGACACGAGTACCTGACTTCTCGAAGTACATGAGCAGTAAAGGGGAAACGAGAAACAAGACATTCCAGTATTTCATGGTGGGCAGTATGGGCTTGTTGGCTGCCGCCGGAGCGAAGGCTACTGTACAAGGTGAGCTTATGTGTTCCGGCTGTTGGCATTTCGAAGCTGCGCAGATGGGCGTGCGAGAAACCAAGGGCTGACGTGTTCGGACCGCAGATTTCCTCGTCAACATGTCCGCCTCCGCCGACGTCCTTGCCCAAGCGAAGGTTGAAATCGATCTCGCTGCTATACCCGAAGGCAAGAACGTGAGTCCCACCCCGATGGCGCTGCTCCACTCCTCTGCCTACCCATCTCCTGATCGGCCGAGTCATAAACGCTGACAACGACTCACAGGTCATCGTCAAATGGCGAGGCAAACCAGTCTTCATCCGCCACCGCACCAGCGACGAGATCAAGGAAGCCGAAGAGACAAACTGGGAATCACTACGAGATCCCCAACCCGACTCCGACAGAGTCAAGAAGCCCGAATGGTTGATCATGCTAGGTGCGTAACAGTGATTTCCCAATTCTTGAGGCTATTCCATGAACCCCCCTCCTATCGGCTCGCAACACTTGTAATCACTTGGATTCTCTAGAGAAGCTGGAAGCTAATATATCTCCTTCTCACCAGGCGTCTGCACCCACCTCGGCTGCGTCCCCATTGGCGAATCCGGCGACTTCGGCGGCTGGTTCTGCCCCTGCCACGGCTCGCACTACGACATCTCGGGGCGGGCGAGGAAGGGCCCTGCGCCGCTGAATCTGGAGGTCCCGGCTTATGACTTCCCGGAGGATGAGAAGGTCGTGATCGGCTAGGGGTATGTTTGGAGTGAGGGGGGGGGGAAGTGATGGGGAAGAGAGAGGTAAGGGGAATGGGGCGGGGGAGGGTGGGTTGCCGATTGTATATTAGTTGAGGTAATTCATTCATCCGTCCATCGGACTTCGAAGGGGCTTGGGGTGTGAGGTTTGTGCCTGAGAGTGTGGTGGTTGTGGGAAGGGTGCTTTGGCAGGACCCAACGTCAAAAAGGGAATACGTCAAAGTGTGCGGGACTGTTACTTTCGGAGCCTTGGTATGCTCCTCGCAATGATCACATGGTGTGGTATGAACTTCAGCATTGACAAAGGTGCGGTTGCTCAGCCCCCGTAAAAGGCCCGTCATGGGCATTATCGGAGGTTCGGAAAACCCTCTTACATGCCTCCGAATGTCATCTCCCGAAAGATGGTATATGTTATAAATTAGTTTACGTAAGTTCTCCAACTTACAGTATCTTATCTAAGATTTGAACTTACATGAGCTTTGCGCTCGAACCAGAACCATGCTCTATGCACCGACTCTCGTCTCCCTCCCCTGCCTCCGCCCCCCAAACAGACCCCTCACCTCACAGTCGCCCCCCTCAGACTCTCAACCGTACAAACCCCTCCCCCCTTCCCCACCACCAACCTCCCCACGCCCTTCACCCTCCCCTCCTCCCTCAAAACCTCCACAGCACC
>JAABUS010007649.1_pt1 | contig 12257 bp, 9 predicted proteins | sample 5560161 | NCBI WGS metagenome assembly JAABUS01 (sample SAMN10711885, study PRJNA513376) | rock metagenome | isolation source: Antarctica rocks | place: Antarctica: Victoria Land, Trio Nunatak nord | collected 2016-01-04 | reverse complement strand
ACGTCACGGGCCTCGCGCTCAACCTCGAGTCCGACAACGTCGGCGCCGTGCTGTTCGGCCCGTGGGGCCACGTCAAGGAGGGCGACACGGTCAAGCGCACGGGGCGCCTGCTGGAGGTCCCGGTCGGCGACGCGCTGCTCGGGCGCATCATCGACCCGCTGGGGCGCCCGCTCGACGGCAAGGGCGACATCCACCTGGAGGAGACCCGGCCCGCGGAGGTCAAGGCGCCGGGCGTCGTCCAGCGCCAGCCGGTGAAGGAGCCGCTGCAGACGGGGATCAAGGCGATCGACGCGATGATCCCGATCGGCCGCGGCCAGCGCGAGCTGATCATCGGCGACCGCCAGACGGGCAAGACGGCGATCGCGATCGACACGATCATCAGCAACAAGGACTCCGGCGTCGTCTCGATCTACGTCGCGATCGGCCAGCGCATGGCCACCGTGGTGGGCGTGGCGCAGACGCTCGAGGAGGCCGGCGCGATGGACAACACGATCATCGTCGCCGCCGCCGCCGACGAGGCCGCCCCGATCAAGTTCCTCGCCCCGTACGCCGGCGCGACGATCGGCGAGTACTTCCTCTACAAGGGCGGCCACGCGCTGACGGTCTACGACGACCTGACCAAGCACGCCTACGCCTACCGCCAGATGTCGCTGCTGCTGCGCCGCCCGCCGGGTCGCGAAGCCTACCCGGGCGACGTGTTCTACCTGCACTCCCGCCTGCTGGAGCGCGCCTGCAAGCTGTCCGACGAGCTCGGCGGCGGCTCGCTGACGTCGCTGCCGATCATCGAGACGCAGGCCGGCGACGTGTCGGCCTACATCCCGACCAACGTGATCTCGATCACCGACGGGCAGATCTTCCTCGAGCCGAAGCTGTTCTTCTCGGGCGTCCGCCCGGCCATCAACGTCGGCATCTCGGTGTCGCGCGTGGGCGGCAACGCCCAGATCGCGCCGATGCGGAAGGTCGCCGGCCGCATGAAGGGCGAGCTGTCGCAGTTCCGCGACCTGGAGGCGTTCGCCTCCTTCGGCTCCGACCTCGACGAGGACACCCAGCGCACGCTCGCGCGCGGCAACCGCCTGGTCGCCACGCTCAACCAGGGCGAGGGCCAGCCGATCCCCACCGCCGAGCAGGTCGCGATCATCTACGCCGCCACCAACGGCTACGTCGACCGGGTCGCGATCGATCGCGTGCCGGACTTCCACGAGCAGCTGGTCGGCCGCCTGCGCGCGGAGGCCGGCGACCTGCTCGAGAAGATCGCCGGCGGCGACTGGTCCGACGAGACGCAGAGCCGCCTGAAGGAGATCGTCTCGGAGTTCGCCGACGACTTCGGCTACGACCTCGACGAGGAGGGCAAGCCGGTCGACGAGGAGATCGAGGTCGACGATCGCAGCCGCGGCCGCTCCGACGAGGACGGCGACACGAGCGACGAGGACCAGCGGGACGAAACCGGCGAGGCGTCAGCCGGTGGCGAGGCCTCCGGCCGAGACAGGAAGCGCAGCGAGGCAGGGGGGGAGCCGGCGGCCACGGCCGCCGCGTAGCCCATGGCCGAGAAGGAGCTCAAGAACCGCGTCGCGTCGGTCAAGAACGTCCAGAAGATCACCCGGGCGATGGAGATGATCTCCGCCGCGCGGCTCCGGCGCGCCGAGCAGCGGATCGTCTCGCTGCGGCCCTACGCCTCGGCGATCCGGCGCATGACGCGCCAGGCCGCCGAGGCGGCGGAGAACCTGCCCAACCTGCCGATCCTGCGCGAGCGCGAGGACGTCGGCACGGTGGGCATGCTCCTGGTCACGAGCGATCGCGGGCTCGCGGGCGCCTTCAACTCGCAGATCATCCGCGCCGGCCTGCGGGCGGCGGTCGACGTGGAGCGCGACGGCAAGGAGGTCGCGTTCTCTGCCTCCGGCCGCCGCGGGGTCGGCTCGCTGAACTTCCGCAAGCGCAGCCCCTCCGGGTCCTACGTCGGCTTCACCGACCGCCCGGCGTACGCCAACGCGCGCGACATCGCGTCCGACCTGATCGCCGCCTACGTGGACGGCGAGGTCGACCGCGTGGAGATCTTCTACAACCACTACATCTCGCCGCTGCAGCAGCGCGTCACGCGCGAGACGCTGCTCCCCCTCCAGCAGGCCTCGATCCTCGAGGAGGGGGAAGAGGACGAGACCGAGGAGCAGCGCCGCGCCGAGCAGGGCCACCGCGCGCTCGTGGAGTACGAGCCCGAGCCGGAGGAGATCCTCCAGCGCCTGGTGCCGGTCTACGTGGAGATCTCGATCTTCCGCGCGCTGCTGGAGTCCACCGCGTCCGAGCACGGCGCGCGCATGACCGCCATGCGCAACGCGTCCGAGAACGCGGGCGATCTGATCGAGACGTACACGCTGCAGATGAACCGCCAGCGCCAGGCGGACATCACGCAGGAGATCATGGAAGTCGTTGCCGGGGCCGAGAGCCTCACGTAAGGAGAATCAATGGAAGCCAGCACCGCTGAGCGGCCCGCCGAGACGACGGGCACCGAGAACAAGGGTCGGATCGAGGAGATCCAGGGCGTCGTCATCGAGGCCGTGTTCGCCGAGACGCTCCCCGAGATCAACAACGCGATCACGATCGAGCGCGCCGACGACGGCGGGACGCTCGTCTGCGAGGTGCAGCAGCACCTCGGCGACGACCGCATCCGCGCCGTCGCCATGGACGTGACCGACGGCCTGGCGCGCGGGATGGAGGTCGTCGACACCGGCGGCCCGATCACCGTGCCGGTCGGCAACGTCACGCTCGGGCGCATGTTCAACGTGCTCGGCGACGTGATCGACGAGGGTGAGCCGGTCGAGGTCGAGGAGCGCTGGCCGATCCACCGCTCCGCGCCGACGGTCGAGAACCTCACGCCTACGACGGAGATGTTCGAGACCGGCATCAAGGTCATCGACCTGCTCGCGCCCTACGCCAAGGGCGGCAAGGTCGGCCTGTTCGGCGGCGCCGGCGTGGGCAAGACCGTGATCATCCAGGAGCTGATCCACAACCTGGCCAAGGAGCACGGCGGCCTGTCGGCGTTCTGCGGCGTGGGCGAGCGCTCGCGCGAGGGCAACGACCTCTGGCTCGAGATGACCGAGTCGGGCGTGATCGAGAAGACCATGCTCTGCTTCGGCCAGATGAACGAGCCGCCCGGCGCGCGCATGCGCGTCGCGCTGTCCGGCCTGACGATGGCGGAGTACTTCCGTGACGTCGAGGGCCAGGACGTGCTCCTGTTCATCGACAACATCTTCCGCTTCGTCCAGGCCGGCTCGGAGGTCTCCGCGCTCCTGGGCCGGATGCCGTCCCAGGTGGGCTACCAGCCGACGCTGGAGTCCGAGATGGGCCAGCTGCAGGAGCGGATCACGTCGACCCGCAAGGGCTCGGTCACGTCGATCCAGGCGATCTACGTGCCGGCCGACGACCTCACCGACCCGGCCCCGGCCTCGGTGTTCGCGCACCTCAACGCCACCACGACGCTGTCGCGCGCGATCTCCGAGAAGGGCATCTACCCGGCGGTCGACCCGCTGGACTCGACGTCGACGATCCTCAAGCCCGAGATCCTCGGGGAGGAGCACTTCAACGTCGCCAACGAGGTCAAGTCGGTGCTGCAGCGCTACCGCGAGCTGCAGGACATCATCGCCATCCTCGGCATCGACGAGCTGTCCGACGAGGACCGCCAGCTCGTGCAGCGTGCGCGCAAGATCGAGCGCTTCCTGTCGCAGCCGTTCAACGTGGCCGAGCAGTTCACGGGCACGCCCGGCGAGTACGTGCCGATCGCCGAAACGGTGCGCTCGTTCCGCGAGGTGCTCGACGGCAAGCACGACGACCTGCCGGAGTCGGCGTTCTTCCTGAAGGGCTCGATCGACCAGGTGGTCGAGGCGGCGAAGAAGTAGGCATGGCGCGCACCCCGTTCACCGTGGAAGTCCTGACGCCCGAGGGCGAGGCCTTCAACGACGACGTCGAGATGCTGTCCACGCGCACCACCGTCGGCAGCATCGGCGTGCTGGCCAACCACCAGCCGCTGCTGACCATGCTCGACCCGACCGAGCTCCGGCTGCACCGGTCGGAGTCCGAGATCCTGCGCTTCGCGCAGGGCGAGGGCTTCCTGCAGACCTCCGGCACCCATGCGCTCGTGCTCGTCGACGAGGTGTTCCCGGTCGCCGAGCTCGACGCGGGCACGATCTCCGACCGCCTGCGGGAGGCCGAGGAGCGGCTCTCCAACGCCGAGGAGGACTCCGAGGAGGCGCGCCAGGCGGCGCGCGACAAGCGCCGCTACGAGGCGTTCGCCAAGCTCGCCGAGAACCGCTGAGGCTCACCGGGCCGCTGCCTCCGCGCTGTCGGCGGGCAGCGGCTTGACGCCGGGGTCGCCCGCTTCGACGACGTAGTCGGAGGGCTCGGTGGCGTCCGTCCCGTAGGGCCGCTTGGCCGCTCGCAGCGCGAGCGTGACCAGCACGCCGACCACGATGTTCACCAGCAGCGCCAGCAGCCCCGTGTAGATCGTCACCTTGCTGTCGAACCCGAGCTTCGAGAGCGCGTACTGCGGGCCGCCGAAGTGGGCCTTCCCCGTGACCGCGTTCGGCGTGTCGTAGAGCATGTACATGCCGGCGGCCAGGCCGATCGCCCAGCCCGCGAGCAGCCCCCACGCGTGGAAGAAGCGCGTGTAGAGCCCGAACACGATCGCCGGCAGCGTCTGCAGGATGATCACGCCGCCGATCAGCTGCAGGTCGATCGAGAACTGCGGGTCGAGCACCAGGATCACGACGACGGCGCCGGCCTTGACCACCAGCGACGCGAGCTTGCTCGAGCGCGCCTCCTGCGCCGGCGTGGCGTCGCGGTTGAGGTACTCCTTGTAGATGTTGCGCGTCCACAGGTTGGCGGCCGCGATCGACATGATCGCCGCCGGCACCAGCGCGCCGATCGCGATCGCCGCGAACGCGATGCCCGCGAACCAGTCCGGGAACATGTTGTCGAACAGCAGCGGGACGATCGTGTTGGGATCCGGCTTGCCGTCCGTCGTGATCGGCGTGATGTCCGCCGCGATCGCCATGTAGCCGAGCAGGGCAAGCAGCCCCAGGACGACGCTGTAGGCGGGCAGCGCGGCCATGTTGCGCTTGATCGTGTCGCGGCTGCGCGCGGCGAGCACGCCGGTGACCGAGTGCGGGTAGAGGAACAGCGCCAGCGCCGACCCGAACGCCAGCGTCGAGTAGCCGAGCACGGCCGTGTCGCCCAGCAGCACGCCGTCGCCCGGCGCCTCGCTGGCCGCGAACTTCTTGTCCGCGGCGGCGAAGATGTCGTCGAACCCGCCGAGCTGGGTCGGGATGTAGATCACGGCGACGATCACCACCAGGTAGATCAGCGAGTCCTTGACGAACGCGATCAGCGCCGGCGCGCGCAGGCCCGACGAGTACGTGTAGGCGGCCAGGACGCCGAACGCGATGATGATCGGCCAGTGGCCGAGGATGCCCATCGCCTTCAGCACGGCCTCGATGCCGATCAGCTGCAGCGCGATGTACGGCATCGTGGCCACGATCCCGGTGATCGCGATCATCAGCGCCAGCGAGCCGGAGCCGAAGCGGCCGCGGATGAAGTCCGCGGGCGTGACGTAGCCGTGACGGTGCGACACCGACCACAGCCGCGGCGCCACGAGGAACACCATCGGGTAGACGATGATCGTGTACGGGACCGCGAAGAAGCCGAGCGCGCCGGCGCCGAACAGCAGCGCGGGCACGGCCACAAACGTGTAGGCGGTGTAGAGGTCGCCGCCGAGCAGGAACCAGGTGATCCAGGAGCCGAAGTTGCGCCCGCCGAGTCCCCACTCGTCGAGGCTGTCGAGCGTCTCGGCCCGGCGCCAGCGCGCGGCCACGAAGCCGAGCACGGTGACCAGGCCGAACAGGAAGATGACGATGGCGAGCTCAACGCCGTTGACGGCGGCGAAGCCGATCATCGGGTCCGCCTCCGGCTCGTGGCGCGACAGACGATCGTCGTCATCAACACGCTGACCGGGATCCAGAGCATCTGGTACCAGTAGAAGAACGGCACGCCGAACAGCTCCGGGTCGCGCGTGTTGTAGATCCAGGGGATCATCGTGCCGAGCAGCGGCACGATCAAGAGCCAGGTCCAGCGCGTGTCACGCGCGCCCGGCGGGCCGCTCGGCTCCTGCCGAGCCAAGTGATCTGCCATCGCGGGTCTCCTCCCGGCGGTTGGGCTTTGGCCCCACCATTCCCCGTTCTGGGCCGATGGCTACCCTCATACCGGTGGACGCGCGCGCGCTCGCCGAGCGGCTGATCACCTACGACACCTCCACGCCCGACGGGATTCGCGCCTGCGCCGGGTTCATCAAGGGCTGGCTGGAGGCGCGGGAGATCGACGTCCACGACACGACGTTCGGCGAGCTGCCCGTGCTGACGGCGGCGGTCGGCCCGTCGGCGGGGCCGACGCTCGTGTTCCACGGCCACCTCGACGTCGTGCCGGGGCGCAGCGAGCAGTTCTCCCCGCGCGTGGAGGGCGACCGGCTCTACGGCCGCGGCGCCTACGACATGAAGGGCGGCGTGGCCGCGATGATGTGCGCGATGCGCGACCTGGTCGACCAGGACCGGGTGCGCGTGCGCTTCGTCTGCGTGCCCGACGAGGAGTCCGAGGACATCGACACGCGCTCGACCGACGAGGTCGTGCGCGGCGGCTTCCGCGGCGACTTCGCGATCACCGGCGAGCCCACGGACCTGCACGTCGGCGTGCAGGCCAAGGGCGTGCTCGCGTTCCGCCTGAACGTGCACGGCCGGTCGGCCCACGGCTCGACGCCGTGGCTGGGCGACAACGCCGTGCTGAAGGCGATCGACGTGTTCCGGCGAATCGAGTCCCTGCCGTTCTCGCGCGAGTCATCCGAGCTGTTCGACCGCCCGTCGGTCAACCTCGGGCGCATCCAGGGCGGCGACGCGCTCAACAAGGTGCCCGATCTCTGCACGATGGTGGTCGACATCCGCTACCTGCCCAACCAGGACCCCGGTCACATCCTCGAGCAGATCCGCTCGATCCCCGACATCGAGGTCGTGCGCACGTTCACGCGCGTGCCCGCGTACGTGCCGCGCTCGAACCCGTACGTCGTCGCGCTGGTCGCCGCCGTGGGGCGCCTGACCGAGGGCGAGTCGATGAGCGTGGGCCGGGACGGCGCCTCTGACGCCGTGTCCTTCCTGCAGGCCGGCATCCCGGCCGTCGAGTTCGGGCCCGCGGGCGCGGGTCATCACGGGCCTGAGGAGTGGGTCTCGATCTCCTCGCTCGACCGCTATCGCCAGGCGCTCTGCGACTTCGTCACCCAGCTGCCCGAGGCGCTGGCCGGTCCCGAGGTCGGCCTGCGGGCCGTCGAGGGAGGGCTCGCGTGACCGAGGGCGGCGAAGCGCCTCCCCGCCCGGGGCGGGGACTGCTCTGGCGCGCGCTGCTGGCGGGGGTGCTGATCTGCCTGATGACCGCGAGCGCGGTCTCGGCGACGGTGCTGCTGCAGGTCGATGACATCCTCAACATCATCGAAAAGGAGGGGCGGGCCGCGGTCGAGATCCCCGAGATCGACCGCCCCGACGCCGGCAAGGCGCAGACGCTGATGATCCTCGGCTCCGACCGTCGCTACGGCGACAAGGAGGCGGGCCTCCCACCGCGCTCGGACACGATGATCCTCGTGCGGCTGGATCCCGACAAGGAGGTGATCGCGATGATGTCGGTCCCGCGCGACCTGCTGGTCGACATCCCGGGCGTCGGCAACCGGGTGAAGATCAACGAGGCGTACGCGAACTACGGCGAGCGCGGTGCGGTGCGCGTGGTCAAGAAGCTGCTGTCGGTCGGCGGGCGATCGTTCCCGATCCACCACGTGGTCACGGTCGACTTCGGCGGCTTCCGGCGCGCGATCGACTACATCGGCTGCGTCTACGCCGACATCGACCGCGACTACTTCAACGACCAGAGCGGCCCCAGCGGCTACGCCGTGATCGACATCGACCCGGGCTACCAGAAGCTGTGCGGCACTGACGCGCTGGCCTACGTGCGCTATCGCCACGGCGACAACGACCTCGTGCGCGCGGCGCGCCAGCAGGACTTCCTGCGCCAGGTCCGCAACGCGAAGGGCACGCGCGAGCTCCGGGAGGGCGGCCTGTCACTCGGAAACCTCAAGAAGCTGGCGCGGGTCTTCGCGCGCTACTTCGACCGCGACAAGACACTGGACTCCACGCGCGAGGTCTTCAAGTTCGCCAAGACCGTGCTCTACACGGTCGACAACCCGGTGCGCGAGGTTCGGTTCCGCGCCGTCGACGCCCCCGACCACGTGAACCTCGAGGCGTCGGACTCGATGCTGCGGGAGACCGTGTCGGAGTTCATGGACGCCAAGGCGTCGGCCCAGCCGCGCGAGCAGACCGCGCCGACGGCCGCCGACATCCAGGCGTCCAAGCAGCGGGCGAAGCGCACGAAGAACAAGCCCTCCTCGATCAAGGGCCTGGAGGAGGCGCGCTCGGAGGGGGAGAACCAGGCGATCGTCGCGGCGCGCAAGATCGACTTCCCGTTCTACTTCCCGACGCTGCGGAGCACCAACGCGGCCTACCAGGGGCAGGAGCCGCGGACCTACACGATCAAGGACGAGAAGAAGGGCAAGCACGACGCCTACCGGCTGGTGCTCGCCAAGGGCGTCGTCGGCGAGTACTACGGCGTGCAGGGCATGAGCTGGCGCTTCCCGCCGATCCTCGACGATCCGCACGAGACGATCGTGCGCAACGGCCGCAAGCTGATGGTCTACCGCGACGGCAAGCGGGTCCGGCTGGTCGCCTGGCGGACGCGCAAGGCGGTGTACTGGGTCTCGAACACGCTCACGCAGTCGCTGTCGGCCCCGCAGATGATCGGCATCGCCGGCTCGCTGAAGCGGCTCGGTGCCGGTTAATACACTCCGCGCTCCGCGATGAGCAGCGTGTCCTCCAACAGAGCCCCGATCGGCGTGATCGGCACCGGGTACGTCGGCCTCGTGACCGCGGCGGGCTTCGCCGCCCTGGGCTCGGACGTCTACTGCGTCGACATCGACGCGGAGAAGATCGCCGGCCTCCGGGCGGGGCGCGTCCCGATCTGGGAGCCCGGCCTGGCCGAGCTGATCGCCGAGCACCGCGAGCGGCTGCACTTCTCGACGGACCTGGGGGCGGCGCTCGAGCACGCGCGGCTGCTGTTCGTCGCCGTCGGCACGCCGCCGACGTACTCGGGTGACGCCGACCTCTCCGCCGTGCACGCGGTGGTCGGCGCGATGCCGCCGTCGGACCGCCACGCGCTGGTGATGAAGTCGACCGTGCCGGTCGGCACCGGGGAGAGCATCGAGCGGGTGTTCGCCGAGCAGGGCAAGGGCTTCCGCTACGTGTCCTGCCCCGAGTTTCTCAAGGAGGGCTCGGCGGTCAAGGACTTCCTCGAGCCCGACCGCGTCGTGATCGGGGATTCCGGCGACTGGGCGGGCGACGCCGTCGAGGCGCTCTACGCCCCCCTCGACGCCCCGATCGTCCGCACCGACGTAAAGTCGGCGGAGATGGTCAAGCTCGCGTCCAACGCGTTCCTGGCGACGAAGATCTCCTTCATCAACGAGATCGCCAACGTGTGCGAGGAGACCGGCGCCGACGTCGTCGAGGTCGCGCGCGGCATGGGCCTGGACGACCGCATCGGCCCGAAGTTCCTGCAGGCGGGGATTGGCTTCGGTGGCAGTTGTTTTCCCAAGGATGTGACGGCGCTCAAGCAGCTCGCCGGCAACTCCGGCTACCACTTCCAGCTGCTCAACGCCGTGATCGAGGTCAACGAGCTGCAGAAGCGACGCGTGATCGCCAAGCTGCAGAAGCACCTCGGCTCACTTGTCGGCAAGGAGATCGCATTGCTCGGGCTCGCATTCAAGCCGAACACCGACGACATGCGCGAGGCGTCCTCGCTCGTGCTCTCCTCGCGGCTGCAGGGCGCCGGCGCGCGGGTGCGCGTCTACGACCCGGTCGCCGAGGAGGAGGCGCGCAAGCTGATCCGGGGCGTGGTCTTCGCTCCGGCCGCCACCGAGGCGGTCGCGGGCGCCGACGCGATCGTGCTGGTCACGGAGTGGCCGGAGTTCCGCGAGCTCGACCTCGCCGCGGCGGTGCAGTCGATGCGCGGCACGCTGCTCGTGGACGGGCGCAACTTCATCGATCCCGAGGCCGCGCGCGCCGCCGGCTTCGTCTACGAGGCGATCGGCCGGCCGTCGCCCCACGGTGCGCGCTGATGCAGGCGCTGATCCTCGCCGGCGGAGAGGGCACGCGGCTGCGCCCGCTCACCTCCACGGTGCCCAAGCCCGTCGTCCCGCTGGTCGACCGCCCGTTCATCGCCTTCATGCTCGAGTGGCTGCGCGGCCACGACGTCGACGACGTGGTCATGTCCTGCGGCTTCCTCGCCTCCGGCGTGCGCAACGTGCTCGGCGACGGCAGCGCGTACGGCATGCGGCTGCGCTACGTCGAGGAGCCGCAGCCGCTCGGCACCGGCGGCGCGCTCAAGTTCGCCGAGTCGCTGCTCGACGAGCGCTTCCTGATGCTCAACGGCGACGTGCTGACCGACCTCGACGTCTCCGCCCAGCTCGCCCTGCACGTGCAGCGCGGCGCGCAGGCGACGCTCGCGCTCACGCCCGTCGAGGACCCGTCCGCCTACGGGCTCGTGCGCACGCTCGAAAACGGGGAGGTGACCGGGTTCGTGGAGAAGCCGGCGTCCGACCAGATCGACACGCGCAACATCTCCGCGGGCATCTACGTGCTCGATCGCTCGGTGCTCGAGCTGCTGGAGCCCGAGCAGCCGGCGTCGATCGAGCGCGACGTCTTCCCGCGCCTGGTCGGCGAGGGCCTGTACGCGTACGTCAGCGCCGGCTACTGGCTCGACATCGGCACCCCGGACCGCTACCTGGAGGGAACGTTCGACATCCTCGAGGGCACCGTCGCCACCCCGGTTGCCGAGCGCATGGGCGACGGCTACCTGTGCGTCGAGGACGGGAGCCGGATCGACGGCCGCGTGATCCCTCCTGCGCTGGTCGAGCGCGACTGCACGATCGGCGCCGGCGCGCGCATCGGCGGCCGCGTCGTGCTCGAGGCCGGGGTGAGCGTGGGGGAGAACACCACGATCGAGCGCGCCGTCGTGCTGCGCGGCAGCACGATCGGCGCCAACTGCACGCTGAGCGGCTGCATCGTCGGCGGCGGCGTTCACATCGGCGACGACACGCACATCGAGGGGCTCGCCGTGCTCGGGGAAGGCGTCACCATCGGCGCCGGCAACGTCGTCACGAACGGCGCCCGCGTGTTCCCGGGGGTCTCGATCCCCGACGGCGGGCTCCTGTTCTGATGGCCGCCGCGCTGGACGCCGACGCCTGCCGGGCCGTCGACTCCACCGGCCAGTTCGCCGAGACGCTGGACCTGGCCGCGCACCTGCGCGACGCGCAGTGGCGCGTCGACTCCGCCGACATCGCCCCGATCGACGCCCCCGGCGGGCTGGTCGTCGCCGGCATGGGCGGGTCCTCGGTCGGCGGGCGCCTGGCCGCCGGCGCGCTGGGGCCGCGGCTGCGCCGCCCGCTGGCGCTCGCCATGGGCTACGACATCCCGTCCTGGATCGGCGGGGAGACGCTCGTGCTGTGCGCGAGCTACTCGGGCACGACCGAGGAGACGCTCGCCACCTACGACGCCGCCAAGGCGGCCGGGGCGCCGCGGCTGGTCGCGACCACCGGCGGCCCGCTCGCCGAGCGCGCCCGCGCCGACGGCGTGCCGGTCGTGCCGCTGCCGGGCGGGTTCCAGCCGCGCGCCGCGGTCGGGTACTCCCTGGTCACCGCGCTGGAGGCGGCCGCGTTGTGCGGCGCGGCGCCGTCGCTCCGCGACGAGATCGAGGCCGCGGCGGCGCAGGCCGCCGAGCTCGCACGCGAGTGGGGGCCGTCCGGCGCAGAGGACGGCGACGCCAAGCGGCTGGCGCGGGCCCTGCACGGCACGATCCCCGTGATCACCGGCGCCGGGTTGACCGCGTCGGTCGCCTACCGCTGGAAGTCCCAGATCAATGAGAACGCCGAGATCCCGGCGTTCGCGAGCAAGCTGCCCGAGCATGACCACAACGAGATCGTCGGCTGGGCCGGCGCCGACCGGCGTCTCGGCGCGGTGTTCCTCGAGGACCCCGAGGGGGACGAGCGCGCCGCGCGGCGCATCGAGGTCACCGCCGAGCTGGCGACCGAGGGCGCCGCGGTGGTGGAGCGGGTCACCGCCCGTGGCGCGACGCGGCTC
>JAABUS010007648.1_pt1 | contig 12260 bp, 16 predicted proteins | sample 5560161 | NCBI WGS metagenome assembly JAABUS01 (sample SAMN10711885, study PRJNA513376) | rock metagenome | isolation source: Antarctica rocks | place: Antarctica: Victoria Land, Trio Nunatak nord | collected 2016-01-04 | reverse complement strand
ACCACCCCCCCACCCCCCCTCAGCTTCTCCCTCAACCTCTCCCGCTTCCCCTCCCTCCGCCTCTCCTTCCTCTGCTCCATCCGCTCCGCCAACCCCTTCAGCCCCACAAACTGCACCGGATACCCCAGCCTCGGAATCGTGCTGCCTCCACGCATCAGCGCAGACTCGCGCTCCGGCTGGATGAACTCGTAGCTGCGGTTCGCGTCCGCGTCCTCGTATTGCCTCCTGGACATCGTCTCCCCAGCGGACGAGTCCCGCCGCCGCCGCGAGAAGCGCAACGAGTCCGAGAAGCGCTGCGAGAGGGAGTGCGCGCGCCGCGGCGGCTGGGCGGAGATCTGGGTGACGGTGTGGGCGGCGGGCAGGGCGAGGGAGTTGCCGACGAGGGGGCCGTCGTTGCCGAACTCGCTATCCGAGTCGCTGTCCGAGGCGAGGTCGTCCCAGAAGCCGCGGGGGCGCCAGAACGGATGGAGCTTGGTGTCGTGGTCGGAGGGGGCGGCGTAGCTGGTGCGGCGGCGGGAGGGGTTGCGGGTGAGAGGGGAGGGGATGGCGTCGGAGTGGCGGCGGGCGCTGAGGGCGCGCTTGATTGTGCTGAGGGGGCGGCTGAAGCGGGTTTTTGAAGAGGCAGGGGCGGGGTTCCGGTCGCGGTCTTGGTCCGAAGTTGGGCTGAAGTTGGGGATGGGTGTGGGAGGGATGACCTTGAAGTCAGGCGGTTGGGGAGGGTCGCGCGGGTTTTTGAGGGGGGATTCTAGGAGGTTTCGTGTTTTGGCATGGTGCAGGAGAGCTGGTACGTGTGGTCCTGGGAGCGCGAAGCTGGCGTTGGAGGCTACGATGGCCGAGTGCTCGATGGGCTCAGAATCTCGTCGCGGGAGTTGTTGGACGACCAGGATTGATTTGTTGGTGTGGGGGTAGATACTGATGGCCGTTGCTTCGTTGACTTCGAGCGTGCCGGGCGTCGAAGAGTGGGCCGAGCGCAACGAGAACGGCGTCACTTGGGTGGAGCCGGGGCGCAACGCTGACCAGTCTCCCATGCTAGAGCGATCGAAGCTCGTGCTTTGCACGTTGTGGTTTTGAGAGGCAGGCACCTCATCCGAATGCAGTACTGATTGAGGGTGAGTTGAATACTCTTGCAGAGCGTTGAAGGGCACCCCACTAGCGGAGATGGTCGAGGTTGCCCTCGAAACTTTTCTGCTGGTATTCGCTGATACGAGGGATGCTTCGAATATCGGAGCTATCGGAGGTTCTCGCACAGGTTTCTCTTGGGTTTTCAGAATCGACGTAGGCGGTACTTTGGCGGATACTGTTCGACGTTCTCGACGTGGCACATCGAAATACCCAGTGGTCTCCTCTGGCGCCGTCGTTGGCCTGGATGACATCTGCCGTGAAGTAAGCGAAGATGTCCTCGATAGACGCCTACTACCAGGAGCCGAAGGTCCCAGAGAAGATCACCGTTCGGGGATCACAATTACCGGAATGCTGTCCTTCCGTCTCCTCATGTGCTGCGGAGCACCTTTTAAACCCACATCTGACGCTACACTACCTCTTTTGATCGTCTCCGGGCTTTGAGCATGTCGGAGAGTTCTCGGCCTCGTAATTTCGCCATTGGACAACATCGGGTTGCGGTTCGAGAGTGCGCTAGCCTCATCGAGTCTTGAGAATTTGCCTATTCGCCGTAGCGTCTGCCTCCTCTTGGGAGACACGTTGTCGATGACCTTAGCTTCGATGGTCGAAGTACCTGACATCTGGGAGAAGCGGCGATCATCGAACTCGCGAACTTTAACATCTAGGTCGAGATGCTCGTCATCCTGCAAAGGCCAATTTATATGCTTTGCGAAGCTTTCGGTCGAAGCACTTGTCGGACTATTACGGCTCTTCTCTAATCTTTGGCGCAGACTGAGTGACTTGGACAAAGGAATAGAATCTTCATGGCCTTTTGAAGGTTTATCGGGAGGGTTCGTAGAGATGCGGGGGCGTTTGACAGAGCGCGAGTTGGCTTCTACAGCAAGATTTTCGGTGTCTCGTGGAGTTGCCGATTCCTCCTGGTCGGCACCCCAAGCGCCATCGAAGGTCACGAAGTCACCCCTCTTCGGTGATGCTTTTGGAGTTTCTTCAAGCGGAGTTTCAGGATCATTTTCTAGCTCTAAGCCCAAACCAAGTCCAATGTCCCTAAGCCGTGCGTGTGCGGTGTGCCTGAGCCACCTTTGCCGGGATGGCTGCATTGAAGGTGATGGTGATTGGTCGCTACCGTCTTCAGATGACACGTTCTCGCGAGCGGTTTTGAAAGATTCCGTCCGGGTACCAATGGACTGGGTTGGCGGATTTGAGATGTGGGCTTGGGCACGCCTTAGGTGATCGGCTCGAGGTGGGGTGGTTTCAGGCGTTGGTGGGCTTCTCTGTATGAGTGGCGTGGTGATCCCCGAACTAACGCTCCTAGTAGTGACTCTGTGATCATCTGATAGAGGACCATCTATCCAGCTAGTACCCTCATCTTCTGGTGAATTTGAAGGTGGAGTAAGAGGAAGGCTGTGATCCAGTGCGAGGTGGATCACCTCTGGCTCTGGTATCCAGGATTCTATCTGCGCTATTTTCCCTAAGACCTTCTGCTCACTGTCCAGTTGCCGAAGCTGAGAGTGGGTTGCAAGGGTCGGTGGAGCCGTCTTGACTGGCACGGGTCTTCGCGGCAAGGCTTTGTGAGCTTTAAGCAAAGCATGTTGTGGTGTGGGTAAGTTGTCCATTAGGTCTGAAAGCTCTTTGCCGGGCATATCGATGGGGGCCCGAGGCTCACTGATCACTACCAGGTCGAAGAGCCAGTAAAGAGTCCTCCGTCCCACTTCGCGCACGATTATCCCGTCGCATGTGTGATAGAGGCGAGGACGATGCGCCTCGCAGGGACGAGGCCAGCGTTAAGGGCATGCGCGTGCTAGAGCCGCGGATGCTTGAAGCTCTGGCCGCTAGTTGAGGTCTTGCCTTCTGGGTACCTCAGCCGATGTGTATGGATTTTGCCCGACGAGAACAAAAGGACAAGTCGAGATAGCACTGGACTGTGTTGATCGGGCTGAGCGTATTGGCTACGTTCCTCAAGGGTGCGGATTCCCAGCCGCCACGACCGCTGCAGTCGGGCTCAATCCCACCTCGATCCAAGTGAGTTCTTGGCTGGTGACGGTAAGCCTGCTTCGGTGTTCGACGCAAGCTAGGAGAGTGAGTATCTTGCAGAGCCTGGGTCAGACAGAGGATGATGTAGCGAGCGAAAGGAAGATGAAGGGAGTGGCTGAGGGTGAGGGTGCGGTTGAGGTCGAGAGATGCAAGAGTGGTGGCCGAGTCGTCCGTACCGCCCGCCGTACTTGGATGAGACGAGACTAGTGAGCACTAAGGGGCCTTCCCGTGGTGGGAAACAACTTAGATTCTTAGAACGTGCGAAGTCGTCGATCTTTCATCCAACGAGCGTGTTTCATCCAATATCTCCTTCCACTACCTAAAAGTACCCTTTCTTCAAGAACACCATTTTCGTCAGTGTACACAGTCTGGATTGCCCAATGCTCGTCTGCGAACCCCGAATGTGCCAGCTCGATCACATCATCAAGTGGCCGCTCTTTACGAACACGATCCCGGCGGGTCGTGGCAGTCTTCATTGGCTGCGGCTACGCACAGCTTGATGCTGCTTCGGAGAAAAGAGGAGATCAACGACTGGCTATGCTTCCTGCTGGGCTGCCATACCATCATGCTGCACTCGTCGTTCTTCAGCCAGTCGGCGAATAGGAAGGGACCTGCTTCTAAGGATAGCGTGCTCATGACGTTGTGCAAGTCCTCCCATCCTTTGATTCGTCATCATCTTCGTCTATCGTCATACTTACGAGGTCAAGTGATAGCAAACATGTGTGGGGTCCCATCGCCCTCTATCGTTAAAGTAGGAACGAAATTTCACCTTTAAAGCACTGGCTTAATCGAATTTCCATAATGTGACGATGTTTGAGCGTTTGATAAGTAAATGTATTGGTAGGATGAAGAACTCCATGCTCGTACTCGCTGTTCAGCCGTGACACAAGCTACACAGCCAATGGGAAATACCTGCGAGCTCCCTATGCAATGACTAACATCGTGAAAGGTCTGTCCCATGCCTCAGTGTGTCGTCCGACTGTCCTTTGTCGACGGAAAACCTCTCTTCGCCAGATAGATGGCCCTGAAGTCTGGAGTGCGTGAGTTATTGCACCATCTCTTGCCGAAGCTTGCTCCGATCCTGCCCTTTGCCTCTCCGGCCAAGCAGTGTAGCGTTGTCGAGGGTGAGCTCAAAGGCCCCTCTCTGCTGCTGCTTCTTGACCTGCTGCTTCGCCGCAGCCGCCACCTGCGCACTATGCTGGCCGTAGCCCCTCTCCGGCTGCGCTGCCGCTGTTCTAGGTGCTGCTGCTGCTCGGGCTTGCGCTGCCGCACTGGGGTTGCCAAGGTTGGTGCTTCGCATCTTCTGCTCGACCGAGGCAACATCTGCAACCCCGCCTCGAGGCTTGGGAAGTTTGGATGGCGGCGCTTGTGCGGGATGATTAGACCGGAGGATATCATCGTCCTCCTCGTCGTAGTCGTCGTCCTCGGTGAGAGGATTCAATCCGTTGAGCGCTGCAGCTCCGCGGTAGCCCTGTGGGAAGTTCTTGCGCCGCTTTCCTTCTTCCTCTTGTCGGTGCACGGCATAGCTGACATCGAATACCTCGCGAAGGTTGACGGCACCAGGCGAGCGGAAGTCTGCGCGGCGATGGCCGCCGCCAGGAGTTTCAAGGAACTGGGAAGACATTGGTTCCGGAGAGACGCCACCGGGCTGGTATTTCTGATTGAACCCATATTCCTTTTGGCGAGTATAAAGAGGTGTGGCAAGAGGAGGCGCGTCGGCGGCGGCAGTCGTGGCCTCATCCCTCTCATTGATCCAAGGGTGGTGGAGGAACTCTTCGATAGTATACCGCTTCTCCGGGTCAACCGTCAGAAGGTGCGAGACGAGGTCTTGCGCTGATTTGGAAATGTCATCCCACCATGGCGAAAGGAAAGTGTATTGGCCTCGTGCAACCTTCTCGGTAAGGACTTGAATGCTCTCGTCGTAGAAGGGTGGGAAACCACAGAGAAGAGTGTAAAGAACGCAGCCCAGTGCCCACATGTCAACACTCTTCGAATATCGCTCATCCTTGACAATCTCGGGCGCCGTGTACCCTACAGTACCACAAGGCGTCATCGTCTGGCTATCCCAGATGACCTTTGAAAGCCCAAAGTCGGCGATTTTGATTGTGCCAATGCCCCCAGCACCAACGCCTTTGATGAAGTCGCCTTCGTCCTCTTTATCTTCATCTTCTGGCGCCCTAGGCTTCGGGTTCCTCGTAGGAACGAACGGTACAGGATAGAAAAGTAGATTTTCCGGCTTGATATCACTATACCCCAAGTCGTAAGCGATGGTATCATATACACGCGATTGAGTCCTACCGGTGTACCACACCTCCCTCTTCATGAAGATAGAGCAATGCCTTTGCGACCTGCACGATGACATGACGACTAAGGTCTTCACTGAAATACGTCAATCGAACTATTTGGTGGAACAGCTCGCCTCCAGGACAAAGTTCAAGAACGATGTAGTAGTATTGGCGGGACTCAGAGAAGTCAAGGAGCTTGACGATATTAGGATGGTCGATCTGCCGCATGATCTGCACCTCTTTAAGGATGTTGGCTCGCTACGAGGAAACAATGGTCAGTCTCGATCTTCTGTAGGGACGAGCAAAAACGCTTCCAGCATGAACGACAAGTGAACTTAAAGTATGGAAGTAAAGCGCACCTCGACGACCTTGGGCTGTTTCTTGAAGTCCGGATGCATATGAGCGTCGCCCTAATAGCACCCATGTTGGCAAAGAACATTCGTTACGGGGATGACATTCCATGCATTATACGTGAGAAGAAGGATATACAACATGTGCAACAATATCGAAATGAAGGAACACCATCGCAGGCAGTTGCCCATACTCACCTGATTAGAGCTCATCTCGAATTTTCGAACGACTTTGATAGCGGCTTCACCGTACTGCCCTGTATTGTCCTTGGCTCGGTAGACATTGCTGAAAGCGCCATCACCCATCTTCTCCAGCAGAGTCCATCGCTCTAGGCCGGGATATTTGGGGAGTTTGCCTTTGCTTTCGCGTTCTTCTGCGACAATTCGTTCGATCACCGAAGGATCCATGTCTTTGCTTCTTTCTGTCGAACCTCCGTACCCTTCTTTCTTCTGCTTGTCGCCCGCAGCTTTGGCAGCAACACCTCCGGCCTGCGCAGCTATGTTACGATTATCCATGCCCCCAGCAACTGAAAAGTCCCCTGCTGGATTAGTTGTATGCTGAATCGGCTTGTGGTCGTACAAGTTGGCATCGCTGTGGGCGTAGTGGTTCTGAGGTGGGGGAGGCGCATAACGCTGTTGGTGGGCGTTGACAGGAGAAACATTGGTAGTAGGGTCACCATGACGTGCCTGCTTGCCATGTCTGATAAAGTTCTTCAGGTTCTGTATAGTTGACATCGTGTATGACCTGTGTTAGGAGAGTAACAGGTTTGTAAGCGGCAGGTCTGATGCGGGTTGACTTTGGGGAGGAGAGGCCGGTCGAGCTTGGCAGATCAGCTCCTTCAACGCCGACGAGCGACAGGTATGGAGGGAAATCGACCCTTGAAGTAGAATCTAGGGGTCAAAGGGAGGGCGATGGAGGAATTGGAGCGTCACCAAGTTGAACAGACGTTGGGTATGGGAGAGATCGTCGGTCGGTATGACGAATATTAGGAGATCCGGACTTTAAGCGAGAGAGGATCTGCTGCACGGTGATGTCAGTCGCAGAAAGTGACAGCAAGGATCCTGGAATCTGAGATCTACGAGTAGGAGTAGCTGGCCCGTGGGATCAGTGTGAAGAACTTCTTATCAAGAGATCTACTCCTTCACATTGATGATTTGATACATCCAGGGAATTTCCGTTTCAGTGCTCTCGCAGCACAATGACGTGCGTTTTAGGTGCCGTTTCAACGCTTTCTGGCGATGTCTTGGCAATATTCCGGACCCCTTCCGAGCCCTTCCCTCATCTTTTGACTTCACTGAAATCTAAAGTAGAGTTGCCACAAGATCTAAACTGATAGGGTTAGCTGCGAGCTTTCCGGGGCGGATTTTGATAGAGTCCAATGACGATCTGAGTCGGGAACTTGCAATCAATTGCTTTCTCCATCCTTGCTCCATTTCCTTCAATCTCTCGCCATGAAGACGTCCAGAGACCATAAAGCCCTTGGAGCAGCACTGGATAATTTCTGATAATCTTCTCGCATAGTGCTTGCATTTCATTGACGAGTATTTGGAGATTTTGTAAGCTGAGATGAATTTCGCATAGACAAAAGTACATACATGCCCAACTCCCCAGACAACTATTCAAGCCTAGCAAGCCAACCCATACACCATCCCCAACCCTTCGCCACCCGTACAACGGACCCGACAACGTCGACCGGATTTGGTAGAGAAGGGCGGAGAGGCGGGATCAAAGCCGCTGCGAACAACAACGCACAAAGTGACACAAGAAAAAGCCCAAATACTGTTACGAGGAGCCCAACCTTCGGCGTGGAGGTAGGATCAGCAGGATTGGAAATGTCGGAGTCGAGAAAGACGTATAGCTGGGACGCCGATATACCATGGTCGAATGCAGGAGGAGTTGTGGTGGGCCCGTTGGTTTAGCTCATGATTTAGTGTTTTCTTCAAGGACGTTTCGTCCAAGGATGTGTCACCTCATCCTCTTCAGAGCCTCTATGCCCGGTAAACCTCCGAAGCATTGCCGTAATCGACCCCCTTCCTCTTGTTCTTCGTCATGGTCTCTTTCTTCGGAGGACCGCCGTGTCGTCCCGACGTGCCCTTCTCAACTCGTCCTTTCCAGGCGTTCTTCATCCTGGCGGAGACCTTTGCGTCTACCCATTTGCCACGAGCATTGCGAACCATTCCGGGAGCTGGTGGAACGTCCGAGTCGGAGCCGGTTGTAGGCTTGGCTTTCGTAGTAGCTTTGGCCTTGGAAGCTCGGTTTGTCCTGACCGTATGATCAGGAGCCTGCTCAGACTCGGCTTTTGGGATTTTGCTTGTCGTGCCGCTTGGGGTAGGGTTCTCTGAGTTGGTAGGGCCGGAAGCTGTAGGACTACCAAATATCGCAGTCAGCAGTCCGTCTTTGGGTGATCTAGCGAATTGAGAGGCTTTTGAGCGGAATGCTTACGTAGAGTCCTCTGCGATCGTGTCGAGTACTGTGATGGAAGGACCAGGAGCTGCCGGAGCGGGTATCTCTTCAACCGTTTCAAGCACTGCCGCGGAAGGCCCAGGTGACGCAGGCGGAGTATCTTGGAGACCTCCAGACATCTGGTAAAGTCCAGTGTTGATAGCGGGAGAGATCTCTCTGGGTGTTCCATTGGCTTCGCGGGCTCTCCTGCTAGGCATACGTGCTCGCTTGGTGGGACGCTCTTCGGCTGCTTCGTGAATCTGCTCGAGTTGATCTGGGCGATGCCCTACTTGACGTGTGCGACGAGCTCCACCGGGTTGATGCTCGTCCTGGTCGTGTCCGGTCCCGCCGGGCCCAAACCAAAGCTTGCGCTTACGCGGACGAGCTGTATATTCGACAGCATTCAATAAGACGTTAGCTGCTGCCATTTCGTACTGAGCACGGTCAAAGCCAGAAAGAGCCCCAGATTTCATGCAGGAAAGATCTAGATGCTTGAGTCCCCCATGGTAGAAGCAGCCGCCGTTCGAGTTGACAGCCGTTGAGTGTGGATAAGCCATTGTAGGCATTGTAACAGTGTTGGTCTTCGTAGTGATATAGTAAGGATCTACGTTCGTAGTAGGACAGCAGGGATGATGGTAAATATATTGTAAAAGAGACTTCTCGAGAGCAAAAGAGTTATGGACGAGGAGTGCCTTACAAGAGCAAGATGATTGTTCAGGGAAAGTGGCTATTCAAAAGCAAGCGAGTTGTGGAGGAAAAGTAGCTTGTCAAGAGCAAGAGGAACAGAGAGGAAAAGTGCTTGAGGTCGCGGATATCTTGAGGATACTGCTATTGTATGATAGGAGGGTACTGCTATTGTATTGTAGTTGCGCTAACGATGTGTTCAGGAGCAGCCAACAATAGAACAACACCGGTGAAGAAAAGTGGGTCTTATAGACCGCGAATTCCGCCCATCAACAATAGGAAATTACATGACAATAGGTAGTGTATACCTAATGATTTGAAGTAACAATGGGGAGACTGAAACGGTTGTATAGAAGCAGGGTTGAAAATTGGGCAAACCTTGAGTACTCCAGCCATGGGCAATGAGGGAAACGGTCTTTTCATCATTTATTCGCCGGATCTGTATTTGACTTTGAATTTCCACACCCTAACCAGCCGACTGTGTTCTCACTTCGAAGCATCGTGCACGTCACCACTCAGATGAGATACGGCCAGCCAGACGCGATGCTGGGAAAAGGTGAGTTATCGAAGCATGGACACGGTGGTCACTACTGCCCTGAAAAGCCCTTTGTATTCTGGAATTTGTTACATGACCAATCACCAGGATCACAACTCCTAAGCCTCTCCCAGATATTCCAGGCTCTCAATCACCTGAGCAAGAGACGAAAGAGACGCTGAACAAGGTATGGTAACGCCAGGCCTGAACTCGTACAATGAGATCTCGAATTCTCTTATCAGATTATGTGACACTCTCACCTAAGCTTTGCCAGATTTCCAAGCCAAATATTGATCGTGCGGTTGATGGAAGAGAGGGCACCGTTTTCCCTGGGACCGTATGGGAGAGGGATATGAGATGGAGTAAGTGGTCATTCAGCTCTGGCACCAGCACTTCTGTAAGAGCTGAACTGTTCATTATCCATCTATGTCATTCAATTCGTTCATCTCGGCTATTATTGTGCAATCGAAACCTGAGTACAATAGGGCAGATGAATGGAAGTGAATTGAGGTTACCGTACTTACACGCTAGCGATTCATCACGTGAGTTTTGATCTATTCCTCATGCGGGTATCATCCTTGGCACCCCTCGCGCAGTTCCAACCTCAAACAGCCCCATTGTACTCTGAATCTTACAAGTCATCGTAAACATGTCTAAGAAACTCACCGACGAAGAGCTCTTCGCCCAGTTCGAGGGTATAGACGTATCCGCCCCTTCTGACCCACCATTGTCGAAACCTTCGACCAGCATCCCCAATCAACCACCCGCCAATCCTGACGACCTGTTCCAAGAACTCGGTATCCCCGAACGTCCCAAACCTACAAGCCGCCCACACACTCCCAAACACCCCTCCACATCCACAACGCCCGCCTTGCGCTCCTCTCCCAAGCGAAGCAGCACCGCCACGCCTCCTTCCAGCGATGCAGCACGCAGCAGCGAAGAGCGGGCTTCTTTGACACGGAAATCAGGGGAGAGCACGAGGAGCTTCCACAACAGCTTTACACCAAAGACGGACCCGAACGAGGGCGAGGTGGAGCAGGAGTCTGTGAAAGCAGCCGCGCCACAGGCCCAGAGCTCAAGCGGTGGTGGAGGGGGTTGGTGGGGAGGGATTTTCGGTGCTGCGAGCGCGGCGGTGAAGCAGGCAGAGGCACTGGCGAGGGAGATACAGAAGAATGAGGAGGCACAGAGGTGGGCGGAACAGGTCAAGGGAAATGTTGGTGCTTTGCGCGGGCTTGGTATGCCATTCTTTTCTGTCACGCGACCATCAGCTTGCTCTTCAGCGTTTACTTCATCACTATCATCACTTCTACCGCCATACCAATGTCTCTCGCAACTTCATGTGATATAGCTTTACTAACATGAACCAGGAGGCGAACTCCGCTCCCGCGCCCTTCCTACTTTCTCCTCCCTCCTCCACACCCTCGCCCCACCCATCTCCTCCCACGAACGCCTCCAAATCCACCTCACCCACGACATCCACGCCTACCCCTCGCTCACCCCTTTAACACACACCGTCTTCTCGCGCGTGATGTCGCAAGTCGAGGGCGGGGACCTGCTCGTCATCCAACGCGGGCAGGACTCCACCTCCCGCCGCTCTTCCTCCGAATACACTCGCAACTCTTCCAGCGGCTGGGGTGACGGGCCCTGGTGGCGCGACGGCAGCGAGAAGCGATCCATCGGCGCCGTGAGGGGACTCTGCGAGGGAACGAAGCTCGCAAGGGTAGGAGCGGAGACGTATGCGCAGGATTACTACGCCGCGCACGGCGGGCTGGAGGAAGCCGCGAAGCACGCCACCGAGGTGCTAAGTGAAAGCAACCCCACGCGCAGCAGCGACATCTTTCTCGCTTTCCAAGCCGTGCAGCACACCGCGGCGGAGGATCTTTTCGGTGGCTCGACGTCAGGCAGCAAGATGGAAGGGGAGACGGGCGGCGTGGTGGAGCCGGCTACTGAAGCGGAGGAGCTGCTTAGCTTCGCTATCTACTTGCATGATCCCATCCATGGCATCACGTACAACACGCTCACGCAGTCCGTGCCGGCGAAGTGGACCGAGTGGCTTGACGCTTCTGCGTCCGCCTCGGACGAGCTCCCAGAGGAGATCGCAGATATTGTGGGCACGGGCGGTGTGGATCCGAGGGAGTGGGTCGCGGAGTGGGTCGAGGAGGTTCTGGGGCTGGGAGTGGGCGTCGTTGCGCAGAGGTATGTAGCGAGGAGGATGGGCGTCGGGGTCGGAGGGCTGGGAAGAGGGAAGGGTAGAGAAGCCGCGGTGGAGAATGGGGGTGGGGAGGCGGCAAGGGCGGTTTGAGAGGATTTGCTGGCTTGTCGAAGCTGGCTACTGGTTTGGAGTTTGGAACGAAGCGCAGCTGTGGGCGTGCGGTATCCGTATGGCGTAGCAACGGTGTTCATCCTTGTATAGCAGCTACCGGGCTGCAATCCCTCCCCAAACTTCATCCATGCACACTAGTGTCTCGATTGCTTCCGCTGCAATACTGCTCTGAATCCGGCTTCGGCATCGTAGCCGTAAGATCCTTACTGTTTCCTTCCCATCTCATCTTCCACAATCGTACCACACAATTCAGTACAAAACGTAAGCGAAGCAGCCGGGAATAACCATCGGCGTTAAGTAAATCGGCGCTCGCTTCAAGACCACCGTTCAATATCTGCATAACCCCGACCGAAACATCACTGCCAATCCCCCACCCGTAATGGCACAAGGTCCCCTCAGAAAGACCAAAACTACCGCCTCCTCCTCAAAGCGGTCCGTACCCTCCATACCTATCCCTCCCCGCACACCATCCCTTCCATCCCTCCCCCCC
>JAABUS010007647.1_pt1 | contig 12261 bp, 11 predicted proteins | sample 5560161 | NCBI WGS metagenome assembly JAABUS01 (sample SAMN10711885, study PRJNA513376) | rock metagenome | isolation source: Antarctica rocks | place: Antarctica: Victoria Land, Trio Nunatak nord | collected 2016-01-04 | reverse complement strand
CTCGTCGCTGACGATTCGCGACAACCGCACCGGGGCGGAGTACGACGTCCCGATCGAGGACGGCACCGTTCGCGCCGCCGAGCTGGCCAAGATCAAAGCAGGCGAGGACGACGCAGGCATCGCCGTCTACGATCCCGGCTTCGTCAACACCGCCTCCTGCCGCTCGTCGATCACGTTCATCGACGGGGACAAGGGTGTCCTCGAGTACCGCGGTTACCCCATCGAGCAGCTCGCGGAGCACTCGACGTACCTCGAGGTCGCGTACCTGTTGATCCACGGCGAGCTGCCCACCCAGCAGCAGTGCCAGGAGTGGGAGCACCAGATCACGTTCCACACCTTCGTGCACGAGAACGTCAAGAGCTTCATGGAGGGCTTCCGGTACGACGCTCATCCGATGGGCATGCTGCTGGCCTCGGTCGGGGCGCTGTCGACGTTCTACCCTGAGTCGCGCGACATCAGCGACGAGCGCGTCAACTCCACGCAGGTCATCCGGATGATTGCCAAGATGCCGACGTTGGGCGCTTGGGCGTTCCGGCACGCCCAGGGCAAGCCCTACGTCTACCCCGACAACGACCTCGGCTACGCCGGCAACTTCTTGGCGATGCTCTTCAAGATGAGCGAACAGAAGTTCGAGGCCGACGAGCGCCTGGTCAGGGCCCTCGAGGTGCTGTTCATCCTGCACGCCGACCATGAGCAGAACTGCTCCACGAACGCCGTACGCTCAGTCGGCTCCTCTCAGGTCGACCCGTACTCCGCGATCGCCGCCGGGATCGGCGCCCTTTTCGGTCCACTGCACGGTGGCGCCAACGAAGCCGTCGTGAAGATGCTGCGGCGCGTCGGCTCGGTCGACAACGTCCCGCAGTTCATCGAGGGCGTCAAGGACGGCAACGAGCGACTGATGGGCTTCGGCCACCGGGTCTACAAGAATTACGACCCGCGCGCGAAGATCATCAAGCGGGCCTGTGATGACGTCTTCGAGGTCACCGGCGTCAACCCCCTGCTCAAGATCGCCGTCGAGCTGGAGAAGATCGCGCTCGAGGACGAGTACTTCGTCAAGCGCAAGCTCTACCCCAACGTGGACTTCTACAGCGGCCTGATCTACGAAGCCCTCAGCTTCCCACCGGAGATGTTCACCGTGCTGTTCGCCATTCCCCGTACGTCGGGTTGGCTGGCCCAGTGGCTCGAGCTGGTCGGTGACCCCGAGCAGAAGATCGCCCGGCCCAAGCAGATCTACACCGGCCCTCGCACCCGCGACTACGTCCCGCGCACCGAACGCTGACCGTGGTTTCGGCGCCGCTGCGTCCACCGCGGACCTGACTCCACACGCCACCTGGGCCAGCTGCCCAGCGCGCATGCAACCTTTGACGCTCTCACTGCGTCTTGGGTGCAAGGCACTATCGGGAAGCAGATACAGGAGAACTCATGAAGATTGCACTCGCGGCGGCTTGTGCCGTCGCGCTCGTCGTTCCCTTTGCCGGCGCAGCCGTCGCCGACACCATCAACGGCACAAGCGGCGACGACATGCTCTACGGCACGCCCCGATCTGACAGCATCTCCGGCCGGAAGGGTAACGACTCTCTCTTCGGCGGGGGCGGCCGCGACGGGCTTCGCGGCGGAGTCGGCAGGGACGTGCTCATCGGCGGAGCAGACCAAGACGACATCAGCGGCGGCCCCGGCGGCGACCACATCCGCGGCAACCGGGGACCCGACTGGATCGTCGACTTCGTCGCCACCGAGTTCGGTCCGAGCCTGCCGGTCGACCACGACCACGTGTTAGCCGGTCGAGGGAACGATCACATCGGCTTCGGTAACGGTCGCGACAATGTGCGCGGCGGCCCCGGCCTCGACAAGTTGCGCACACAGCGCGATGCCTTCGTCGACAAGATCAACTGTGGTCCTGGCGCGGACGTCCTCGCCTACTACGGCGAGCGTGACCGTAAGGACGTCGTCAAGCGTTGCGAGCGGGTCGTCGTCCGTAACTGACGCTGGTGCCTCAGCGTCTACTTCGGCGGGCTGGCCGACCAGTCGGATTGACCCCGCTCGACCGGTGACTCGGTCAGCGGACGCGCGCCACCCGCGCCTCGTCCCAGACCGGCTCGGTCGACTCGTACACCGAACCGTCGCCGCCGAAAACCAGGAACCGGTCGAACCCTCGGGCGAACCAGCGGTCGTGGGTCACCGCCAACACGGTGCCGTTGAAACTGTCGAGCCCCTCTTCGAGGGCTTCGGCCGACTCGACGTCGAGGTTGTCGGTCGGTTCGTCCAGCAGCAGCAACGTGGCTCCCGACAGCTCCAGCAGCAGGATCTGTAGCCGGGCCTGCTGACCGCCGGACAACGACTCGAACCTCTGCTCCGAGGCGTGCGCCAGCTCATAGCGGTCGAGGGCTCGGGCGGCCTGCTCGCGCGGCATCCCGGCCCGATGGTCGTCTCCCCGGTGCAAGATCTGGAGCAGGGTGCGACCGACGAGCTCGGGATGTTCGTGCGTCTGCAGAAACCAGCCAGGACGCACCCGCGCACCGAGCCGCGCTCTGCCCGCGTGCCGCACCGGCGCGATAGGCATCTCTCCCACCGGACGGTGCTCGACGTCGGGGTCGGAACCGCCGGCGGCCAGCAGCCGCAGGAAGTGCGACTTGCCCGAACCGTTCGACCCGAGCACCGCCACCCGCTCGCCGTACCAGACCTCGAGGTCGAACGGCCGCATCAACCCCGTCAGCTCGAGCGACTCACAGATCACCGCCCGCTTGCCGGTGCGGCCACCGGTAAGGCGCATCTTGACCTGCTGCTCGCGCGGCTGGTTCTCGGGTGGCCCAGCCTCCTCGAATCGGCGCAGCCGGGTGACCGCGGCGTGGTAGCGGGAGGCCATGTCGGAGTTGTAGGCCGCCTTCTGCTTGTACATCAGCATGAGCGCCCGGAGCTTGGCGTGCTCCTCATCCCAGCGCTTACGCTGCTCCTCCAGGCGAGCGAACCGATCCTGGCGCGCTTGGTGGTACGTCGCAAAGCCGCCGGGGTGCACCCAGGCAGTGTTGCCTGCCGCTCCGAGCTCGACGGTCACCACCCGGGTCGCCGTGTTGTTCATCAGCTCCCGGTCGTGGCTCACGAACAGGATCGTCTTGGGCGACTCGCGCAGCCGCTGCTCGAGCCACAGCTTGGCCGGCACGTCGAGGAAGTTGTCGGGCTCGTCAAGCAGCAGCACCTCTTCGGGACCGCGCAGCAGCGCCTCGAGCACCAACCGCTTCTGCTCGCCTCCGCTGAGCGTAGCCAGATCTCGACACCTGGCCTTGTCGTACGGGATCGAGAGAGCAGCGACCGTGCAGACGTCCCAGAGCACCTCGGCGGCATAGCCGCCGGCGTCAGCCCAGTCCGAGAGGGCGTCGGCGTACCGCATCTGGGTCTGCTCGTCGTCGGCCTCCATCATCGACAGCTCGGCCGACTCAAGGCGGCCAGCGGCCGCCTGCACGCGGCTCGACGCCACAGACAGCAGCAGATCGTGTACCGTCAGCCCGTCGTTGTCTTGAGTGACCAGCTGGCGCATCACCGCGAGACCGCCAGAGCGGGTCACCGCGCCGGCGTGCGGGGTCAGGTCACCGGTGACGATGCGCAGCAGCGTGGTCTTGCCAGCGCCGTTGGCGCCGACCAACGCGACCTTGGCTCCCTCGCCGACTCGAAACGACACGTCGTCGAGCAGCACCCGGCCATCAGGAAGCTCATAGCGCACTCCGGCTACATCGACATGTCCCACGACCGCTCATCCTCCCCCGCTGCGCCTCACTCCCGCATCCCCTTTCTTTCCGCCGAGACTCACGCCGGGTGGCCATGATGCTGCATCCACTCGGGGGCGAGAATCGCCATATCGTGTGCATCGACCCATGCGTCCCCCCAGCGCAGCGCGTCTCGACGCGTCCCCTCGTGGACGAATCCCACCTTCTCGTAGACGCGACGCGCCCGGGGGTTGAAGTTGAACACCTCGAGCGAGAGGCGATGCAGTCCCACGACCTCGAACGCGTGCGCGAGGATCAATCGGGTCGCTTCAGTGCCGAAGCCCCGGCCGAACGCGCGCGGACCGATCAGCGCGATGCGAAACGAGCAGGACAGGTTGCTCGCGTCGAACTCGTTGAGGACCGACTCCCCGACGTACTCGCCCGTCGCCTTGTCGATGATCGCGAGGTCGAGACGATCGCCGTGCCCCCCGCGAGTGCGGTACCACTCCGCCAGCGCCTCCCTCCCCGGCGGCTCGTCTCTTGGGGAGCTTCCGGTCAGCCGGCCGACCTCCTCGTCGGTGACCAGCTCCAGCAGTCCGTCGACATCGTCAGCGGTAACCGGGCGCAGCACCACCCGCTCCCCGACAAGTGTCGGCTTCTCAGCGAGGGTGACAGGGGTAGCCACGGCCGACATCCTGCCCGATGACCTGCCGACTGGTCAGTGCAGGTCCTTGAGCGCGTCTTCGATTGCGCGGTGAAACGTCGGGTAGGCGTAGATCATCGACCGCAGCGTCGCGGTTGGCACCTGCGCGTGTACGGCGACGGTGAGCGCCGACAGCACCTCGCCTCCCGCCGGTCCGGCTGACGTCGCTCCGACCAGCACTCCCCGATCGGCGTCCTCGACCAGCTTGATGAGACCCTCGTTGCCGACCTTGTGGATCCAGCCGCGTGAGGACGACGGAACCTGCGCGACGCCGACGCGGACCTGCAGTCCAGCATCGCGGGCTTGTTGCTCTGTAATCCCCACCGATCCAATCTCGGGATCGGTGAACGTGACGCGTGGCACCGCCCGGTAGTCAGCTGCCGGTCCCTCTTGGCCGAGGATGTCGCGGACCGCCACATCGGCCTGGTACATGGAGACGTGGGTGAACGCTCCCTTGCCGGTGATGTCGCCGATCGCCCACAGCCCGTCGCCAGCACGCATCCGGTCGTCAGTCTCCACCGACTTCGCGGACGCGTCCAAGCCAACCGTGTCGAGGCCGAGATTCGGCAGGTTCGGGCGCCGCCCGGCCGCCACCAGCAGCTTGTCGGCTTGGAGCACCTGATCGTCGAGGTGCACGGAGAAGTGTCCGTCGGCGTACTCGACTGAGGTGATGTTGGCAGCGCCAACCACCTGAATACCTTCGTTGCCGAACACCTCGGTCAGCAATGCGCTCGACTCCGGCTCCTCCACCGCCAAGATGCGGTCGGCCACCTCGAGCAACGTGACGCTGACGCCGAAGCGCGCGAAGACCTGGCTCAGCTCCGCGCCGATCGCGCCGCCGCCGATCACGATCAGCGAGCCGGGAAGGTCGGTGAGCTTCACGGCGTCCCTGTTCGTCCAGTACGGCGTCTCGTCGAGCCCGTCGATCGGGGGAACGCCGGGCTCGGTGCCGGTGTTGAGGACCACTCCACGGCGAGCCACGAACGTCTGGTCCCCGACTTCGACCGTTCGAGGCGCAGTGAGACGACCGTGCCCGCGGACGAAGGTGACTCCCGCCTCTTTGAGTCGATCGACGGCCACCTGGTCGTCCCAGTCGTCGGTGGCCTCCGCTGCAATCCGCTCGGCGACAGGCGTCCAGTCCTCGGTCACCGTGCTGGTGCCGGCGAGCTCGGGGATGCGTCGGCCTTCGGCGAGCGCACCAGCGGCGCGCACCATCATCTTGGTGGGCACGCACCCGTAGTAGGGGCACTCACCGCCGACCAGGTGCTGGTCGACGGCCACCACCTCGAGGTCTGCCTTGGCCAGCTCGGTGGCGACGTGCTCACCGCCCGGGCCGAGTCCTACGACGACGACATCAACCTCGGTGCTCATGTGTGACCCTTCTAGGACGGCTACGGAGTCTCCAGTCTGACGCGCTAGCCAAGCATCCGACCAGCGGCCTGATTGGATCGGGGTATGTTCGCGCTTCCGTCTCCGCTGGCGGCTCTGCTCGGCTCCAGCGCCGAAGGCCGCTGGGAACCCGTCGAAGTTGGCATGTCGGGAGCCTCGGTCTATCGAAGCTCCGACGGCGCGGTCCACGCAAAGTGCGTCGGTCCTGACAATCGGGGCGAGCTTCGGCTGGAGCGAGACAAGGTCTGGTGGCTTGCCACCACATCGATCCCCGGGCCGCGTCTCGTCGACTGGGCTGAGTCGGACGAGGCCGCCGTACTCGTTATGACGACGGTGCCCGGCACCCCGGCTTGCGACATACCTCGGCAACTTGTCGACCGCGCCGCCGTCTCGATGGGCGGCCTGCTCGCCGACCTGCACGCGCTGCCCCTCGAGGGTTGTCCTTTCGTACGGCGGCTGGACCGCACGGTGGCGGACGCGGCGGACGCCGTTGCTCGCGGAGCCGTCGACATCACCGACTTCGACTACTCCAGGCTTGGACGCACGGGGGAGGACCTGCTCGGGGAGCTCACCCAGCGACAGCCGCGGGCTGCCGAGCTGGAGCGCGGCGATCTCGTGGTCTGCCACGGCGACCCCTGCCTGCCGAACCTGCTCATCGACCCGGAGACCGGCGACTGCACCGGTCTTATCGATCTCGGACGGCTCGGTGTCGCCGACCGCTACCTCGATCTGGCGTTGACCGTCCGCAGCATGTCGGCGCTCGAGATGAACGACCAGTACGACGCTCGCGACGCGGCGACGTTCCTCAACAGCTACGGCATCTCGGACCCGGACCCGTGGCGCCTCGACTTCTACCGCCTGCTCGACGAGTTCTTCTAAGCGACGGGTCTGCCGGCAACGGCCTGCGATCATGACGCCATGAGCATCGCTGCGCCGGCTGGCTCCCGGGCGCTCGCCCTGGTGATGGCCTGCCACCCGGTGCCCACGGTCGGCGTGACGACCCTCGTCACGGTGCTGGCAATTGTCGCCGACAACACCTGGCAGTCGGTGCTGCTGGTTGCGCTTGCTGTCCTGGCCGGCCAGCTGTCGATCGGCTGGTCGAACGATCTCATCGACGCCGGCCGCGACACCGCCGTACACAGGTCGGACAAGCCGCTGGCGGCTGGCACCATCTCCCGAGGTGCCGTGACTGCCGCCACTTCCGTTGCGGCGGCTGCCACTGTGCCGCTTTCACTTGCGTTGGGCTGGCGAGCGGGCGTCGTCCACCTCGTCGCGGTCGGCTCCGGCTGGACCTACAACCTGCTGCTGAAGTCGACGGTTCTGTCGGTGCTTCCGTACGTCGTCACGTTCGGTCTGCTGCCCGCTGTTGCCACCCTGTCCCTGGCGACGCACCCATGGCCGCCGTTCTGGGTCCTCGCGGCGGGCGCCTTCATCGGTGTCGCGGCGCACTTCGGCAACGTCGTACCGGACCTGGATGAGGACGCCGCGGCCGGCGTCCGCGGCCTGCCGCATCGCGTGGGTCGCGTGGGCTCGGGGGTGGCGGCTTGTGGCGCTGCCCTGGCCGCCATAGCTGCAGTCTTGCTCGGCCAAGGTGGGCCTGCCTCGCTGCTCGACTGGGCGGTGTCCGTCGGAGCCGTTGCATTGGCCGCCAGCGCTCTGCTTGCCCTGCGCCGCAACCCGCGCTCGGAAGCCGCCTTCTACAGCTCCATGGCGATCGCCGCCCTCGGCATCGTGCTCATCGCGACTTCGGGCTCGCTTGTCTGATTGCTGCGCTCGCAGATCTCATTGCCCTAGCCCCCTGGCGAATGGAACAGATCGCTCAGCGCGGCGCCAAGATTGAAGCCCGACACATACAGGCCAACCCCGTCGACTACCCAAAGTTCAACGTTGGCGCGGGTGAAAAAGGGCCGGACGCCTTCGCCTGTGTAGTAGCCGGAACATCCGTCCAATCTGACCAGCACATCAGCCTCCGCATCCGCACCATGGAAACGCAGTACGACGTCGTCGACCCTGAGTCGTGGATCCGGATCGCAATCCAAGTCCGCGACTGGCTGTGCCTTGATGGCCTCGAGCAGGTGCTGTGCTGGCGCCCCCTCGATCGATGTCGAGTAGCCCAGGAAGACGTCTTCGCCCCTCTCCTCGTGCCGGTAGATGCACACGGAGACGGAGTCGACCGCTTCGACATCGGCCACCGGGTCGCCTGACTCAACGGGCGCTGAGACCGCCGCGCAACCGTTGGCGTCGACCTGGATAGCCTCGACTGTGCTGAGAATGGCCGCCAATTCGTCAGCGTCATCGCTTGCCACCGTCACCCGCAGTCCACCCGCCTCTACGGTCTGCTGCGTGAACCCATTCTCCAACTCCTCCGACCCCACCTCAAGAGGCGATCCCAGCCATACGTACGGCTGCGTCGGTGTCGGGAGCCCCGTCATGCAGAGATCGGTCATGCCATAGTTGGCGCGCCCGACATAGGGCTGTTCAACGTTCACCTCGAGCACGGTCTCCCCGTCCGGTCCCGCATGCGCAAAGGCACCGTGGCCGCAGGTAAGGAACTCGTCATCACCGCCGATGGTGAAGGGCACGCCGCCCCAGCCCCAGTCGGGGGGCACCCGCAGCTGCACGCCGTCATACGACTCGATCCGCCAGTTGCCCGGCACGTCGCCGGATGAGCCCGACGTAAGCGTCGAGTCAGCGACGTCGATCGGCGATCCGGCGTCACGGTTGAGCGCTGCCAGGATGCCCACCGGGGCGATCACGGCAACGGCCGCCGCCCCCGCTACCCCGACCTTGATCCGCTGGCGTCGGCGGGCACCCGCGTGTGCTACCTGCGCGATGTCCCCATCGGCAGTCACGTCGCCGGCTCGCTCTCGCAGTGATACCCGGAACGCTTCCTCAAGTCGGTCGTCGTCACTCATCGCTGTCCTCCTGGTCGTCGATAGTGCGGCGCAGAGCCGCCAGGGCGCGATGGATGTATGACCGCACGGTGGCCTCCGGGCAATCAAGAACGGCGGCGATCTCCGGATAGGTCAGGTCCTCGTAGAACCTCAAGACCACAGCTGCCCGCTGCCGGGTGGGCAGCGTCTGGCACAGCTGCCACACGGCGTCGGTTCGAGACGCCGCGCTCGCCGGGTCATCGACGTACGCCGACTGGTGCACCTCGGCGACCGGTGACTCACGTCTGCGGAACTTGCGCCACCACGAGATGTGAGCGTTGACGATCATCCGGCGCACGTAGGCGTCCTGGTCGCTGATGCGGCTGATTCTCGCCCAGTGTTCACACGCTTTGGTGAGCGCGGTCTGGACGGCCTCGTCGGCGGCATCCTGGCTGCCAGTCACGAGATAGGCGAACTGCACCAGTTCGCGAGACCGACTGGCGACCCAGCCGTCGAAGTCGTCAGCTGCGTCAGCGCTTGCTCGCTCGTCGCTGGCCACCGATACATCCACGCACAACTAACGCCGCGGTGTCGCCTTCTGTTGCACCCGCCGCTTGCGATTCGTCCTACTGTGCCGCGCTTAAAACCTCCGCACTCAGCCGGACGAATCGCTAACGGGGGGCGGCGGGGGACGCACTTCGAGGACGCGGAAGCCTTTCGCTGAGCCGAGCCGAGAGCAGCCGAAGCCTTGGCCGACGAGCCAACGTTGCAGCGAGTCCGCGCCGAGGTTCTTGCCCACCACCAGCACGGCTCGGCCACCGGGAGTCAGCCGGGCCAGCCAGGTCGACAACAGGGCGTGCAGAGCGGGCTTGCCGATCCGGATGGGTGGGTTCGACCAGATCTCGTCGAACACCACGTCATCAGGCACTCTCTCAGGGGTCGCCACGTGCACCCGATCCGCCACGCCAAGCGTGTCAGCGTTGTCATGACAAAGGCTCAGCGCTCGTTCGTTGACGTCGACCGCCCACACCTCGGCATCGGGCACAACCGCCGCCAACGCGCAGGCGATCACTCCGTAGCCGCAGCCGAGATCGAGGTACGTGCCAGGCCGAGTCGGGGGCTGGGTCTCGCGGAACAGCACCGCCGTACCAGGGTCGAGCCGCCCGGCGGAGAAGACGCCCGACGCTGACTGCAGTCGGAGTCCCCGGTCCCACACGACCACGTCAACAGGAAGCCGCTTCTCCATCGAGCGCGGGTCAGCCGCGAAGTAGTGCTCGCTCACACCATCGTCCTCACGGTGCGGCCCCGGAGGGTATGAGCGGCAAGCTCCGTGTCAGGCGGGTAGCCCACTTCTTCCAGCGACAGAGCGCGGGCCGGCACCACGCGGACTCGCGGATCGCGGGACCGCGCCTGCAGCACCAGACCCGGCCACACCTCGTCTTGGCGGCCCTCGCCCACCGTGAGCAGGCAGCCAACAAGTGCGCGCACCATGTGATGGCAGAAGGCATTCGCCACCACCCGAGCGGTCACCCGATCACCCTCGCGCGCCCAGGTCAGCTCGTGCAGTGTGCGGATGGTGGTGGCACCGTCGCGTCGCTTGCAGAACGCCGCGAAGTCGTGCTCACCGAGCAGCGGCTGGGCCGCCCGGTTCATTGCTGGTACGTCCAGTCGCCGCGGCCACCACAGCACCGTGTGGCGCTGCAGCGGGTCGGCGCCAGTCGGGTCATCGCAGATCCGGTACGCATACCGCCGCCAGGTCGCCGAGAAGCGCGCGTCGAAGCCGTCAGCGGCCAGCACCACCCGACGTACCCGCACGTCGTCGGGCAGCAGCCTCGACAGCCGATGAGCCAGCCGGTCGAGGCTCACATCGGCTAACGCCGTGGCGGGCAGGTCGACATGACAGACCTGGCCGCGGGCGTGGACGCCCGCGTCGGTGCGCCCCGCGACAGTCAGCCGAGCCGAGTCCAACCGCAGCACCGTCGTCAGCGCCAATTCCAGCGTGCCCTGCACCGTACGGCGTCCTGGCTGGGCGGCCCACCCGGAGAACCCGCCCCCGTCGTAAGCCACATCAAGCCGCAGCCGCACCACCTCACCTCTTGGCATCAGCCGCAGTTCCATTCCGCATTGTGTCAGCCAGCGTCGAGCCGGCCAGCGCCGAAAGATCCGACTTTGGCGTCGCTCCGGCGACGTACGGTTGGGATGCTTGCGCCGCCGCCCCGGAAGAGGCGAGGGGCCACAAGGGCGCTCGGGTTACTTCGTGTCGTCGTCGCCGTCAACCGGCGGCACGGGCTCCCCGCCGGTGGTTTCCTCAACGGGCTCAGCCGCTTCTGACTCCTCCGCGTCTGCGGCGGAGACGCCTTCACCGCCGGTCGACTCGACCGGCGCCTGAGGACTCTGAACCGCGTCGAGCTCGACGATCTCGCCTGGTGCGGTGACGGCGGGATCGATCGTCGCCGAGTCGACTCCGACCGCATCTTCGTCGGCCGGCGCGCCAGGGGCGGAGACAGCCTCATCGGCGGGGGTGGGCGTGTCGGTAGGCGCGACTTCGTCCGTAAGTTCCTCAGCAAGTGGCGGGTCATCCGTAGTAGCGGTTGGAGCTTCGTCGGCCGGCGCAGCCGGAGCCGTTGCTGCGGGGGCCGCCGGCGCGGCACTGGCGCCGGCTCGCTGAGTAGGACGGGTGGAGCGCACCTTCGGCGTGAATGCCTCCTCGACCAGCTCGATCACGGCCATCGGCGCGTTGTCGCCCTTACGTGGGCCAATCTTGGTGATCCGGGTGTAGCCGCCCGGGCGGTCGGTGTACCGGGGGCCGATCTCGGTGAACAGCACGTGCACGACCGTCTTGTCACGGATCACCGACATCACCTGGCGACGGTTGTGCAGATCGCCACGCTTGGCCTTGGAGATCAGCCGCTCAGCGTACGGCCGCAGCCGGCGAGCCTTGGCCTCCGTGGTCGTGATCGAACCGTGCTCGAACAGGCTGGTCGCCAGGTTGGCCAGGATCGCCTTCTGGTGCGCCGGGCTTCCCCCAAGACGCGGACCCTTAGTTGGGGTGGGCATTTGTTACTCACTCTCCCGAGCCGTATCAGGTACCCGGATAGACGGTCTTGATCATGCGGGGCGGAATTGCCGGCCTGGCCGGGCAGGAGCGGTCAGTACTGCTCATCTTCGGCGAAGCTCAGGTCGTCGTCATCGTCGTAGTCGACGACAGCGCTGGGGTCGAAGCCGGGCGCACTGTCCTTGAGCGACAGCGCCATCTCGGCCAGCTTTCCCTTGACCTCGTCGATGGACTTGGAGCCGAAGTTGCGGATGTCGAGCAGGTCCTGCTCACTGCGTGACAATAGCTCGCCGACGGTGTGGATGCCTTCGCGCTTGAGGCAGTTGTACGACCGCACGGTCAGCGAGAGGTCTTCGACCGGCAGAGCCAGGTCGGCGGCCAGCTGTTCGTCGACAGGCGAGGGCCCGATCTCGATTCCCTCGGCTTCGACGTTGAGCTCACGGGCCAGCCCGAACAGCTCGACAAGCGTCGTCCCGGAGGAGGCGAGAGCGTCACGAGGCTTCATCGAGGCCTTGGTCTCGACGTCGATGATGAGCCGGTCGA
>JAABUS010007646.1_pt1 | contig 12262 bp, 8 predicted proteins | sample 5560161 | NCBI WGS metagenome assembly JAABUS01 (sample SAMN10711885, study PRJNA513376) | rock metagenome | isolation source: Antarctica rocks | place: Antarctica: Victoria Land, Trio Nunatak nord | collected 2016-01-04 | reverse complement strand
TGAACAGGCAGTCCGCGCGAAACTCGCCGACCGGCGCGGCCGCGCCGGCAGGCGCCGGCGCGAGCCCGCCCGTGAAGAAGAGCGCGATCCCCGCGACCAGAAGGGCAGCCCGCCGTCGCCCTCGGCGAGGATTGCCTCCCGATCGACAGGCATCGACGGCCGCGGGGGTGGAAACGTGCACCCGCACAGCGTAATTTCTCCCGAACGGGTCCGTTGACCGGGCGAACCCCATCCTCCCGGAGGACGATTTCGATGATGTGGATGATGCTGCTGCGCCGCCCGCTCGGGCGCCTGATCAGCCTGGCCTTCAGCGCCGGCCTCGCCGCGATCCTGTACTTCACTTTCGGCAAGGGAATCATCAATGACGTCAAGAACGTCGCCCGGGACGGGGGCGGGCCCCAGGAGGAGCGCGTGGTCGACAAGCGCAAGTTCGGCCCGATCGTGAAGACCCTGCGCAAGGAGGTCGGCTCCGAGGCACAGCTGCTTACGGTGACCATGCGCCCGACAAGCGTCGAGGTTTCCGTCCGCGACGGGAGCCGCGTGAAGGGCTATCGCGCCGAGCCCGGAAGCGACGACCTCGACGACGTCGGCGTCAACCTGAGCGGCTCGGGCACCGTCGAGGAGAATGCCTGGTCGATCGGCAAGCTCGAGCCTGGCGCTCCCGGCCGCATCGCCAAGGCCATCTCCCGCAAGGAGTCCGGGGACTTCCACCTGAGCATCGCGACCCTCGAGCGCGAGTCCAACGGAAAGCTGCTGTGGGACATGAAGGGCACCATCGCCGGGCGGGGTGTCTCCTACACCGCTCGGCCGGATGGGTCGAAGGTGAGGACCTTCGACCCGACCGACGGCGTCCCCAAGAGCGTGAAGAACATCGGCGAGTGCATCCGCAAGGCCGGCAGCGACGCGAACAGGATCCAGGCCTGCACGAACGGGCTGGGCGGCAGGTAGAGCCGGGGGCGGCGGTCGGTCGCGAGCGAAGTCGGTCGGCGGCTGGGAGGGCGCGCGCGCGGCGAGCGGCCGCGTGTGGACTCGTCGGGAGGCGGCCATGCGCTCGCGCAACTACGCGACGAGCGGGCGTGGCGGCGCGAAGCCACGCCCGGTTCCCTGCTCGTCGGCTCGGACCACGTGCATCACGGCGTTGATGAGGGCGAGGTGTGTGAACGCCTGGGGAAAGTTCCCCAGGTGACGGCCGGTGCGAGGGTCGAGCTCCTCGGCGTAGAGATGGAGCGGGCTCGCGTAGGAGAGGAGCTTCTCGCAGAGGGCGCGTGCCCGGCGAAGGTGCCCGATCTCGGCGAGGGCCGACACGAGCCAGAAGGAGCAGATCGTGAACGTCCCCTCCTCCCCGGTGAGCCCGTCGTCGGTCTCCTCGACGCGGTAGCGCAGCACGAGCCCGTCCTCGGTGAGCTCGTCGGCGATGGCCAGCACGGTGCGGCGTATGCGGCGATCGTCGGCCGGCAGGAAGCGCGTGAGGGGGAGGAGGAGGTTCGACGCGTCGAGCGCGTCGGTGTCGTAGTGCTGGGTGAAGACGCCGCGCTCGTCGAGCGCGTGCTCGCAGATGTCGGCGTGTATCTCCGCTGCGGCGTCGCGCCAGCGCCGCGCGTGCTCTTCGTGGCCGCGCAGGACGGCGAGCCGCGCGCCGCGGTCAGCCGCGACCCAGCACATGAGCTTCGAGGAGGTGAAGTGCTTGGGTTCGCCGCGGACCTCCCAGATCCCGCGGTCGGGCTCGCGCCAGTGCTCCAGGGCGGCCTCGACCTGGCGCTCGAGCATCGGCCATACCCGCTCGGGCATGTAGTCGCGCGACTTGGTGTGCAGGTAGACGGAGTCGAGGATCGCGCCCCAGACGTCGTGCTGGTCCTGGTCGTAAGCGCCGTTGCCGATCCGAACCGGCCGCGCGCCCTCGTAGCCCGAGAGGTGGTCGAGCGTCGACTCGGTCAGGTCGCGCTCGCCGCCCACGCCGTACATGATCTGCATGTCGGCCTCGCCCTCGACGACGTCGGCGAGGAAGTAGAAGAAGTCGTTGGCCTCGACGTCGAAGCCCAGCGTGTAGAGGCCCCACAGGGTGAAGGTGGCGTCGCGGATCCAGGTGTAGCGGTAGTCCCAGTTGCGCTCGCCGCCCGGCGTCTCGGGCAGCGAGGTCGTAGCCGCCGCGACCATCGCGCCCGTCGGGGAGTAGGTGAGCCCCTTGAGGGTGAGCGCCGAGCGCTGGAGGTAGACGCGCCACGGGTGGTCGGGGAACGACCCGTGGTTGAGCCATCGCCGCCAGAACTCCCCAGTGCGCCACATGGCATCGGCCGCCTCCTTCCACGATGCGGGGCACGCGTACTCGCCCCAGCCGAGGGCGACGAACACGTCGTCGCCCTCGCGCAGGCTCGTGAGCGCATGGGCGCGGCGGCCCTCGAAGCCCAGGCGCAGGTTCGTGACCAGCGCCAGCTCGAGATCGGATCCCTTCGCGGTGGCGACCGCCGCGCCGTATCCCGCGCCGGTGTACTCCCAGCGCGGGTTGGCGCGCCCGTAGTCGAACACCGGCTCGCAGTCGAGGTTCAGCTCGATGGTGCCGTTCACGCAGCGCAGCGTGCGCAGAAGAACATGCTCGGCCTCGTGGTCGGCGGGGGAGCGACGATGCGTGGGCGAGCGCCGCTCGTCGTGGTACCACGGGCCCACCACCAGCGCATCGCGCACGATGAGCCAGCCCGTCCGGGTTTGCCACGTCGTCTCGAGCACGTTGGTCCCCGGCAGGTAGCGCCGACCCGCGGGGACCATCACGTCGGCCGGCCCGATGCGAAAGCCGCCGGCCGCGCGGTCGAGCAGCGCGCCGAACACGCTCGGCCCGTCGGGTCGTGGCAGGCACATCCACTCGACGTTGCCGCTCGGAGCGACGAGCGCGTTGACCTCGCAGTCAGAGAGGAAGCCGTAGTCGGCGATCGGCGGGAACGGCGAGGCCCCCTCGAAGGGGTCGACGTCACCGGTGAGCAGCTCGTCGAGGGGCGCCCCGGCGTCGAGCGCGACTGCCGGATCGCCCGCTCGCTCGCTCATGCCCTCATCTTCGCAGCGCGCCGAAGAGGACTCGGTCCAGTCGCCTGCGCGCGCCGATCATCTGCGACCACGGGGACCGCGGCCCGCGCAGGAGCTGGAGGAAGTAGTCGCGCCCGTAGTAGGCCAGGCCGCGCTCGAACTCGTGGGCCATGTCCGCATCGCGCCGGCTTCGATCGGGGTCGAGCCCGAAGAGCGCCTTCATCGCGACACGCAGGGCGAGCCGGCGCGTCCACCGATAGAGGTCGAGGGCGTCGCCGGGCGCCAAGCGCTCGACGGCCTCCTCGGCCTCCTGCACCATCGTGGCGGTCGCCGCGGCCAGGCGTTCCCTGTGGAAGGCGGGCAGCATGATCTTGCGCGACCGGCGGTGGTACTCGTCGTCAGTGGTGAGCAGGCCGTCGCCGAGGAACGGGATCAGGTCGCCGAAGGCGCCGGTCCGCCACTTGAAGTTCTGCGCGTGGGACACCGTGACGTAGTGGTTGGCCTCCGGCCCGAGCAGGAAGACGACCACGACGTGCAGGACGCGGATGGTGAAGACCGGCCCGTAGGTCCGGTAGCCCTCCATGAGGATGGGCAGCGGGTTCTGGGCGAAGGCCACCGTCCGCGCCACGTTGAAGTCGGTCATCCCCGGCGGAAGGTCGCCGTCGAGCGCACGCTCGTCGCGGGCGTCACTGAGCATCCGCAAGACCGAGCGAGGCTGGGTGCGCGGCGGCGCGGGAGCGGCCACGTCGCCAGCGTACTCTCCCGGCCTGGCTGGCCGGCCGCGCCCGGCACGGTCGGCCTGCGCTTCTGAGCAGCGGCGTCGAGAAGCCACCCACTACGCTCCCGCGCTGTGTCGGTCCTCGAATCGATCGTCCTCGGGATCGTGCAGGGGCTCAGCGAGTTCCTTCCGATCTCGAGCACCGCCCACCTGCGGATCGTCCCGGCGATGCTCGGGTGGGAAGACCCCGGCGCGGCGTTCACGGCCGTCACCCAGCTGGGCACGATGGCCGCCGTACTCATCTACTTCCGGGCGGATCTGTGGGCCGTCGCACGGGCCTGGATGGGATCGCTGTGGCGACCCGAGCTCCGCGGGTCGCCCGAGGCCCGGATGGGGTGGTACCTCATCGCAGGGACCGTCCCCATCGTCATCTTCGGCGTCCTCTTCGAGAAGCAGATCGAGACGGGCGCACGCGACCTCTATCTGATCGGCACCACGTTGATCGTGCTCGGGATCGTCCTCTTCGCGGCCGATCGCGTCTCGCGCCGCGACCGCGACCTCGAGGACCTCTCGACCCGCGACGGCGTCGCCATCGGCCTCGCGCAGTCGCTCGCGCTCGTGCCGGGCGTCTCGCGCTCGGGAGCGACGATCACCGCCGGGCTCCTCCTCGGCCTCGACCGCGCGGCGGCCGCGCGCTTCTCCTTCCTGCTCTCCGTGCCGGCGGTCGTGCTCAGCGGCGTCTACGAAGGTCTGAAGATCGTGCGCGGCACCGTGAGCACCGACACCAGTGCGCTCTCGCTGATCCTCGCAACCGGCATGGCCTTCGTTTTCGGCTACGCGTCGATCGCCTTCCTGCTGCGCTACCTCGCGACCCACGACCTCACGCCGTTCGTCGTCTACCGGGTGGTCGTCGGCGCGCTCGTCCTCGTCCTCGTCGCGAGCGGCGCGATCTCCTGAGAACGCGAACGGGGCGCCCGAAGGCGCCCCGTCGATTCGCGTCGGCTTCCGCGGAAGCGGGAGAGCTACTCCTTCTCCTTCTTGTCCTCCGCGGGGGCCTGGGTCTGGTCCTCGGACTTCGCGCTGGAGTCCGGGTCCTTGGGCTTGGGCGCCTTGCGCACCACCTTCTCGCACGAGCCGATGCTCGTCGGGTTGGCCGGATCGGCGTCGACGATGACGTCGACCTCGTCGAGCAGCGCGGTGTCGTTGCCCGGGCCGCAGTCGACCTTGTCGGCCTCGCCGTCGCGCAGGTGGAACGTGTCGTTCCCCTCGCCGCCGGTCAGCGTGTCTGCGACCGTGTCCGTCGCTCCTCCGGCACCCGGCGTCACGTCGCCGCGGGCCAGCGCCCACAGGTCGTCGTCGCCGTTGCCGCCGTTGGTCACGTCGACGCCCAGGTTGGCGAAGATCCGGTCGTTGCCGTCGCCGCCCAACTGCGTGTCGTCGCCCGTGCCGCCGGACATGAGGTCCGGGCCGTTGCCGCCGTCGGCGGCATCGTTGCCGTCGCCGCCGTGCGTGCGGTCGCGACCCTCGCCGCCCACGATGGTGTCGTTGCCGAGGCCGCCCCAGATGCGGTCGTCGCCACCGACGCCGTTGCCGGGCACGTCGCCCTGCAGCGCGTCGTCGCCGGCGTTGCCATACAGGCGATCGTTGCCGCGGAAGCCCTTCAGCGCGTCGTTGCCGGCGTTCCCGAACAGGAGGTCGCCGCCCTCGTCGCCCTCGGCGTTGTCCTCGCCGGGGCCGCCGATGAACACGTCGCGGCCGTCGCCGCCCTTGAACGTGTCGTTGCCGTTGCCGCCGGTCACGCCGTCATTGCCGCCGCCGCCGTTGGCGATGTCGTCGCCGTCGCCGAGCCGCGCCCGGTCCCGGCCGGGGCCGAGGTTGACGGTGTCGTTGCCGGCCAGGGCCTTGACCCGATCGGCGCCCGCACGGGCATTGATCGTGTCGTTGTCGGGCGTACCGGTGATCCGGTCTGCCCCGGGGGTTCCCGTGATGACCGCCGCCATGGCGACCGCCGCGAGCAGAAGACCGCTCACGAGGACCGCACCAAGGCTGACCGTCAGACGGGAGAAGAGATGCGCCATCCGCATGCCTGCCTCCTGAGGTTGAGTTGGTGTACGCGACTGGGAACACCCCGCCCAGAGATGGAGTTGCGGACCCTGGACGAGTCTTTACAAACGCCAGAGGGTCGGGGTTCGCCTCGATCGGCAGCGGGCGACGGCGCGCCTATACTGGCTCGCGCGCCAGGGGGCGTAGCTCAGTTGGTTAGAGCGCCGGCCTGTCACGCCGGAGGCCGCGGGTTCGAGTCCCGTCGCTCCCGCTATTAGGAGTCTTCCGCCCGTCGCGCGTCTTTGCGTTCGGGGAGCGGTTTGGGCGCGAGTCTTCCGCTTGCCGCCAGGAGAAGATCAGCGAAACTCTGGGCTGGCCAAGCTGAACATTGCGGGGTCCACGGGCGCGCCCCCCGAGATCCAGGACTACGCTCGCGATCGACGGTAAGGCGACCAATCAGACGCGGGGAGCCGCGGCTGCTGCAACCTCTTGGATCGCATCAAGCACGGCCACGACTTCAGGGTCGATTTCGGCTGGTTCCACAAATGCTGCCAACTGGTGATAATCGCTCTTGCGAAGTAGGTTCGGCAAATTCAGCCGGTCGAAGAAGCGCTCGAACAAGGGGTCTAGGAACTCGTCGCTGGCCTTGATGTCGTGGGCCCACGGCGACCGTCCGAGCGTACGCATCGCCTGCTCGATTTCGTTGAGGGACTCGTCCATCGCGGCTTCCCATGCGTCACCGAACAGCGGTCCGTATCGCTCCGTTCCCGTCCCAGCGGCCCATCGCATCAGTACCTCCCGCTGGGCGATGTAGTTCTCAATCTCCCGACGTGACCATGCGTGCAGCCGGAGGTTCGGGTGCCCGGCGCTCGGGAAGTTGTCCTGCCGGTCGAACAGGCCGAACGCCACCAGATCCGGCTTCGCCTCGCGAAGTCCGTGGAAGTGCTCGGCCGCAGCGCTCAGCTGATTGCCGACATATTCCACGAAGGGTCGCTTAAGCTGCTCTTGGGCGGGCCGATTGAGTACTTCGGCCAAGGCGGCCAGGATGGCCAAATCAGTGGAGCCCTCGAGATAGAGCACCCAGCCGGTGATTTCCGCCTGGTAGTAGTGCTCGAAACCGATGGACTTGAGGCTCTTGTAGACCTGCGCCCCACGGTCGTCGATCCGGTGCGGGCGTCCGACGAATGCAACGACGACGTCGCGGTCGGCGGCTTCATTGAGAATCACCTCCGAGTGGCTCGCAGCGACGATCTGACTCTCATTCTCATGTGCGACCTGCGTCAAGAGCCGGTAGATCTGACGCTGACGCAGGATCTCCAGGTGCGCGTCCGGCTCATCAAGAAGGAGGACCGAGCCCGGATTCGTCATCAGGTACGCCATGAGAAGGAGCGTCTGCTGCAAGCCCCGCCCGGACGCCGAGAGATCGAGTTGCGTCTTGCTCATATTGCGGAAGCTCATCTCGATCTCGCCCCGCCCCTCGATCAGCGCCGGACGGTCGAGCGTGATGCCGAAGAGTTCCTTGATCCGGTCGACCACGACGCGCCACCGCTGCTCGCCGTCGGAGCTTTCGGTGATCTGGTAACAGAGGTTCCGTAGTACTTCCGCCGTCCGGCCCTCACCGATATAGACGCTTACGGATCCCGGCATCAGGCGGTTCTCCGTAGCCGCGAGCCCTGACATCGGAGGGAGGTAGGCGATACTCGTCTTTCGCGCGTGCTTCGGAACGGGCATCCTCGCCGGTTGCGGTTCGTCGGCTAGACGCATGGCTCTGCAGTAGACAGACTCGGGGTTGGCGTAATCGAACTCAAACCCGCACTCCCACTCTTTTCCGCCGTCGACGCCGTTCACGATCAGGTCGATCCGGACGTGGGCCGTTTTCTGCACTCCGTCTTTCCGGGTTACGTCGCGGGTGTGAAGGTCATTCCAAAGTTGGTTGGCCACAGGAACGGGAATCGCGAGGAGGTCGCGACGGTTGATGGTGACCGCCGGCCGTGCCTTCGGCGCCTCGCGCCCTTGGTACTTGGCGATCCAATGGGAAAGGCCGAGTCCCCAGAGTGCAAGCGCCTGAAGCGCGGTCGTCTTTCCGGAGTCGTTTGGCCCGATGAAAACCACCGGATTCCCGAGCTCGATGTCGAGCTCGTCGAACTGCTTGAACTTCGATGCCCTGAGTCGAGTGAGCACGGTGCTCGATCCTATGGCTTCGGCCGAGTGGGGTTTGCGCTCCGGAGCCAGCGCACGACTGTCGCCAGCGTTACGGAGACGTCTAGGCAGACCTCGTCGTACTCCAACCCGTGCCCCCGGGACGGCGATGTGTGCGTGAGGGCTCCCTGGGATCGCCGACCGTGAACGAACACGTCGCCGCGTTCGTCCTACTCGTGCTGGACGGAAGTCGTTCCGGCGACCGTGACGGCCACGGGGTGTAGTACGGCTCGTGGTCGAGCGCGCGTGGCGTGAAGGCCGTACCCTTTCCCGGCGCGTCCTTCACCTGGGGCACGCCCCCTTCTAGACGCGGTTCGTCAGAGCCCCCCGGCGATCGCCTCGACGCTGCCCTCGATGCGCAATCGCTCGGCCTCCTCGGGGTACAGCTCGGCCAGCTTGGAGAGCTCACCGCGCAGGAAGGCAAGACCCTCGTCGAGCTCGGCCTCGCCGGCTTCGGCGCGCCGCTTGACCGCCATCGCGCGATTGACGCGTGCCTGGGCCTGGGGCCAGGAGTACTCCGGGTCGATCGCCCGCCTCAACTGCGCCCAGCGGCGTGCGAGCCGGTCCAGCGCCCGCCGCTTGGTCTCGATCCGGCGGTGCGTCGGGATCGGAGGAGCGGAGGGCGGCGACGAGGAAGCCACGCTCGGGCTCTCGCGGCGAACGAACTCGAGCACGGAGCGCAGCCGGCGCTCGGACTGCCCGAGCTCACGCAGGAGGCGGCGCGCGGCGTCGACCTCCTCGCGCCGGTAGTGCACCCCGGCGACGATCATCCCGCCGGGCTCGACCTGTGCGTCGAGCGCCTGGAAGTCCACGCGGTGGGCAAGGCCCGTCGGCGGCTCGACGTCGAACGCCGCCCCGGCCTCGTCGGTGACCTGCTGGCGCAGCTCGACCTCCACGCGCTCCGCACAGGCCGTGAGCGTGGGGTCGGCCGGCAGGAAGACGGTCGCGACCAAGTCGTCTGGGTCCTTGGGGCGCCGCCTGACGACGCGGCCGACGGCCTGCCGGAAGAAGAGGTCCGTGCGCTTGACGGTCGCGTAGGCCGCGAGCACGAGTCGGGGGACGTCGACGCCCTCGCTCACCATGTTGACCGCCACCAGCCAGCGCGGGCCTCCGCCGTCGCCCCGTGCGAAGCGCTCGATGCGAGCGTGTGCCCCCACCTCGTCGCTCACCACGACCACCGGCTTGGCCCCGGAGATGGTTCGCAGCAGCGCCGCGACTGCGCGCGCGTGAGCGCGGTCGTCGCAGAGCACCAGGCCGGCAGCGTCCGGAACGACGGCGCGGGCCTTGACCAAGAGGGCGTCGGCGTCGCGAAGCATCCGCGGGAGAAGCGGCGTCGCGGGATCGATGGCGGTGCGCAGCCGTCGCGCGTCGTCGCGGGGCTCGAGCTCGTCGGCGAAGGCCGCGATCGTCTCCTGCGCGTCCACGCGCCAGTGAAGGGTCGCGTCGAGCAGCCGGAACGCGAGGGGGCGACATACGCCGTCGGCGACGGCGTCCGGGTAGCCGTAGACGAAGTCGGGTGCGCAGCGCCGCTCCTCGTCGTAGCGAACGAACGGGATCGCGCGGGCGTCCGAGCGAAAGGGCGTCCCCGAGAGAGCGAGGCGCTCCTCGGCGCCTTCGAACGCCGCGCGCAGCGCCGTCCCCCACGTCGCCGACTCACCGGCGTGATGGACCTCGTCGAGCACGACGAACGTGGAGCGAGCGAGATGATGGGCGAACAGGTCGGGAGCAGAGGCGACCTGCTGATAGGTCACGACGACGCCGTCCACGTCGCCGCGCCACGCGCCGTCCGCGTTCTTCCACCGCGGGTCCAGATGGAAGCCCACCAGATCGGCCGTATCCGCCCACTGGGCGCGCAGCGCTGTCGTTGGACAGACGACGATCACCTGATCGCACCCCGCCTGGCGAGCCGCCTGACAGGCGGCGAGCGTCTTGCCCGCCCCGGGCGTCGCGACGAGCAGGAAATCCCGGTCTGCGGCCGACGCGTGCCGGGCGAGGAACGCCTCCTGCCAGCGTCGCGGCGCCAGGGTCACGCGACGCGGCCCCCCTTGAGCAGGTTGCACCCGGGACAGAGCGCTCTTCCGTTCGCAGGCTCGGTCGGACCGCCCGCCCGGACCGGCGTTACGTGATCGGCATGCCAACCCGGCTCGAGCTCCCTGCCGCACTTTGCGCAGCGCCCGCGGGCAGCAAGGAAGAGGGCAACGCGCGCGGCGGCTCGAAACCGGCGTGGGGCCATCGACGGGCAGTGTGGCAGGCGGGCCGAACGAGCTCAGGCGAGGTAGGCGCGCCAGCGGCTCTTGGCGGTGCGCCGGTTCGCGAGCACCGGTGCGCCGTGGCGCTTGCGCTCGAGCACGCGCAGCAGGCATGCGACGACCGACGGGTCGAACTGCGAGCCGGCGTTGCGCTCGATCTCACGCAGCGCCTCGGGAAGGGGAAGGGCGCGGCGGTAGGGGCGGTCGCTGGTCATCGCCTGGTAGGCATCGCAGGCCAGGATGATGCGGCTGACAAGCGGGATCTGGTCGCCGGCCAGCCCGTGTGGGTAGCCGCGGCTGACAAGCGGGATCTGGTCGCCGGCCAGCCCGTGTGGGTAGCCGCGTCCGTCCCAGCGCTCGTGCTCTGAGCGGATGAATGGTGCGAGGTGGGCGAGGCTCGGCAGGCCGCCGACGATCTGGGCCCCGATCTCCGGGTGCTCGCGCATGATCTCCCATTCGGGGGCGCTGAGCGGCCCCTCCTTGCGCAGGATGGAGTCGGGGATGCCGATCTTGCCAATGTCGTGCAGGAGGGCGACCTGCTCGACCTCGTCGATCTCGCGCTCGCTGAGAGAGAGCGACCTGGCGACTTCGCTGGCCAGGCTGACGACCTTCTCGCAGTGATCACCGGTGTAGCCGTCGCGGGCGACGAGCGCGGCGAGCAGCGCCCGGACGCTTGCGATCTCCCCGTGCTTGGCCTCGGCGCCGGGATCGCCGGCGGCCTGGGGAACGGCGGGAAGGATCGTCCTCGCGCCGGCGCGGGCGTTGCGCGCCTCGGCGAGGAACCGCTCGCGGCTCGGCCCGTCGTAAGGCCACTCGACGAGGGCGAAGGACACGCGGACCTTGAGCTCGAGGGTGCTCACCGCCCGCTCGGCGCGGCCCTCGACTCCCTTGGCGGCGGCGCCGGCCGGCCCCGGGAGAAGGAGGGCGAAGCCGTCCGCGCCGTTGCGATAGATCGGGTCGTCCGCTCGGCATGCGCCGGCCATCGCGCTGGCCACGGCGCGAAGCGCTCGCCGGCGTGCGAACTCGTCGTCGTCGGCCCTCACCTCGACGAGCAGAAGACTGAAGGGGGCGTGGACCTCCTCGAAGCGCGCGATCTCCTCGTCGAGGCGGCGGTGGAGCTCATTCTCGTCGAGCACGCCGGTAAGTACATCGGTGGCCGGCCTGTCGTCCGCCTCCGCATCGGCGGGGCGGCGGGGTACCTCCTCCGCGCGCCTGCGAGGGGGCACGTCGTACGCGAACCCGGCAAGACGCTCGTCGGGGGCCTCGGGGCGGCTTGGGGGAGTCATGGCGCGTACAGCATCGGCAGAAGCCCTCCGAGTTCTGAGACCTCAGAAGCACCGAGGACAAATCTTTGGCGCGCTCACGCCACGCCCGCCCCAAGGCCAGGCTCCCTCCCCCGGCATCGAGCTACGCAACCGGCCGGGCCGGGGTCACCTCGGAGCGTCGCGGCGGGTCTCTAGCCGGGGCCCGTCGCGGGTGCCGCAACCAGCTCGTGGCCGCCGCACGTCGCGCACGAGCCGCCGATCGTCGCGCGCCCTTCGATCGCCTGGACGTCCGCTCCGCAGCGGACGCACACGGCTCGGATCCTGCGCAGGGACGCATCGCTCATCTCTTCGACGCCGCGCTCAGGGGAGAACCACCGCTCCATCGGCCTAGGGGTACCCGCCCGCGTTTTCCAGAACTACCACCAAACGGCGATATTACCTACGCGCGCCGTCGCCCGCGGGAGGCGACCATCCGCCGGCCGGGCACACTTCCCCGGCGGTGAGCCCTACCCTTCGCCTGCGAGCGATCGTCCTGGTTCTGGTCGCCGGCCTCGCGCTGGCCGACGCGTCGATTGTCACGCTGGCCCTCCCCGAGCTCCTCGTCGAGCTCGACACCGGTGTCGAGGGCGTCGCCGCGGTGCTCGGCGTCTACACCGGCGTGCTGGCTCTTGTCCTCGTACCCGCCTGGTGGATCGTCCGGGCGCGCGGACCGGCGCTCGTCGGAGCGATCGGGCTCGTCGTGTTCGCGCTTTCAGCTGTGGCCTGCGGCGTGGCCG
>JAABUS010007644.1_pt1 | contig 12265 bp, 11 predicted proteins | sample 5560161 | NCBI WGS metagenome assembly JAABUS01 (sample SAMN10711885, study PRJNA513376) | rock metagenome | isolation source: Antarctica rocks | place: Antarctica: Victoria Land, Trio Nunatak nord | collected 2016-01-04 | reverse complement strand
CACCACCACACCAACACCCCAACCCACATCACCATCACCACCATCACCACATTCCGAAATAGAAAAGGACCAGATAGAAGAAGATTGGGAACAGTAGAGTATGACTTGTTGAACAAAGGCGATTAAAGAGACGTAAGGTAAGTAAATGAGAATATTTGGGACACCGGGGGGAAAGCAAGAAAAAAGACAGTGGGGGAAGAAAGGAGATCAGAATGAATGGGATCGCAAGAGCAAAGGGTTAGGATGGCGGGACGTTGGATAATAAGACAAGCTCGTGCCTCCGCGCCCAGAATCGGTGGAAAACATGCTTGAGGTGAGATTTTGCAGCAGTTTTGTATTAGATTAACGGTTTTCGGCCAGCCGTTCTAGCACTTTGAAAGCCTTCAGCTCAATTCACCGTCATCACCAGCGCACATCCCCTCTGAAGCGGTTCGTAGCAATGTATCAAAATCTACTCCGAAGCAAAAGCGCTCGCTCGCTCGCTCACACAAAGCCGGGTATGCCCCAAACCATGTGTATATAGCAATTAATCTCCCCAATTAAATAAACGCCATAATCTCGTGCTATGCATGACTTCATGACCGCGAACCTCCTAGGGGACCACATAATTTATCGAGGCCCGCTCTCCATCAAATCATTGCAAGCATGCAAGCGCAAATCCTGCCAGTTCCAGGACAGCAAGTTTATATGTATACAGAAGCTTACATCACGCTTACCTCAAAGCTCAAAATCCCTCTCTAAATATTATCAACAGGGACCATGCTGATGTTGGTCATGCTGATTAGGGTATGCTTGATTCCAAGGAAATCCGGACTGGTGTTCGTATTGCGGACCACTGTTACCCACGGTATGACCATAGGGATCCACGTGTGTATTACCAGTAGGGCCGTAGTACCCAGTGGTAGGATTTAAGACGTTATCGATGCCGTTCAGTCGCTGATTCTCAAGACCTGCATTCGCGTCGGGCTCCCATATAGGTAGGCCACCTGGCGGCAACGATTCGCCACTTGGCTTCCCGCGGCCGTACTGAGCTAAAGAACCGTTAATACCAGTCAGTGACCACGCAAAGACGGCGACTTCGCGGATCGTATTCATGAACATTTCCGAGGCTGGGCCTTGTGTGCCGGCGGTATTCGCCTGCATGGCGGTTGGGTGAACTGGAGCTTGATTTGGTTGGAAGACATTCGTCATCTCATACTGGGGTCGATGCTGAGGGTTTGGGAGAATAGGGTCCGTGGCCCAGGGAGACGCGAAGAAACCATTCGCGTATGGATGTGGGACAGGCTCCGCGGTGGGTTGAGCAACGTGAGGTACGAAAGGCTTAGCTCTACGAAGGATAACCACTAGACCATCGGAAGTGCAGGAAACAACGGCTTCAAGTTCAATCTGAGGGGGCGGTACGCGAGCATTCCTTTCGGCATATCGTCGTTCTTCCTCCATCGTTTCAAAAGAGAGAGACGAGGACGACGATCTAGCTGTGACTGGTGGGTCAAATATTACATTGGTGGAACGCGCACCCATGTCGGTGCTGTCACCTGATGATGTTCGTGAGTTCGCGTTGATGGCGTGTGTGTCTTGCAAGGGGTTCGACACCACAGAAGGATTACCATTGTGACCTTGCTCAACAGATGCCACACCAGACGCGGAGGAATCGCTAACAATAGTCTGTTCGCTTGGACCCTCGACCATACTGTTCTCGCTCATAACCATACCGTCGTCAAGGTGAACGCCACCATCGTCTTCATCGGCGCTGCTGTGACCGTTTTCAGTTTGGTCTTCCGTGGCCATCTGATCGTCTTGCCGAGGATCTCGAAACCAGAAGCGGAGATAGGCAATTGAGTCGTTGGCTTTTGCGCTTTCCAAACACCTAACAGCCTCCCGCAGGCAATTCTCTTGTATGCAATAATAGAAGCTTTTTCCATTGAGCTCTTCCGAAGATATTCCCAGAAGCTCTGCCAAGCCGTTTGTGGCGTACATGATAGTCAATGTCCGCGTAAAACGGTTAAGAAAAAGTGCCGCTCTCGGTTCATGAGGCAACGGCTTCAGATCTTGCTGAAATTTTTGAGAAATATATGAAAGCATATGATATCTTGGGTCTCTTGGTGACGACGAAAATAGTTGACGTATGATGGGAGCCTCAGTCGCTCGTTCTTGATTCGAGATCAGTCAGCTGCATGGAGGTCTTTTACGAGGGGAAAGGCTTGCATACTCTGGCTCTTCATTCCACTCCGGTAGATGCTCGTACTTGCAACGAGAACATCATGTACGATGGTGAATACACATTCGCAGCCCACCCACCGGCCATCCCTGTTCTTGATCTGACAATAATTGAGCACAGCAGCCTTGTCTAATTGGACTCCACGGCCATGGATAGCTCTTGCAAATGGGATCTCATCTGGATGGAAATACTCCCAACATGACTTTCCGACCACTTCCCGGGGTGTCCAACCCAAGATGTCTACTATTGAAGTAGAGACATATAGTAATCGAGCGTCAAGGGAAAGATCTGATTTTTAGATCCGTGAGTAATCTTCATCCTAATAGCAGCTCAACGATTATCTGCGGGTACATACCGTGTATCGAGATGAACGTAGTCTCCATCGCGAGCCAACGATGCTAAACGCACAAGTTTATGATATCGCTATATCCTGCGGTCCGACTCCCCTTGTATATGTTAGAGCCTCGGGCCTGGCAGACAATGTTCGACACTCGATCGTGATCTGAATCCTGGTCTAGGACCACGTACGCTATTTCGGCAGTGGACGGGATCACCTCAGCGCCAATAACTCTGTCGGATTGGTCATGCACAGGAGAGTAGTGGATGAATAGTGCTTGGCGAATGCTGTGGTACACCGGCACAGCGCAGTGCTGCAGTAGGCTGACGGGTAAGGAGTATCAGTGCCCAGTACCTGCGGCAATCTAGTGACAATCCAAGCTCTTCAGATCTGCGGAACTTCAAGGCGAGCGGAAAGTCTGCCCAAAAGAGTGTTTGGGAGTAAGAGGCGTATACACCGCTCAACAACATTCAACCTTGGCCTATCTTGGGTTGATCGAGCGGACAGGGTCACAAAGCAAGAGCACCCTATAGACTGCAAGAATTCAGTAGGCGGCTGCAAGTTGGACTGTAGCTATAGCAAGCGGCGGGGCAATCCTACATTTACCTGGTCGCCTGATGGTTCGTGTCTGATCTAGACTCTGAAGTAGTCAATCGGTTCCTCAGCGGAAGTTGGAATTCAACTACGGAAGATCCATTCTTCTCGTATTTGATGTTGCGGAAAGGGAATGGCGGTGGACAAGCGCAGGTCTTCCGGCACGGCGTGATGATCCAGGTACGGGAGAACTTGTCGCGGCAGTAGTATCAGGAAAAGTGAGGTCTGAAATAGGAGAATGTTGGCAGGTCGGGAAGGTGCTGTGGGGTGGCGTTCGAAGGGACTAGCGGGCATCCCTTCGCGTGGATTGTTATGTTGTGTAAGGTAAAGTAAGTACCTTACTGTTCCGTACAGTGTACGCAGGCAGGCTGCATTCAAGGCAGCTGGGCACACATAGGTGGAATGGTCTTCTTAACCGGCCTGCACGACAGTCCTGATCGTCTCGAGATGCGAATGTGATACCTTCCGTTACACTCAACGGTGCGCCAGTAAGAGCGTGAAGGCGGACGATCTACTTCGCACAATTACAAGTAGAACTACATAGGTACACGTGCTAACCTACTTGGGTGGATGACTAAGGCATTCTGCGGACTGCGGGTCTGAACACATTCGAGATTCTCGATCCCACACGACGCATCTGGGCACACAATTACGGTACTTTACCCTTTGACCGACCCATTCAATCAATTGTTAGCCGCAGCTATCCATCTGAGCATCTCTTACCGTCTTACGGCCTTACTCGGCGTGGCTACCACAGCCTCCTCCTTCTCCTCCAGAAGTCTCTGTCGTTCTGCTGCAGACATGAGGTCTTCCAGAACTGGACGTAATCGCCAAATGCCCACAACAGTGCTTTAGAACGCTGCACATGCCGACTCACCCGCGTCGGCCACAGTACACATAACGCAGCAGGCTTGTAGTGGTGTCCCTTCCGTGGTACACGGTAGCTTACGGGGTACTTCTCGGTAAGATACCTTACCTGCCTACGAGTAATGGTCAGTAGTCGTACTAGTAGTGCCTTGGAAAGGAAGCCAAGTTACTCCGTACCCAAGTGTTGTTCCATTATTTCCAACTGTTCATCTCCAATCTCCAATCTCCACTCTCCAATCGCGGGATTCACAGTAGTAAGTGGCTACGACGTAGTGGTAGCGTTGCAGACGTGTGCAGACGTGCAGACTTGCAGTGGATGGCTTCGCTAGCGCTTCCAACAGAAGTTCGCATCGTCGATCATCACACCCAGGTTGCACAAATCTAGTTCTCTGCAAGCCTATGCCTTCAGATATTAAAACCTCGATGTTTACTCGTTGCCCCGATAAGTGGACCCGATGTCTCAGCTGGGGAAGATGCACATCCGCTAGAGTAATCCCGTAGCTCCTCAGGGACGACGGAGGGAGCACCATCCTAACCACCAGGGTCCCACCCCATGAGCTATCATCTGTGAGAATGCTTTATGGATTTCTACTGCTCCTTGGTCGAGTATGCTTACTTTACTCTTAGTTTTGCCAAGTTGTTGTCGGAAACCTTCGCTCATTCCTCCGAGGCCACTACTCTTCCTTTCTCGTTCCATGAATATGACGTTGAACCCGTATGAAGCTCGGCTTTAGCGGCTGCTGAACGACATCGAGGCATAAAATCCGTCGGATCCAGATACGTAACTGGCAGATAAGCCTAGAATATCATTGATCGGTGTATATGTTCGAAGCTGTAAAGGATTGTCGTGTTACACCAAGCACTCAGGGGATCCATGCGTGTGCTGATAAGACAACAGGTCAGGCAATAACGGTTCCCTTATGATGCGACGAAAACAGGAGCAGCGGTGAGACAATCCCAACAGATAACAGTGGGCAATAAAGCCTGTCTTCGGACCCATTGTATTGTGCGCACACGAGTCTTTCCGGTTTCTGATATCCCCTCATGCTTGTTATTGCAGTGCCAGCTGTGGAGGCAGGGTGAGAAGCATTTGGCTCCTTTCCACTCAAAATAAACGCAACGACTGGAACAGCTAATCACTTTTATGTAAGATAAGCATAGGAAGAAAGGTGTTGGAAACATCCATCCATGTTCCATAGTAGATGGCACCCATTCATTTGTACGGATTTGTACAAAGACTTCTTCCCAATTTGTCACAGCGATGTCCGTAAAGACCAAACAATTCTCTTTCCGACGATGAGCGACATCAACAACTCGCCTATGTATAATTCAGATGCGCGACTGTGCAGGATACACCTCACAGGGCCGCCGCTCTGATTACCACTTGATATGGTTTCATGCAACGTCTTCTGTTGCCCGACATTCAGTCCCAGGGTTCACGGAATTGAAAGGCTGACACTGACTAGTGAGAGCATGCACTGGAGAAAACGGCTGTGGTCGATGTACCCTTTCCAGGTGTGCATTCGAGCAGAATATCCATGTCCAATGTACGCAAATCACATGTTTGCTACCGACAGGCTGAGTCGGCGAAAGGAATTTGAAGATACACATTGAAAATCCGAAGGATTTTCAAGAGATATGAGCTTCGCTTCACACTTCACACTTCACGGGTGCTTCTGAAGTAAAGTACCGTAAGTCATACTAGATTCTCTACTCCAGTATTACCAGGGTAGAACTGGTGGAATGGAATGGTGGATCTGTAGAGTAATAATGATGGCATTCCCAAAAAACGCGCTTGCAGATAAGGTTACAGTCGAGGGCTTGTTGACGTGTAGCTTGTACCACGCATGGCGTAACGCCTCCTGCCAAGTCTGGCAATGACGACAGACTGTTCAGACTTTCAACTTTCATGCTAGAGCTTCGTTTGTCGAGAAAACAATAGCAATGAATACATAGCAATACACAATACATCCAGAAAACCCATTGCGAACCAGGAATTATACATCATACTTACCGCTTCAGCTATGGCTGCCCATGGTGGTGCTGCAGACGACTACTACAGCAATGCCGGCGCCCAACCTCAAATGCAATACCCTCCACCGTCACAAGCATACAGCAACGGCAATGGTTACCAAGGAGGTCCTGAGCCCAAGTACCAACAGCCTCCTCCCAACTATGGACCGAGTTATCAGGACAATGGCGCCTCACAACCAGTAGGAGATGGGAAGCAAACCTACGACCAAAAGTTCAAGCTCGAGAAGCCCAAATACAATGATCCGATATTTGGTGTACTGGTAGGGGACATCTCACGCCAGATCTGAGACCGCGGTTCTAAGCGATCGTAGTTCATCTTGACTTTTCTCGGATTTGTCGCTGTGTCTGCCCTGTCCTTACAAGGTTACTCCTCCAATAAAGGGTATAGCGGTGGTGGAATCTACAACGCGGCAAACCACTTCTCGTTGAATACCAATACCATTGTATTATTCGCCTTTGTGCTAGGCGTCGCCTTCGTCCTCTCTTGGCTTTATTTTACCATGGCGCGCGCCTTCACCAAGCAGTTTATTGTAACCTTCCTTCCCCGGGTTGTACGATTCTTAAGACTGACTGGCGCCAGTGGATCACGGGGATATTGCAGATCGTATTCTCGATTGGCACCGCCATTTACTACTTTTACCGCCATTACTACTCCGCCGCTGTGGTGTTTGTCATTTTTGGGATATTCAGTATCATATGTTTTGTCAGCTGGATACCTCGGATTCCTTTCAGCGTGGTGATGCTCCAGACGACAATGGATGTAGCCAAGGGGTTCGGCCATGTCTTCCTTGTCAGTGCTATTGGTGGGCTCGCTGCCCTGGCTTTTGGCGCCTGGTTTTCCGTCACACTGGTGTCGATATACGTTAAATACGAACCTAACGGCAGCGGAAGAAACCCGGCTTGTGCGCGCGGCGGCAGTGCGAGTAGTTGTTCCTCGGCCAAAGTTATAGGCTTGATCGTTTTTATTACCTTCGCAGGATACTGGATTACAGAATGGATCAAAAACACTATGCACTCTACCGTTGCTGGCGTTTATGGCATGTTTAAATCTCCAATAAGAGCAAGAGACAACTTGATGCTAATGATATCTAGGCTCCTGGTTCTTTTGCGCGGGCAAGCCTGGAGGAATGCCCAAAGGTGCCACGAGAGGCGCTTTCCGCCGTGCGATGACCTATTCATTCGGCAGTATAAGTTTCGGATCTTTGGTAGTCGCACTAATAAATATGCTTCGCCAAGCTGTCAGTATTGCTCAGCAGCAAGAAGCTCAAGCCGGCAATTTTGTTGGGCAGATGGCTTTTTGCTGTCTTGGATGTTTGATTGGCCTTCTTGATTGGGCTGTGCAGTCAGTTTATTCTTCCGTCGTACTCAGGACCACCCACTTACCATGTATCCAGGTTCATCAACCGATATGCCTTTTCATACATAGCTCTCTACGGCACGGCATATATACCTGCAGCAAAAAAAACTTGGACGCAAGCCTCGCTCGTTCCCTCTTGGCCAAGCTCACCCACTGACTTTGAACAGCATGATGAAGGACCGGGGCATCGACGCCCTCGTAAACGACTGCCTCATCGGTCCCGTCCTTACCATGGGCTCCACCTTCGTCGCCTACCTCACCACCTTGCTCGCCTTTCTCTACCTCGAATTCACAAAACCAGCCTACAACGACGGGGGGAAATACACGCCCGTCGTCATGGCCTTTGCGTTTCTCATCGGCCTGCAGGTCTGCCAGATTTTCATGACGCCTATTGGGAGTGGTGTGGAGTGAGTATCTCCCCTTGCAGAGCGTATGGTAGTAATTGCTGATGTTATATTAGTACCATATTCGTTGCTGCGGCCTGGGATCCGGAGGTGTTGATGAGGGATCACCCGGATTTCTACGACAGGATGGTGAGGGTTTATCCGAAAGTGCAGCAGATGATTCATGCCTGAGAATGGGGATCCTGTCTCTTTGCCTATGGTGTACAACAGTCTTTTCGTTTCCCAAGATTTCCCCTGCCTAATGGGATTAGGGTAGCAGACCAAGCAGGATAAACGGGGTTAGGTTTAGCTTCATAGCGATTAATACGAAGTCATGCTAGGTACGGCATTACAGATTGAAAAACCAACGATTCGCTGCACGAGCTGGACGCTTCCGACCCTAAAATCCACGCCAAGCCCTATCCGCTTCAGCCCTACGTCAACCACCCCCATCCGCTCTCCACATCCACCTACCATCCTCTCCCCTCCCACCGCCCCCACTTTTCCCCTCCACCACTCCTTCCCTCTCTCCCTCCCCACCCTACCCAAAATGTCCAAACCATCATCCTCACCCTCCTCCTCTAACTCCTCCGCCCCCACTCCCCCTCCCAAACCCGCACCATCCTCAATCCTAACCCGCAAACTCGACCTCCTCTACCTCATCTTCTTCCTCGTCCACATCCCCGTTATGTTGCGTATGCTCCCCCACTCCTTTTCCTCCCCTTCCCCCCCTACTTGGCCTGCATCCCCCCCACCGACTAAACCCCGCCATAGTAATCGACCTTCCCCCGCTCTACACCCCCTACCTCCCCCTCCTCCTGCCACGCTCCATCGCCTCACCCGTCGTCGATTTTCTGGCGGGGGTGAGGGAGGAGTATGTGGAGAGGTATAGGGATCGGTTTTTTATGAGCCCGCCGGCTTGGTTTCGGGGGTTTTTGTGGTTGGAGGCGGGGGTGCATGGGGGGGTCGGGGGGTGGTGTGTGGCGGGGGGGTTGGTGGGCGGTGAGCTTGAAGTTTCTTTCTGGGAGGAGGGAAAGAGGGGGGGAGGTGGGAAGGTTGTGAGGTGGATGGGGCTCGGAATAAAGGAGGTCCGGGGTACATGGCTGACTCGAGCTGCTGTACAGAACATCCTCTCGTCCCGCTAGTCCTCCTAGTATTCGCCGTTCAGACCAGTGTTACAACGGGTACCTGTATCATAGATATGCTTTCATGGGAGGATTTTAGCAATGCGGAGAAGAGAGCGCTGGGGATGTTGTATGTGCCATATTTAGTGTTTGGTGGGTTTTTCTGGGAGCCTTCTTGTGGGTGAGTGGGAATGCTGATGTTCGGTAGCGTTGTTTATGGGTGCGGATATGTGCTGGCGGATTAAGAAGCGCTTACAACCGTCGTGACGAGGGTGAGCTAGAATTAAGGCAGGGATCTCTTTAGATATCGATTATAGAATCTATGTCAGCTTGGGACCGGCCCTAATATTACCATCCAGGCTTTCATTAACAGCTAAAACATGGGATTGGGGGATATTGTTGTGGACAATTCCTGAGAAAGCCACGCCCTAGATTACCTTGTCAAAGCGATGCAACGACGTTTCGGACGGCTAAGGGGACCACGTAGAAGAGATGCTAAGATGATAAGATTCTCTTGGCATCTCTTCTTCGTACAAGGCAGGTACCTACTACAGTAACAACTATGGGCGGTACCGCAATACTTCTTCGACGACCTGGATTGCTCAAGGATGGCCTAACGAAGTAGCGATTGGCGCTCAGAACATCCTAAGTCGTAAGACTCCTGCATTGCATGAGGAAAGGGTGATAGCAACAAACTCTCGGTTTAAAACAGTCTTTGTTCGATATTGCTCAATACAATGTTTCTAATGAGAGTGAGTGTTCACACAGGAAAACCAGACGAATGAACGAAAAGAAAATTTCAAGGTCTTAAAAGACATCATCAAAATCATATACATATGATTAACTCATGTCGTGAGTTTTTGGTTATCTACCTTATGCGCGATTTCTAGAAGATGATAGTGTCTCTACGCTTTTTCGATCGTACTCACACTGTCCCAGTATTTGTAATACATTTCAATCGATTTCTTGTCAAAGACAAAGGTTCTCACGTAATGATGATCTCATAATTGAGAATGCCATTTTGCATAGGATACCTATCGACGGACATCTTGTGGCTTCACAGGCTTCGTTCGGACTACCATTATCCCATAGACAATGATCTATGTTGCTATGGCGAATCTGCATCCGACCTAAGTTACACTGAGAAAGGTACCTCTGTTCCTCGGACGTTTTAGCCATTACAGTGTATTGACGAGGCTGACCAGACGAGAAGTGGTTACAACCGAAGCCTTTGGGATGAAGGGCATCCTACCAGATCCGTGGCGCTCTTTCATTCGAACCCTCTCTTCCTCGGCATGTGATTGGTAAGTTCAGCAATTCGTATTAGCCAATTTAATTCCATATCATGTATCTACTTCCGACATGATCTCCGATGGTCATGCAGGTAGCCATTTGTTTTCGCCTCTCACAGGACTATTGACTCGAACTTCAGGGGAAGCGTCCCTCGAGAATCGTGGCCTGATACATTTCATCGATTACTTTTGGTTCGTCTTGCAAAGAACTTTCTCAAAATATTCTTATGCTATCTCGATGTCTTGGATCAAATGCTTAATCAGTGCAGGCCTACATGCACGGAAGTCTTTGGCCATTACAGTTGTGTTGTTGGTGCTTTCTTACGAATTATATCGTTGGCGACCCACGCAGATTTCGAGAAGCAAAACCACGACCGGCAGCGAACCTAGGACCGGCTGCAAGACCACGACCGGCAGCGAGGCCACGACCTGCAACGAAATCACGACATGGCGCGTTCGAAATGTTCCTCTATCGTTTACAAGAGAAAAGCTTCAAAAAATATTGGAGGAGCTGAGCAACGATGCGGCTGAGGTTCACATACCTGGTCCCAACATTCTTCAATTATGCCTTGCTCCATCATTTGAACAATACTCTACGGCAACAGTTACTTTTCAGTGTACCCCTAAGGTTCTGGAGCCTCTTGAAGCTCTTGGAATGGGCGGCGATCTGAACGGTCTAAAATTCGACACAACCTTTCTAGACATTACGACATTGTATGAACCCGATGTTCCTCAATTACCGGTAGTAGAGTATATCCTTCCGGAAAGAATTGTGCTTGGGATGCCGACTAATGGGTTGCTGTCCTATAGTATCGTGGCGGTTTCAGGCCTCGCAAGCCATGGCCTTGGGTCTTGGAAAGAACCTGGAGGACACAATGTCTGGCTGCGCGATTTTCTACCGAACGATATACCGGGAAGGATTCCGGTGCTAATTTATGGCTATGACACGCATTTGCAAGACAGCAAGAATAATGGTAGCATTGCAGACATCGCTACGAGCTTTCTATCACGTCTGAAAAGTGTCCGTGACAATTCAAGTGTATCGATTACCACTTCTGGGCATGGCTTGCCATGGGATGAGTCTGACCCCTTGACAGACACAGCATCGACCAATTATTTTCGTGGGACACAGTCTTGGAGGAATTGTAATTAAAGAGGTAATCGGCCATTGCCCTCTATAATTTTGTTTCCAGAATTAATACTTGTATAGGCGCTTTCCATCGCCGGCGAAGACGAACGAAGTCCAGAAGATTACGATATCTTCAGATGTGCCTATGCCGTAGTGATGTACGGGGTGCCAAACCTTGGACTTCGACATGAACAATTGAAGGTTCAGTCGATGGTCAGCCAAATGAAGAACCCATCCGTAGTTTAGTCGTTACTAATAACACGGAACCTTCTTCTCTACTCAACATACTCCACCGCCGGTTCTGTAACGCATTCGGGAACCAAGTTTTAAAAACGATGTACTACTTCGAAAGAGAAGAGAGTCCCATTGTCAAGGTAAGCTCAATTATCTTTTGGCAGGTATAAGGTTCTGGGTGTGACTTTGGTTACAGAAGTCCGCATCAGGAAGACTAGAACGAACCGATGAGTACACTCTTATGGTTACCCAACACTCGGCGACATGTGGCGGTCAAAGTGATACGTTCTACAACCGGCAACCCATTCAGGCAAATCACTCCCAGATGGTGAAATTTAGTGATCGCTAAAACGGCGACTACTTAGACGTGATGAAAAGAATTCGGCGATGGGTGGACGAAGCTCCAAAGATCGTGATGGGACGTTTCACTCCAGAAGGTTTGCAGCCAAAACGACTTTGATCGTCCCTCTGTATGCACGGTTCTTTGACTGGATATAAGGGCTCACGAAGGCTCAACAAGAGAGTCAACTGAACCTTAATCTACCACCATATAAGACGATTCGAGAATCGAAAATCAACATGCCAGCGGATAGAACATTGGACTGGCTTGCTACCGAGCCGCGGCTTACCAAGTGGCGGGACAGTGACAGGCCTGAGGCTCTTTGGATCACAGGCTCCCCTGGCCAAGGGAAGTCA
>JAABUS010007643.1_pt1 | contig 12266 bp, 7 predicted proteins | sample 5560161 | NCBI WGS metagenome assembly JAABUS01 (sample SAMN10711885, study PRJNA513376) | rock metagenome | isolation source: Antarctica rocks | place: Antarctica: Victoria Land, Trio Nunatak nord | collected 2016-01-04 | reverse complement strand
GCCGATGACGTCACGGCCGCGATGGCGTCACGTCGCCGATGCGGCCACCGCCCAGATGGAAAGCGTTGTGCATCAATACTTTCCCCACGGGATGTTCCAGTCGCCGATCCCGTCTCCCGGGTCCAGCGTCGCGCCCTTGCTGTTCTTCACTGTCACCGGATCTCCGATCAGCGACGTCTTGAGGAACCACTCGGCGTTGGCATCGCTCGCGTTGATGCAACCGTGCGACACGTTCGAGTTCCCCTGTGCGTACACCGACCACGGGGCGCCGTGCACGAACTCGCCGGAGTCCGAGATCCGGGTTGCCCACTTGACTTCGGTCCGGTATGCGCCCGCACCTACCAGGCCCCAGGTGGAGGAATCCATCACGTGAGTGGCGAGTTTCTGGCTGACGACGTGGATCCCGTTCCGCGTCGGGTACTTGTCGTTGCCCAGCGAGACCGGGAAACTCTTGATCAACTTGAAGTCGCGGTAGACGTGCAACTGGTGCGTGTTGGCGTCCACCTCAGTCGTCATCCGGCGGCCGATCTTGAACTCACGCTTGCCGTCCTGGGCACCGTACAGCCCGGGGGACAATTGCTTGCCGTAGATGTCCAGGCTCACCTTCACGTTGCTGCTGGCCTTCCAGAACTGCTGGGGTCGCCAGCGCATCTCGGTGGAGGAGAACCATCGGAAGGCGCCCGGTTGCCCGAGGGTGCGCTCGATCGTGATCTGCCGTTCGACGAATCTTCGGGACGCGTCGGCAATGGGTTCGGAGAACCGGAAGATGATCGGCTGACCGACGCCCACTGTCTCCCCTCCCGCCGGGGACACCGAGATACTGGCCAACTTCTTCGGCTTCAGGGTGGTGAACGTCGATTCGGAGACGCGGACCACCCCGGCGGTGCTCCTGCTGGCGACCCGCACCAGGTATCGGCGGTCGAACCCGAGCTTCGGCAGCCATGACCAGCTCGCCGTGTTGACCGGACCGCCTCCCACCTGCTTGCCCTCCGGGTTCATCACCCTGACCCACAGCAGGACTCCGCCCTTGGCGTCCACCGCGATCTGCCCGACCGGGTCCACACCGGTGGCCATCGGGCCTGGCCTCACGAATACCTGCGCCGCCGGTTTCGGCGTGGGCTTGACCGTCGGCGTGGGCTTGGGCTCGGGAGTCGGCGTGGGCTTGGTGGCCGGGGCACGGGTGGGTGTCGGCGCCCCGCTGGTGGCCGTCGGGGCGCTGACCTGTGCTCCGCTGCCGATACCCGCCGACGCGGGCGACGACTCGGCGCCCGGACCGTCGGCCGAAGGGGATGCGCCGCCGGTGGCGCCCAGATCACTCTGCGGGGCCACCACCTCGATCTTGCCGGACGGCGCAGATGGCACGGACGGCGCCGCCGCAGCGTTCGCCGATTCAGCGCTTGCCGACGCAGCGTTCGCCGTTGCCGTGATGGTGACGGGGCCATGGTTGCCGGCAACCGGCGAACATCCGACCAGGATCAGCGCTGCCGCGGGGGCGGCCAGCAGCACGAGCCGTCGGCGCGGTACTGGGAACTGGCTCATGACGGCCAGTGTGCACACCCGTTGCCGCCATCCCGGGCTGACCACGCAGAAGGAGGCTGATTCGTCATGGCTTCGTGACCTGGCCGCCCCGCCGGCCCGGCCCGCCCTGGGCCACGGTTCCGGAGGCCGCCAGCATGTGCGCGACGGAGGTGATCTGCGCGGGTGACACCCGGCAGCAGCCGCCGATCAGCCCGGTGCCGGCGGCGCCCCAGTGGGCAAGCATCTCCGGTTCGAACGTCGGCTCCCCGGTCCAGAGCCTGGTGACCGGGTCCCAGCCCTCGCCGCTGTTCGGGTAGACGACGCCCGGCAACCCCGAGGCCTCGACCGCAGACGCCACCAGGTCGGCTGCCTCATCGGAGCGACAACAGTTCACCCCGACCGCGATGATCTCGTCCAGGCCGCGAGCCAGCCCGAACGCGTCCTCCGCCGGCTCGCCGGTGCGGGTCCGTCCCTCGGCGCAGGTGTAGGACAGCCAAGCAGGTACGCCGGTTCCCGCGATCTCGGCGAGCACCGCCTCCGCCTCGGCCGACGAGGGGATCGTCTCGATGGCCAGTACATCGGCCAGACCGTCGGTCACCGCCTGCATCAACACCTGCAGCCGGGGCCGGTGCCAGCCGCGCAATTCCTGCACGGTCAGCCCGTAATCGCCCCGGTACTCCGAGCCGTCGGCGAGCACCGCGCCGTAGGGGCCGACCGAGGCGGCGACCCATCTGGGTCGTTGGCCGCCGACCCTGACGCCGGTGATGGCGGGAGCCCGAACGGTGGCCTCCTGCTCGGCCCGGGCTCGCCGAGCGGCGCCGGCCACTTCGCAGCTGCGCCGCAGCAGCGCCTCGGTACCCGAGCGATCCACGCCCACAGCCGCGAACCCCTCGTACGACGCCTGGTAGGAAGCCGTCGTCGCCACCTCGGCGCCGGCCGCGTAGAACTCCACATGCGCTTGGCGCAACGCATCCGGGTCGTCCGACAGCATCCGCGCCGACCACAGGCTGGACGCGAGGTCGTGGCCCCGGCTTTCCAGCAGGGTGGCAAGGCCGCCGTCCAGGACCACCCTGCGGCTGCGCAGGACAGACCCGAGCGTGACGTCCTGGGATGAGCTCACGCTCCGAGTGTGCCCTGCCGACGGTGCCCTGCCGAAGGTGCGCTGCCGAAGGTGCGCTGCCGATGCGGGCGGCCTACCCCCCGGCCAGGCGCAGCCTGATCAGATCAAGACCGGCGAAGTAACCGCTGGCAGCGGGATTCTTGCCGGTGATGGTCATGGTCAGCGTGTGGGATCCGGCGGACAGTCGCAGGGAGCCCAACTCGTGGGTGGCGACGTTGACTCCGGTCGGCGCGTATCCGTCGATCGGAACGCCGAGTCGGACGCCGTCCACGGACAGCTGGACAATGCCGTAGTCGGCTGCGGTGGTCGTCACCACCGACGCGGCGTAGGTGCCCGTCTGGCTCACCGGGAACGCCACCGTGTCCGTGTCACCCACCTTGGTGGCCCGGAACCAGAGCTGGGCATCGTTCGACCAGCTCACTCCGCAGCAGTTGCCCTGCGGTACCGCTTCCGCGGTGGCGCTCCTTGCCGGCAACAACGCCTCACCCTCCAGCTGCAGGGTGTTGCCCGTGGTGGCCGTCACCTCCGCGGAGATGGGGCCCCTGTTGCCCGAACTGTCGACCGCTCTGACCCGGTAATACCAGGTCTGATTCAGACCGAGTCCGGTGTGCTCGAACCAGGACAGCGCCGCGGTGCCGACCCGGTTCGCCAGACTCGGCGCGAATCCCTTCACCGTCGAGGCGTAGACCTCGTAGTGATGCACCGCCACGTCGTCGGTGGCCGGTGTCCAGGACAACCGGTTCGAGTTGCCGGGCGTGCCGACCGCCACCAGATCTCTGATCGCGCTGGGAGCCCGGCGGTCCACTGTCGGTCGGACCAGCGAGATCGCCTGGTAGGACGCCGCGCTCCAGGCCGGCGATCCCTGTGCCGGCGTCAGGGTGATGGTCAGCCTCCGCTGGCCGGCGGCGATGGCCGGATCGATCTGGAATGTGTCGTCCAGCCAGCGGTGGGTGGCGTTGCCGAGCGGTTGCAGCCAGGTCCCGGCAGCCCTGCCGTTCACCGTCACGGTGGCCGTTTGATAGGAGGCGGCCTGGTCGGAGGTGCGGCGCAGGGTGACGCCCACGTTGTGCCGGTCGACAGCGAGGGCGAAGGTGGAGGGAGCGGTGGAGTTGACGACGTCCTGGGTCACCGGCTCGTTGTCGTGGGCTCCCTCGAAGGTTCCGGTGAGGGTGACCGTTTGTCCCGAACCGCGGTAGCTGTGCGCCTTCTCGCTGGCGGCGTTGCCGACGTCGACGGTGTCGGTCACCCTGGCGGCCGGCTTGCCCGCGAAGCCGTACCAGTAGGCGGTCGAGGAGTATTCGGCCGGCATGTTGTCGGTCGGGCCGTGTTCGATCCCGAAGGTGATCCCGGATTGAAAAGCCACAGCGTCCGCGATCATCAACCGGTACGGGGCATCGCACTGGTACTGGCAACCGTAGGACTTCGCCGGCATGGCCGGAGCCCCGTTCATCGGATTGCTGAACTCACGCCGGTTGAAATACCAGCCGGCTTCGTAGAAGTCCTCGGTGCCGGTGCCGTGCAGCTGCGGCGTCCGGGAACCGTCGGTGGCGACCCGCTCGTCACCCTCCAGGTATTCGCGGATATTGCCCTCGGCGATGTGCCCGCGCATGGTGTGGCTGACGCCGACGAACTTGCCCTTGCCGGCGGTATCCAGGAACAGCCAGTCCTGGCCGTTGACGGTATCGGCGCGATGATGGGTGGCGTTGAAGTAGCCGATGCGGGAGTCCTTGCTGCGCAATTCCTTTCCGACCGACTTGTCTTCCCGGGAGGTGATCGAGAACTTTCCTGAACTGATCCTCTGATCGGTGTTGTTCACCAGCTGGACGGTGGCCCTGGCGGCGTAGGGCATCGGCCACCAGCTGGTGAACCAGCCGTTCGGGCCGGTGTCGACCCGATAGAACAGCGCCTTCACCTGCATCTCGGTGAGCCCATCACCGAAGAACTCGCCGAGCGGCGCCTCGACGGTGTGCTGGCCGTCGAAGGTGATCCGGACCATCACGTTGCGGAGAAGTTCGTTGGATGCCAGCACTTTCGGGTCCTGCGGGTTCGCGGGCCGGTCGGTCTGGTTGGGCGTTCCGGTCCAGGTCTGCCCGACGATCAGGTAGTGGTGGGCGCTCTCGCTGGCCAGTGCCTGCGCAGAGGTACCGACATTCACCGTGTCGGTGCGCACGTTCTTGCCACCGACCACCGAATCCACCCAGTAGGTGAACTCGTTCCAGTCTATGGTCGCCGAGACGAACACGTTCCTGACGGTGATGCTCGACTTGCCGGCGGTGGCCGAGGCCGGCAGGGTGATCGTCTGGTAGGCCCAGAAGCCCGCGGTGTCACCGGTCGGCGGCCATTGGCCCACCTTGACACCATCGACAAAGATGTCGGCCCGCTGCTGGGCGGACGCCGGGTCGAACCTGCGGGTCAGCCGGACGCCGGTGTTGGCCGGGTCGATCGCCACGGTGAATTGGCTGCTGCCCTTGTGCGCGCGACCGTCGTCGGAGATGAGAGGCAGTTTCGGCGGCCCGACCAGCTGCGGTAGCTGCAACTTCAGTTCGCCGATCTCACCCGCCCCCTTGACGTCCGCGAGGGTGACCCGCTGCCCGGGCTGCATGGTGAAGTTGCCGCTGCGGGTTCTGGAATCTTTGGCGGTCGGCTTCGGATCTCTTGTGCCCCAGGTCTTCGCCGCCGCCACCACGTCCAGGGCCTTGTCGGCGGGGTCGTAGGTGGCGACGCCCCTGGCATCGGCGAAGGTGCGGTAGTCCACGTGGTAGAAGTACGGGTTGGACGTGGTGGTGATCCGCATCGAGTTCCGGTAGGGCATCGGCACCTTGATGTAGACGCCGCCGGAACTCTGGTCAGCGTTCGCCACCAGCGGATAGACGAACGGTGCGCCCAACTTTCCGTCGACGATGTCCTGGATGCCGGCGTTCACCACCGTCTTTCCGTCGAGGTCGATGCGGATGTTGCCGGTTCGGGTGATGTCGCCCTCGTCGCGGGTGAACCAGATCGAGTCGACCTCACCGGCCCCGGCCCTTTCGGCGATGACGCAGCCCTCGGCGATGGTCCGCAGGCAACTGAAGGTGCCGGCGAAACCGTCGTTGTTGCCGCCGACCCGGTCGAAGCTGGAGAACTGGTGGGTCTCGACGCCGGTGGTGAGTTCGTCGACCCTGTCCAGCCGCCGGTAGATGTCCCAGCCGATCGGGCCCTTCGGGTCGGGCCGACCGTGCGGCCGTGACGAGCTGTCGGCGTCGGCGGGTCGCGCGGCCGTCGCCCCACCGGCGGCGGCCGGTGCGGCCGCCCGATTGCCGGCGGGCTCGCCGGCCATGGCCTGCCCCGAGATCACGCCGGTCGTGACGGTGGCCAGGATGGTGACGGCCACCGCGGCGAGCACCACCGACCGGCGCCGGCCAGCTGTCTGAGCGGAATGCGTCATTGCACGCGCCTCCTGGATTGTCGCCCACCCCGGCGAGGATCAACTTCGCTGACGAGGAGCACCTTCTTGCCCATCGTCACTCCAGTCACAGAAGTGCGAAGTCGATCCTCGCCGGGTCGGGACGGGAGTCAGGTCACTTGTTGGAGAAGTCGAACTTCTTGTACAGCTCTTCGGCGTTCTGCGGGGTGACGGCCGGTGGTCGGCAGCACCTGCTTGGAGGAGATCTCCTCGCCCTTGGTCATCTTCACGATGGTGTCCACGGCTTCCTTGGCGCCGGTCGGGTAGATGAAGGTGCCGGCCAGCTGACCCTGCTGGACCGCGCGGATGCCGCCGTCAGGGATGGCCAGCCCGTCGATACCGATGAACTTGATGTCCTTCTGCTTGCCCTGCCCGGCCGCGGCCAGATAGGCGCCCAGCGCCATCGGATCGTTGTGGGCGTAGATCAGGTCGAGCTTGCTGCCACCCTGCAGCCACTGCTGGGTGACCTTCGTGGCATCTTCCTTGAGCCACTTGGCTTCCTGGTGCTGAACGATCTTGATGTTCGCGTTCGAGGCGATGGCGTCGCGGAAACCCTTGTCACGATCGATCTGCGGCTGGTTGGACAGGATGCCCTGCAGTTCGCCGACGCTGCCGCCGTTCGGCAGCAGCTTGAGAGCCAATTCGCCTGCTGCCTTGCCGATCGCGACGTTGTCGCCACCGATGAACGCGGCGATGCAGTTCGTGTTCACGCTGCGGTCGAGGATGATCACCTTGATGCCGGCCTTGCAGGCCTGCTCGACAGGCGGGGTGAGCGGATCGGCCTCGTTCGGCGAGACGATCAGGATGTCGACCTTCTGCTGGATGAACTGCTGTACCTGGCTGACCTGCCTGGAACTGTCCTGGGCAGCATCGGCGATCGGCAGCAGCTGCAGATTCGGCTGCTGCTTGACGTAGTAGGTCAGCTGGGTGTTCAGCTGCGCCCGGTACGGCTCGGCGTTGTTCGACTGTGAGTAGCCGATCACGTACTTGGCCTTCTTGGGCAGCTCGATCTTCGTCATCGGGCCGCCCGCGGCCGCCGATTCAGATCCGGACGCCGATTCAGATCCGGACACCGATTCAGACCCGGACACCGATTCAGACCCGGACACCGACTCCGATGCCGAGCCCGACGCCGATCCGGAGTTGTCGGCGCTCGACATGCCGGTGTCGGTGGCGCTGGAGGTTCCGGAGCCTGCGGCGCTGGAGCTTCCGGTGTCGGCCGCGCTGGATGTTCCGCTGTCGGCGGCACTTGATGTGCCGGTGTCGCCGGCACTTACCGGCGCAGTGGCTGCGGTCGACGCGCCGGTGCCGGCATTGGTGCTGCAGGCACCCAGTACCAGCGTCGCGGCGACGCCCATCGCTCCGAGGACTGCAAGTTTCCTTCTGTGCATCACGACTCCCTTGTTGTGACGTTCACTGGTGTGACGGACCTGTGGTGACGAATCTGTGGTGACGATCCCTCTACCGCGGACTTCGTGGGGAGGAACCTGTGGTCGCGAACCTGGTATGGCGAAACTGTTGTGGAACCTGTTGTGGTGTAGCCGCTGTGCGCACGTGCTCACGGCGCGTAGCGAACCAGCAGCGCGGGTCACGGTTACGCATCCCCGCCATCACGGATGACCGCTGTCGTTGCCGGAACCGCGTGCGGCGGCGGTATCGTCCGGCTTGCGGAGGGTGGGCGCGCTCGCGCTCACCGGCAGCGGCACCGATGCGTTGGCCGCCAGCGGATCCGCTCCCTCGATGCTCCCGGTGTCCGCCGGCCCGCGGCGGAATGTTCGGCTGATCCACGCCGACAGGTCGGCGAAAAGGTCCGGTCGCTGGATCACCACGGCGAGGATGACGATGATGCCCTTGACGATCAGCTGCCAGTTGTCGCTGATGTTGTTGAGGCCGAGCACGTTGTCCAGCAGGGTGAGGATCAGCGCGCCGACGAAGGTGCCCACCACGGTTCCGCGACCGCCGGCCAGACTTGCCCCGCCGATCACCACGGCGGCAATGGCGTCCAGTTCGTAGCCGGATCCGGCCACCGGGTCGGCGGATGCGTTGAAGGCGGCGCTGATCGGGCCGGCCAGCCCGGCCAGCAAGCCGGACAGGGTGAACACGGCGATCGTCACCCGGGTCACGTTGACACCCGAAAGTCTTGCCGCCGTGGGGTTTCCGCCGACCGCGTAGATGTGCCGGCCGAACTTCGTCTTGGACAGCACCAGCTGGAACACGATCACCACGACCACCAGCGCCAGCACCGGAAAGTAGCTGACGAACGGGACACTGGCGCCCAGAACACTGGTACCCGGAGTGCCCAGCTTCGAGAAATCGGCCGAACCCGGGGCGATGTCGCCGCCCGGGCCGAGCACCAGGGTGCCGATCGATCTGTTCCCGCTGAACTCGCGGACGATGCCGCGGGCGATTGTCATCATCGCCAGTGTCATGACGAACGACTGAATTCGCAGCAGCGCCGTCCCGGCACCGTTCACCATGCCGAAGATGGCGCCGATCACCATGCAGGCCGGCACAATGGCGACGACCGGCCAGTTCTGATCGGTCAGCAGCCAGGCCGCCGCAGTGCTCCCGACGGCCAGCAGAGCGCCGACCGACAGATCGATGCCGGCGGCGATGATCACCAGCGTCATCCCGACGGCCAGGATGCCACGGGGGGCGAAATAGCCGATGGCCCTGGTGAAGTTGTCGATGTCGAAGAAGATGTTGCCCTTGGTCCAGACCCCGATCAGCACGATCAGCACCAGGCCGATGTAGCCCTGCAGCGATCCGAGCAGCGGCACGATCCGCTTGATCCTGCCGGGCGTGGTCGGCGTCCCCGAACCACCCGGCGGCCCGGTGCCGGCCACGAACTGGGTGCTCACGCCGGGCTCCCGGCATTCATCTTCATCCGGCAGCCCCCGCCACCACACTCTGGCGGGCCATCGCGGCGTGCAGAATCCTTTCCTGGTCGGCGTTCTCGGCGTCCATCCGATCGGTGACGCTGCCCTCGCACAGCACCACGATGCGATCGCTCATCCGCAGCAGCTCCGGCAGTTCGGAGGAGGCGACGACGAAGCTCACCCCCTGCTCCGCCAGCTGGTTCACCAATTCGTAGATCTCGGACTTCGCCCCCACGTCGATGCCGCGGGTCGGCTCGTCGAGCAGGATCACCGACGGTCCGGTGAGCAGGCACTTGGCCAGCACCACCTTCTGCTGGTTCCCGCCGGACAGGGTGCCGACCTTGGTGTTGATGCTCGGGGTCTTCACCCCCAGCTGCTTCACCTCGCGTGCGACAGCCGAGCGCTCCCGGCGACCGCGTACCCAGCCGAACCGCAGGAACTTCCCGAGCGCAGCCAGGCTGGTGTTGAACTTGACCGTGGCGTCCAGCACCAGGCTCTGCTGCTTGCGGTCCTCGGCCACCAGCACGATGCCGCGGCCGATGGCGTGCTGGGGGGAGATCGGCCGGAACCGCTTACCGTTCAACAGGATCGTCCCGCGGACCGAGCGGTTCGGGAAGACGCCGAAGATCGCCTCGAGGGTTTCGGTGCGGCCGGCGCCCATCAGCCCAGCCAGGCCCACGATCTCGCCGGCCCGCACATCGAAACTGATGCCGTGCAAGGCCACCCGGCCTGCCCTGGCATCGCCCTGCAGGCTCAGATCGGTGACCCGTAACCGAACCTCGGAGCCGTCGTCGAGATCACCCTGCGCGGCGGGCCGTCTGGGCAGGTCAGACACCGAGCGGCCCACCATCATGCGGATCAGTTCGTCGCGGCTGGTGCCGGTCATCTTCCGGGCGCCGATCCAACGACCGTCGCGCAATACGTTCACCGAGTCGGCGAGTTCCTGCAGCTCTTCCAGCCGGTGGGAGATGTAGATGATGGCAACACCTTCGGCGGTGAGGTTCTCGATCACTTGGAACAGCCGGCGTACCTCGGCGTCGGCCAGGGCGGAGGTCGGCTCGTCCATGATCAACACCCGGGTGTTCAGTGACAACGCCTTGGCCACCTCGATCAGCTGCTGCTCGGCCACCCGGCATTGCCGCACCAGCCGCCGCGGACTGATCTTCAGGCCGACACGGTCCAGCAGCGCCCTGGCCTCCGCGTTCGTCTCACGCCGGTTCACCATGACGGTTCCGCGTTCCCGACCCAGCCAGATGTTGTCGGCGACCGACATGTCGGGCACCAGGTTGAGCTCCTGGTGGATGGTGCTGATCCCCAGCCGCTGAGCGTCGCTGGGACTGTGGATGGACACCGGATGGCCGTCGATGAGGATGCTGCCCTGGTAGCCGGGGAACACTCCGGAGAGCACGTTGATCAGGGTGGACTTGCCGGCCCCGTTCTCCCCGAGCAGCGCGACCACCTCGCCGCCGTTCACGGTGAGGGAGACGTCCTGGAGCGCCATCACACCGGGAAAAGACTTCCCGATGCCGCGCATCTCCAGAAGCGGAGACCCTGGCTTCGTCGCCGTCGTCATATGTCGCTCTCCCGGTCGCGGGTGGCGAGGATACTGTCCGCTGAAATCGATTTCTGACCGGCGCCGACACTATGGCGATCCTCCAGCGCTGTCAAGCATTCAGTCCGGTTGCGGCGCCCGATCAGGGTCGACGGGAACGGAATCCTCCGCGCGCAGATTGTGCAGGACGAAGATGCCGCCGCGTACCGGCCGATCGCGGCGCAGGTCGTCGGTGGCGACATATTCGTCCAGCACCTCGAGGATGCGACGGTCGAGTTCGAGGACGTCCTCGGGCGACAGGTGCAGCGCGAACCGCTCGAAGACCTGAACGGAGTCCGGACCGGCCTCGCGCAGTTCCTGCTGGAACGCCTCAATGGGTGCGAACCGGATGTCGGCCGGCTCACCGGCCAGCGGACCATCCAGCCACCAGGTGACATCCGTTGAGCGATAGGGCTTCTCGAGCGCGCCGCTGTCGCCGGTTCGGACCGCAGCCTGTTCCAGCAATCCCGCCTCGTAGAGCAAACGGACGTGATAGAGCACGGTGCCCGGATCCCGGTCGAGCCGATCGGCCAGCTGCTTGTTCGTCAGTTCTCGCTCACCGCAGAGCCGAAGAATCCGCACTCGCAGTGGATGGCCGAGCGCCTTCGCCTCGAGTTCGGTTGCCTGCCGCCGCTGACGGGCCGGCCCCGCGCCCGGCCGTCGCTCCGGACCGCGGCCGCCCGGCAGCCCGCCACTGTCCTCGCCTGGTGCAGGTCCAAGAGGTGCAGGTACAGGAGGCTGCACGGTCATGCACGCCAGGATAACCGCTGGTGGAATCCAGTCCATCGATGGATATTTCTCAATCCATGTGGCATTCTCCATCGATGGCTATCCTGGGCCCGACGCCGGACGACAACCCACCCGCGGCGAACCCCTCACGGCCTCTCGGCGCCGGTTTCTGGACGCTCTGGGCATCGTCGGGCATGTCGAACCTGGCCGACGGCATCTTTCAGGTGGCCCTCCCGCTGATCGCTGTCCAGTTCACCCGTTCGCCGACCGCGATCGCCGGGCTGACGTTCGCAGCGACGCTCCCGTGGCTGCTGTTCGCGCTGCCGGCCGGAGCGCTGACGGACCGGGTGGACCGGCGAAGGGCGATGATGGTGGCCAACAGCTGCCGTTCGCTGCTCCTTGTTGCGTTGGTGTTCGTCAGCCTGCTGGGCGGCGGTTCGATGACGATGACTGCCCTCTACGCGGTGGCTCTCGGCGCGGGAATCGCCGAGACCATTTATGACACGTCCGCGCAGTCGATCGTGCCGCAACTGCTGGGCCGGGATCAGTTGTCACGCGGCAACGCGCGCCTGTTCGCGGTGGAACTGACGGCGAACCAGTTCGCCGGTCCCCCGCTGGCCGGTTTCCTGGCAGCCCTCGGCACAGCCATCGCCTTCACCGCACCCGCCGCCCTCTGGGCGCTGGCTGTGGTGGCGCTGCTGCTAGTCCGGGGACGGTTCCGGATCGCCAGGGACCGGCCCACCACCCTGCGCACCGACATCGCCGAGGGGCTGCGGTTTCTGTGGCGCAATCGCATCCTGCGGACGCTGGCAATGATGGTCGGCCTGTTCAACTTCGCCACCAATGCGACGTTCACCATCTTCGTGCTGTTCGCGGTCGGAATCCAGTCGCCGATGCGATTGTCCGAGCAGGCCTACGGCATCCTGTTGACCTCGACCGCTGTCGGCAGTGTGGTCGGGTCGGTCCTTGCGGCGCGGCTCGAGCGGA
>JAABUS010007639.1_pt1 | contig 12271 bp, 17 predicted proteins | sample 5560161 | NCBI WGS metagenome assembly JAABUS01 (sample SAMN10711885, study PRJNA513376) | rock metagenome | isolation source: Antarctica rocks | place: Antarctica: Victoria Land, Trio Nunatak nord | collected 2016-01-04 | reverse complement strand
ATAAGCACGCAGGACCATCTGCAAATCTTCGGGCCGCGCAACTTTTCGTACGGCCGCAGCTCCAGCCTTGATGATAAGACCCGAGTCGAGAGCTGGAGCTTTAGCCTTTAGCTCTGAGACGAGATGGGTAGCGAAGATGTTCTGAGCGATGGCGAGGAAGGCCGAGCCTCCGAGGAATTGGAAGAAAACAACGATGGAGGTCGCAGTGGAGACTTTGTGCAATGGTAGGACTACCTGTACGGCAATGAGTGGCTATGGGAATAATCAGCCAATGTATCTCGCGCCAGTTCGAAGCTCAGACCATTTGTAATATGAATCCGATGCCGAGACCAGCAATGATCTGGTACCCAATCCATGTCGCACGGCTTGAGTCGATGGTTAATGTTGTGTATAAGCCTGCGCCTATCGAGGTCAAGGTTGTTCCCACTAGCAAGAAAGGATTATAGTATCCAAGCCTCGTGACTTGAGTTAATCAGTTAGCTTGGTTACGGAAAGCGGAGGACCAGAAAGCTTCTTACCAAGAACGCCGCCAAGGACTGATGCGACGATGTCACCGAGCACCGAGGGCAGGTAGTAGACGCCGCTTCTTGTGGGGCTGGCTCCTAGGATAACCTGGAACCAGAGTGGCAGGTAGTATGTGACCAGCTGAAGACCGCCGAAAGCGAACCAACCGAGTATTGCGCTGCTGAATACCGTACGCTGCATGAATATACTGGGAGGTATACTAGCTTCGTCTTGTTCGTGCTTTTGCCATAGGCAGAAAATCGGAACAAGGACTGCAAAGCCACAGAAGAGCCCGATAATGGTTGCAGACCGCCAAGCGTACTTTTCGCCGCCCCATTGGAGAGCGAGAAGAAGCATGATCACAGCCGGCACGAAGAGGGCAAAACCAAGAAGGTCGAGGTGTTTGAACTTCTCCATCAGTGGCAGTTGAGTGGCTGGCCTGACTTTTGGATGAAAGAAGATGAACAAAAGGCCAAGCGTGACGGCGCCGCATGGAAGATTAATCCAAAAACCTTGCTGTGAATTAGCTATGATCGCCTAGACAACAGCCCGTATACAATATGCGTACACCATCTCCATGATAGATGTTGTGTTAGGACTCCCCCGAGGACCGGGCCTACAATGTTAGCGAGTCCGAACATTGAGCCGATAATTCCCGTGTACACTGCAGATACTGTTTTAGCCGGTGGATTCCCAGTGCAGACGGGAAGAAACAAGGCTCACTGGGACGTAGCCTCAAAGGAAGCGTGTGGGCAATGATCACAAGTGCACCAGAGAAGAGTCCAGCAGCTCCGAGACCGGCAACGGCTCTGCCGATGATCAGGACCACTGATGAGGGCGAGGTAGCGCATATCAGACTCCCAATCTCAAACACAGCGAGGCACCCTAGATAGGTCCATTTCAAAGAAAAATGCTGATAGACTTTGCCGGATAGCGGCTGGCAGGCGCAACTGTTCGAGATTAGGTGGGCACACTCGGGGCACGAGCTTTGCTGGCTAGAATTACATTGTAATGAGGAAAGCACTGCCGTACCACCCAACATCCTTCAAAGAATTGAAGTCGGTCGTGATGGTTGGGATCGCCTTTTTTATGTCAGTTCGGACGAAGAGTGTATGAGAGCTGTTATTGGCTTGCCGTTGCCAGTATTGCTTGGTCCTAAATGCTGTATTTAGTGGATGGACAGAGATGGTTATTGTAGGGCGACGAACCAAGGCTACCAAGAGCACTGATATGCAAAGCCCAGCAATGACCAGGTAAAGCTTGTGACCAGTGAGGTGATTCGCAGTCTCATCTTCATCTTCGTTCTCTGGTTTAAACTCTAGACGTGTCGTAGAAGACCCTCTGTCTTTTTCTTGAGAATCAACGACAGGTGTCAGCGGTATTGACGAGTGGTTTCGGGACTCAAGCCGTCCGATCTCTGAAGAAGAATCCATATACAAATATTCAAGTAGATATGATAGCAATGGCACGCTTGTCAAGGTTATGGAATGTGCGATGGATATCAGATCGACCAGGACAGAAGAAGCGAGACGAGTACGAAAGTGAGACCATCCACTAGGACAAAGAGTTGGAAAACGTTGACCAAGGGCTGTGCCTGGGCTGGTCGGTTGACAGCGTGGGATTGGGGTTGGGGTGTCACGATGGCTCAGCTTGCCTGATGCGGTGTGGGAGATTTGAGAGGATTCAATACGGTTTATGGTACAGTCTATGTCTGCCCTTCTGATACAGTCAGTCTATGATACAGTATTCGGTAATCTGCTCCTTCACTTACCTTACAGTACCTTAGGTTGGGCGTCACGTGGGCGCTGTCTTAGTGGGGTTACGGGAACCTCCACCAACATCTCCGTACCATTACGGATCTCGATCCATCACACTCCTAGGGCTGTTTCTTGCTTGCTTCCTCCGCCTCGTGCATATGAAATTGATGACACTACCTCCAGGACCACGACAGCCATTCATTAACGACCCTTGACCCTGGATAGCGCTTACGTGGGACTGTAAGGTTGCGGCGTGCCTCGTATTTGAAGCTAATGGGTCAGCCGTGCAGAAGAGTACAGGCAGCAGCAGGCAGGGTCGGGAACCCTTACTTAGCCGCAAAGCTCTGAGCGTCCACCTGAGGATACCATGTTGATGACAGCCTTGTGAGAACCCCCGACAAATTACTGCGTTTAGCATATACCTACGTGGTCGTTTGCTCTACATCTGCCATCATACACTCTACCGCACTGTTATACCTAAGCACTCACAGCTCTCCTGATAGTCAAGAACGTGATCACGATGGACTTCATCAGAGCCCAGCGCACCAAGATACCTCAGATCGTAGCCACCAACCTCGCGAACAAAACAGTGCTCATAACAGGCAGTAACGCTGGCTTGGGTTTTGAGGCTGCCCGTGCAGTCTTGCCACACGAGCCAGGGCGTTTGATTCTTGCTGTACGAGACCTCGAAAAAGGAAATGCTGCCCGCGAAAAGCTGGAAAAGTTCAAGTCAGCTTCAACGGTTATCGAAACCCGGAAGCTTGATCAGGCCAGTTTTGGGTCAGTGCGGGCCTTCGTCAAAGGGCTAGATGGCCAGCGTATCGATGTGGCATTACTTAACGCTGGTGAGCATTATGGCTCGCTACTCATGTCCAGTACTAATACTGTCTAGGCGTCTGGAACTCGCACTTCGTCGAAACTGTGGACGGACTCGAATCGGACCTACAAGTCAACACAGTTGCTCCAGCTCTGCTGTCCCTCCTCCTTCTGCCCAATCTCCGCCGTGCGACTGCTTCGACTGCCAATCCTGCTAGCCCCGCCCACTTGACTTTTGTTTCCAGTGGTCTTCACGAGAATGCCAAGTTCCCTGAACGCACCTCGCCCGGCGGCATCCTTGCAGCTTTGAACGACCCCAAGAAATATCAACAGCAAGACCGCTACCCCACCAGCAAAACCATTGGATTACTATGGACACGTGAGCTTGCTCAGCGGGTCTCAAGCTCGGAGGTTGTGATCAACTCCGCGAATCCCGGATTCTGCGCGACAAACCTTTCGCGCCAGATGAAAGGCGCAATGTCATACGCTATCAAAGCGGCCGAGATGTTGTTGGGTAGATCACCAGAGGACGGTGCTCGTTGCCTGGTTGATGCGGCAGTGGTCAAGGGGCAAGATTCGCACCAAAAGTATTTGAGCGAGATGCAGGTCAAGCCGGAATCAAAATTGGTAAGGAGTGCCGAAGGCGAGAAGCTGCAGAAGAAACTCTGGGACGAAATAATCACGCTATTGGAAGAAAAAGGTGGGTTGGAGAAGAGCTCCGTTCCACGAGCGTAGTAGGGTATGGGCGGATCTGGCGGGTTGTAGACAAATTGCCTAAATGCAGGTTCATATCAATCTATATCTTACGAGCCTCGATTCGAAGCTCGCTTTACCTACATCTGCATGGGCGCTGCTCGTCACTGAATTCGGTTATTACCAGGAATTTGATACGAAGAACATCAATTCTAGGTGATATTATCTATGTGTTGCGATATCGCCGGTTGAGAAAAGCATAAAAAAAACATGGAGATAGCGCCATATGCACAAGAAGAAACTCCTGATGTTCGCCACCACCGATAAATGGCCATCTTCTGATTTCTCGAGGGCCATTGCTGGCTCGACCCTAGCTCTTCGAGTGGCTTCCACTTGGGCGTATATTCCAGGGTACATGGGTCGAAACCATTCATGGAGGAAATCGCTTGGACTCCAGTTACTCCTGGCCACATGTCCCGACTGCAGTCCCATATCAGCGAGTAGTCTATCTGTGTAGAGCGTCGCGTGGGGACCAATATGCACGCCTTTTGTGCCATGTGAGCCAAAGGACGCAATTTGCCAGGCATGGAATTTATCAATGTCTATTGGCACGGTCAGACCATGAAAAGAAGGGAACCGGATTCTCACGTACCTTTCTCGATTGGTTCTCGAGCTGGCAGGGTGATGTTACCAGAGAAGTAGTCCGCAATCCAGTTCGCTGTGACATGAGCCACTGTGGGATTGAGTAGACTGTATGCAAACCCGTTGAACGCAATATTGCGGTGTCCACCTATAGGATTGGGTGTTTTAGGTCCATCGAAATTGGCGGAACCGGGGGGTACAATGAGGCGATACAACCGTATATAAGGGAGATCACAATTGTCAGCTGACTGGTCTTCCGGTCTCAAGAGGCCCAGGGTTTGGCACGTCTTTTTCGATAAGAACGGTAGAGCCTAAGACTAACATCAACATTCGCACCTAAGAGCGGTTTTTCTAGGGGAACTTACAAGTTTGTAGCCTGTTGCCACCAGCAAGTTATCCGCCTTGAGATCGATGTTTTCCCCATTGTTCCGCTGGACAGACACATTATTTCCACGCAATCCGGAGACACTGCCTTCCAGAATGCGTATATCACCACTACGCACGCAGTCGAGGTACCCAGGAGGCTCTACATGAAGAGCTCCGGAGAGGGCTACTGACAAGGGATGTTCAGGAATCGTCAGAGGCAGGTCTTGCTGGCCATTAGATTTGACAAAGTCGTCCGCAACGATCTTGAATATCTGCTTAGTTTGCCACCTCCCAAACTTGGTCTCAGCGATCCACCTGTGGAAGGTATCAGGTGCTTCGACATATGGAAGCCAAGCGTTCTGGCCGGATTGAATTTAGTTTATTTGTTCGAATCGGGGGCCACTAGAAAGGACTTACTACGAAACGTGAGAAGAGCAATTTCTCAAATGCCACTGTCTTGCGTACAATCTTCCGTGGCGAAATCCAGTGCGGCCTTCTGTAAACCAGTGTCACGGCCGGAGCACTACTCTCTTTTGGTGTCCATTGCCCTTTGGCTAGGATGGTTGCAAGGTCTAGTGCAGACTTGCCAGCACCTACGATGATAACCTGTTTGGACGCAGCCAACGTCTCTCGTTTTTGGGCTTCACCTATTTCTGAAGAGTGGACAATATCTCCTGCAAATTCATTTATCATGGACTCCAGAGGATCCAGGCTTGTGTGATACAATCCTACGCAGACTACGAGAAAGCCAAATGACTTGCGAAATCCTGCCCCATTCAAGGTGCCTTTGACCGACCAGGTAGAGCTTTCTGGATCCCAGGATACATCCTGTACTAGTGTGCTGTACTGTATTCTCTCGGCGAGGGAGTATGCGTCAGCATAAGCTTGGAAGTATGAGTTGACATCTTGGGCAGAGGCATGAGCACCTGCAACACGGAGGTGTTTAGGAAATGGAAAGTCCGGTATTTCGTATGTGAGCAAAGGTGAATTCGTTGTCAGACCGTCGTATATACGATTAGACGCCCATACGCCTCCTAGGGCGGAGTTTTTCTCATATATAGTGACAGAGGAAAACGATTTTTGCGACGAGTGGAGCAAGACCTTTGCCGTCACCAATCCATGAAGTCCTAAGCATGATCAGTCATCCAGGCAACTCTAGAAATTCGTCTTTCGCACCTGCACCGATAACAAGAAGATCTCTGTTTTCAGCCACCTTGACCTTCTCACCATCCATAGATATCATAATGCCGATCGTATGGTCAACGACAGCTTTAATTTGCGGTGTTGTCAGGGACCAGTGGTTCTTAAAATTTTTATCTTGGGGGACGAAATATTGCGAGTGCTAGAACGCTCACATTTGGGACCTCAACGTCGTTTTAATGCCGCTGACCCAGTAGATAAGTCCGATAGAGCGTCGCAGAACTCACCGTTATTGTAGAATTTTTCAAACGTCTAGGTAGTTGAGAGGGCTGAGTCGGTATAGATAATCTAGATTCTGGCAGGGTAGGGCAAGCTATTGGGATTATGCTCTTGGTAATCCAGGTAAAGCTGCATTCTTACTTCAACAAATGCGATAGAGCGGCGTCGTCTCTTAGTACGGCACGGAATTCGAATTTGCGCCCACCTGCCACGAGATCGTGATGATGGGCTGGTAAGCAATAAGCAAGCTAGAGCCCAATGAGCAAACTTTCAAGGCTAGTGGTCCTGAACGTCCTGGGCATATCTCGCTACACCGTCAGCTAACTACTGCGGTATTATTATCAGGTCCTGAGGATTCCTGACTTGATGAGGATTGGACGGGTGGTGTTCGAAACCCTAGACTCCATCATAGTAACCTATCAGGTACAAGTACTTTTATAGATACGCGAAGATTGCTACTCTGCTTATACCGCCACAGTACGGCACAGGATGCTTCGGTTGCAGAAGCAAGATTTGAGGAATGCTCAGCCGAAGACGTTATAGCTAGCTCTTTGTATAGCAGACCTCCAGTACAATACACAGATCTTCATTGGCGCAGGGGATTCCTCCTGTGATGCCACGAGACGAGGCGTGCTATCCCGTCTATCTTCGGCAGCATGGCGTGACAGGGCTATGAACACTGAGTGGTAAGATCGAGGCTCAGACCTGGGACTGCAATCTAGGCCGCTGGGTTGGCAGGATTACCGTACCCCTCCGCGTTGGACTCATTTGTTTGCAATGCAGCCTTAGAGCTGGGATTGCAACCTGGACCTCCACGTTGACAAAGCCACCGTACGCCGGTGCCTGATTCCCCCGTTGCTGCTGGGCCTCTTCGTATAGGTTGGTCTATATACTTTATGTTACTTACTCTGTCCAAGTTCTCAAATACCCCAGAGTGTCTGATATTTTCAAGCATAAAGATCCAGATTTCTATCCTTGAGCTTCACCGAAAGGCACATTTATAACTAAATATTTCATTATGATTCTCTCGAGCTCGTCATACGTTTTCAGTTTAGTATTCTCGGGGTTCATTGGCTTTACCCAAGGTCCCATTGTCTACCTTCAGAGGGTTGCAAGCTGGCTGAGATCCCCATCTTTACATGGAAGTCTCAGGGTTGTCAAGCGAGGCGATGCATTCAGCACTCGGCCCAAACCCACAGTTCAGAACGAGATTACCTGTCCCTATGAATATATCCTCTGGACCTATGGAAAACGACATTTTTCGAAATTCGTTGACACGCTGAAGCCTAATCTGAGTTTGGAAGATCCGATTCTCTATGACCTTGTCTTGGACATCATGGACGCTGTACATTTTGGAGCCATCTTAGTCGATGACGTTGCGGATAATAGCCTCACTCGAAAAGGAAAGCCAGCTGCACATTGCATATACGGGTCCAGTGAAACGATCAATAGGGCATACCTTCGGATTATGGAAGTTGTCAACCGATGTTCAACTCAGAGGCCGGCTTTGGTTCCGTACGTTCTCGCCAATCTAGAGGAAATCCATGAGGGTAAGTATCCTTTTTTTTTCGTTCAGATTCGCTTCTGACAATTGGGTTCAGGTCAAGATATCTCTCTTGTCTGGCGGCGAGACGGTTTCGAGAATTTCCCGGACCAAGAATCAGCCCTCAAGGCGTATAGACACTGTGCCTATCTCAAGACTGGTGCACTCTTCAGACTGCTTGGACAGCTAGTATTTGCGAGCCACGAGAAGGACGAGCTCATGAGCAAGGTCGGGTGAGTTTTTGAACTACACACCATACCACGTACAGCACTGACTCCAAACAGATGGTACTGTCAACTACAGAACGACTGCAAGAACATCTACTCCACCGACGTGATAGCATCCAAAGGCACTCTAGCAGAAGACCTTATTAACGGCGAATACACATTCCCCATCATCGTCGCACTCTACGGTTCTCCAACAGCACAGACCATCATCAAAAAAGCAATGGAGCCTTCAACCGAAGTCTCTTCACAAGCCACCACTGAGCGACACCACGCTGCCGTGCGCTTGCTGCAGACCGACCAGGTGAAAAGTGTGTGCATGCAAGAACTCGAATCGCTAAAAGGCCAAGTGTCTCTATTTGCAGCTGCGTGGGGTCGCACGGAGAAAATGACGGTGAAGCCTACGATGGTGGAGTCGGTGACGGTGAAGCCGGCAGTGGTGGAGTTGGTCACGGTGAAAACTACGATGGTGGAGTGAGGCTGTATGTAGGAAGCCTAGTCGTGTCTAAGCTTACCGAGCTGCCGTCTTCTTGGACATTTTTTTTTTACCGCCTGGGAAGGGGATTTTCTTAGTATTTCACACCAGTCATCTTCAACGGGATATAACAGGACAAACGGGTTTTTTTCCCTTATCGCACATTTGAACATTTCCCTTCCTCTCTATCTTTAGAATGGCTGGCTTTCTTTTCCGTTACTCTAGCTTTTGCGACTCTAGCTTGAAGGTGCGAACCACCAAAGAGCGCTGAACCGCAAAGTAGAGCGTTTGGACTACTGTACCTTGGGTAGCTGTAGTCGGAGTTACTGTAGTAAACTAGGATCACCAAACCCAACTTTTCCCTTTCTTTTTCCTTATACCACAGTCGTAGCTCTCACGAGTCTCACATCCATACCGCAAACCACCACAACCTCCCAAGCAAAGTCAATACATAAGGTACATAGAAGAAAAAACTCCCGACCGACCAAACCCCTGCACCCCTATCCCTCCCTCCCTTCCTCGCTCGCTTGCTTTCCCCAACCCAATGCCAAACAAAACCCACGTGTCCCCCATGCATGCATGCATGCATACCTTCTTCCCCCCCCCTCTTTTCCAAACCACGCGACAACCCCCATGCCTGCATGCCTCTTCGTGTCGCCAGCTGAAAACCCCAACCCCCATCACACTAAAAGCAAAAAAAACCCCGAAATGCGGATTGCTAGCGCTTACTACATACTTCTCTCCCACGTTGCATGCATGCAGCTTATTCCGTATGTACACTTTACCTACCTTACCTACGTGCCAGCAGCGGAGAATTTTTCCATGGGGATATTACTGTACTCGTATATACTGTTTTGCATATTGCATATTGCTGGTTTTGGAATCAGTGGGGGTGGGGGGGGTTTCAGCCGCAAAGTTTTGGTATGGTAAGCGGGGTTTTTTTTGTTGTTTTTTTTGAAACTGTCAGCTTTTGGTATTGGGGGTTTTGTTGGGGTTTGGTGCGGTGAGACTGACTGGGTTTTGGGGGGCTGAGTGCCGGCTTAGAATATGGGATGTTGGGGCTGGGGCTGGGCGCTGGGCGTTGGGTGTGCGTGTTTGTGTAAGCGTCAGATGAGTGGGAATGTATGTACAGTAGTCAGACGAAAGGTTGCTGCGGCTTGAGGGGGGGGGTTGGGGGAATTTTGCAAGAGGTGTCTTTGTTGCGGTTTTTTCACTCTCCCCTGTCGTTTGTTTGTTTTGTTTCAATCACGCACGCTCTCGATTGTGAAGGGTTGCATCTACGGAATTTTTACAGGAATTTTCGGTCACTCGTGAGGAGATACGACGAAACGATGCAGATGCACCTGCCTCTGAACGAGATCGACGGCAAGAACAACCCTCCGCTGTGGTTCCTGTGGATTCAGGATGGCATGAATCTTGCTTGCGGCGTGCTGTGGAGCACGGCCTATGTGCTTTATATCAGGCAGTCGTTCCGGGACAAGTCTTATGGGATGCCCTTGCTTTCTCTGTGAGAGTCACGATCGTCTGTGAAGCACTTTTACTCTTCCGAGCCTAACATTTCTGTCCGCAGCTGCGCGAACATCGCCTGGGAAATCATCTACGGGGTCTTCTACCCGCCCGGTCTGGCCGAGACCATCGCTTTCCTGCCCTGGGTGTTTATCGATCTGGTCCTGGGATATGCGACGGTCAAGTTCGGTCCCCGCGAGTGGGCGCAAGCACCGCTGGTTGCGAGGAATCTGCCCGTCATCATCGCGATTGGGAGCACCGTGATGCTGGCCGCACATTGGACGTTTGTGATGCTCTTCGACGACGCCAGCATCGCGTGCTTTTGGGCGGGATACGCCTGCCAGGTCATTGTCAGCTGGTCGTCCCTCGCCCAACTGGTTTCCCGAGGAAGCACCAGAGGCCATTCGATGAAGATCTGGTAAGGCCGCTGCAATTCAGTCTATGCACTACTACACCCATACTGATCGGAACCACAGGTGCCTTCGCTGGCTGGGGACGGTATGTGCGACTAGCGTTCTGCAATGGCGATACTACCATTACCCAGCCGACTACGCTTTCGTGGGCACGCCCTTCGCCACGTTCGTGTTTGTTGCGCCTGAGATTGCGGACATGGCATACCCCTTTGTCTTTCAATACTTGAAGAAGCGCGAGGTGGCGAAACAGCGTTAGCAGCAGGGCAGGATCTGGCTTGTTTGACATGGAGCGAATCTCTTTCTGTTCTAGACGGTGTGTGTGTGTGGGGAGGATGGAATTGGCACGTTGCATACAAGGGTGTTTGTTTAGATTAGGTACATTGTCCCGTATGTTCATCGTGTCAATATAGAGTAGGATGCCTTAGGGTGCCCACAGGTGGTCTCAAAAAGGCTGAGTCAATCTCGAGTAGGTAGGATGCCTTAGGGTGCAGGTCTCAAAAAGGTTCACGTTAAGTTCACACTAGTCTTTCTTCATCCCTGTGTACCCACGAAAAGAGTGGAGATTAAAATCCCTCCCAGTGTGTACTTTTACCACGTTAGGAACAGCTCCCGAGCCTCGCCCCGCTGAAAGGACACCCCTCCCCCCTACTTTATTTCAGCGACTTCCCAACTTGATGACGGTATCTATCCCATCTCGTAACCATTGATTACCATATCAGACTACACCACCTGCGTCTCTCCACATGATTTCTATTACTCCGACCAACCCTCTTCTCCAGAGATCGAACACCACACCACCACCTCCCAAGCGCGGGAAAAGCCCAAGCAATGAGCGGTGTGACTGAGACTCCTCCTGTCAGACGAAAAACGCCCCAAACGCCTTGGGAGAATCTATTTGAGTTTCGGGCTCCTGTCAGACTAACGCCAAACAAATCAGAATCTCAACCGACTGCCGATGCCATTCTTTTAGCCTAGCACGCCTTGTACTGTAATCGTAGAGGAAACTACCTAGGCTGCAGGGCTGTATCCCGTGCGGCAGGGGGGGGGAAGCGAAACCCTGCGGGATGCGGCTAGGTAGGTAGGTAGACTTGCACCATGCACCCGTGTCCGTGGGCTGGCGGCTTACAGTACCTTAGTGGATCTGTACTGTACTTGTTGGCGGATTGATTCGGGAATCTTCACTGTAATTGAATTTCAACTCGGGGTTTTGACATGGGGGTGATCGATGGTGCCGCTTTTGGGGAATTGGAGAAGGGCTGAGGTTGCGGCTGAGTGTTAGAGTATTTGTTGGCACGAAACAAAGTTGGTTGACTAAGTGGACTTTTTATGGAAAGCACGTTTTGGATTTTTCGAAACGGGCAAATATTGCCGAGTTTGTTGTTTTATGTACACTTTCGGGCATTTCAGAGCGACCTGGGGAGGGGCTAGGAGAATTGTCGTATGTACATATGTATCTATGATTCGGATCAAATCTTCCAGCAGTTGAAGAACTTTGAGATTGGGGGCGCATTTTCTTTTTTTTTTCAAGGATGATGCTGTTACTCGAGTCTACATAGTGCGGCATTTCAAATATTTCTAAAAATGTCAGCACTTGCATGAAGCTATACGGAGATATATGTCTGCGTTTCTGAACCTTTAGGAAGGTTAGCAAAAGTTCTGTTGTTGGTGGTGGTGGTGTTGTTGTTGTTGTTGTTGTTGGTGGTGGTGATGGTGGTGGTGGTGGTGGTGGTTGTTGTTGTTGGTGTTGGTGGTGATGTTGTTGTTGTTGTTGTTGTTTTCTTTCCGAGTAGCAATATTTCCTCATCAGAACGCATTGAATCATCTGTTTTTTGATTCTTCGACAGTTATTTCCCTTTGTCGTGTAAAGATCTCAGAGAAGACCAATTGTACCGGCATAATCGAATCTGCCCACG
>JAABUS010007637.1_pt1 | contig 12274 bp, 11 predicted proteins | sample 5560161 | NCBI WGS metagenome assembly JAABUS01 (sample SAMN10711885, study PRJNA513376) | rock metagenome | isolation source: Antarctica rocks | place: Antarctica: Victoria Land, Trio Nunatak nord | collected 2016-01-04 | reverse complement strand
CGCGACGAGGTAGTCTGGCCTCAGCGGGAACGTGCCGCTCAACCCACCCCAGGCGATCGCCGTGTCGTCAGTCGTGCCGTGCGGCCGGCGGAACCAGTCGACGAAGATGGCGATCTCCGACAGGTCCCACCACATCCGGTAGGCCTTGATCGCCCCGGATGAGACCGACCGGGTGCCGGTTACGTCGGTGTAGGCCGACCAGTCAGCCGATCCCACTTCCGGAAGCAGCATCCAGAGGTCGCGCTCGGGCGGGCCGATCGCCGCTGTGTCCCAGTCGACCAGGAGCAGGGGTCCGTTCCCGTCGCGCAGGACGTTGCGGGCGTGCGGCTCGCCGTGGCTGACCACCCAGCCGGTGGAATTGGCCGTGAGGACCGCGACCAGCTGGTCGAAGACCGCCAGGGCGACGCGAATCGGCTCCCGGTGCTCCCGCAGCAGCAATCGGGCCGGTTCGGCGTAGGGGCCGGTCGTCCAGGGTTCGTCCACCTGAGCCAGGGCCACGGCCAGTTCGTCGCGATACGGGACGGCGAATTCCTCCCGGCGCGCGAGATCCGGCGGCACCAGACCAGTGGCGGCGTGGATCCGTCCAACCATGTCCAGCACCGTCTGCCGGTCGCCCTCCTCGGGGTACGTGCCCGGCCCAACCGGTTCGGCCGCGACGAACGGGAACACCACGACGGAGTACGTTGTTCCATTGATCTGGTGGACGAACTCGCCCGTGCGGCTCGGGATGGGTGCCTGGACGAACGGCAGCCCCGCTGCTTCCCGCAGCGTCGCGGCCGTACCCATGGCCCGCTCCAGACCACTGACCGATCGACTTCGCGGCCGGAAAGCCCATCCGACCAGACCGGTGGTTGTCGACGGTGACGAACCACTGCTCCCCATTCGGCTCCACCGCCCGCCAATGGTGGCTGCCGAAGCCAAGGGGGACGTAGGTCAGAGCGACGGTCTCGATCGCCCAGTGGCGGGCCAACGACCGCGCGACCTCCGCGGGTGACAGATCGGTCGGTTCGGTTCGCATCGCTCATCCGCCTTCCCGAATCGATGGCTGAACTGGATGTGCCGACGCCTGGAGGGCGGCCCGGACGGCGCGCGCCACGGCGATCCCCGCCGCATCCTCGCCGGCCGGGGGTCGAGGTCGTGGCAGCGGGACGTCGATCTCGGCCACGATCCGGCCCGGGCGCGGCGACATCACGGCGACGCGGTCGGCGAGCTGGACGGCCTCGGCAATGCTGTGGGTGACGAACAGGACCGTCGGCCGGGCCGGCGCCACGCCGGCCCCATCGCGGGCGGCAGTCCCGAGCCAGATTCGCTCCAGCTCCGTCGCCAGTTCCTCGCGCAGCAGCAGGTCCAGTGCCGCGAAAGGCTCGTCCATCAGCAGCAGCGTCGGTTCCATCGCCAGCGCCCGGGCGAGGGCCACGCGTTGCCGCATCCCCCCCGATAGTTCGGCCGGGTAGCGGTCGGCAGAACCACCCAGTCCGACCAGACGCAACACCGCCTCGGCCCGCGCGACGACCTCCCGCCTGTCGAACGGCCGCGCCTTCGGCCGGCCGACCTCTGCCGGCAACAGCACATTTCCGAGAACGGTCCGCCACGGCAGCAGCGTGGGTTGCTGAAAGACGACGGCGGTGTCCGGGCGCGGGCCGGCCAGCGACGCGCCGTCGACGAGGACCCGGCCCGAGGTCGGACTCCGGAGTCCGGCCAGCAGCCGAAGCAGTGTGCTCTTGCCGCAGCCGCTGGGTCCGACGAGCGCCACGAACTCCCCCCCTCCCAGCGCCAGAGAGGCGTCGTCGACGGCGACGACCGGCCCGGCCCCGCGTCGGACGGACGGGTACGCGAAGCCGACCGACTCGAATCGAACCGTGACACCGTCGCGCGTACCGATGCTCTCCATGGGCAGGACTATAGCCCGAGACGAGCACGACACCCCCGCTGCGTCGGTATACTGGCGGGACTGACGATTCCGGGACCCATCCGGTTCGTGCCCAAGGAAGAGAACCGTGGCGACCGTCGATCGCGTCTCCTCGTCCCGTGCGGCGTTCCGTGCGTATCTGAAGACGCCATTCGGGCGCGGTCTCCTCCTGCTGGCGATCACCACCTTCGCCTTCGGTTTCGCGATGGCCGCCCAGCAGAACGTCGTCTCGAACTACTTCGAGGGTCCGCTTGGCCTCAGCGGCTCACAGTTCGGCTACATCACCGCGATCCGGGAGATTCCCGGCTTCCTCCTGATCTTCGTCGCGGCACTCCTGTTCCGGCTCTCGCTGCCCCATCTCACCGCCCTGGCGCTCGTCGGCCTCGCGATAGGCTACGGCTTCTTCGGCTTCTCCGACTCGTTCTGGACCGTCGCGCCGTGGGTAGTCCTGAGCTCGGCCGGCTACCACACCTTCCTCCAGACGCAATCGGCCCTTGGCATGAGCCTCGTCCACGAGGGGCGGTCGGGAGCGATCCTGGGCCGAATCGCGTCGATCAACCAGGGCGGAGCCGTGATCGCCATGGCGGCCGTCTTCGTCTTCTTCCAGTTCGACCTGCTCGACTTCAGGGCCGTATTCGTCCTGTGCGGCATCGCGGCGGCGGTCGCGGCGGTCGCGATCTTCCGCTTCCCGAACATGATCGACGGCGAGGAGCAGGAGCGGGCGCTCAGACGGGAGCGGATCGTCCTGCGGAAGGACTACTGGCGGTACTACCTGCTCTGCATCCTCGACGGCGCCCGGCAGCAGATCTTCTTCTCGTTCGGGCTCTGGGTCCTGGTCAACCATTTCGCCCTCGGCGTCCCGGTCATCTCGATCGTGCTGCTGGTCGTAGCGGTGATCGGCTTCCTGACGGCCACCCGGATCGGCCGGCTGCTCGATCTGATCGGCGAGCGGCGTCTGCTCAGGTACGTCAACGCCGCCTACATCGTCGCGCTGCTCGGCTACGGGCTGATCGACCAGGTCGCGGTCGCGCTGCTGTGCTACGTGGTCTACTCGTTCGTCATGCCGCTGAGCTCGATGGGATCGTCCACCTACCTGCGCAAGATCGCCCCGCACACGGATATCGCGCCGACGCTGGCGATGGGGCTCTCCCTGCAGCACGCGGCGGCGATCGTCGTGCCAATCGCGGCAGGCTTCATCCTGAACTTCGTCGGCTACCAGATCCCGTTCCTGATCGCGGTGGTCTTCGCGGCGCTCGCGATCCCCGTCACCCAGCGGCTGTTCCCCGACCAGCAGAAGTCGCCGGGTCGCCTGGCTCAGGACGCCGCCCGCGCGGCCGCCAGCTCACCCACGCGACCGGAGCCCGCTCCGACGGCGGGGGGTCAGCGGGCCGGTGGCGCCGTCGCGGGCGCCGCCAAATGACCGCATCCGCATCGGGACGACGTAGGGGCGTAGACTCTCGCACCGCTGTACCCGCCCAGTCTGCCGCAATGGCACGCTGTATAGGGGCGCGGGCTTGCCCCGCCTGGGCCGCTGCGGCGGCCATCGCCGTCAGGCGATAGCTGGCGCGGCGGGTTCAATCCTGGCGGAATCCTGCTTCGCGAGTCCGCCACCGTCGGTTGCGGCACGGACATGCCGTTCGCGTATTCCTCTATCGGCACCTGGTTCGGAACGCGTCGCCTCCCACCGATGACGTTGAACCCCGGCCGTCGATCATCGCCCTGCGGGACGATGGCCGCTGCGGCGGCCGAGCCTCGCCAGCGCAGCGTGAACTTCGCCCCTGCGGCACGGCGCCGCCGTCATGATCGAGGGGAGTCGTCGCATCATCAAGCGACGCTGACCGTACGACTGACCAACTCCGAGGATGACCAATGTTCGTGACGCATGACACCGGCCGGTCGATCAGCGTCGCGGTTGGGGCCAACGAGCCACCGGTCGCGACGCTCGACTACGCCTCCGCCCCCAAGCCGTTCCTGCACCCGGTGACGACGCCGAGTGGCGCCAGCATGACCCTGGTCGAGCCGTTCGATCACCTCTGGCACCGAGGGCTTTGGTTCACGTTCAAGTTCGTCAACGGCGACAACTTCTGGGAGGAGCGCGACGACTTCGGCCGGCAACACGTTGCGGACATCCCGCGGGTCTCGCACCCGGACCCCGCAACGACGGCGATCGACCTCGATCTGGACTGGGTCATGAGCGGGCAGGACGCCCCGATCATCGTCGAGCGGCGGCGGCTCACCATCGCGGTCACGGACGACGCGACGCAGATCGACCTCGCGACTACGCTGCGTCCAGCCACCGACGTCACGCTGGACCGCACGCCGTACACGACCTGGGGCGGCTACGGTGGCGTCGCGTTCCGCGGCACCCCGCTCTGGCACCCCAGCCAGCGGACCGTCGGTGACCAGGTCACGGACGGGTTCCTGACCGGCGAGACGGCGCTGTGGTGCGATGTCAGCGGACCGATCGACGGCGGCGCCGACCGCTCGGCCGGCGTCGCGATCCTCGACCACCCGGCCAACCCGCGCCACCCGACACCGTGGTACACCGGCAGCGGCGCGGGCAACTTCCTCAACGCCGCCCTGCTCTTCCACGGACCGCTGACCCTCGCGGCCGGTGAGACACTGGCACTGCGCTACCGGATCCTCGTTCACGACGGGATGTGGGGCGTCGTGGACGTTCGGCGTCAGTTCGAGCGATACGCCACCGGCTCGTGAGGTCACATCAGCCCATGGGAGCGAGACGTCATGACCGCGCATGAACCCGGATCGACCGGTATCCCCTACTTCCCGGCGGCGGTCGGCCTCAGCCATCTCCGCGTCTACGATTCGGTCGCGCCGGACGGGCTGGTCGGCGGCAGCCCGCACGTCCATCTCGCCAGCGCCGAGGCCTACGTCGTCGTCTCGGGGAGCGGCCGGGTCGAGACGCTCAGTGTCCAGCGCGGCGCCGAGGACTTCACCCTCGCTCCCGGTCATGTCGTCTGGTTCGAGCCCGGCCTGATCCACCGGCTGGTCAACCTGGGCGGACTCGAGATCATGGTCGTGATGCAGAACGCCGGGCTGCCGGAGGCGGGCGACGCCGTCCTGGTCCTGCCGCCGGAAAACCTCGCCGACCCCGATCGCTACGCCAGCATCACGTCTCTGCCGGATGGTACGGAGGAGGATCGGCTGGCCCACGCGCTGCGGCGGCGGGACCTCGCCGTCAAGGGCTTCCTCGCCCTCCGGGACGCTACCCGGGCCGGCGACCTCGCGCCCCTGCGAGCGTTCTTCGACGCGGCGGTCGCGCTCAAGGGGTCGCGAGTCGATACCTGGCGGACCCTGTGGCGGGGCGGCGCGCTGGCCGAGGCCGAGCTGACCGGGCGGCGGCTGGAGGAGGTCGCCGCCGGCCGGACGGACCTGCTCCAGACTGCCCGGGTCCGCGCGATGACGCCCGCCGCCGACCATCCCGGGATCGGGATGTGCGGCCGGCTCGACACCTACCTGCCTGAGGGTGTCATGACGCTCGACGCCACCTCGGGCCTCCTGGCCACCTATGGGAAGGACTGACGTGTCAGCGCTGGAGAACCACCGTATCGCCGTGATCGAGCCGGGAGAACTCGTCAGCCACTACCCCCGGCTGATCGGACGCAATTCGCACCTCGGCTCGCACGGAACCGGCAACGCCAGCCGCTACGCGGTCCTTCGGACCGACCAGGGCGCGACCGGCTGGGGGCTGCTCCGTGGCCCCCTGGAACACGCCGCCGAGTTGATCGGCCGCCCGGTCTCCGACCTGTTCGATCCGGCCACCGGCGTGATCGACGCCCGGGGCGACATGCTCGACTTCGCCCTGCACGACCTCGCCGGCGTGATCCTCGAGCAGCCTGTCCACATGATGCTCGGCGGGCAGGGCGAGACAGCCGTCCCCTGCTACAGCGGCGCGATCTACATGGACGATCTCGATCCCGACGACGACCCGGAGGGGATGACCGCCGTCCTGCGAAACTGCGACCAGGACTACGCCCTCGGCTACCGCGCCTTCAAGCTCAAGATCGGCCGGGGCTACCGCTGGCTGCCGGGGCAAGCCGGGATCGACCGCGATGTCGCGGTCACGCGGCTGGTCCGCGAGACGTACCCCGGGTGCCAGATCCTCGTCGACGCCAACAACGGTTACTCGAGTCCGGACTTCCTCGATTACCTCGACCGGGTCGCTGACTGCGACCTGTTCTGGGTGGAGGAGCCGTTCCATGAGGACCGCGCCGACCTCGTACCGCTCTGTGAGCACCTCCAGCGGGTCGGCCCGGCAACGCTGATCGCCGACGGTGAGGTCGCTCCGGACCTGCCGTTCCTGCTGGAGCTGGCCCGCGACGGGCTGCTCGATGTCCTGCTGATGGACATCGTCTCGTTCGGATTGACGGCCTGGCGGCGAGTCATGCCCGAGCTGCGCGAGATCGGTGTCCAGGCGTCGCCGCACGCCTGGGGCGTCCCGGTCAAGACGCTCTACACCGCGCACCTGGCCGCCGGCTTCGGCAACGTCGTCACCGTCGAGGGCGTCCCCGGCCACGCCGACGGGATCGACACGAGTGGGTACGTGCTCCGGGACGGTGTTCTCAGCGTTCCTGACCGGCCCGGCTTCGGCATCCCGCCACCGGACGCCTCGGCAAGGCCTCGGTAGACCGTCCCGTCGATCAGCGGAAGGAGGGCATGATGCCCACGAAGGTCGCCATCATCGGGACGGGCGGGATCGCGAGCGCCCACGTCGCCGCCTGGGACGCGGCCGGCGACCGCGTCGAACGCGTCGCGGCGGTCGACATCGACGCCGACCGGGTCCAGGCCTTCGCCGAGAAGCACGGCATCCCGCGCTGGTACGCGACGGCGACGGAGATGCTCGCCCGGGAGCGACCGGACCTCGTCCACATCTGTACGCCGCCGGCGCTCCACTTCCCGCTCATCGTCGAGGCGCTGGAAGCCGGTGCGTCGGTGCTGTGCGAGAAGCCGCTTTGCGCGTCGCTGCGGCAGCTGGACGAGATCGTCGCCACCGAGGAGCGAACGGGCCGGACCTGCGTCAGTGTCGTCCAGTGGCGGTTCGGATCGGCGGCCAGGTGCGTCGCGGAGATGATCGCGAGCGGGCGGCTTGGCCGGCACACGGTGACGACTTGCCAGACGACGTGGTACCGCGACGCCGCCTACTACGCCGTCCCATGGCGCGGGACGTGGGCGTCTGAGCTTGGCGGCGTCAGCATGGGCCACGCCATCCACCTGATCGACCTGATGCTGTTCCTCAGCGCCGAGTGGAGCGAGATCACGGCCATCGCCGAGACGCTCGACCGGGACATCGAGGTCGAGGACGTCGCGCTGGGGATGGTCCGGTTCGCCGACCGCTCGCTGGCCTCGATCGTCAGCAGCGTCCTGTCGCCGCGGCAGGAGACACGCCTGCGGATGGACTTCCAGCGGGCAACGGTGGAAGTCGTCGGGCTCTACGGCTACGGCAACGCCAACTGGACGCTGACGGCCCTCGACGGCGAGGCGGACGCCCTGTCCGGCTGGCCACCGGAGACCGACATCGCGTCCAGCCACGCCGCCCAACTCGCCGACGTGCTGGACGCTCTCGAAGCCGGGCGCCGTCCCTTGGCCCACGCCGCCGCGGTCCGTCCGACGATCGAGCTGCTCACAGCCCTGTACAAATCAGCTCGTACCGAGGCGCCGGTGCTGCATGGCAGCATCGTCCCGGGTGACCCGTTCTACGAGCACGTCTCGGGGTTGGTTGGCTCAGACTGACCCCTCCCCAACCCCTCCCCATCTCGCGTCGCCTTCGGCTCGCGGCTGGAGAGGGGCTTCCGGCTGGTCACGCTGAAGCGCTCCATTTAGGGCGGCTACGCTCTCCGCCAAGACTCCCCGAGGACTCCCCCTCTCCAGCCGCAAGTGCGAAGCACGCCAGCGAGATGGGGAGGGGGCCGGGGGGAGGGGATCACGTCCCCTATGGCGTCGGCGGAATGGCGCGGCCACGGCGGGCGTTACCGGCGTAGGACGTCGCCCAGGTGAAGATCGTCGAGACCTTGTTCTTGATCCCCGGCAGGTAGGCGACGTGGACGCCGAGCCACATCAGCCAGGCCGGGAAGCCCGTGATGAAGCGGCCCCGGATGTCGGCGACGGCCTCGTTGCGGGCGATGATCGCCATGTTGCCCCGGTTGGTGTAGCTGAACGGCTGCGTCGTCTCGCCCTGGATCAGGTGGATGACGTTGCGGCCGGCCTGGGTCCCGCTCTGCATCGCGGCCGGCGCGACACCAGGGACCGGCTTGCCGTCCGGGTTCTTGGCCGCGGCGAGGTCGCCGACGATGAAGATCTCCGGGTGGCCCGGCACGCTCAGGTCCGGCTGGACCACGACCCGGCCCGGCCGGTCCAGCTCGACGCCGAGCGACCCCGCCAGCGGAGAGGCCTTGACCCCGGCCGACCAGATGATCGTCCGGGCCGGGATGAACTCGCCCGGGTCCTTGCCGATCGTGATCCCGCTGGCGTCGATGTTGGTCGCGAAGCCCTTGAGCTTGGTCTGGACGCCGAGCTTGTCGAGCGACGCCTGGGCCGACCTCGACAGTTCCTCCGGGAACGGCGGCAGGACGCGGTCCAGCCCCTCGACCAGGTAGACCCTGGCGTGGCTCGGGTCGATCGACTTGAACTCGTCGGTCAACGTCTGCTTGGTGATCTCGGCCAGGGCGCCGGTCAGTTCGACACCGGTCGGCCCGGCGCCGATCACGACGAAGGTCAGCAATGCCTGGCGCTCGTCCGGGTCGGTCGCGCGCTCGGCCGCCTCGAAGGCGTTGAAGACGCGGCGGCGGATCTCCAGCGCGTCCTCGATCGTCTTCATGCCCGGCGCGAACGGGGCGAAGTGGTCACTGCCGAAGTAGTTGTGGCTGGACCCGGTCGCGACGATCAGATAGTCGTAGGGAAGCGTCGAGCCGTCGCCGAGGTCGACCTGCTTGGCACTGGCGTCGATAGCGGCGACCTCGGCCTGCAGGACGCGGGCGTTGCGCTGCTTCTTGACCAGGCGGCGGATCGGCTGGGCGATGTCGGCCGGCTCGAGCTGCCCCATCGCGACCTGGTACAGCAACGGCTGGAACAGGAAGTGGTTGCGACGGTCGACGATCGTGACCCGGACCGGCTGCCCGGCCAGGGCCCGGGCCGCGTGGAGACCGCCGAACCCGCCACCGACGATGACGACATTCGGCAGACGGCCATCCACCGTGTGGACGGGCGACGTCGACGGGGCCGTCGTAGCCTGCTGAGTGGACGATTCCTGCGTGGTGGCCGCCACCTGTTCCCCCTCGTGCGTTCGGTGAAGTCCGGGCGGCCGGGTCGCGGACATGACATGACCCTGCCCGGTCGCTGCGTCCGCACAGGGTACCGCCGAACGCGGACGAGCGCCACGGCCGAACGGGGATCGCGCGGCACGGCGCCCGAACCTGCCAGCCGAATGCCTCCTCAGGACGGTGCATGGTTCCGGTTGGCGGGACGGATCGAGCGACACCCTGCCCGACGATATGGTAGACACGCCAGAGCAAGGCCGATCCCCTGTCGATGCCCGCGATTCACGAGCGCCTGGCTACCGGCGTTCAGACCGTTCCGCACGAAAGCGATTGCCACATGTCGTCATCACGCCGGCGCCCCGAGAGCAGGCGACCGAGCAGCCAGCTCGGCTCGACCGGTCTGCTGATCATCGGTCTGGTCGTCGTCCTCTACCTTGTCGACCAACAGTTCGGCTGGGGCCTGTTCCCGGCCGGCGACGCGACACCCACGTCCCAGGTGACCCGTCCCGCCAGGACGGCGACTGACGCCGGCAATACGGCCCGGACCGCTCCGACCGGCTCGGTGGGCATTCCGGCCGGGCTGCCCACGACCGCGGAGGCGGCCACGGTCGTCAGCGTGGCCGACGGCGACACGATCAGCGTCGACCTGGATGGCGAGAAGGTGAGTGTCCGTCTCGTCGGGATCGACACTCCGGAGACGTACGTCACCCGAACGGGGTACAAGGAGTGCTACGGGACCGAGGCCAGCACCTTCGCGAAGGAGAGACTGGCGCCGGGCACCGTCGTCTACCTGGAGCGGGACGTCACCGACATGGATCGCTACGACCGGCTGTTGCGCTACGTCTGGGTCGACGCCGGTAGCATCGGCGCCGGTCCGACCGGCCAGGCGATCATGTTCAACGAGGTCCTGGTCGAGGACGGGTTCGCCATCCCCTACCCCTACAAACCGGACGTTCGAGAGCAGCCCCGCTTCGAGACGGCCGCCGGCGACGCCGAATCCGCCAACCGGGGGATCTGGTGCGCCTGTGGCGGCGAGCGCATCCCGGTCGAGCAGACCACGGCGGGGTGCCCGGCGCCGGTCGCCGTGCTGCCACTCGCCACACTGCCACTGACGGGCTGACGCTGGCGTTCGAAGCCTGGCCCGTCGCGCGACGGCCATGATCTGACCGCACGACCGTCACATCTCACCGCGATACTCCAGACGAGGATCACCGGTTCCGATCAGCGACGTAATGGAACGAGCCCGGCCGCCGATCGGGGCGGTCGGGACCAACGGGAGCAACGCACACGTGCTGAGCGGTATCAGTGACTGGGTAACCAACGTCGTCGAGACGCTTGGATATGTCGGCGTCGCGGCGCTGATCGCGCTCGAGAACGTCTTTCCGCCGCTCCCTTCGGAGCTGATCCTGCCCCTGGCCGGCTTCGAGACCGGTCGTGGCCAGTTCAACTATTTCCTGATGGTCCTCGCGGCGACGGTCGGCTCGGTCATCGGAGCGGTCATTCTCTACTACGTCGCCCATCTGGTCGGGGAACAGCGAATCCGCACCCTGATCCGTCGGTACGGCAAGTGGCTTCAGATCACCGAGAAGGATCTGGACAAGGCCAACAACTGGTTCGACCGCCATGGGAACCTGGCCGTCCTGGTCTGCCGCTGTGTGCCACTGGTCCGATCGGTGGTCTCGCTGCCCGCCGGATTGCGACGGATGCCAATGCCCCAGTTCCTGCTCTTCACGGCGATCGGGAGCGCGATCTGGAATGCGGCGCTGATCGGCGCCGGTTGGGCACTTGGCGACAACTGGGAGGTCGTGGGCAAGTACGTCGGCTACTTCCAGTACGTCGTCATCGCCGTCGTTGGGGCCGCCGTCATCTGGTTCCTCTGGCGACGCCTGACGAACCGGCCGAACTCAGCGACCCCTCGTAATGGCCTCTGAGTACGATCATTTCTCGTCTTGATAGTCCGTTCGCACGATGTTCCGGGAACCTTCGACTGGGACCGGAAGAACGGCGAGCGGGCAGGAGCGACCGCGACGGGTTCCAACGATCATGGCATCCCAACGCGCTGGAGGGCGGACTCGGCGTTGTCGCGTGAACGCTCGAGGGCCTGGCGACCGACCCTTGGCGCTCCGCTCGAGACCCCTCACTGGCACCCGTGGCGGCGGGCATTGGAGCAACCAGATGCCCGCATTGAGCGGAATTGCTTCACTGCATGGCACACGGGCTGCGTAAGCAGGAGATGAGATCGCCACCGATCAGAACGATCTGGGAGGTGGTCCTTGAATATTCTCTGAGTTCCGTCAGCCTTCGCACGACAGGTGCGATCGAGCGGGACGAGCAGGAAGGCTAGCGACATGACGGACGGACTGACGGACAAGCTGAAGGGCGCGGTCGACAAGGTCGTTGGCGGAGCCAAGGATGAGGCCGGCGACGCCCGTGATGACAAGGGCCAGCAGGCTGAGGGCAAGCTCCAGGAGGTCCGCGGCGAAGGTCGCGACGCAATGGGCGACGCCAAGGATCGGGTTGGCAATCTCCAGGATCAGGCCGGTGACATGGCCGACCGCCTGAAGAAGAACTAGCCGCCCGGCTGCTAAGTGGCCCGGCAATCAGCCCTGACTGGCGTTGCGTCCGTCAGGGCTGACCGGTCAACGGCGATGCGTTCGCCGCTTGTTGTGTCCGGAATGGACGTTGCGACGAAGGAGACGGTCGGTATGGCATTCATCGGGTACATCATCGTCGGTCTGATCGCCGGCGCGATCGCCGGTGCGATCGTTCCGGGTCGCAACCCGGGCGGCATCATCGGGACGATCGCCATTGGCATCATCGGCGCGATCGTCGGTGGCTGGATCTTCAACAATCTGCTTGACCTCGGCACCGGCGGCGGCTTCATCGGCTCGGTCATCGTCGCCGTCATTGGTGCCGTCCTCGTCCTGTTCATCCTCCGCCGGGCGGGCGTAGCCAGCACCGGACCGAGGTAGGCGACACCGGTCCCTGGAAACGCTGGTCGATGCGCTCCGCGACAACGGGATGGCCATGAGGCCATCCCGTTGTCGCGCCTGTTTTTCAGGGCAACAACACCGTTGGCGCTCCTGACTGG
>JAABUS010007635.1_pt1 | contig 12277 bp, 7 predicted proteins | sample 5560161 | NCBI WGS metagenome assembly JAABUS01 (sample SAMN10711885, study PRJNA513376) | rock metagenome | isolation source: Antarctica rocks | place: Antarctica: Victoria Land, Trio Nunatak nord | collected 2016-01-04 | reverse complement strand
CCGAACCACAACCAAAAAGTTCACTCCTCCACTCACCATGCACCCGCCCCTGCACCCCACTCCCAAAATCATTCACCTGCCCCTTCGCCTCCTGCGCCCTCCCCTCCTTATTCTGCCGCTCCCCTTCCTTCTTCAGCCCCTCCGCGCCCAGCAGCCCGCCCAGCGCCTCTTTCCCTGAGCCGATTGTCTGGTTCCAGCTGCCTTCGGAGCGGTTCGGATCGTCGGCCGCGACGCCGCCGGAGGGGGAAAAGGCCAGGGGGCCGACTTTGCCGACGGAGTGGGAGGCTTTTTTCTCGGAGGCGGCGGCGGATTTGGTGGCGGCGGCGGTGGACTGAGGGGGTGGGAGGTTAGTGGTGGGTGGGGGTGTGGGTTGGTGAGAGGGGGGAAAGGGGTGGGGGAGAAGGGGAAGAGGGGGAAGGGGGGATAGCGTTTGAGGGTAGGGAGATGCCTTGAGGTTGGGAGCATGGGAGGGGGATGGGTGATGGGGAAGAGAGAGGTTTGGGGGCATACCTGATCGCCAGCGCTGCCCGTGATTTTGCTAAGGACGGATTGTCCTGAGGCTACGGCGGAGTCGGCGCAGGCTTTGAGGGAGGAGGAGTTGCTGTCCGACATCGTCGTTGATGTAATGAGCTGATGCTTGGGTCGGAATTTGGATTTGTTCTTACTGCCTGTATCAGGGAAGAACAGTTAGAGTGCCAAACACCAGCCCAGGCAGCGGAGGTTAAGAACTTTATGTCTTGGTGAAGGCATAGGTGAAGCATAAACACGCGGACCTGTAAGATGACGTAGGTGGTGTGAGAATAGACATGTGAACATGACTGGTGTCCCCTTGGTGATCAACTAAAGTATCACCAACAATCAAGCACGAGGCTAAAGAGGATTATCTAACGCCATGCTGCCGCTGGAGTTACTGCTCACTTGATGACTGCCGAAGATCATGGACGTGTTCGGGGTGCTACAATAATTGCTCGCTAAGGTAGACACAGATCTGTGTTACATTCTGAGACGGTCCCTCTCCAACCCAAGGAAGAAAGGAAGTCGAAACACTGGTATCGTATTAGATAAAAACACCGGAAACGAATCTTGCAGTGATGCATCCATCCTCCTCGCCAGCGCCAGCTCAGATCATGACCTACATGCTGCCGGAATGATAGACAAGAGCGTTCAATAGCTGTATGACCCAAGCTTGAAACCTCCACAAAGTGATGTGTTTGATACAGCCTCCATACAAATAGGCCAACCACCACTGACCAGAAAGGCACGTTCACTCGGTCTTTGTGTGAAAAGGAACGGCCTCCATGTCTCTCAATGCGGGATATCATATCTGGGAACTCGAGAAATAGTACGATTATAGAAGACCGCAGTCGCGAAGGTTTTCTTGGATAATAATGTCTACATTTACATTACAGTCAGCCACGTTTCTTCAGTGTGGAGATTGATACTTACCATTGACAGCGGCCATGACGAAGCGTATTTGCGTAGTATCGGTGGCACAGGTGAAATGGGTGTAGATTTGTTTGGTCTCGTGCTGGTTCAGAGACACGAAGCGATTTAGAATGTAATCGCATGCCGCCGCATAGTCAGGTCCACCTTCAGCAATATTAGATCTCTGGTGCTCCCTTCCGTTCGTTCCATTCTGGTTGAGCTTGCCTTCATAGTCTGGGAAGTAATTCTTCATCGGGCTGACCGGTAACTTCTCCTTGAATCGATCGATCTTGTTCAGGAACAGGATGATCGAGGTCTTCACGAACCACCGTGAGTTGCAAATCGAATCAAACAGGGTAAGAGCTTCCTGCATTCTGTTGACAGTCTCATCCTCAAATAGCAACTGGTCGTATTCCGAAATGGCAACGAGGAAGAGGATCGTTGTGACATTCTCGAAGCAATGAATCCACTTCTTGCGTTCGGACCTCTGGCCACCAACGTCGAACATGCGATACGTAAGTTCACCGATGATGAAGGTCGTCTCTGTTATGCCAGTGGTCTTTACACGTGATCGCAGTACATCTTGGTCGTTGGGCAGGTAGTCTGGCTGCGCTATTCTTCCGATGGAGTCGAAGTAACTAGTGCACATGTAAGCATTGCACAGTGTATCTCCCAAATATCCCAACGGCCCGTGTCACCGATCCAAATCCGCAAACGGCGTAGGGAATTTGAATTGCTTCGTGGGCGACTCACTATCTGGCTGAATCATTGAGCTGGTATTCTCTTGACCGTTTGAAGCACTCCTGAACGCCCGCATCTTTCCAGAGCGCGTCTATAGCAGAGCCTACCTCGGGAGGTAGGCTTTCGCCTTCGATCTGTGCGGGTTGCATAAAGACCGTCTGGACATGATACTCTGTTCTCTGATCATCGAGCGGCAGTTCCAGCGATTCCATAGCCTCGAGAATGACACGCATCGATTGAACCGTATTACTGTAGATGATCTCCTTGAATGACTCTCGCTCTTCCGGGGAGTAGCTGCCCTCGTGGATAAGCTTCATTTGCTTCAGAATTGTCGACTTTCCAGATTCTCCCGCGCCTGATCGACTGTCAGCTTTGGAAACCTTGCAATGTATACCCTTCCTACCAAGCAGGAGCATCTTAATCTCACTGCGCTGAGACAACTTGTCGCGCTTGAGCTGATTCTCGATTTCTTCATTGCGCTGCTTTCCCTCCTTCTCTTCAGTACTCATTCCACAACCCATCTCGTCTGTAATCTATAGATCTTGGCAGGGTAGGAAGGACGATGTTGGAAGGCGAGCTCCTGGCTAGGGGCTGTTAAAAGGCGGTCAGCTCTGTTACTAAGGTTCCACAAAGACTGCGTCCAGAACATAGAAAATCATGCTCAAGGAGCCTGCCAACCCACTGGCTGCCTTTGCATCGCGCAAACAGTATAACGACAAAATCATAAGTGCTTCCTTCCCCAAAAAGCAGCTTTTCTCTTAATACCGCAAGATGTGGTCTAATAGACTTACCGAAGGTAACTACGCCTCACTTGGCTTGATAGATGCTGCTGGTAGACCTCTGTGGCAACGGGATGTCGAGGAGATGAACGGTGAGATGCGGCAACGATCCAGAGCTGGCACAAGCTAGTGTGCGTAGTCGGCTCAAAGGTCTCAGCTTTTCTGAAAGCAAGTGTACTGCAGTGGTAAAGCGATCAGCAAACAACGCGACAAAGCTACTGCAACGCCTTCCTCTGCCAGACAATGAGCGACAAGAATAACATCAAGGGTAGAAGACTGCGAGCCTGTGCTGTCGAGGTGAAGGGCAGAAACGAGTGGATAGGGAGAGCGACGCACTAAAGTGGCCTTTGCCAATTCAGGTCTCAGGAGCCCACCACAAACGGATCTGCACTTCTGCATTCGACAGGGATCATAAGCTTGATCTTCCGGGCGGGTCGTCTCAGAAACTTTGGTATCCCGTGGACGATACACCACACACGATGGTGGTTTCAAAGGTTGAAGACATACAAAAGGGAAGGGGTTGATCGTGGGTAACCAGGCTGAGGTGGCTGCCTTTGGAGCTCACTTCAATTCAATTCATTTAGGCGCACACAGCATCTGGGGAGGCACACTGGACTGACTAAATGATGGTGCTATGGACTCTATCATGCGGCGCAGTCCACCCCACTACCTGCTAATGGCCCTTAACGGATGAAACACAGGCATGAGTCTTCGGCCCGTCATGGAATGCTTCCATTCTCTGTACTCCATTCAGCCATCATGTTAATGCACATGATTGCTTGCGAAAATCGCACTGCAATTTGTTCCGAGTCCGCTGGAATCGGGCGGTACCTGAGCTGTGTACAGTAGTGAGAACCTAATCTCGAAGCAGACTAGCGTCATATTCTCCTCCGAGGCACATGGCGCCGTGGATCGCATCGAGTTAAATATTTCATATAAACCACAGTGGACGGTGAGCGCCCCGCTAACCAGGAAATTGACGAGATGTCGTACCCGCTAACCACCCAGCTGGGCGATCATGGTGAGTCTGATATTTGCAGCTGCGGCCGCGCACTCCTGAACCATGAACAGCTTTCAATCACAACCAAAGCCAGGACGCGGAGGCCGAATACGATAGATTGAGAAATCTCGCTCGGCAAGAGCACGACAAGCGGTCTTCTTGCCTTGACAAAGTTTGTGTCCAGACTTCTAGCGCAGCATCGAGGCCACTGACATTGCTGGCAGGCTCACAATGCCTACGAACGAGGCGATGGTGCTTCCGCACACCAGCTTTCCGAGGAAGGGAAAAGACATGGTGCAATGATGGACCAGTATAACAAGCAAGCGTCCGATTACATCTTCCGGGAGAATAACTCTGTAGGCCGTGTCAATGGGGATACCATTGATCTGCACGGGCAATTTGTAGAGGAGGCGAAGGACATTCTGGAGCAGCGCATCAGATACGCTCGGGCCAATGGTCAAACCCATCTACACGTGTAAGTCGTAAGGAGACGGTTTTCTAGTTGGTAGAGACTGAACAATGCGCACGTAGGATTGTCGGGAAAGGTAACCACTCACCAGGGCACATCGAGAAGATCAAACCGAAAGTAGAGCAAATATGTCAAGAATTAGGCCTGCAATACTCCACCGAACACAATGCAGGAAGGATGTACATTAATCTTCAGGGCGGTCCTGCGCAGATGCCACAGCAGTTCATGCAGACCGACGGAGGCTACCACCCTGGGTACGGCAAGCAGTCCCATAGCCAGCAGCAGCACGCCGATCAGCAGGGTGGCTATCAACAAAATGCATGGCAGCAAGGAGGCTACCAGAGCCAACAACCTCAGCAATACCAAGGCCAGCAACAACAGTATCAGGGCGGACCCCAACAACAGAACAACCAAAACCAAGAGATCGAAGCTGCCGTCAAGAAATACCTGCCGAATATTTTAAGAAGACTGCAAAGAAGTTGCTGTACGGTGATGTAGGTGGTGTTATGGGACGGAAATCTACTCCGAAGGGAACGATATGTGATTGAATGATACCCATATTCCAAGTAATTAGAGTCGAAACATGAGATCTCTCCATGGGCTCTGGTGGTGAGTCCCTTCACCTGTTCTGATAGGTTTGCCTAAAGCTTTCCCAAGTCTAACGACATACACTCTGCGTCAATCTCCTTTTTCTATCATAATTATGATTCACTCCAAAGAGATGTGCGTTTCCTTCCTGTGAACAATGGTTGCAGTATCCTATTGATCTTTGTATCATTCTTTACTCTTTCGCATCCTCAATGCTATATTTCTTCCACTTCAGCCACCCTTGAAGACTACCTGTAGATGTAGCTCCTGCTTCTATAGTCCCTAACCGTCGTTCCCACAGCCGCTTTGTTACAACAGGATACTCCAAGCATATCTTCAATCTTCACAGATATCGCAAATACAGTCTTACTCAAAAGCATCGCGACACCGGACTTATCAAAGGCTGGAAGCGTCTGCAATGCCCCCGGAGCGACCCTCACTGAGAGCAGAATGCGTAGCGGCGAAGTTCAGCCAGAATGCCTGCGGACTTCCGTTTTCACCTCCGAACTGCCCACTACCGAAAGAATCTACTCAACAACCTGGGGATGTTCATAAGCTATTCCCCAGGCCCCGAAGAGAAGTCCCGCAGCACACTCCATCCGCCATTGCGCTACAGGCTCTTGAAGCATGTCCGCCAGTAACGCCTGAGGCGTCACTTGAGATAAGCGTTAGCGTATTAGGGCCCTTGCAATACTCGGCTTTTGGCGATGGCGTCTCGAATCCCGCAAACGGAAAACAACATGTGATTATTAGTTCAGTGGGTCGTCTGACTTCTCTCCTACTTCAGCGACAGGACCTGGAAGCCCAGCTATGCAACTTAGAAGTTATGATAAGAGAACATAGCCCTCCAGGTATTAGTACACCTGTTGGAAGAGACACATCACGTCAACCATTCACCGAAAGGCTGGCAGGCATACTACCACCTTCGATGAGTTCGCTGAGGGATTCTAATTACTCAACTCATCCAAGCTACTCTATGCCGCTGGTGGAGTTCGTTGACGATGCGCCTTTTGAAGTCAGGCCTACAAGGAGGCCAGCGCCTCTTAATCCACAAAGCTCACAAATGGGAGATTACTGTGCCCTTCAGTTTCCACATGTTAAGGGGACATGCGGAGTCATCAGGGATTGCTACCAAGATACAGTGCTAAACCTGGCAGCTGTTGACTTGGAAATCGAGCTAACTTACTTGAGTGAGGACCGGCAGACCGTCAGGAGCGCCTAACAAAACAAGCAACCACTGGGTATGTTCCAGATGACCTCCAAGCTGATGGGTCATATCTGCTTTTCTGCTGAGGAGTCTTGAGCAGAGCTTAGCGTTGCCCGACCTAGACTAGATGGTTGAGGATTTGGGCACGGTATCCTTCCACCTTACAGCCAAGAACACGTTTTGCATATTTCTAAAGTCCTCTGGCGTCACTTATGTCACCATACTTACGTGGCTGGATCATGAAGTACAAGAGCTGCGATTGGAGTGTGTGATCCCCGAACAAGACTATGTCCAGCTCAAGAGACGGTAGACATCCTAAGCCTTTCCCTAAGCCTTTCCATGTGCATTTCCAAGGTTGATGGATATGATAAATCTGCCCGATGACGAGGTTATACGCTACCTTACAGCCGACAGGAGAGCAATGATGGAAGCACGTGACCTCGTATCCGGATTGGTCGAACGACAAAGAATGGCCGTCGGCCGAGGTACTCCACATACTTGACTTTCTGCACCCCACGACGAACCCGTCTCCCCGGACTTCCCCAGATGAAGGAATCACCTGTCACAAAACGGCTTTCGCGGCCTTCATGGTCGTCGCTCGCTGCTGAAAGCTTCATTTCGTAACAGTCCAGCAGCCGTCACTTCATCATCTATTTCCACACCGCCTTGTTATTGAGCGGCTATTCAATGCAGCTACATCATACATACCCACCCATCGCCTCGAATATCGCACTGCTGGCTGCGTGGTACCAGCAATAGAGTACAGATCGTGCGCTGCTCCAGTCTTCGAAATTCTATTCTGATTTCTGTGACAGCTGCTTATTATTATTCCCCACCACCATCGAAACAATCCGTGCGATCCACATCCCACATCCCACGATCGCCTCAACGCTCAACCATTCCCTGCTTTCTCCTCCGTCAGCAGCTTTCACTTGCACATCTACCTCCACCCATTCGTCCCGCCACCAGCCCTCCCCTCTCCGACCGCCATGCCGCCTTCAACAGGCGCCCTCTCCGCTCCTCAACCCTCGCCCTCCTCACAGCCCTTGCAGTACTTCCCCTCGCAACCGCAAAACCGACATCGAACATCGCTCGCGCAGTCTAAAGAATCACAAGCACCCATACCAAGGAGTCAACCTGATCCAGGTGCTGGAACAAGTACGAAGCAGGAGACCAAGGACTTTTGCTTGATCGCGGAGGCGGCGAAGAGGGCACAGATGGCCTGCTTGATGAGGGACCTGGGGGAGGTGGCATTATAGACGCAGGGGAAGGACTGAGGGAGAGATGCTTGAAATGGAGGAACGAAGTGGAATGGGAAGAGTCAGTATATGGTGGTGGCCTTGGATCGATATTTGGGGTTTTGGATGATTTGGGTGGAGAATCACTGGCGGTTGCGTTAAGGAGTATGGCAACACTTGGCTTTGGGCGGCGGCTTGTTGCGATTGCATAAAGATTGGCTAGAGCATTTCGGTAGACACTATCAACAGGGACAAGCTTTGCATGTATAGGTATGGCCTTGCGGACGTAATCTGACACTCCACTACGTCTACCCGTGCTCTTGATGCAGTGAACGGTGAAAACTTGACAGTATCCTGACTTTCAACCGACTGACCCGTTTGTTAGAGTTGGTACCCCTATTAGATAAATCTAGAACTGAGGAGCAGGAGCAGCACTGGATCTCAGGAACAAGGTTAGTGAAGCTCCAGGGAACAAGAATCGATACATGTAGTTTATTACATCATCTCTGCTTTGGATAGATACCAGACAGATTTCCTGGTTGCAGCTTTCAACTGACAGACCCTAAAGCAAGACACTAGCAGACCACAGCCCATAGCCCCGACTGACTGATACAACGAGCCTCATCTCTTGTTTATGTGGACTACTCCCGATCGATGAGCATTCCAGTCCTGTGGGCTTCCGATAACTCTGCTGTCCCTCGGATGCTGTGCACACAATGCCCTCACCCACATAAGGTGCCGGCGGCGCAGTATGGCTCCGATGCAAGGCTTCTGACTGGTGCAGCAGAGCCTCCAAATCGTCACATGTCCATCCTGAGTTGTGAAACAGGGCTGCTAAAAGCAAGGCTACCGAGAGGTTGATCGGGGAAGGTGAAGCCACTGTGCAACCACACCAATAAGGTGGCTTCTTCCTCTGCATCGGGATCGTAGCCTCGCCGCTTGAGCCTCATCACAATGGAGCACGCTGCACGCATTGCGGAACAGTGCTAGTTGGACAAGGGGTTGATGCAAGCCGCTCGAGAGCACTCGCTGATCCTTGTGCGCCAAGCTTTGCGAACCGACCACATTCACAACAGAGCCTCATCTTCCCTTGTCTATCTCGTCTTTTACACTGCGTGTTCTCACGTCACTGCAGCCCATGAAGTCTGCACACTATACCCTCTGTACTACTGCAATGGGCCTGTAGGCCGAAATCCTTGCAGCGGCATGCCCTGCCGAGGGCATCGTACAGGATAGCCTTAGTGAAATTCTAGAGCTGATCCCAACATGAGTAAGGTTCTAAATCGGCTCAATCAGCTTACAGTTGAACAAAAAGGGACCACCTATGGATCTGTCTCAGCCTTGCCCTTGGGGCTCTGCTTTTGAGCCTCAAACAGTCGGTGCACTCTTCTCATTTGTTCAATCTTGCTCACCATGTATCTGTTATCAGACACGAGGACGTATTCTTTACTGTTTCTTAGGTTGACGCAATGCATTTGCCTGTACTGCACACTGCTCGTGATAGAGCTAGTCCCCTCAGCTTTATGTTCGCATCCAGCATGACGCCATTGTCATGATCAAATGTGACTTTCCTTGCCTCAATCTGTAACCAAAGCTACGCTACCGTCACGTTTCTTATTTCATGGAGTTGACAATGGCAAATCTGCCAGCTGAGGTTATCCTTGAGTTGGTCGAACATCTTGAGATAAAGGATTTCTATGGTCTCAGAGCTACTCATAAGGACTTGTTCTTGATGCTCCAAAATGACATCTTTGCACAGGCTAGTTTCAAGGTTAGTATTGCCTGCAAAAGACACCGACGGTATACTAACGAGCATCCCAAAGCACAATGCCAAACACGCCATGAAAGTCAAAAACGTTACGACCGGAGATGTTGTATACTCGAAGTCTCTCAATAGGGTGCATTTTATACAACAGGCCTTTGCCCAAGCCAAGCCTCTATCAATATTGACCCTTGGGTACAGCCCGGACTTCTTTTACAGGCAGGGCGTGCTCTGCTACGTCTGCCACGATACAATCCGGATCCTCCATGTCCACCAAGCGAGCCAGATTGAGAAGGTCATTCGCATGACCGCTTTATACAGAGCGCCCTCTGGCATGCAGCTCTTTGATATAGTCCATTACCAGGACGGCATACTAACCTGTCGTTTCGCCAACGCTTATACTCCTTTGGTGCTATGCATTGACATTAGTGGAATTGATCACACGGCCGAGGAACGGAGGGCTGGCTTTAAGCGTAGGCTCATTCTAGAGCCTAGCCAGGTTAAGTATTTCATCAGAAACAACTCTGAATACCTCGTTCGTGGAGGATACGTTTGGAAGCCCGGTATAGGTCACTCCGAATGGGTTCTAGTCAGCATAAACCTTTCGAGTGGAAGGCGCTCAGACGAGCTACAGCTCCATAATTTCTACGGTACTGATATTGGTCAAACAGTCTGTTTCGAGCTCTTCCATGGATATCTGTACGCTGTTTCCAGCCAAAGCACCCGCGAGGTCGAAGAAATCGATTGGAGCTCCTTCTACGTATGTTGTCGTATACCAGTCGATCGTTTGCAAAAGGAGAATGTACAACGCAAACGCATCTGGCGCAGACAGCATCGAGAGGGACCTATCAACGATGCATACCTGAACATCTCTTTACAGCAGGACCAGCAGACAGGCGCGATCACCATCGTCGAAGCACGGCAAGAATTCCTCAACGGTGGAAGCGAACAGACCAGAAGCTTCTACTTCTCGCCTCTCGACTTCACCGAGGAGCAGAAAACCAACAAATCATCTCTGCCAACGAATGATATTCTAGTCTCGACCCTCGACAAAACCAACCGGCCTCATTACGAGCCCGCCAAACCACGTACAGCACACACCGTTCACATCGACTCCAAGGCCCACGAGTCCGGCCACCTCCGCAATGAATGCCCCCCCTCCAAAAACAAATACCGGACCTACCTCCTCAACGCCTCCGCCTCCCTCGACCTCATCCACGACGACCGCGTCCTCTATAACAACAAACCCCAACTCCGCCTCCGCATCGGTTCCCGCACGCCCGCATCCCCCCTCGATCCAAGCACAGGCCGCCTCTACCCCCCCTTGCTCGACGACAACGGTGCCCCCATCCTCAACAGCATCGACCGCTACAGAAGCACCCCCACCAAGCTCTGGCCCCCCGTCAGTGCCCCGCCGCAACTGCTCGCTCTCCTCAATAACCCCGACGTCGCAGGCGACACAGGAGGCAGGGGCAAGCTCACAGCTATGTCAGACGCCAACACCCTCATCATCGCGGCCGGCCCCCAAGATTGCACGCATGGGCGGCCGCTTTTGCTCATCAATTTCGACCCGGCCGTTAGGTTCAGAGGTTTGCCGAAGCTGGATATGCGCGAGGTGAGTGGAGAGGTGCAAGAAGAACGGGAGAGGGAGCAGATGGAGGCTGTGAAAGATGTGAGAAGGAAGTGTAACGAGGCGCAGGAGTTCGGGAAGCCGAGGACGAGGCGGGATGAGCGGGAGTACCGGGCAAGTTTTGGTGGAGAGTCGGGGAGTGAGGAGAAGGCTTGGTGGGCGGAGACGATGAATGGGTTTGAGTTTGTTTATGAGTAGGGATTGGAAGTGGAGGTGGGATGGGGTTCGGTTACGGGCGAGGAGGGATACAGGCACTGCCTTCGCATATGAACGATACTCTACAGACTCTACCCTTTGGAGGTTTTCGTCTGTCGCGAAAGGGAGTCTCAGTGGCCTCACATGATGCAATCTTCCGTGCACTACTGGTCTATCCGCCTTCTATTGAATATCAAAGACAAGTTTTGCAGACTCGTATACCATGCGCTGACAAGATCACTGTTTCTTGGCAACTTTAATGAGATAACCGTTTGACGGAAGAGCGATGCGTCATTCACCCAGCAGGGTCCCATCGCTGATACGGGCAAAGAGTCAGAGCATCTGGCTTTCCTCAGTCTTTGGACTCCGTAAGGGTCCTGGAACGACGAAACGGAATGTTCAGGCTGAGGAGTGCACCATGGCAGCGCCCTGGATGGTCCATTGCGGCGTGATATCATCACGTCCCAGGCTGAGCAGGCTTCACGATCGGTCCTCCACCTTCTCGAGCTCCTCCTCCTTCCACCTCAGCTCATACTGAAAGATCGTCTTCCGCAGTGTCTCGTCCTAGAACCACAACACCGAAACCGTCAGCCATAATTCCCCCTTTATCACACACCAACCCTCAACCCCCATCTCCCACACTACCAACAAAAAAAACCCCACGCCCCACCTTCCACTCCGCGTCCACCACCCTCGTGCTCACCCCCGCACTCGATCGACTGACCCCTTCATCCTCCCCGAACATCACCTTCGCCGCCATCTCCTGCCCCACCTCCTGCACCACCATCCCCCCCTCCCGCGCGATCTCAAAGAAGGCCATGTCCTTATGCAGCAGCCACGGGCGATACGGCGTGAAGAAGACGAGCGCGCGGGCGTCGGGCGTGCGCGCGAGGGTGGACCGCACGGTGAGCAGCAGGGCGGCGTGGCAGTGGTGGTTGAAGAGCAGGTCTGCGAGGATGAGCGTGTCGAACCTCGCTGGGGAGGGAGAGTTGGGGTCGGAGAGGAGGTCCGTGGCAGGCGCCCCGAAAGCGTGGCCCGCGACGGAAACGCGGCTTTGTTGTGCGAGGGAGAGGCCGCTGTGGTGGATGTTGAAGGATAGGTTCTCGAGCAGCTCGGCGTCGGGGTAGTCGGTTACGACGACGTGGCTGGCGCCGAGGAGGGAGGCGGCGAGGGAGGGGAGGCCGGCGCCGGCGCCGAGCTCGAGGACGCGTTGGTGGGTGAGGAGGCGGGTGGTGTGGGGGGG
>JAABUS010007634.1_pt1 | contig 12279 bp, 13 predicted proteins | sample 5560161 | NCBI WGS metagenome assembly JAABUS01 (sample SAMN10711885, study PRJNA513376) | rock metagenome | isolation source: Antarctica rocks | place: Antarctica: Victoria Land, Trio Nunatak nord | collected 2016-01-04 | reverse complement strand
CATATCTGTAACAATCTTGTTGGCAGCAATTGCATGTGATATCATTGATGGATGCATGATGATAAAAGCATGTCAGTGATGCCTCCAAGTTGAGCTCAACAAAGCATGGCCTGGCCTGTTGGTCTGTATGGGGGTGGTGCACCAAGCTCTGAGGCTGTCCAGCTGGTGGTGGAGGGGTGCCACCTTGGCCAAGGCAGGCTTGGTAGCAATCAAGCCATATGACTGAGCCATAGTCCTTGAGAGCTTCCTCCAATGCTTTATGCTGTGCTCCCTTTTCTTGCAGCTTTTCCTCATATCTTGTATCAGAGCAATACCCTCCTTCCACAATCTTTATGCTTCTTGGATTTCCACTAGGCATCATTGGTGTCAAGGGTGTCATTCTGGATCCAGAGTTGTCATCATGGCGCAGGTACTGCTGTTGCTCTGCTGTTGTCATTTCCACTATCATCATGTCTGGCCTCATCTTGGTCCGTGTGTCTGCTGCTCCCCCCTGCACGAGACCCCTCTCCACCGTAGGGTCCAAGCCCCTTGCTTGTAGACATCCACTGCACCTTCCAGATCACCTCATTGAGCCGAATGTTCCACATCTGCAGTCTACATTGAAAAGGTACCTGAATGCCTCCTGAGATGCAGGGCTAGCATGTTTGCACACACACATGCAGCCAGCCATTTGCGTCTGGTTGGAACATTTACTCATGCTCTGTACATGAGAGTGGTCCTTCGAAAGCTTCCACAATCTGACCAGCACAAAAGGCTCCAGTGAATCCACAGGAAGCTTCACGGAGGTTGTGTCTTGGTCGTGGGTAGCAGTGGGTAGCAAACATTGCCTGTGATTGGCAAAACCGGCATCCTACAAAATGTCCAAGTGCGCGCTCAGAGAGCTTCTGTTGGTCTGATACACTACAGTGTCTTGCAAGCACAAGGCATACACTGCAATGAATGCCATGAGTCTGACAGCAGTCATGCTGACAGCAAGCCTTCCTAAAACTTGCACCCAATACAATTCAAAATGCATGGCTTACAGACCAAAATACTACTGCAGGAAGATGTGAGTGTCCATAATTGTTGCATCAACGTGGTAACAAACTGCAGAATTGAGCAATTATAAAAGGCATCTGTGATGGCGTCAGACCAATTAAAACATAGCAGACGAGGCAATGTACTGAACAGGGCTCCAAGTGGAAACCCAGTCACTTGACTCTGACTACCTTGTGGCAGTTGCTTGCTTGCTGCATGATGTATTGCACTAGCAGTGTGCTCGCACTGCCAACACCTGCGGCTCAAATTTGACCGGTGTACTCCGCTGCTTTTCAAACAGCTCTGTCAGACAGGCAAACAGCTTTCAGCAGACATGCAGCAAGCTCTTGGCCCTCTCTTGCCTGGTGCTTTGATGGCATTTTCAGCTGTACGGTAGTATTCTTGCATTAAGGTACTTACATCCTGACACTGGCCTCAATGAAGGGCACCCAGCATACTGTAGATGATGCTCTTCCTGTTGTGTATCTGTTTATGCATGTGCCATGCCATACTCTCCGGCCCTCATATGCAAAGCCTCATACTTGCTTCTCCTCCGTCCTCCTGCTTCAGCCAAACTATTAGGACTGCACACGTCATCCCATCGCTGTGCACTTTGCCTGTGTTCCACTCCAGCAACAGGTGCTTGTAGCTGCAGTAGTCACTGACTGACAGATGCCTGGGAAAGTAAAAGTACAAAACATGACATACAAAACACAAATAAATGGCAATCCAATAAGAACGCACTGAACCAATGCACTTGCCCATGTATAGCTTGCTGTGCATGCCGCTGCACTCTGTATAGAGTATCTCACAGTACTTCTGCTATGTTGCATGCTGGCTGCGATGGCAACAATGACATGTGAGGAATTCAGGGATGGTTTTCCACATAGTATGCGTGCACACACTTGTCACATATAGAAACCGCATCAATGCAGCACAATATGATTTGCATGCCAACCCAATCTGTTCAGTATGGCTCTGCATTGTGCTCAATGAAGCTGCTGCTGGCTGAGCTGCTGCTAGCATATTAATGAGCCATTGCTGCCAAGTCTCAGCTCCTGTGTCTTAAGCAGCCTTCCTGCGGACTGGGCTTGTCGCTTCAATATAGCCTCAAGGTCTGATGATGGTGCAAAGGCCAGCCCTGCTGACAAGTTAGGCCACAAGCTGCTGACTCTACGTAAGCATAGCCACTGCAAGGATGCTTTGCAAGCACTCTGAGCTGTCGAGCTCACAGCTCAGCCAGAAGCACAGCCAGACACAGAAGCTATACTAAACACTCTCACAAACTGCATCACAAGCACCTCATGGCTTCCTCAGCGAGGTTCACGAGCTCTTGCTCAAATACGATCCCTCGGCGAATGCCTTTCAACGTTCGTTTGACGCCGGGGCGTTCTCAAAATGCGCTAAGGATGAAAATTGACGCTGCCGGTAGTTCATACCATAATGCACGTGAGCCATTAGTCCTATTAGTAATCAGCACTTCGCAAAGTCCGAGGCAAGCAACGACAGCGCCGATCAGTGCGCTCAACGGGTGACTTGGTGTGGTAAACAATGTCGTAGCAGCATGTGTACGGAGCGTCGCTACACAGAACCATCGAGTCTGCTTTGTGGGAAGCAGCTCGCCACGCAAAGCTGATTGCTGATTCTAGGCCAAACGCGCTAGTCAGCCGGTTGCAGGCGCTCAGATGCAAATTGTTGAGCAGTCCTGCCTACTTTGACTTTGCATACGCTGCTTAAAAAAGGCATGCTTGCCCACAAACTTGTCGCTCTAGCCTGAGGGCTATATCACCCAGGTTGTTAAAGCTGTTTTGGCTGTCAGCTCGCCATCACAGACTCGCAGCCTAGAACATGGCCGTTCAGCATCCTACTTTTCCTAAGCTCAAGATCAAGCTGGGTGGGAAAGTTTTCAACGAAGCAGGTCAGCAGCTGCAATCTGGCTGTCTCCAGCACCAGCCAAGCATGTCTGTGCACATTTCTGTGGATACAACACCTCTCGCCAAATGTACACTGCACAAGGCTTGAGATTGTGTGCATGCCTTAACCATCAGCAATGAAGGAGCCACCCTGGCAACACGATAGTTGACCTGTCTATATGGCGTTTATGCAGAAGCCAGAGCATCAGATGCTCAGCCTTCTGGTGATGCCAATGCCAGCTCACCTTCAGAAGTGACTGACACTCAGGCTGGTGCCAGAAGTCCAACATCCCATGCATGTAAGCTGCAGCTCAAAGCTTTGTTGTGGCAAGCTGCACTATTGCAACCAGTGTAGCCTTTCCCATAAGATGCACATGCCAATGTCTTGCAGTGAATGCAAACATGCTGGCCTGAATCAAGTAAACAAACGCATCACAGTCTGCCATATGTATCCAGGCATTCTATAAGTTTTGCTATTGCCGTTTGAGACTGTATGTATCAGAGGTACAAACAGTTGGGTACAAACATTGCAATCTGCCACTCCATCAGACTTTTAGTTGCTTGACATGGAGTTCCTTGCCTGCCATAGCAGACTGTCAATCCTGCAAAACTTTGTGTCATGTTGTAGTGGCCATCATGAGCAAAATGGGGGCTGGCAGGTTAGGAAAGGGGCGCCAGTTCATGCCCCCCCTACCTGAAAGCTGGGCCTCCCTCAAAGACCATGTGGTCACCCAGCAGGCTCACTTTGTGTGCCCAGACCCCACGGCCCCATCGAAAGGCACTTCTGGAAAGGCACAGAAGCCTTCAAGGCCTTCATCGAAGGGCACTGTCAAGGAAGCTTCATCGAAGGGTACTGTCAAGGAAGCAGGACTGCCTTCAAGGCCAGGCAGGACTGAATCAGACGCCATGCCAGACATGCCTCATGCTCCTTTGCAGCAGCAGGTATCTCTGAGCATCAGTGGGCAGACAGCTGCGCCTGTGAAGCCAGTCAGTTCTGCTGTGAAAGGCCCCGGTGAGAAGGCAAAAAGGACTGCCAGTGGGCAGCACAAGCCGGCATGGGGAGCAGCTCAGCCAGCTCCAAATGCTGCTAAAGTTGCAGAGGCTCGCTCCTACAAGGTATGATCACTTTCTTTGTTTCATCACTGACCAGCAATCTTGTATCATGCAGAGAGCTTGGGCTTTAAGACGACAAGCAACACACTTTTTGTCACCATGTTGAGTGCAAATGCAGCATCTGACTGTAGCACTGTCTCACGTTGATCAGATCATCACAAAGCCAGGGTCAGCCGCTGCCCAAGTACATGGCCATACGTCTGTGCATATGTTTGTGCATGCACCTGTGCATACGTCTGTGCATACGCCTGAGCATGTGTCTTCAGGTGCTGAAGTGCTGTGCGCAAGCAAATGAATGTATGCAATCAAATGCACACTTGAGTGGGTTTGAATGCATAGGCTCAAGTGCTGTATGCAAGCAAATGAACACTTGGATGACTTGTACAGCAGAGGCTCAAGTGCTGTACGAAATCAAACCCTGGGCAGTCTGTTATAATACTTTGCTTCTCATTAGATTGACGCTGAAATGTGTAGATTTTCCTTTTCTTTACTTGTCTATGCAATCAAATGAACATTTGAATGGGTTTCACTGCAGAGGCTCAGGAAGTCGTCTTCACCAGCACTGTCAGAGGCAGCAGAGCAGGCACCCTCAGCACAAACAGCCCCTCCCTTGACAGGAGCCCTCCCTCAGTCTGAGCCCACAAGGACAGCATCCCCCCCGCCCTCAGGGACCCTGAGGGGCTACCTTGAAGGGGCTGCCTTGAAGTCTGGCCTTTCACAGCTGCCTTTTGCCATATCCCAGCAGGCGGCTGCTGCCACTGAGCAGCCAGTCTCAGCGCCTGAACAAGGTGAGTGTAATATGGTCTTGTCTGCACCTGGTAACGACCCACATGGTGAACTTTTTTACCTTGACTTGCAATTCTGTCACTGAATGCATGCCTTGTGCACACTCAACAACCGGGCGCAAACCTGGTCATTTGCTCTTGCAGTTGCCGCATGCGGCAGCCCTTCAGCAGCAGTCCATGCACTCAATATAGATCGGTGCAAGCTCAGGGTTAGCAGACCATTGGCTTCACAGCTCCACCACGAATCTGTGTTGAGCACACCTTGTGGAGTCAAGCCTCGTGAGTGGAAACATAACACTGCTTATGCTCATGCAGGCATGACAGCAACAGTGGCTCCAGCTCAGACTCAATCAACCCCTGAGCCTGTCATCAACGCCACCTCAGCATCTGTGCTTGCTGCACAACAGCACAGACAGATGCCAGCTGGAACACTGTCACAGCCACAGACAGACGCAGCACCTGCCCTGCCTGCTCAGACTGCAGCAAGGGTCTCATCACCCCAGCCTGTGGCCACAGAAGCAGTGCCAGCACAGCATGGGCCCAGACAGTCCAGTGAACAACATGCTGCTGTACCTATGCAACAGGATTGTGCTGTTCAGATGGATCTGCCCTCGGCCACAGTGGCAGCTGCATTGCCAGCTGCTCCTGTAGCTGCTCCATCAGCTGCTTTGGCAGGAGGAGCTCAGACTGAGCCTCCTGCTGCATTACTACCTCTGCCCTTAGTTGCACCCCCAGCTTCACCCGCCCCCACAATGTTGGGTCCACCCTCAATTGCTCCATTACCTGTGACAACATCAGGTGTGTCATCAGCTGCTGTGCCAGCTGCATCTTCAGCTGCACCATCAGCTGCGAGCTCACCTGCAAGTGCAGCTGCAGCTCCAGCTGCGCTGATGACAAACGCATCACCCACCATTGCGCTTGCGTCTGTGCCTGCTGCTGCTCAGATAGCCACTCCAGTCCATCAGACAGTTGCTGGTGAACCTACACCAGCAGCAGCACTGACAGGACAGACAGACCAGTCGGCATTAGCACGAGCTCCGCACTCTTCTGCTTCCTCTGCTGCAGCAGCAGCAGCTTCAGGGTATGCTGATCTGCCTAAGGTCAGTCAGCAGACGCCCAAGCAGATGCTGGTGGCATCAGATGCACACACTGTTGCCCAGATGGCCACATCAGCTGACAAGCCAACAGTGACTGATGGGGGAGCTCTGCCTTCAGCCTATGCCAACCTAACAGGGAGGCTCAAGCCCTCAGTGTCAATGTCCATGCGGCCACGCTCAGTGGCCATGGGCTCACAGGCCAAGGTGCCTTTGAAGTCTGGCAAGCTGCCCATTGAGCGCCCTGACTTGCCTTTCGAGCCTGCCAGTCTGCCCTTTGACCAGCCCCTCTCTGCTGCTCAGCCCTCTGGTGCAGTGCTTTCAGCTGGTGGTGTTGCTGGGCATGCACCGCAGCAGTCTCTGTCTGTATCTGACACGCCACAGATACCGCTGTCATCCAATCCTGCTGTTGCAGCACCAACCTTGGTGGCAGCAGCAGCAGCAGCAGCACACTCAGCAGGTGTTGCTCAGCAGACAAGCACTTTGGCACTGGAGAATGTGCCAGATGCTGCTACCGCATCTAAGGGCAGGACAGAAGGGGCGTCTGCGTTGCCAATGGACAGGCCAGAAGGGAGTCCTGCTGTAGCAACGGGCAGGACAGAAGGGGGCACTGCTGAGCCGATGGGCAGGACAGAAGGGCGAGCTGATGGGAGCGGTGCCATGTCAATGGGCAGCAGAGGCATCCCAGGAAGGCAAGAGTCAAGAAAAGGCGCCCTTCCGGCATTGAGCAGGGCGAGGGATGACAAACAGAGTTCTGGTGTGGCTGCTGCTTCTGCAGTCCCCAGGACCTCAAGCAGGGATAGGGATAGGGACAGGCACACATCTCAGGACAGACACAGAGACAGGTGAGAGTGTACCTGGTGTTCAGTGACTGCCTTTGCTTAGCTCAAAATTATCTGTGTGAACAAGTGGATGGATTGATTGATGGACAAATGCATGCAAAAACAGATGGACAGAAAGACGTACAGACAGACTGATGGACAGACTGCGTTATCAATCTCTGTTAGCAAGCTCTTCATGAGCTGGAAAGCAAAATAACGATAATGTCAATAATAATAATCATCATTATTACTATTATTGATATCATCATTATTTATTATTATTATTATTATTATTATTATTATTATTATTATTATTATTATCACTATTATTACTGTTGTTATTGATGCATGTGTCATGGCCACAGGCGGCGTTCCAGGTCTCCAAGGCGGACGCTGTCTGGCCGGCAGTCCAGCAGACGAGACAGGTCTCCCTCTTCTTCATCATCTTCTGACTCATCCTCCAGATCATCTTTGACGTCTCGAAGCAGATCTCCATCCACAAACAGGTCACGTCACAGATCCAGGAGCCACAGATCACGCACACGTAGCAGGGATAGGTAGGTCTCAACTCTCTACAAGTCCAGATAAAACATGTGGATGGCCAAAGCATCTCCCCAATGTAAGGACAAGTCTTTACTGTCCCCAGGCGTTTCTGAGGTTACATTCCACTGTAGAATGGAAGTTGCTGTTTTAACATAGACACTTTGGGGCCAAAAAGAGCGCCTCAAGTTTCTACAAGACAAGATGAAGCATGTATGTTGCATGTTTACAGACAGTACATATACCGAAAGATGTTGCAGATTGTTGTGTATGCTCAAATGCAGCAATACACATGTATGTGTGAGCAACCTCACACCCCTGCTTCTGTCAAAGGTTCATCCTGGTTTGATTCATGTAGAGCATGCTGCCCTGCAGAGCCCTTGTCTGCTATGAACAACCAGTCACAGCTTTTGCAGAACTTCACCAGCACAGGATCTGCAACATAGCACTAGCATGATCTTTGCACCTCATTGTCAGTTTCACATGAGCCTGAACTATGGTTGGACACTGTCTTCTGTTGCAGGCAGCGCAGTGGCACTAGGGACAGAGATAGGGCCAGGGGCAGGGCAGGTGGTAGTAGCAGCTGGCAAAAGCCCTCTGACAGGGGTGCCAGGGGTGATCCCAGGGATTCCAGAAATTCCAGGAACATAAGACCCAGGGATGCCAGGCGGTCGCCAGATGACAGGCGGGACAAAGAGATGCATAGGGGCAGTAGCAAACAGCCCCGGTCTGACAGACGAGATGAGAAGGACAGATATCCTGTCAATGATCAAGGCATTGTTGTGTCTCCTGACAACATCAAGCGAGCGCGTGAGCACCGTGAGGTCAAGAACGTGGATGGGAAGTGGGTCAAACCTGAGGACACTGGTGAGACTCTAGTATCTCCTGCTCTCCTTGATGGCTCTTTTAAAGCTCAGATACATCTTCCCCAGGATGCACTGCGCTTTTCAATCCCAACTCAGAAACACGTGGGGACGGTAAAACCGCGTTTCTACATTGTGGAGATGTTTTAGCTCGGTAGAGCCTGCCGTGCTGTTGATTGGGCAACATGGTGTTAGAACAGGCTGAAGGCAGACAGGCCAACTGCATTTTGCAGCTTCAGCTTGAAATGCATCCAAGGTCATGCTATTTATGCACTTCCGCAGTGCTTGTTTGTGTTCGTTTTGCATGCATGGGCCTATTCAGGTTGTTTGTGACTGCATCACTATTGGAGCCAAGGCTTGATGAGCCTGCCTCATGCCCTCAATGCAAGGCATGCATCCTTCGCCGGACAACAATGTAGGGCTGTGTGCAATGCAAGCAGAACCTCAGTAGTACTGTGCATGATCAAAATCAAGCTGCCCTAGTGATTTGCTGTGGGTCCTGTGGGGTACTGCTCAACTGCTGATGCTCCAGATTGACAGTGATACACTGTAGACATGCAGACATGGTATAAAAGCATGTAGTAGTCCCACCGTATGCATGTGGTGCACAGAGGTGCTGCAGGATAGCGATTAAGAGACAGCTTTCCAGGGCTGCGGTTTGATGTTGAGGATGTACTGTGCCTTACCCAAGTCTGAGAAGATTGCCATGTGACGGCTGTGTTACGGCTGACCTACGGCTGTGTTGTCTGATATGGTGTTGACTGCATTTTGCTCTGCTGGCAGGCTTGCTGGAATCTGGCTCCAGCCACAGAACCTCCAGGGAACCCCCCTCACCCCTACCATCTGCTGCAAAGACCCTTGCCGGCGGTGTGGCCACAGCTGTGGCACAAAAGCAGCCTGGCAGAAACGCCCCTAAGATCTCTCCATACCCTCTCGGTCCAAACATGTCAACATTTGGTTCAACAGCTGACACAGCCAAGGGCTCAAGCCCACCTGCCCCTACAGGGCTGCCAGCAGTGGTTCAGCCCTTGGCTTACACAGCTGTGGCAGGCGCCACAGCTCCGGACAGCCAGATTCAACAACCCATCAATACACACACTGCTGTCCCTGCCCTGCCACCGCCCAATGCAGTCACTCCAGCTGTGCCTCTAAGCTCAGACTTGGCTCCTATTGCTTCTGCCAAGCCTGCTGCCACCGCCCAGATGCCAGCTGCCACAGCTCAGATGTCAGCTGCCACAGCCCAAATGTCAGCTGCCACTGCCCAGATGGCACCTGCCCTTGCCCAGACGCCGGCTGCCACTGCTCAGATGGCACCTGCCACTGCCCAGATGCCAGCTGCTAGCGCAGACGTCCCTGACACTACTGCTGAGCAAGCCAGTGCTGATATCTACTCCCCCATTAGATCCCCACCTGCAGCCTCCCTGACACCCCCCTCCTTGCCTGCTCAGACAGCCCCTTTACCAGCCCCTCAGCTCAACCCTCTGCCCCTACCCCCTCAGCCTCAGTACCAGCCAGACAGTAATGCAGGCGTCATGCCGTATGCCACTGCTGAGCAAGTGGCAGCATGGCAACAGCAACAGGCGTATCAAGGCTATTATGGTCTGGCATACCCGTACACAGACCCTGCTTATGGGTATGCATACTCACAGACGCAGTCTTACCCTGTCCCTGGGGGTGGTGTCCCTCCTGCAGCTCCTGTTGGGGTTGCTGCTGCACCCCAGCCACCTCCAGGAGGGGTGCCTCCTCCACGCCCACCCCCGTTGGGCCCCAACAGCCCTCCCCCAAGACGCCCCAAAGGAGCCGGTCCCCCACCTTTGTCTTCTTCTTTACCTGGCTCATTGACACAGCAGCAAGGTGGCTCCCTCGCTGCAGCTCCTGCACCTTCCTCTTCTTCTGCACTGCCTTGGGCCCCTGCTCCATCCCCATTGCTTTCCTCTTCTTCTGCCATGCCAGCAGGCCAGGGAGGGCCCCTGCCTTGGGCCCCGGCACATGCCCCTGCTTCAGCAGCTGTTACCGAACCAGCTGCTGCTCACACAGGTTAGCACTCTCATCAAAACTTCAATGACAATGTCTCTGAATTATTTTTTGCACACAGAAGCCACAGATCAGTATAACAAGACATGTGTGCATATGTCAGTCATGCAGATTCTTATACCATCACATGTGTGCATATGTCAGTCATGCAGGGCAACATGCCATCACATGTGTGCGTGTATCAATCATGCATGTTGTGTCAGTGCTTGCAAAGCAAAAGAGCAGGCTAGACTGGATCGCCTGCATGATGTGGTGAATATCACCAGTCAACATCTTGTTCAACAGTGCATCACATGTGTGTCTCAGGCCTCAGCTCAGTCAGTCCCTAACAGGAATTTGTTGAGTGCATTTATCAATGCAGCTTCATCATCTCAGGTGGTGAGTCTGTCAACTTCGTGTTACATGTCATTACCTTTGATACTATAGTCATTCTGGGCAGATTCCTAGTACCGTCATGCTTTGTAAGGTCTTGCCGAGCCTGAGCTATACCTTGCAGGCACTACTGAAGAGAAGAAGACATCTCTGGCGGATGCCAGGAAGCAGAGGCTAGAAGCACTGACAGAAAGGAAGGCAAGGAAAGACATGCTGAAACAAGCAAGTGGGCAGCTCAAATCCCAGGGATCAGCTGACAAGCCCCTGGGACCGCATATCAATCCCAAGTCCTCGGGACTAGCAGATGGGGATGATGCGCAAGCAGCACCATCACAGCTTCCGTCTAGAGACACATCCTCAAGTGACTCTGCCAGGGCAGGGCAGAATGGTGCCAGGGCTGGCTCAGACATGCCCCAGGGCAGGCCAACACAGTCCTTAAGGCATGCAGCTTCTGCCAATGCCGCGGCTAAACCCATCGCCAACTCAGCTGATCAGATTAGAGGGAGGTTAAACAGGGAATCTCCAAGGTCTGGGACCAGTAGTCCAACAGGGGCAGGCGCACCCCCGAAGGGCAACAGCCAAAGGGCAGCAGGGGCCTCTAGATTGGGTCCTGGAAGGGAGGCTAGTCGGGAGCTGCCTTCTGAGCGTGATCAGGCAAGGCTTGGCAAGAAGCGCCAGCTGCAGGTAAAGCTTCGCCCTCCACCCTGACCATTTGCATGACTGTGAGCATAATAACGTACAATCAAATCAATGAAAGGACGTTGACAATAATGATGATGATAATAGTCATATCAGTAACAATGACAACAGTAACAACAATAATAACAGTAATGATGATGATAATGAGAACAACAAAACAGTGATGGTGGAAACGCTGGCTTAGCCAACAGGTTTCAGGTGCATGCGAGACAAATCAGCTTCCTCCCAGACAGGCTTGTTCTGAGCATCAGGAGTGTCGTGGTTCAACTTCAGTCTGTGAAAATCAGCCAGTACAACATTGTGCTCTGATGCAAGAGTGACCATCACATTCCAGGTGGACAGAAAATCCATTGGTTTTAGCCCTTACACGCAATGACTAAGCAGCGGCGACATGCACGTCCTACAGAATTATATTTGAGTTGTATTGAACAACATTGCAAATTGAGCATCACAGCAAGCCTGGGACAGCTTGACAAAAGAAAGGGCAGAAGCAGCATCAAGTGGTAGTGCATGCAATGAGCAAGAGATGGGAGGGAGTGTCAGCTCTTTTCCAAAATGCCTATCACCAAATTCAGAAATGACCAATACACAGTAGAAACCTGATTTCACAATTGCATGGGGACAGTGCAAACTTGTTTCGGGATCAGTGGGATGTTTCAGAACACACAGAGGCACACTGCCAGCTGCTGGGTATTGTAAATGATAATGATAACACAATGATAATGGTAATACTGATGATGATGATAATAATAATAGTCAATAATAAGTAGTAATAATAATAATAATCATAATAACAAAAATAACAAAAATAATAACAACAATAATAAATATGGGTTGTGATGTTCAGGCAGAAGGGGGGCCCTCTGGAAGTCAGGGCAGCCGGCACAGCCCTGGCCCTGTTTCTCAGTCCCCTGCCAAGAAGCAGAAGACCGCACCGCTGGTCCCGCCAGGTGCCACTCACATAGGTGACCTCCTTCTTTCAGTATGCATCACAACACATGTATTTATACCAATATATGTACATGTAC
>JAABUS010007632.1_pt1 | contig 12280 bp, 11 predicted proteins | sample 5560161 | NCBI WGS metagenome assembly JAABUS01 (sample SAMN10711885, study PRJNA513376) | rock metagenome | isolation source: Antarctica rocks | place: Antarctica: Victoria Land, Trio Nunatak nord | collected 2016-01-04 | reverse complement strand
AACAGCGGGTCGTGCTCGGCCCAGCGGACGCAGGCGGGGACGGCGATGGGCGGCTGCTTGGGCGCCCGGCCTTCCATGATGGCGATGCGGTCGGCACTGGCCGCCTTGTAGTAGGCGAAACCGCCCGCAAGGTTGCCCGGCTGCAGGAAGTTGTCGACCCAATCCTCCAGCATCGCATCGCACCACTCCGTCCGGTGCGACCAATGGCGCAGGATGTAGCCGATGTAGGCGCGGCAGCTCTCCCGGCTGGCGCCGACCAGGCCAGGGGCGAAGTCCATCAGATGGAAGGATTGGTACCAAACCTCGCGCAGCCGGTCTGGCGTGCCCATGCGCGGGCCGATGCCGGGATAGCTGAAATCGAAGAAAAACAGGCCGGACAGCCGCTCCGGCGCTTGCCGGGCCAAGGGCAGCATCACGGCGCCGCCGATGTCATGGCCGACCACGCCCACCCGGCCCACGCCCATGGCGTCCAGCAGCGCCCGCAGGTCGGCGGCATGGTCGTTGGCGCCCCAAAGACCCGCCGGCTTGTCGCTGGCGCCGAAGCCGCGCAGGTCGGGGGCGATCAGGGTGAAGCGGTCCTGCAGGCGCTCGATCACCGGTTCCCAGGTACGCCAGTACTCCGGCCAGCCGTGCAGCAGCAGCAAGGGCGGGCCGGACCCGGCCACGGCGACGTGGAACGATGCGTTCCTTGCTGTGAGCGTCCTGTGCTCCATCCTACCCTCCTCCATCTGCGCCGCCGTCCCGCCTACCGCCGTATAAAGGCGAGCAGGTCCTGGTTGAGCCGGTCTTTTTCCGTGAAGAACAGGCCGTGCGGGGCGCCGGAGTATTCCAGCAGCTCCGCGCCGGGGATCATCTTGGCCGCGACGCGCCCCGACTTGTCCGGCGGCACCGTCGCGTCGCCGTCCCCGTGGATCACCAGTGTCGGCACCCGGAACGCGGCCATGTCCTGCCGAAAGTCGGTTTCGGAAAGGGCGCGCACGCAGTCCTGCGTCGCCTTGGGCGAGCCGAGCATCGCCATCATCAGCGACCATTGCAGGATCTCGGCCGTCACGGTGAAATTCAGCAGCCCGGCGCCGAAGAACTGCTTGCCGAACGCCGCCAGGAAATGCGGGCGGTCCTTCTGCAAGCCCTCGATGATCCCATCGAAGACGCTGCGCGGCACCCCGTCCGGGTTGTCCGGGGCCTGCATCAGGTAAGGCGTCACGGCCCCCACCAGCACGGCCTTCGCCACCCGCGCCCCGTTGTGCCGGCTCATGTAGCGCGCGACCTCGCCGCCGCCCATGGAGAAGCCCACGAGCGTCGCGCCCTCCAGCCCCAGCCCGTCCATCACCGCCTTCAGGTCGTCGGCCAGGGTGTCGTAGTCGTAGCCGGTCCAGGGCTGGCTGCTGCGCCCGAAGCCGCGGCGGTCATAGGCGACCACGCGCAATCCCTGGGACGCCAGGAAGGTGGACTGGTATTCCCACATGTCGGAATCGAGCGGCCAGCCGTGGATCAGGACCACGGGCGGGCCGCTGCCCCAATCGTTGTAGAACAGCGTCGTCTTGTCCGCGGTCTCGATGAACGGCATGGCGGCCTCCTCCATTTGAGTGCGCAAGCGGGGAGGCCGGGCCTGGGTTCCTGCGCGGATGGAGGGTGCATCCCCCAAGCCGCCCGTCTTCAAGGGTCCTCGCCGGCCAGAACGCGGGCGTGGCGCGACCGCATCGCGCTCAGCCGCCGCTTCATCCCGGCGATCCGCGCCTGGTACTCGGCGCCGCGCCGCATGGCGACGCCCACGGCCAGGATGTCGATCAGCACCAGCGCGGCCAGGCGCGAGATCATCGGGGTGTAGATGTCGGTGTTCTCCAGCGTCTCGACCACGAGCAGCAGGTTGCACAGCCGGCTCATCCGTCCGGCGCGTCCGGAAATGCCGATCACCGTGGCGCCCATCTCACGCGCGGTGCGGATCACCTCCAGCAGGCTGGCGGTCTGGCCGGTGTTGGAGATCGCGACCGCGACGTCGCCGGGCTGCATCATGGAGGCCGCGATGAACTGCTGGTGCGAGTCGGCGTGCACGAGGCAGGGGACGCCGAACAGCGGGAACTTCTGCTGCGCGTCGGCGGCGACCACCCAGGACGCGCCGAAGCCGAAGAACTCGATCCGCTTCGCCGCCGTCAGCAGCTCGATGGCCTGCGCCACGGCCTGATGGTCGAGCTGGGTGCGCGCCCAGTCGAGGCTGGTCATGGTGTAGTCGAACACCTTGTCCGCCAGCGCCCTCGGCGTGTCGGCGACGTTGATCACGGACTGCGTCGCCGGGACGCCGAGCGCCATGCTGTGCGCCAGCTTGAGCTTGAAGTCCTGGAAGCCGTCGAAGCCCAGCGCCGCGCAGAAGCGCATCACCGTCGGCTCGCTGACCGCGGCGCTGCGCGCGGTTTCCGCGACCGTCGCCGTGAGCGCCGCCTGCGGGTTGGCGAGGATGTGCTCGGCCACCCGCCGGTCCGACTTCCGCAGGCTCGGCAGGCGCACCATGATCAGCTCGATGACGTTCCGGCCGGGCTGCATCCCGCGCTCCGCAAGCCCGTTATCCGTTCCGCCCTGCATTGGTCACGCACCTTGGTTCCGCCGGCGCGGTCACGCCGGCATGGTCGTGCTCCTTACACCAAACTGGATGCAAGCGCCGTGCGCAGGTTCTCCACGGCGGCGACGGTGGCGCGGCGGACGCTTTCCGCGGTCAGGCCGCCGATATGCGGGGTGGCGATGACCCGTGGATGCCGCAGCAGGTCCGAAGGCGCCGGCGGCTCGACGGCGAACACGTCCGTCGCATACACGCGCACGCGCTCCGCTTCCAGGGCCGCCAGCATCGCCCCTTCCTCCACCAGCCCGGCGCGGGCGGTGTTGACCACGTGGCAGCCGGGGCGCAGCCGGGCCATTGCCGCAGCGTCCAGCACCGGGCGCCCGCCGGGCGGCATCGGGCAGTGCAGGGACAGGATCTCCGCCTGCTCCAGCACGGCGTCCAGCTCTGCCCACGCGAAGTCGCCGTCCGGGCGGAAACCGGGGTTCGGATAAGGGTCGAACGCCCGCACCTTGGCGTCGAACGCCAGGGCGAAGCGGGCCACGAGCCGCCCGACCGCGCCGCAGCCGATCAGCCCGAGCACGCGCCCCTCGATCTCCAGCCCCGTCCGGCGGTGCCAGGCGGCGGCCTTGAGCGCGGCGCAGTGTTCCGGCACGTGGCGCAAGGACGCCAGCGCCAGCCCGAACGCCAGCTCCGCCACGCCGCGGGCATTGGCGCCGCCGGCGCGCATGACCTTGATCCCGAGCCGCTCCGCCACGTCGAGCGGGATGTTGTCGGCCCCGGCGCCGTTGCGGCTGATGGCCCGCAGCCCGGTCGCCGCTTCCAGCACCCGCGGGCTGATCGGCTCCACGCCCGCGAGCCAGCCGACGCAGCCGGGCACCAGCGCCAGCAGCGCGGCCTCGTCCGGCGTCTCGCCGGCGCGGCTGAACACCAGCTCGTGGCCGTCCTGTTCCAGGGCGCGCAGCGCCGGGTCAGGCGTGCGGGTCAGCGAGCGCGGCGTGACGAGGATGCGGCTCACGCGGCGTCGCCTTGCCCGCTCGGCATCCCGTTCCCCTGGGCGGCGCGGGGCGGCCCGCCGGCGAGCTGCGACAGCCGGTCGAACGCCGGGCCGGACGTGGGGATCTCGACGGCGAACACCTCGGCGATCACCCGGGTCCAGCCGTGCAGGAAGTAGTTCCAGCCATCGAAGGTGGACAGATCGCGGTCCCGCGCCTGCGCCTCTGCGGCGTCGAGGAACAGCAGGTTGCCGCGGTAGTTCAGTTCCCACACCAGGCCGCCGCGGGGGAAGCGCGCGTCGGGGCCGAGCGGCGACCCTGGGCGGTCCTTGCCCAGCCCAGTCGCGTTGACGGCCATCGAGCCTTCGGGCAGCGCGTCCAGCAGGGCGTCGTTGCCGCCCGTGCCCTCCGCCAAGACGTAATCCACCGGTACGCCGCTGCCGAGGCCCTCGTGGAACCGGCGTAGCCCGTCGAGGCGGGCCTGGCTGACGTCGGACACGGTGATGCGCCCGGGCCGGTCGGCCCCACGCTCCGCCCGCATCAGGGTCCAGGTGATCGCCGTCGTGGCGCCCCCGGCGCCGAGCGCCAGCGCATGGCCGCCCGTCCGCTGCCAATGCCCGTCCGGCACGATGGCCTCCAGCGCCAGGCGGGCGGAGATCGGGTCCTTGGCATGGCCGACCAGCCGCCCACGGCGCTTCGACAGGCAGCTCACTTCCTGCAGCGACTGCGCGTGCGGGTCCAACTCCTCGAACAGCCCGGCGGCGGCGTGCATCAGGTCGATCTTGTGCGCCGTGACCAGCGCCCCCCGGGACATCGGGTCGTCGCGGATCGCGGCGACGACGGCGCGGTACTGCTCCGAGGGCGCCCCGAGCGGCAGGTCGATGCCGTTGATCGCGCAGTCGCCCAAGCCCAGCGCCGCCGCCCAGCGCGGGAACACCGGCATGATCGAGGACTGCGGGGTGCTGACGCCGATGAAGTGCAGCGTGGGCTTGGCGGAGGGCGCGAAGGGGAACATCAGGCCGCCTGGTTCTTGGCGCGGCCGGCCTGCACCGCCGCCGCGGCGTTGCGGCCGATGCCGGCCCAGTCGCCGCCGCGGATGCTTGCCCGGTTGGCGATCCAGGTGCCGCCCACGGCGGCGACCGCCGGCTCCCGCAGCCACTCCGCCAGGTTGGCCGGCGACACGCCGCCGGTCGGGATGAAGCGCAGGCCGTGCAGGGCGAAGGGGGCGGCAATCGCCCGCAGGAACGGGATGCCGCCCGCGGGCTGCGCCGGGAAGAACTTGAAGGTGTCGAGGCCGTGCTCGATGCCGGCCTGGAGGTCGGACGGCGTCATGGCGCCGGGCACGTAGGGCAGGCCCGCCGCCGTGGCGGCGGCCAACATGCGCGGGCTGAGGCCGGGCGCCAGCGCGAAGCGGGCGCCGGCCTTGACGGCGCGGTCCAGGTTCTCCGCGCTGACCACGGTGCCGGCGCCGACCAGCATGTCGGGATGGCGCTCGGCGATGCGCGCGATGATTTCGGCGGCGGCCTCCGTGCGGAAGGTGATCTCGACCACCCCGAGGCCGGCCTCCAGCAGCGTCTCGGCCAGCGCGTCCGCGTCGGCCAGGGCGTCGATCTCCACCACGGGGATGACCCCGAAGGCGCAGGCCTGCTGCAGGATGGCGTTCTGTCCGGTCATGTCAGGCGGCTCCTTCGGTATGTCAGCGTTAGCGGGGGGTGTGTCCGCGGTAGCGGGGATTGGGCGCCAGCGTCCAGCCGCCTTCGCCGTCGGCGAGGATCAGGACGCCCATGCCGCCGGCGCGGGCGATGATGTCGTAATCCTGCCCGGCGTCGGCCGGGTAGCAGAACAGGGTGACGAACGGCTCATGGCCGACATTGACGCTGCGGTGAATCCAGTGCGGCGCCACGTAGACGAGACCGCCCGGCGTCAGTTCCTCGGCGCGGACCGTGCCGTCTTCCAGCTCCATCAGCATCACGCCCCGGCCGGACTGGCAGAAGTAGATTTCCGGACGGTCGCTTTGCCGGTGGATATGGCCGCGGGTGAACAGGAACTCCTGCCCGACCCGGCCCGGCTGCAGCGTGCTGGTGCCGAAGATCAGGTCGCCGGCGCACTCGGACGGGCGGAACTCATCGACGTGGTAGGCGACCTCATGGCCCCGTGTGCGGGCCAGCTCGGCATAGGCGGCCTCATCGGCGAACAGGCCGGCCAGGTCGCTGTACCGCTTCTCGTAGCGCCCGGTGCGTCCGGCCATCTCCCCGGAGGGCGAGAGGGAAACCAGGGCGGGCAAGGGTGACGGCATGGGGCCTCCGGACTGTGTCACGTCCAACGTTAGGTAGTGCTATTACGCATCTCTCCATCTTGGCAACTGATTTGCGCATTTTTGCACTGCAACATGACGAATCTTGCTTGCGATGCGCGTCCCGTGATGTTGTATTGCTACATATAAGCAGACGCCGCTCAACGAGCGATGTGAAAGGGAGACGACCCATGAAGGCGACAGGCCTCACGAACATTCTTGCGGCCGCGGCGCTGGCCGGAGGCCTGGCCTTGGCCGGGGCGCCCAGCGCGTCGGCGGCGGACAAGCCGGTCAAGATCGGCATTTCCATGCGCACGCTGAGCGCGCCCTATTACGGGGCGCTGCAGCAGGCGGTGGAGAAGGAAGCCAAGGCCCAGGGCGCGCAGACGGTCGCGGTCGATGCCAACAACGACATGGTCAAGCAGATCTCCGACGTGGAGGACATGCTGTCGCAGAACATCGACGTGCTGGTGATGGACCCGCGCGACGCCAAGGGCCTGGTCGGCGTGACCAAGGAAGCGGCGGCGGCGAAGATCCCGGTGATCATCATCGACAGCTCCATCGACGACTCCGCCCCCGTGCTCACCACCATCCAGTCCAACAACGCCGAGAACGGGCGCCTGGTCGGCGATTGGGTGATCAGCCAGGTGAAGGACGCGCCGCTCAAGATCGCCCTGCTCAGCGGCGATCAGGGGAACCTGGTCGGCGAGGCCCGGCGCGACGGCGTCATGGGCGGCATCCTGGAGGCGCAGTTGCGGCAGAACGGCCGCGCCGGGTTCACCGTGGTCGGCCAGGGCTGGGGCCTGTGGACGCAGAACGGCGGGGTGAAGGCCATGGAGGACCTGCTGACCGCCCATCCCGACATCAACGCCGTCCTGGCGGAGAACGACAGCATGGCGCTCGGCGCGATGCGGGCGATCCAGGACGCCGGCAGGGCCGACAAGAACATCCTCGTCTTCGCCGCCGCCGACGGGCAGAAGGAGGCGGTGAAGCTGATCGGCGAAGGCAAGTACGGCGCCACCGGCCTGAACGACCCGGCGCTGATCGGCAAGATGGCGGCCGACCTCGCGGTCAAGGCGGCAAAGGGACAGGTCCCGGCCGGGTATCCGAAGATCACCTACACGCCGCCCGTGGCGATCACCAAGGCGAACGCGGCGCAATACTACAAGCCCGACGCGTTGTTCTAGGCCGATGAGCGCCGCGCTGACCCCTGACGTCCCCGGCCCCGAAGCCATCGACGCCGGCCCCGGCCGGGCCGGCGTCGAGATGACAGGGATCTCCAAAGTCTTCGGCGGCATCCGGGCGCTCGACGACGTGTCCTTCTCGGTGAAAGCCGGGGAGGTGCACGCGCTGGTCGGCGAGAACGGCGCCGGCAAGTCCACCCTCATGAAAATCCTGGCCGGGGCGCACCAGGCGACCACCGGGGAGATCCGCATCGGCGGAACACCCGCGCTGATCCCGTCGCCGCACGCGTCACGGGCGCTCGGCATCGGCATCATCTACCAGGAACTCGCCCTGGCCCCCGAGCTGACGGTGGCGGAGAACATCTTCCTTGGCGAGCTGCCGGGCCTGCTCAACGCCCGGCGGCTGCGCGCCCGCGCCGCCAAGCTGCTCGACGAGCTTGGCTTCGCGATCGACCCGGGCGCCGTCGTGGCCAACCTGCCGCTGGCATTCCAGCAGGCGGTCGAGATCGCCAAGGCGATGTCGCGGCGGGTCCGCATCCTGATCCTGGACGAGCCGACCGCGGTGCTGGCGCCGCCCGAGGTCGAGCGGCTGCTCGCGGTGGTGAAGGAACTGTCCCGCCGGGGCGTCAGCGTCATCTACATCTCGCACCGGCTGGACGAGATATTCCGCATCGCCAACCAGATCACGGTGCTGAAGGACGGGCGCACCGTCGGCACCTATCCCGTGGCCGGGATGGACGAGCACCGGCTGATCTCCCTCATGGTCGGGCGGGAGGCGACGCAGCTTTTCCCCAAGGTCCAGCGCACGCGCGGCCGTGAGCTGCTGCGGGTCGAGGGGCTGTCGGCGTCCGGGCTGGTGAAGGACGTGTCGTTCTCGCTCCATGAGGGCGAGGTGCTGGGCATCGCCGGGCTGGTCGGCAGCGGGCGGACGGAGCTGGCCCGCGCCATCTTCGGCGCCGACCGGGCGGAGGCCGGCAGCGTCAGCATGGACGGGCGGCGGGTGACGATCCGCTCGCCGCGCCAGGGCGTGGCCTCCGGCATCGGCCTGGTGCCGGAGGACCGCAAGGGGCAGGGCCTGGTGCTGGCCATGCCGATCCGCCAGAACGTTACGCTCACCTGCCTGCAGCGGTTCACCAACGCGTTCGGCGTAGTGCGGCGCCGGGCGGAGCGCGTTTCGGTGGACGACGTGGCCCGGCGCACCACGATCCGGGCGCGCAACCTCGACCTGCCCGTCAGCAGCCTGTCGGGCGGCAACCAGCAGAAGGTGGTGCTGGCCAAATGGCTCGACGCCGGCTGCAAGGTGGTGATCCTCGACGAGCCGACCCGCGGCGTGGACGTGGGCGCGCGCTCCGAGATCTACCAGTTGATCGAGACCCTCGCCGCCGCGGGGATGGGGGTCATCGTGATCTCGTCGGACATGCTGGAGGTGATCGGCGCGTCCGACCGCATCCTGGTGATGAGCGGCGGGCGGATCAGCGGCGGCCTGACGCGCGAGGAGTTCTCGGAAGCGCGCATCATGCAGCTGGCGCTGCGCAGCGCCGCGCATGTCGGCAACGAGAAAAGTGCTACATTGGAGACGGCCTGACATGGACACGGTTCAAGCGGCCGGCAGGCCGGAGACGGCCCCACCGGCTCGGAAGTTCGACTTTAAATCCTTCGCCGCCACCTACAGCACCGTCGCGATCTTCGTCGTGCTGGTGCTGGCCGCGAGCGCCATCTCCGACAGCTTCTTTGGCCAGCGCAACATCGAGAACGTGCTGCGCCAGGTCGCCAGCACCGGCATCATCAGCATGGGCATGCTGCTGGTCATCCTGACCGGCGGCATCGACCTGTCGGTGGGGTCGGTCGCGGCCCTCGGCAGCATCCTGTGCGCGTCGCTGCTCACGTCGATGTCGCTGTGGCTGGCGATCCCGCTCAGCCTCGTGGCCGGCGGGGCGCTTGGGGCCATCGCCGGGTATTTCGTGGCGGTGCGCGGCATGCCGTCCTTCGTGGTGACGCTCGCGGTGATGACCATCGCCCGCGGCACGGCGCTGATCGTGTCCAAGGGCCGGCCGATCTTCCTGGAGGACAACGGCGCCTGGCTCAGCGGCGGCTTCAACCGGGGCGCCCTGCTCGGCGTCCCGCTCCCGGTGCTGCTGATGCTGCTGGTGGTCGCGGTGATGGCCTTCGTGCTGCGCTTCACGGCGTACGGGCGGCTGATCGTGGCCATCGGTTCCAACGGGGAAGCGGTGCGGCTGTCCGGCGTGCGGGTCAAGCCGCGGGTCTTCTCGGTCTATGTCGTGTCCGGCATCCTGGCGGCGCTGGGCGGCATCGTCATCACCTCGCGCTCCGGCGTCGGCTCGCCGGTGGTGGGCATCGGCCTGGAGCTCGACGTGATCGCCGCCGTGGTGATCGGCGGCGCGAGCCTGATGGGCGGGCGGGGCACGGCGCTCAACACGTTGATCGGCGTGCTGACTTTGGGCGTCATCGGCAACATCATGAACCTGCTGAACGTGCCGGGCTATCATCAGGAGGTGGTGAAGGGCGTGATCATCCTGGTGGCCGTGCTGCTGCAATCCTCGTTCTGGCCGCGTCGGGCCTGAACGCGGCGATGGCGCGCGACCTGCTGCTCGCCATCGACGTCGGCACCGGCAGCGTCCGGGCGGCGCTGCTGACCGCCGCCGGCGAGACCGTGGCCTTCGCGGCGGAGGAGCACGAGCAGATCGTGCCGCAGTTCGGCTGGTCCGAGCAGCGCCCGGCGGATTGGTGGGCCGGCGCCGTCGCGGTCATCCGGCACGTGCTGGCCGCCGTGCCGGGCGGGGCGGGGCGCGTGGCCGCCATCGGCGCCTGCGGGCAGATGCACGCGACCGTGCTGGTCGATGGGGACGGGCGGCCGGCGGTGGACGCGGTGCCGCTGTGGAACGACAAGCGCAACCGCGCCGAGCTGGACCGGTTCATGGCCGGGCAGCCGTGGCGGGACCTGCTGCCGGTCGCGGGCAACCCGCCATCGGTCGCCTGGTGGGGTTTCAAGCTGCAATGGCTGCAGGCGCACCGCGCGCAGGAGTACGCGCGTACGCGGCTGGTGCTCAGCCCCAAGGACTGGATCAACTTCCGCCTGACCGGCGCCGTCGCCACCGACGCGCCGGAAGCGTCCTGCACCTACTTGTTCGACGTGGCGGCCGGGCAATGGAGCGAGGCGCTGGCGCGGCGGCTCGGCATCGACCTGGGCCTGCTGCCGCCGATCCGCGAGCCGTTCGAGGTGCTGGCCCCGGTGTCCGCCTCCGCCGCCGCGGAAACCGGGCTTGAGGCCGGCATCCCGGTCGTGGTCGGCATCAGCGACTACCCGGCCGCCCTGCTCGGCTCGGGAGTGATCGCGCCGGGCCTCGCGTCGGACGTGACCGGCACCTCGACCCTGCTGACGCTGTGCACGGAGGCGCCGGTGCTCGATCCCATCGTCAGCAACGTGCGCGGCGCGCTGCCGAACTGGTCGGCCTTCACCATCCTCGACGCCGGCGGCGACGCCATGCGCTGGGCCAGGCGCGCGTTCCACGAGAAGAGCTACGACTACGGCCGCATCGTGTCGCTGGCCGGGTCGGTGCCGGCGGGGGCCGACATGCTGCTGTTCCTGCCATACCTGAACGGCGAGCGGCTCGGGTCGCGCACCAACGCCCGGGCGCAGTTCATCGGCCTGACCAGCGGGCACGGCGCCGGGCACCTGCACCGCGCGGTGATGGAGGGCGTCGCCTTCGCTGCCGCGCGCAACCTGCGGATCATGGAGGCCGCCGGCACCCGGCTGGACCGGATGATCGCGGCCGGCGGCGGCGCGCGGACCCGGCTGTGGCTGGAGATCAAGGCAAGCGTGTACGGCTGCCCGATCCTCGTGACCGAGACGGAGGAGTGCGGCGTGCTCGGCTGCGCCATGCTGGCCGGCACCGGCATCGGGCTGTATCCCGACCTGGCTTCCGCTGCCCAGCGCCTGGTGCGGTTCGGGGGCGAGGTGCAGCCCAACCCGGCCTGGTCCGACACCTACGCGAGGCTGGCGCCGGTGTTCGAGCACGCCTACCAGAACAGCGAAACCTACTGGACGATGCTGGAGGCCGCGGAAGCGGCGACGGCCCGCACGTCCTGATGGCGGGAAGGCCCATGGCGACGAATTACCTCAGCAAGTATGACCTCAGGGACCGCGTGGCGGTCGTGACCGGCGGCGGACGGGGCATCGGCCTCGCCTGCGCGGAGGCGCTGGCGGAGGCGGGCGCGCGGATCGTCCTGCTGGAGCGTGACGAGGCGGCGGCGAAGGACGGCGCGGCGGCGCTGGCGGCGCAGGGCGCTGCGGTGTCCTGGCGCCTCCTGGACGTCACCGACCAGCCGGCGGTCGAGGCCGCGGCGGCATTGGTCGAGCAGGAGGTGGGGCCGGTGGAGATCCTGGTCTGCTGCGCCGGCATCGCCATCAGCGGGGTGGCGGCGGAGACCGCGACGGCGGCGCAGTGGCGGCAGGTGATCGACATCAACCTCAACGGCGTGTTCTGGTCCTGCCAGGCCTTCGGGCGCGCCATGCTGGAGCGGCGCCGCGGCGCCATCGTCAACATCGGCTCCATGTCCGGCCTGGTGGTCAACCGCCCGCAGGAGCAGGCCTCCTACAACGCGTCCAAGGCGGCGGTGCACCAACTGACCAAGTCGCTCGCCGCCGAGTGGGCCGCCCGCGGCGTCCGGGTGAACGCGGTGGCGCCGACCTACATCGACACGCCGATGACCCGCTACGGCCTGCAGGACGAGCGGCTGAAGCAGGCCTGGCTCGATGCCACGCCGATGGGACGCGTCGGCCGCACGGACGAGGTCGCTTCGGTCGTGCTGTTCCTGGCCTCCGACGCTTCCTCCCTGATGACCGGCAGCATCGTCGTGGCCGACGCCGGCTATACCTGCTGGTAGGAGTCGCGCGATGGACGGCCTCTCGAATATCACCGGAACCTTCGCGCCGGCCCTGTTCCGCGGCAAGCGCGTCCTGGTCACGGGCGCCATCAGCGGCATCGGGCTGGACGTGGCGCGCGGGTTCGCGGCCCTCGGCGCGGAGGTGCTGGCGGCCGGCAGCTCGGAACGCAAGATCGCCCGGCTGCGCGCGGAGCAGGAAGGCGGCCTCACGTTCGAACGGCTCGATGTGCGCGACGCGGCGGCCATCGCCGGGCTGATCGACAGGCAGGCGTCACTCGATGTCCTGGTCAACGCCGCCGGGGTCGCGCGCCCGGCGGACGAGTTCGACCTGTCGGTGTTCGCCGATGTGGTGGAC